>JAEIGA010000325.1_pt1 | contig 69986 bp, 90 predicted proteins | sample 9270691 | NCBI WGS metagenome assembly JAEIGA01 (sample SAMN17057246, study PRJNA624740) | gut metagenome | biome: biome; isolation source: fecal sample | host: Bos grunniens | place: China: Xizang | collected 2019 | reverse complement strand
GATGGCTCTTTTTCTGCTAAGATACAGATTGAATAATTACCAGAGTAATCTTCGTCATAATCTGTTTCTGTTGGTTCATTGTCAAATCCGATTTCAAAATATCTCATTTAATCCTCCTGTTATTTAGCCTATTTTAAGAGCATAACCGTCTTCCTGCGCTTTTTCGATTATATCGGTATACCCTCCATAAAAATATCTGCAACCTTTTTAAAAATATCATCATCAACTCTGTCTTTTAACACTGATTTAACAGCATTTTCCGTGTAAAATTTCTCTTCAAATTGATAGTCATAATCCTCATAGTCTACCTTTTTAGTTTCCAGAAACTCTTCCAGAGCATCAGCAAATAGATTGTCAAACTGTCTGGCTACTTCTACAAAATCTCTGTTTTCATTCATTAGATAACCTTTGTACAATATCATTGTTTTAACCTCCTTATTTTGGTTTAAATAAGGGATAGAGCTATGACACTCTATCCCCTCATAATCAGGCATTCATTTCTCTACACACTTCACTTCTTGCATCCAGATAAGCCCTTTTTTGTACTTCTGTAAAGTTTAGGCTATCCATCATAGCATTAAGATCATCATTGTAGTTGACTACACCGAAAACACTTAGAACATCATAATCAGCTTGCCAGTTTATGACATACTCATGATTGAACATTTCATACTTGAAAGCTGATTTTTGGTACTCATAGTTGTGTTTTACATTCAGTTTAAGGGCTTCAAGTGTATCATTTAATTCTATGTGGTGCTTTATGAAGTCCTTATCCCTCATGTAACATAATCCAATAGGATTAAATGTCATTCCAGATATCTTTTTTCTGTGTTCCTTTTCCGATTCTGGTGTAACGATAAAGAACATACTCACATAGTCTTTTGACATATGGTAGTAGTTATGCAGGAAATGTGATTTTTTCCTGTAGTCGTCATAGCTTTTTAGCGGCTCTGCAAGCTCATCCTCAGTGAATAGTTTGTTATTAAGCACTTCAAGGTACTTTGCCTTTAGATCATCAGCACTCTTTATACTTGGATGCAGGTTAGAAAAATCATCCACATAATGAATGTGGTGTCCGTCCTTATATACCAGACTGGAGAAGCCTCTGTGTTCGCCGCCATCTATGAAGTATACCGTATATCCCTTTACTTCTGCGGTATCGAGTGCCATTTCCTGCGCCTGTGCCTCTGTTAGCTTTTCGATTGTGTCATAGCTTAAATACATTTACTTGCCCTCCTTCATTATCCTTTGTACTTCCCTAATAAAACGTCTCTGTTCTGATGCTGTAAGGCATCCTATAATAGTCCAGATAGGGTCATCATCCTGATCGTAAATGTCGTACCGCTTGCCTGCGATACTCATAAGGGTATCATTTATAGCTGCATCCTGCTTTGCTGTACCCTCTAAGCACATAGACCATGCATTAAAAGCGGCTATTCTGGTTTTACTTTTCTTACCGTAAATACTTGCGTTAGCTATCATCAACACCCTCCGTACTCATACACAAAATCGTACATTTCCTCCATTTCAGTAATGCAGTGAGGTTCTGCATTTAGCTCATCCAGATAGTTAACAAGTGAATTAAAATGTACTGAATCTGCATTACTTCTGCACCAGTTATCAATCAATGTGTCAAGTGTGATTTTATGCTCTTCAAGTGCAATCCTGTTTAGATCACTTCTCAGAATATCATTCACATTAAAAAATTCCCTTGTTTTTTCAAGTAGTATTCCGTAATTGCTCATTTGTACCTCCTTATATTTTTTAGTTGAAATAAGGGATAAAGCTATGATACTTTATCCCCTCAGATTTAAAACAGGTCTTTTACTTCCGATATCCTGACCCATAAATCAATGTACTGTGATATCCACTTACCATGATTTTCAAAGCCGGTTTTTCCAGTGATAACATAACCGACTTGTTTTGCGCTTGCACTTGTATCAATGTACATATTGCGTTTTTTCTTTAAAGCACTTTTGGAAATTTCAATGTATTCCTTGCCGACTTCTTTTGCATACTCAATTAGAGCACTTTTAATGTTTTCTGCCTCAATAGTGATAGTGGGTACACAATCATCCAGAATCCAATATAAGTCCTTATTATGTGGCTTCATGGTAGTACGTGTATTAAATTGATATCTCATTTTTACCCTCCTTAGATCATCATTATTTTAGTTACAATAAGGGTTAGAGCTGTGATACTCTAACCCCTCAATTTAAGCGGCTTCCTTTAGCTTTTTAAAGGCATCAGCTATCAGGACTATTGCCTCCTTATTACTTTCAATCGTTTGCAGGTACTTAATGAATACCTCATCTAGTTTACTTTCGAGGTCTGACAACATACCGTCATACTGTGCAAGTGGTAGACCTATAACAGGGTCAACGATATAAACCCTTGTACTTGTACTTGTGCGGTTTTCCCAACCATCAGCACGATATACTTGGAGCGGCATCCCTCTATAACTAAAGTTGTAACCGATAAAGGTTTCAACTTTTCCATTCTGCCAGACTGGATTAACTTGTGTTGGAATGTAGCGTATAACATTACACTTTTTAAGTTCTGTAATGTTTTCGCTTGTCTGTATTTCCTGCTCATCCTCAATCTTAGGTACTTCTGGCTTTTTTACTTCCACAAGCGGCGCAACCTCAATATTTTTTGCAAGGATATCATGCAGTTTGATGATACGATAAACAAAGTCGTTTATCTCATTTTTAAACTTTTGATCGTCTTCATTGAATACTTGAATAGTTCCAAGGTACTTGATAGCCTCATCATATACAGCCCTTAATTTGAGATTAACATAAGCGGCTACAGTCTCCCTATCATCAGCTATTTCTATGATATCCACTACACGCTTAAAATCTTTAAGTGTGAAAGTGAATAGGGCAGAACTGGCAAGTGTAAAATGTCCGTGTCCTGCATTGTAAGTGATAGTAAAAGAATCAATGTACTTTGTATCTAAAGCACTTCTGACAATCTTTAAAATCTTTTCTTTACCTTTAGCACTCATCTTTTTTACCCTCCTTAGATCATTGTTATTTAGAACTAAATAAGGGCTATAGCTGTGATACTATAGCCCCTCCATATTATGCGTACTTCTCATTACTGAATAGAAAATCAGCCTCAATTGTTACTAACTTACTTGCGTTTCCTGCATCCATTTGCTTTAAAAGCTCAATAACAAGCTCCTGCACCGTATAGGTGTTATCATCCCGCCTTGTTATTGTGGTAGTTTCCTGCGGCTTAGAGATTTTAAAAGCATTTTCCTTTTTTGGCTTTTTGGATGACTTTTTGGTTTTTGGCACTTCTGGCTTTTTAGCTTCCACTTTTGCACTTTCAACTTGTGCGGGTACTTGTGCAGGTACTTCTGCATTTTTTGTGCGCTTTTTGCCAGTAACTACACCATTGTTAAAATTGATAGTGTAGTAATGGTCATACTCATCAGCTACAAACAAGTTACCATTTTCCATATATGGCGCTACAGCTTTTAGCACTTCCATAATGTTTGGAATTGGTGAAAAATTTTCTACTACAGGAACAAAAGCATTGTTTACGATTTCAAACTTGAAACCAAAAAGATCAAAAATATCTTTTACGGACTTTGCATCCTGCAATGTGGTATACCAAGGGCAATTACTGGCATACTTGTATGAAAGCATTGTATTTTTTACTTTCATAGCCACTACAGGCATATTCTGGACTGTGATACTTGTGGTAGTCTGCAAAAACTGATTAAACATCTTTTTACCTCCTTAAATCATTGTGTTATTAGTTGGAAAATCCCTTGTAAGCTGTGATACTTACAAGGGATAGAATTTAACCTGCTTTAACCACATCTAAAGCACGGTTTAAAAGGTCGTTTCCTTCTATTGCTTTACGGAAACGATTTTCCGCATAGTTGGTAGTTTTACGGAATGGCTCAATATGACTAGCGGTATCACTGACCGCCTGTATAAGCCTAGCGCCTGTATATTCCAGTTCTCTTAAATCTGGCGCTTCCTTAAACCTCCAGAGAATATCATCACGAATTTTTTCGTTATTCTCTTTTTGAGTTTTACCCATATCCTCAGAGACGGGCACTATATTGTTTATCATTGATCGAACTGTGAAATCGGTTAACTTTACTTTGTAAAGCTCCTCAAAAGTATCATTTACCGCTTCCATGTACTTTTTACTAAATTCAAGGGTTTCAAGTGCCTCATTCATTTTGTACTCAATCCCTGCCGTGTGGCGTGTAGTCCATGTTCTTTTGGCACGCTTTAACGCCAGATTAAGAGTATTCTGGCATACTACCCTGATCGGAGTCATAGCCACTTTTACAGACCCACTTCCATCATGAGTATTAGTGAATACTATATAAGGCGTAACCTCATCACCAAGTATTTTGTACTTTTGCGGCATCCGTGCTAACATCCAAACAGTTTTACCACCATTTAAACTACCTGCCGTCTCGTACTGGACTCCCTCACCAAGTAAAGCATCCGTAAACTTGAAAGCGTCAATGTTTTGTACTATTTGATACTTTGCACCGACTACACCTAAAACAGACCTGTCAGTATCACGAATATTGGCATAATTGCCAGATACCAAAAGACCCTCCTGTGTATACAGCTTTTGCTGTATAACAGACCAGTCCAGACCTGCTAACCTGATCGCATCCTCAGAAGTCGGAGCGGCACTTACACTTGTACCGAGTCCATCCCATGCCGTGCGGCGGGCATCAAAAATACTTTCAATTGCCATAATAAAACCTCCTTAAATATGTTATAATATTAGTAGAAAATAACCGCTAAAATTGTGACATTTTAGCGGCTCATAATTACATAACTTTTAATACTTGACGGTATGAAAACCAGAACATTTTACCGTTTTTTACTTTACACCAGTAATCACCATTATTTGTTGCTTTGATCACTTTAGCGTAAAGGTACTTCATGTTAAAGTATGGTGAAATAAAATAGTTTTCTACTTTGATAATATCGCCGTCAAAAGGTACTTTATTCATATATATAACCCTCCTTAATTTTTGGTGAATACTTGCGCAAGCTATGACACTTGCACAAGCTGTAATTAAAGCGCAGGTATAAATTTATCTATACCCTCACCGAGTATATAAGCCTGCACCTTAATGATTGAGGCGAAAAAATGACCTTCTAATAGATCGCCTGCCTCATTGTAGACGTGTACTACATACGGGAAATCAAAATTTTTTGTACTTTTGATAATTGCAGTTCTCATGTTATAACCTCCTTAAATCATTGTCATTGTGTGGAATATCCCACGAAAAAAGCCTGCATACTTTGATATATGCAGACCTTAATTTTTAAACTGCGATATTTAAATCATTTTCTTTTAATATCTGGTTTAAAACCTCTTTAAATCTTTTGATTACTGCATCTTTTGACATTTTAGTAACTTTTGCGGTACTTGAGTATCTATCGGTATAGTCGTATACTTCAAAAACTCCTGCCTCCTTGTCAGTCCATCCCTGACGTATAAGTAAATACCTTGTATCCCAGTACGTACTCAATGTTATTTCAACATCAAAAATACTATTAGAGTTGAAAAGACGTAACGACTTTTTGAAGTCCTTAAAAAAGTCGTCAACCTGATAAGCACGGCTTTCAAAATTTTCCTTAATTAGATCTGGATAAAGTCGCAACTCCTCATTACATCTTTTTGTGGTAACGTGTCCACGCTCACAATAATTTATAACAAGTTTGTAGTCTTCCATAAATAACCCTCCTTAAAATCATTGTCTTTTATTCTGGCATTATTGCCAGTAAATAAGCTGTAAACTTTTGACGGTTTACAGCCGTGTAATTATAATTTTGTGCCGCCTATTGTGCCGCTTTTTTCGATTACTTCAATAATATCTAAGATATCCATTAAATAACCCTCCTTTACTTTATCAATTCTACAGAATAACCATTATCAAGGTATTCGAAGACCTGCCGCCTGCTCAACTTTTTTATATCCCTATAGTTATCATTAAACACAAAATAAATCTTTTTAAACATCTTTTAACCCTCCTTAAAATCATTGATTACTTATAACAAAAAAGCGGTTTATACTTTGACATATAAACCGCTTAAATTTAGAATTTTTCATAGAATTTTACACTGTTTGCATTGTCTGTATTCCATGCCTCAGTTTCAAACAATTTAATGGTAATTTCCTGCTTTATTGTGATACCTTCAATTACTACTTCAACATTTTTTGATCGGTAAACAGGTCTGTTTACTTCGGTTAAAACTGCGCCGTCTTTACACAAGTATGTTTTTACATACTGCCCGCTTGTATCCATAGGTGATGTATCGCAGGAAAAATCAAAATTGTGTCTACTAAGAAAATCCCTTTTATAGTCCAGATAATTCATTTTGTGCCCTCCTTAAATCATTGAATTATTTTGCCTTGTATAATAACCGTCTCACCACGTCCATATAGGTCTTCAATAATGAGCCGTAGTTTATACAAAAATAAGCGCTAAAGCTGTGATACTTTAGCGCCTCCATTTTTTACATTGCCTTCATTAAAGCGTCTTTTTTCTCATGATACTTTACGATATGAGCCGCTTCGTCTTCCCTGCTCATATAATGACCAGTAAAGCGATAAACAAATGAGCCGATATATTCGCCTTCGATATCGGTGTTTATTATAGTTGCCTCATATCTTGGACAACCTGAGCATGTATTCTGTAGGTTAACCAGTGTAACCAGATAATTGTGATCGCTTACTACTCTAAATGTTGCCCTATTGTCTTTTTGTCTTGTCATAATAAAAACCCTCCTTATTTTGAATCATTGTTATTTTTAAAAGTAATTAGCGGCGTTAGTTCTGAACTTCGTTATACCGTAAAGATGTATATTCACGCCGCCTGCAATGAGTTTTTTTCTCAAGGTGATATTTACTTGAAATATCCAAAAAATAACTAAATTTTGAAACTTTTTGAGGATTGAATTTTTTTTACTATAAAAACCGTAAACGCTAGTATTTTACGGTATCTCATTTTTTTCGTGTCGGTGATGATCGCACCTGCGACTTTGTTTTAAATAGAGTTGTCGCACATATCTATTGTTACAATGATGAGGTGTACGCTTTATGCGCTACTTTTATAACCTTCCTTTGCCTGTTGCTTATTTGGTTGTTTGTGCCTTCCTTTGTTGTAAGTACATCTTAATACAAAAATCGTATTTATGCAATACGAAAATAGTAAAAATTTCGTATTTAATAAATACTTTATAATTTATAATTGAGTAGTACACAAAAAACCCTTAAAACCCTAGTATTTAAGCGGTTTTTGTGGTATAATTGATTTATAAACAAAATATAAACTTGTACATTGAAAAATAAATAAATCAATATAAGGCTTTTTTAGGCGTGATTTTTTGATTTTTGGGATAAAGTACCACGACACCAAAAAAAGACTCTAAAACGAGCTGTAAATGATTTTTAGGGATAAAATAAGAGTCAGCAGGCAAAACAAGACGGTTATTTGATGAGATGTTAAGACGGTCAAAAAGTCGTCTCCGATCTGTAAAAAATAGGTGCTTTTTGATGAGGTTTTAAAACTCAAAAATTCAGCATTTAAAAGGATTGTAAAGGGATTTTATAAAGGACTGTAAAAAGTCCTGATAATAACCCTCAAAAATCAATTTTAGGGCTGTAAAGCATCCTGATGATAAAATAATAGGTAAAGCATCCAGAAAAAGGATATAAGACCTAAAATAAATGATTGTTTGGAAGTGATCAGCAGGAAATGAGCTATAAAATCATCTATTAGATGAGATATGAACCAAAATAAGACCATTTAAGGGCAAAATAAGACCTAAAACCCTAATAATAGATAAAACCCTTGTAAGATTGATTTAAGGGCAAAAATTAGTCCTAAAATAATTGTATGGATAATTAGCAGCAGGAAATAATTTTTCCTGACGATCTGAAGAAGGTTTTTTAGTTCTGACAATCTGGATATGAAAAAATCAATTTTCGAAAATTTATCTCATCAAAAAACCTCATCTATTCCCACAAATAAGCATATGAGATAACAAATAACCCTTAAGACCTTCAAAAATCCTTAAAAAATAGCCTTAAAAGCCATTTTCAGACCAAAATATATTTATCATCTCATATAATCTCATAACCTCTTTTACACCTTCTTAAATTCCTTGAAGGTGCTTTTTTATGCCCTTTTATCTTACATACATCATATATTCTTTTTAGATTTTAAGAGTATTTGAGAGTATTTAAGAGCTTTTAAGAGCTTTCATGAGATATTAAGAGATATTGAGAGATATAAAAGCTCAAACTGGTATTATCAGAATGATTTTTAACAACCCTATTTTTGATACAAGATTGATAAAAAACCGCATAAAATCATGATTTCTAGCCATAAATAAGCTGAAATAAGACAAAAAAACATGATTTCATGACATAAAAACATGATTTCATGCTGTGATCTGAATTTTTCGTAAAAGTGCAATTAAACGAAAATACTATATGTTGGGGCATTAAATTCCAGGCATACCATATGTTGCGTAGCCGTGGGTCGGGGGTTTTCCGGCATCTCCCTGACCCCGCCCTAACCCCCATCAGCACCCGAAAAACCAAAAAGCGCTCAACCAAGCGCCATTCAGCGTTTCTCATAATCCGAAAGATAAGGGAATATAACATTTTGACATAAGATATAAGGGAAATAAGGGGGATATAGGAGAAATGTACAACATTTTGACTACTTTAGAGGGTATATATACCGCAGAAACACGTTGCAATAGTATTTATTAAATATTATACTTAAGACATGGAAGCGAAAATAAGAGTAGGGAATAGAATAATAGAGTGTACACACCGAGAAGGGGCGTATTTCACGAGGGAGAAGGTCGAGCCAGAGGAATTTCGGTCACAGAAGGTTGAGATAGAGAGCGGAAGTGAAGTAAGGGTAATAAAGAGGGCTAGAGCGGAGATCACGAGGAATAACGGTGTGTATAGGATAGAGCTTCGGGAGAGGACAGAGGAAGAGAAGCGGGCTGACTATGCGAAGAAGGGGATAAAGCGTCAGAACGAGTGGATAAGCGAGAATTACGACAGGATAAGTATCACACTGCCGAAGGGAACGAAGGAGAGGATAAAGGAGTTGGGATACAGTGTGAACGGGCTAGTGAACGAAGCGGTAAAGGTATTTTTAGAAGCGCAGGAGTAGTCTAATTCGGCTTAAAAATTTCTTTTTGATAGAAAGTCCGATTTGAGCATAAAAACGAAATTAAGGGCAAAATATTTCGATTTGGAACAGGTTGCACATTTGTCAACTATGTGATAGAGTAAAAGTGTAAGGCGAGTCTTGGAGACCATTTTTCTTACTAGGGTGAGGGAAATGGTCTTTTTCTGTGTCTAAAATTTCCCCAAAAAAGAGTTTTGTCATACATATAAAGGTATTTTGTCATACATAGCATAAACCGCATGGTTAAGCCATTTAGCGGGTATTTAGTGAAAAATAAGGTATCAAAAAACACGGGGTTTTACCAAAAAATCCCAAAAAATAAAAAGGATTTTGCCAAAAAGTGCCACAAATGGCTTGTTTGATAGGTATATACCCTATTCAAAACAGGACAGTAAAAACACATTAAAAAGTGTAGCGAGTGGCGTATTTGATAGGTATATACCCAATGTCAAATAAAGATGAAATCACTGTTGGATGTAAAGTGAAAAAAGAGGTTGCGGAAGAATTAAGGATAGAAGCAGCTGAATCTGGAATAGGTGTTAATACCCTGTTGAGAAAAATCATAGCCAACAGACATACAGATGATGTTTTAAGAGAAATAAGTTTTCTGTATGACATAGATACTGAGAAACTGTTGAAGAATATCCAATGGATGTTAGGTGCGGAGAAACTCTTTGTAAAAGACGGAAAGTTAAAGTGGAATCCGAAAGCTATGAATCCTGAGTATATCTCACTGGATGACAAGATAGACCTTATGAATGTGTCTGACCGTGAGAAGGACAGGATAAAAAGAATGATAGCTGATAACCTCGATAAGATGTCAAGGAGTGATGATCTTTGGGCATGAGTATGAAGCGGTGTCCATATTGCAGACAACATAATATTAAAGACGTAGTAGTTGCTACTTGAACGATTGTCAAATGTATGGACTGTAGGAAGTTGTTTAACGAACGTATACGACCGTATACGAAATCTACGAACGTATACGACCGTAGTAAAGTGAGGTGATGCCAATGGGGCGATACGGTTTGCCTTATAAGTAAGGGTTCAAAGAACGCTATAGCGGAATGGATAGTGGATAACCTACCCAGTGCGAGAATCTTCTTTGATGTGTTTTTCGGAGGCGGTGCTATCACACATAGAGCATTACTCTCTGGTAAATATGAGCAGTTCGTAGTAAACGACATTGACGGTCGGTTGCCGAAACTCTTTTTGGATTGCTGTTATGGGAAGTATACCGTAGACAATCATAAGGAGTGGATAAGTCGAGAGGATTTTTTCAGACTAAAAGACGAAGATGCGTATATCGCATTAGTCTGGAGCTTCGGGAATAACGGAGTGGATTATCTTTATGCAAAAGACCTTGAACCTTTTAAGAAAGCATTGCATTATGCAATCTTCTTTAATGATTTAAGTTTGATGGAGCAACAGGGTATTCCTTTAAAGGACACTGACGAGACAAGGATATATGAACGGTATCTCTTTTTTAAGCATCAGCTTGAAATAATGAAGAGACAGCCTGTATATGAAGAGAACTTAACTAGGGCGATAGAGATAGAACGCCTCCAAAGCCTCCAAAGCCTCCAAAGCCTCCAAAGCCTCCAAAGCCTCCAAAGCCTCCAAGACGATTATCAGGTGGCAGTTGAAAAAGTCAATAGGCAATATGCTGATTTTGAGATTTTGCTATATTGTGACCCGCCATATTCTAAGACAGATTGTGGTAAATATAAGGGATTTGATAATGACCGTTTCCATGAATGGGCGAGGAAACAGGATAACATTTACATTTCAGAATACGATATGCCAGATGATTTTATCCCTGTGGCATGGATTGAGAAATCAGTCTTAAGTGCCGCTAATGGAAACAGTATGAAATCAGTTGAGAAGATTTGGACTAACCAAAAGACTTATGAAAAGTTAGATAAGGATAAGAAAAATCTTATTAGTTTAAGTTTTTCGGAACAAATGAGTTTATTCGATTTTGGAGTTATGTAATGAAAGAGATTTGGAAAGATATTGATGGGTTTGATGGCAGGTATCAAGTAAGTTCTTGGGGAAATATTCGTAATGTCAGAGGCATTATGAAGCCTTATAGAAATAAGAAGGGCTATTTGAAAATCGACCTGTGTAAAGATGGCGAAAGATACAAGAAAAGGGTGAACCGTCTGGTAGCCGAAGCATTCATACCTAACCCTTACAATTTACCACAAGTAAACCATAAGGACGGGAACAAGGAAAATAATTCAGTTTCTAATCTGGAGTGGTGTACAAACAAAGAAAACCATGAACACGCCGCAATGATGGAACGTGGTGAATATGGTGAAATCAGAACGAACAACGTGAATATCATTCTGAGATAGGGATTGAAAATGTATGAGCAATTAACACTTGACAATCTTATATCCGACGATGACAATGCCTTGACAGACAGACAGACAGACAGACAGACAGTTAAGGGTATTGGAGCTATTTTCAGGATTTGAATGTATAAGTAATGCTTTCAGAGAAAAAGGTCACAAGTGTTTTACGGTAGATTGGGATGAAAGATTTGATAGTGACCTACATAAAGATATAAGCGAGTTGGAATTAACCGACCTGCCAGAAGAGTTCCGTCAGCCAGATATAGTTTTCTGCGGAACAGACTGTACGACTTACAGTGTGGCGGCAATCAGTAAACATAGACGAAAGAATCCGATCACAGGTAATCTTGACCCTATATCAGATAAAGCCAAGTTTGCAGATGATATGAACCGTCATGTTAAAGACCTTATAAGGGAAATGAAACCAAAGATAGTAATTTGGGAGAACCCCATGGGTGCTTTACGCAAGATGGACTTCATGCAGGAGTACATCAGAAATGAAACCACCTATTGTCAGTGGGGTTTTACTTATAGGAAAGCAACGGATTTCTTTTCAAACATAAATCTGGAATTAAGACCACCGTGTAAAAACGGAGACCCTTGCCATGAGAAAGCACCAAGAGGTGCAAGGACAGGCATACAGAGAATAAAAGACCCTGCACTAAAGAGTATCTATCCAGAAGAGTTGTGCAGACATATTGTAAGGATTTGTGAGAGGTATATGAATGAGAGTTCACTGTCTGTTTGAACAGAGTGGTACGTTCAAAAATGAATTTAAGAAGTTGGGATATGAAGCTATTGATTACGATATCTTAAACGACTATGGTCAGACAGACCGCATGGTTGACCTGTTTTCCGAGATTTCGGGGGGGGTATAACGGTAAACCAAGTATCTTTGACAACATAGAAAAAGACGATTTGATATTAGCGTTTTTCCCTTGTACAAGATTTGAATCAAGAATAGTTTTAGGTTTTCGTGGAGAGCTGTACCAACAGAAAAACTATTCTGATAGACAGAAATTAGAGTATTCTATGAGGCTTCATGACGAATTGCATAACAACTACAAGCTGATAAGTCAGATGGTTTGTATATGTCTGGACAGAAATTTAAAGATGGTGATTGAGAATCCATATACTCAGCCACATTATCTTACATCCTATTGGTGCATAAAGCCAAAGGTCATTGATAAGGACAGGCGGTTGAATGGTGATTACATGAAAAAGCCTACACAGTTTTTCTTTATCAATTGTGAGCCAAAACAGAACCTTGTTTTTGAAGCACTTGATTATGTACCTGTTAGAAGATGCGATTATATTCAAGGAAAGAATCGTACTAGGGAACGGAGTGAAATTCATCCTCAGTACGCAAACAGATTCATAAGGCAGTATTTGATATGAAATACATCGTAGAAAAAGTTCCTAGTAACTGGTTAAGTGGCAAGATACCCGAAGAAGGAGTGTATTACTGCCATGAAAAAGGCTTTGACTACATCCCTGTTTTCGGAAGTATCGGAACAAAAGCCAAAGCTACGGAAATATGCAGGTTAATGAATGGACAGAAAAGCACTAGAGCAAAAAGTATTTGAATATGCTAAGGAAGACCTAAACGCTACTGAGGAAGAGATACGAGAAGCGATAGATAATTCTAGTACGGAAGAGTTAAAGCTGATGTATCTGCGGCAGAAGAGGATGAGGCGGTACTGTTATGACTAACGGACTTGCAATAGCCTACTACGAGTGGCATCAGGAGATTACATACGACAAAACAACCTATAAGTTCATCAAAGGCAAAGGGATTGACTACATAAGGACAGTTGATCGCAGATTATTTAAACCGAAAGAGTGGGAAGCCGAAGCTCTAAGGTATGTAAAGGAAAACAATCTGGAAGACCTTTATGAACAGATTAGGGAATATGTAAAAGGTCGTCCATGGCTGAAAAAGCGGGATGAGATAACCCAACATGCTTTGGATTGCCTTTTACATGAGTCCTATAAGAGTTGGGATGATTTTGTTTTGCAGGAGAGGTTAAAAATATGAAGCTGAAAAGCAGAAAGGATGGGAAACACATCTAATCCTCGTGAAACGAGGTTGTGGCGAGCTGGTTCACTGATAGAGTCACATAAAAATTGATATAGATAATGGCTATAAGGCTTATTAATGGAAACATAGTAAGTCGTATGAGAGCAAGGCAAGGATTTGACCGAAACACAAGATTTATGTGTTAGGTCGATGTGGATTTAGCAGAAAAGGTACTAAAGGCAGAGAGGGTTTTAAAACTGTCTGCGGAGATGAGCAGGACGTATTATGAAGCGCCCTTGATTCTTGCTTATTCTGGAGGGAAAGACAGCTCAGTTATGTTGGATTTAGCAGAAAAGGTACTAAAGTCCGATGAATTTGAGGTCTTAAACGCTCACACAAGTGTTGACTTTCCAGAAACCGTTTACTTTATCAGAGGTGAATTTGAAAGACTTAACCAAAAAGGAATACAAGCCACGGTATACTATCCGAGATATAAGGATGGTATACAAAAGACGATGTGGAATTTAATTGAAAAGCGGCACTCAGTTTGTACAAGGACACAGCGATTTTGTTGTGCTGAACTAAAAGAGATTTCTACTCCCAACAGATTATGTGCTTTGGGTGTAAGACAAGCTGAGAGTTCGGGTCGGCAAGGTCGAGATACCTTCGGAATTAGGGGGGGCAACGAAAGAAAAAGCTATGTTTTTTTCGCTTGACCACACAGAGGAAGTACATCGTGAATCCTTAGAGATAAACGACCCTGTGTGGGATTGTACGCTAATAGCAACAATGAAAAATCATGGTGATACCGTAGTGAACCCTATATATGATTTCACTGATTCTGATATTTGGGATTATATAAGGCTAAATAACTTAGTGATAAATCCCTTGTATGAAACAGGACGATTACGAGTTGGATGTATAGGCTGTCCGATGGGTAGTTACAAACAAAAGAAAAGAGATTTTGCAGAATATCCTACCTATAAGAATGCATACATAAATGCTTTCCAGAAAGTAGTTGATTACAGAAAAGAAAAAGGACTTCCATTAAATGATATTTGGAAAGACGGTAAATCTGTTTTTGACTGGTGGATTGAAGAGGGCAGATATAACTGCAAAGGTCAGATGAGTATAGAGGACTTTATAGGATGATCTACATAGATATAGAAGCAACAGGTGAAAACATAAAAAATATCTGGAACAAAATCATATAACACCTAAAGATGTTGCTAAAGAGTGCGGTTTTACTACTTGTAACACAGTTTATAAATGGTTTCGGGGTGAGTCATTACCGTCAATAGATAGTCTGGTTATCGTTGCTGACATGGTAGGTGTACCTATAGATAATTTGCTTGCTGTAGTGAAAAGTGACAGGAAATGATTTTTGACATAAGCACGCCTCAATAGTTGACCAATATTATAAAAAGAAAAGGGGGTAAGCTCACTTCTTTGCAGTAATAGAGGTTTTGTGTAAAGCCTTTGGGGCGTGTTTATCATAAAGGTTTTTAACATGGGAAAAGAGATTGATGTTCTTATATTCATAAAAAATTTCATGATAAAGGAAGGCTATACACCGACTATTCGGCAGATAGGATTCGGAGTTGGTTTAAAAAGCACATCATCAGTTCAGACGTATTTCAATAAACTGGTGGAACGAGGGGATATTGTACAACACGGGAGAAGCTACACTGTCAAGGGGATAAAATATGTACAAGAAGATTGAGATTAAGTCTGAACCGTTAAAGACAAGGATATGGGCTGACGGGATAGAGGTACAGGGAGTTCAGAAGTTAAGGATAGAACAGGCTGTAGGTAGTGAGATACCTATAGTAGAACTGAAATGTATAAGCCGTGACCTTAATATCGAGTTTGAGAGGGCAGATGTACGTTTTACATTTAAGGATGGATGGATTGATGTTGAAAAGTGTTTACCAGTATTAAATTATTCCGTTCTTGCTTTGGTAAAGGATAAACACGGCATAAGACAAGAGGTTTTATGGCGTGAACACTTTGAAGAGAGTGATGCGGTTTATGAGGGAGACTATTGGTGCGGATATTACGTTTCCAATATAGAGGCAATGGGAATAAATAAGGTACTGGCATGGCAACAGCTTCCTATGAATGGGGGATATGAGTGATATCCTGTATATTATGTGGCTCAAACGACATAAGGGATATGAATGTTAAATTAAATAGTGAACTTTTTCAAGTAATGGGGAAACAATGTATCAGCTAATCATCAACAAAGTGTTCTACGCATTATGTATCGTGGCGCTTTTAATAATATTATTTCTTGGAGATCAATGATGAGAAAAAACAATAAAAGCGATATGACGGTCGTGGAACAAATAGTTGCTATTAGAGAGGATATATGTTCCTACTGTTGTAAGTATAGGGATGAAGCCAGACAGATGTATGACGACAGGACTGCTCAGTTGATTTACATTCAGCGTTACTGTCATGAATGCCCGATGGGTAAGTTGCACTATGAGAGGAACAGTAGGAAACATGACAGTTAAAAATTTTGTAATTGTTGCAACGGTAATCAGGTTGACATATTCAATAACCGAGAACTGAGTTGGCACAATGATGGTTTTTATACAGGATTTGAAATTTACTTAGACCAAGATAATAAATTAGCGGTATATGCCTGTCTGGATAATCATAACATTAAGCCAGTGTCAGACGAAGTTACGATAGATATAAATTTTTGTCCTGTATGTGGCAGGAAACTGAAATGAGTTGGGGAATGAACAATAAAGAACGGCGAATGCTGATTAAGATTGTAAAACTGTTGGCACTTATCCATAAAGAGAATGTCACGATAATGTGTAATCAGGCACATCAAATGCTTTCATCCAAAAAGGCTGAAAAGTGTTGTGAGGATATGAAAGAGTATTGGGAATATAAATTCAATGAGATATTGAATGAAAGTATATATGATGAAACGGGAGATGCAAAGTGAAGCACTGTAAGACCTGTGAGAACTGTACGCAAGACCTACTGAGTTCGTACATTAAAGGAATTGATTATAACCAGTGCGTTTTGGACGGACATCATATCGAAGAACCTTTTTGGGAAAAATGTGATCGGTTTAAAAAATGTAGTTATAAAAATGATAGAGGCAGTAGCTTCTTATACTATATATTCAAATTATGCAGAGGTATCAATGGGAAATCTCGAAGAAAAGGTCGATAAAGCGAGGAAAATCATATACTTAGCTTCTCAGTTCAGTGAGATATACTATGATGCACCTTTGGTAGTTCCTTATCGCTATGGTGACAAGTGTAAAGCACTTTTAAAACTGATGAGTGAAACCTTGGGAACAAAGTACAGTATGAAGATAACCCATGCTGAGTATATCAAACACCGTATGACAGCATTGTGTGATGGGCTAAGTGATTTTGCTGTTTTGGGAAAAGACGCAGATGTGAACCTTTACTCATACGATCATGCTATTGAAGTATTTCTTGAGTCGGAACAGATTAAAGACCCTAACTGGGATTGTTTATTTATCACAGCTATGAAAGACAGGGCGAATACGGCAGTGTACCCTATGAATGATTTTACAGAAGAAGAAATTGAGGAGTATCTTTATGGCGTGTAAATTCACGAACAAGTGTTGTAAAACCTGTAAGTACCATGATGATTTTTCGTGGGTATGTTTCTGTGGTTCAAGCGTACATAGAGCAGACTTCACTAATGACGATCATGTGTGTGAGGAATGGAAAGAGGTAGAAAAAGAGAATGAATAGCCTTATCCCCAAGCGGTAAGGGATGTTAAGTATAGGTAGTGGTATGTTTAAAACATTGCAGTATGGAAAAAAAAGAATATAAAAATTTTGAAATTGATCAAAGCGGTGTGATGAAATTGGTTAGACATACAGGACTTTGACTCCTGTGGCTTTATAGCCGTGAGGGTTCAACTCCCTCCACCGTTGTTTATGCGAGAGGTAGCTCAGCAGGGAGAGCAACAGCCAGAAGAAAAATGCTTCATGTTAGTGGAGCTGACAGCGAACCAAATTCAAGGGAAGCCGTGTGTCGTAGGTTCGAGTCCTGCCCTCTCGCCTAACCCCTGTGTAGCTCAATGGTAGAGCTTAAAAAAAAGACGCAGACATGTTAGTGTCTAAGACTGCAATTACTTCTAAAAATCAATCTGCAAAATTGAAGATGTAGGTTCAAATCCTGCCACAGGGGATTTGGGATTGTTTACAGCAAACTTAATGCAAATGACTTTTAATCATTGTGGCAAACAACAATCCTGTAAAAAAATAGTGGCGCTTACTGCAATTAAAACAACAAGCCGAAATGTTGATTAAGCGTCATGGAAAGAAGGTAAATATGAATTTCGCAGAAGCGGCAAAGACAAAAAGTAGTTTTACAAGAACTGAAAACGGAGCAATAGCACTTAACACTACAGGAGATAAGTGTCTTGATTTCTTTTCTACCGTAGGGTCGTTACGAGAAGCAGACGATATGAGAATATGCAGTCTGTTTGCTGATGCTTATTCTGAGGATGCTCTACTGGCTACAAAGATAGCTTTCTATGGTAGAGATATCCGTGGTGGTTTAGGAGAGCGTCAGACATTCAGAACGATTATGCGCTATATGGCTGAGTATCACCCAGAGGCACTAAGACCAAACCTTGATCTGATTGGAGTATATGGAAGATACGATGATATGTACTCTCTTATCGGAACACCACTCGAAGACGATATGTGGAAGGCTATGAAGAAACAGTTTGAAGAAGACATGGCTAATCTTCACGCTGATAAGGCAGTATCACTTCTTGCCAAGTGGATTAAGACAGCGGATGCATCATCAAAAGAAACAAGAAAACTTGGTATTCTTACAGCACAGAAACTTGGCTATCCTGTATATAACTTCAAGAGAATGGTAAGAGCATTAAGGAAAAGGATAGGTGTTATCGAGTCTTTGATGTCAACAGGCAGATGGGATGAAATAGAATATTCTGCCGTACCCTCAAGGGCAATGATGATATATCGCAATGCGTTTACGAAGCATGATGAGGATAGGTATAAGGCTTTCATTGATAAGGCTGTTACAGGAGAAGAGAAGATAAACTCTTCAACCTTATATCCTTACGACCTTATAGAGAAAGTGTTTTCTCAAGGTTGGTATAGAAATATTAAAGAGGATAAGACAATTGAAGCTCAATGGAGACAATTGCCAAACTATGTGGAAGAGGGTACAAATGCCCTTGTTATAGCTGATACATCGGGTTCAATGTTTGGCAGACCTATGGCAACGTCAATTGGACTAGCTATCTACTTTGCTGAGAGAAACAAGGGCGCATACCATAATATGTGGATGTCATTTTCAGCTAATCCTCATATTCATATGTTAGCGGGTGAGACACTTGCTCAGAAGATCAGAAGCCTTGATATGAATGACTGGATGGGGAACACTGATTTAAAGAAAGCCTTTGAGTTGGTTCTTGATATAGCGTTAGAGAATGATGTTCCGCAGGAAGAAATGCCAAAGTCTCTTATTGTAATCTCAGATATGGAAATTGATTTCTGTGGTAACAGGGAATGGTCATTCTATGACAAGATGGCTCATAAGTTCAGAAAGAATGGATATGAGATACCGAACATCATCTTCTGGCAAGTGAATAGTAGACATGACATCTTCCACGCAGATTCTAAAAGGAAGGGTGTTCAGCTTGCGAGTGGTCAATCTACATCAGTATTTAAGCAGATACTTTCTTGTATAGGAATGACACCTACAGAAGCAATGCTGAAGACGATAAATTCTGAAAGATACGATGCAATAACAGTGGAGGCAAAATGAGAAAGATATTAGTAGTAATAGACATGCAGAATGACTTTATTGACGGTTCACTTGGAACAAAGGATGCAGTAGCCATTGTTCCAAAGGTTGTAGAGAAGATAAAGACATATGACCCCAGTAATGTCTATGCAACACAGGACACACATTATGATTACTTTAAGACACAGGAAGGAAGATTACTTCCTGTAGAGCACTGTATTTCTGGAACAAAGGGATGGAAGCTCAGAAAAGAGGTGGCGGAGCTGATAAAGGATAATTTGTTTCCAAAGAATACATTTGGTTCATCCACGCTTGCAAGAGAGTTGAACATCATGTCTTCAAAAGAAGAGATTGAGATTGAAATTGTAGGCTTGACTACTGATATTTGTGTGATATCAAATGCATTACTTTTCAAGGCTTGTATGCCAGAGGTAAAGATCACGGTAGACAGTGCCTGTTGCGCAGGAACAACACCTGACAAACATACGGCGGCACTTGAGGTAATGAAGTCCTGTCAGATAATTGTCAACTAACCGTGCTAGTTAACGGCACTTCCTAGCACAATCCTTGGAAGTATTTTTCATGGCAACATCAACACCTAAAATAACTTAACTAAACAAACTGAAAAACGGATTGGTTAGTTGTCAGACCAATTCATGACACTATTGTAAAGGATTCAAGAATCCATTGTTGTGATTTTTCTCTTTTAATAAGTGTAGTCACTTTATGTCTTGTGGTTAAGACATCAGTTTATTTAGTTCATAAGCCTAAGTTTTTGTCTCTTCCGTGCTTCTGAGACTGGGTTTTTAGGGCTTGTACAGGTTGGTAGCTTAGTGGTAAAGCAGTGATTTCTTAAATCATTAATTAGGGTTCGATTCCCTACCTTCCTGCTCCCCAAAGGGGAAACATACATTATCATAACGAGCGTAAAACCCCTAGCTTTAGCTATGGGGATATAAGCGAAACTGCACTGTAGGGCATACAGGAACAGTATAATCTAGCTTGTGGAGTTCATGTAAGACTTTAAATAAGCAGTGGACGTTGAAGCAAGAATCCCCTGCCTTTAGGCATGGGGAGTGTCAATTAACCGCACTAATGCGAAAAGCCAACACTTCGGTAATAGGGTATCAAAGCCCTATTACTGAATCGGACGTAAATAACGTCCTCCTGTATTTTCTTAGGTTGGTGGAGTGTCACAGCTCTACCGACAATTGGTGAATCATGTTGATTTGTTTTCCTTTTTTAGGGCGGTAAGGTGTCACAGCCTTGCAGTCCATTTGCCCTCCTAAGAGGCAATGCTTTTTTCATACAGTTGGAGCGCACACGTAATCGTTCCCCAAACATAGTGTGCGCCCCTCCCCTAAAAATAAGGAGTGTGTTTTATAATGAAAATAAAGATCAAGTATCATGCAGATATAGATGAACTGGAATTTAGTGCAGGTAATTATGTTGACCTGCGTTGTGCAGAAGATGTGGATATGAAACAGGGAGAGTACAAGGTTATATCGCTTGGTGTAAGCATGGAGCTTCCTACTGATTATCATGCACAGGTATTCTTGCGTAGTAGTACACCTGATAAATGGGGCATTGTATGTGCTAACTCTGTAGGTATTATTGACTCAGGGTACAACGGTGATGGGGATGTATGGAGACTACCTGCATATGCAACAAGAGATACACATATTCCTAAGAACACAAGGATAGCGCAGTTCCAGATCGTTCATAATCAGCCAATTTTTAATTTTGAAACGGTTGAGGAACTTGGGAATGTAGACCGTGGAGGGCTTGGGTCAAGTGGTTGGTCGTAATACAATTATTATTTCTAATACTGTATTTTATGAATTAGATGTTTTAAATATAAAAAGTGGTAATTATTTTATTTCAAAAGATGGACAAATCTATTCAAAAGTACGTAGACGAATATTAAAACATAAAATAGATAAGTATGGGTATCATGAAGTTCATTTAAGGTCAAAAGATAATAAAGATAAATTTTTTAGGGTTGCAATATTAGTTTTGTATGAATTTATAGGTGCGCCTCCTGATGATATGTTAGACCCTACTAGCCAACATATAGATGGAAATATAGATAATAACCATATTGATAATTTAATGTGGATGGAAAGATGGGAAAATAGTTCTAAAAGGATGACGGTTTATGTAGGAGAGTGTAATCCGTCAGCTAAACTTACAGATTCGGAAGTGTTAGAAATAGCAGATTTACTACAAACAAATCAATATTCATTACAGGCTATTGCAGATAAATACAATGTGCATAAATCTACTATATCAAATATTAAACGAAAAAAAACATGGACTCATTTATTGGATAATTATAATTTCATCTTATTACCTGTGGGGTCAAAAGATGAACAAAAACAAAGAAAACAAAAGGTTTTAGAATTATATAAAAATGGTCAAACAGTTCAACAAATCATCAAAATGGGATATAGTGATACAAGTGTGCGTAGATGGATAAAAATAGCACAAGGGGTAGACTAGATGAGACAAGGGTTTTTAATTTATATTAAAGACTACGTAGCAGAAATAGTAGAGTTTAAGACTCTACAGATTTACGAAATGCCAGATGGCACGAAGAAATATTTCGTTAAGACAAAATATGGGGATGATTTTTTCTACGAGAACGACCTGCACATAAGTCGTTCTGAATTGGAGCAAGAGTGTAATGATATAAACAAAGCGTTTGGGGGTATCAATGAAAGACCTAACGGCGTATGTAGAGCGACAAAGTGACGGACAGTTCTGGCTGTGCTGTCCTTGGTGCGGGAAGAAGTATTTCCCCGTTTCAAAGAGTGTAAAAATAAAGTATCTTCCATATAAATGTAAATCATGTGGTAATATATCACCAATAGTTGATGTTGGATATTCTGTGAGAAAAAAGAAACAGATAGTAGGGCAGTTAGAATTAGATTTACAGTAATCAATGAGCCTTTGAGCCGATTGCTTGTAACCTAGTGTTGCAAGTGGTCGGCTTTTTTGTTTGGAGGGTTGAAATGTCAAGTTATAGCAAAAGACGTGGTGTGGATTATACCAACGGAAAAGAAAAACTGTCTACGGAGGAAAAGCGCAGACAATGGAATGTTGATATGGCAAACCGTATCTTGCAGAACACCTTTGACAGGACAGAGATTGATGAAAGTCTGATTATCAATAATACAAAGCGGAAGAGGATTATATATACCCCTCAGAGTCTGTATCAGAAAGCACAGGAATATTTTGAGAATATTGTTGAGACTAATTCAAGCGGTATAACCATTATTCCAGATATAGAGGATTTTTGTACGTTTGCGAACATTTCAAGATATCAGTTCATGAATTACAGAAAATCTGATGACCCAGAAATGAATGAAACGGCGAACAATATAGCAACTGCAATAGCGGCTTGTAAGAAGCAGAGTGCATTTGCGGGGCTTATCAATCCGATTGCTTTTGCCATGGATATGAACAATAACCATGATTACGTGCAGTCAAAGACAGAAACGACAATCAATTCAAATATATCTTTGCAACAGGTAGAGGCGAATATAGCAGATATAGCAAGCCGTATTCCAGTAGAAGACATCCCGTTATTAGAGGGTGGAGTAATAAATAAGAAGGAGGAGAAGTAATGTCAAAAACAATCACAGTAGCAAGTAAATTTTCAGAGGAAGAGATAGACCTTATTGATTATTTCGTGCAGACAAACCACACGACAAGAAGCGCATTGTTTCATGATCTTGTGATGCAAGGGGTAAAGGGTGAACCGCAGGAGGCACACAGTATCCCATCAAATGTTGTAGAGGTCAGATTCCTGTTTACGGAAGATTACGGATATTTCTTTGCAGGAAGAGAGTACAAAGGAATTATCAATGGTGATGATGCAAGTGTTTATATCGGTGGAACATATCAGCATTACAAGCTTGACGAACTTCCAGTGCAGGTAATTGAGTGAGGGGAAAATGATAATCAGAACGCAAAACTCATTGGCTTTGTTTGATCTGGATAAGGCTTTGAGTATATCGGCAACAGAAACTGGTGAAGTTGTGTTAATTAGCTATGCGGGAGAGGTGGCATATTGCTTAGGTGAGTATGGTACGCAGGAGAGGGCAAAAGAAGTATTGGAAGAGATATTTGCTTTTATCGGTGTGCAGGATAAATATGATATGCCAGTGATATGAGTTTATGGATAATTATGAGATTATAAAGAGTTTTGAGGAAGTTCTTGATAAGACAGTAGGCGATAAAGATTTCAGACAGAAGTGTGCGGATTTTGAACCTTATAAAAAATACCTAACTGACTTTATCGAAATGGGGCAGAATGTTTTTCTTGCGGATAACAACTTCAAGGAAGGAAAAAGAGTATGCCTTAAAGGACGTGATATAGCGTTGTGTATCGCTCCGATTAACAACAGCTATTATGAAGTTTATCTTCTTGCCTTAAAGTACCTTGCAAGATATTTTAGGGATTTTGATTCCTACCTTATATTCGTGGAACATAGGAAAGCAGGACTTCCTCAGTTTTATCTGCCCCGCAGACCAGTGTTATTGAAACTAGGAATACCACAGGCTATACAGGATTTGATTGATGACAAGCTTGATATCCTTGCAATCTCAATGGCAACAGGAACTGGAAAGACAGGTCTTGGTGAGCTGTTTTTATCATATTATATGGGCTTATATCCAGAGAAGTATAGTCTGTTCTCATCCCATACATCAGCTATCACTGATAAAGTGTACAGAGATATTCTTAATATCCTTACAAGTGATGATTATGCATGGAGTGAGGTATTCCCTAACATAAGCATCACTTCAAAGTCGGATAAGCAACAGTATATCAATCTTGGTGGTTTTAAACCGTTTCAGACTTTTTCATGTAAGTCAATTGGTTCAGCAACGGCAGGTGTTACGAGAGCAAATGGCATACTGTACTGTGATGACCTTATTGAGGGTAAAGAAGAGGCTTTCAGTCCTGCAAGACTTGAAGCAAAGTATGATTCATATGCAATCGACCTCAAGACAAGAAAACTTGAGGGGTGTAAAGAACTGCATATCAGCACAAGATGGTCGGTGCATGATGTAGTCGGACATTTGGAGGCTTCTTATGAGGGAGACCCACGGGCAAGATTTATAGCAATAGATTGTTACGATGATAACGGTGAGTCGGTATTCCAGTATAAGCAGGATGGTTTTTCAACAAAGTATTTTAAAGACCTTGAATTAACAATGGATGAAGTATCGTTCAACTGTATCTTCAGGTCAAAGCCGATTGAAAGAGAAGGACTGCTTTACAGAGAAGAAGAGCTTAATTACTATCTTGGTGGACTTCCATGTGATGAGAACGGAAAGAGGAGAGAAGCTGATGCAATAATCGGTGTGTGTGATACAAAAGACTCTGGTGAGGACTCCAACTGTCTGCTTGTGGCATATAAGTACGACAATAAATATTACCTTGAGGATGTTGTATTTGATAATGGTTCACCATATATGCTTGATGAACTGAATGCAGAATGCCTTGTAAGAAATAAGGTTCAACTGTGCCAGTTTGAGTCGAACAAAGAAGGCTCAAGAACAGGAAACGAAGTTCAGAAACTTGTGGATGCAAAAGGTGGACGGTGTACTATCACGAAGAAATACACCACTCAGAATAAGGAAACAAAGATCATGGTTAATTCAGACTGGGTAAAGAGAAATGTTGTATTTAAGGATAAGTCTGAATGGACACCAATGTACCGTAAGTTTATGAAAGAAGTGTTTTCCTATGTTCAGCTTGGAAAAAACAAACATGATGATGGTGTTGATACTTTGGCTATGCTTGCGATTTATGCAACATCATTTGAGGGTGCAAAAGTAGAGATAATGAGCAGGTCAATGTTAGGCTTTTGAGGTAATGTTATGAATTTTAAAGAATGGGTAGCTCAGACTGCTTTACTACTTCCAACAAGATATTCACAGGAAACAGTGGAGAACATCTTATATGCGGCTGTAAAAGCGGCAATAGAAGAACTAATGGCTAATCCCGCTGAAGCAAATCTGACACTAATGGGAGTTGGCAGGTTTTATTGCAATCGTAATTTTCATAGAGCATATAAACCTGCGGTAGGTGCATATGCAACAGGTAAGCTTAAGCTAAATTGGATGATAAGATTTAAACCCAGTAGAAAATTCAAAGAGTTTTTTAACGGCTTATCTGACCCTGATGATTATGTAATATGTGGTCGTTACTTTAATCTGGATAAGCATATAGGTGAAAATTTTGGTTATGGGGCATTCAAAAAAGAGATTAAGTCACCTGAGATAATGCACGATAATCAATACTGGCTAGAAAGAATCCGTGGTCTGCAATCAGGAAGACTTAAGCTAGAAGCCAATGGAAGTTTTAGTAAGGTAGAACGTCCAAAAAGATATGATGTTGATAAGAGAGGTAGACCATTAAAAAGAAGGAGTCCTGAGTATCTTAGAGATCAGGTAATGGTGCTTTTACGCAGAGACCTTAAAAGGGAATTAAGGCAGCTTAGAAGAGGTGAAATAACAGAAGATGACCTTGATGTTGCAAGGTATGGCTGTAAGGTTGAAATACAACTTATAAGGGATATGAATGCCGCAAGAGCAAGAGGCGAGCCAGTTAATTATTATCACAGAAGACGTAAAAAGAAATTGCATATTAAGAGGAAGAAAAAGAGTGAACAGGTTCGGGAACAAACTACAGGATGTACGGTGGGAGAAGAATGTGAGTCAGAAGAAACTAGCTGAACTATTGAAAATAGATAAATCGACCGTAAGTAAATGGGAAAGTGGAAAGTTATATCCACAGGTAACGTGGATATATAAGATTGCTGATGTTCTGGGGGTAAACCCGAAAGACCTTATATAGTTGCCTATTAGGCAACTTTCGATAAATACTAGGTAAACCATGATAATATTTTTTTAGAGCCATAGAGCCGTGTACGTAAAGTGCATGGCTCTATTTTTTTTGAGGTGAAGCAATGTTTGAGACATCTTCGATTGTGTTTAGACAGTCAGCAGAATATGGACGCATTCAGATTTTCTGTGATGCGGATAGGGTTACTGAAGATAACGTACTGGAAATCTTTAGTTCTGCTTTATCACTTCATGAAAGAAATGCTGTTAAGGAAGATGAACTGTTTAACTACGAACGTGGAGATCAGCCAATTCTTTACAGAGAAAAAGATGTGCGCAAGGACATCAACGAAAAGGTTGTAATCAACAAGGCTTCACAGATAGTTGATGTTCATGTTGGTTACTGTTTTGGAAATCCAATCACCTTTGTCCAGAGGGGAAAAGTTGAGGATGACAAAAGAAAACCAGAAACCACAAACGATGAAGACAACAACTATATAGCAATGGTCAATAAAATGATGTCCGAACAGGGTAAAGCAAGGAAAGATGTTCAGCTTGCCCGTGACTTCATGATATGTGGACTTGGCTATCAGATGGTGTGGAAGAACGATGATATGAGTCATTATTCGCCATTCAAGATAGCAACACTTAATCCAAGGACAACATTTGTTGTCTACAAGAATGACGCATTTAAAGAACCGCTCATAGCGTTTTCATACATAGTCCATGTGGATGGTAGCAAGACGGTAACAGGGTACTCAAAAGAGTATTGCTTTGTAATAAAAAATTACCTTGAAAAACAGAGTATTCCTGTTGAAGCAACGCCAAACATCTTTGGTGAGATACCGATTGTCGAGTTTGAGTACACGGACAGGATGGGAGTATTTGAGAAAGTCATTCCTATTCTGAACGGAGCAAATGTCCTTAATTCAGACAGAATAAACGACATTGCACAGCACGTTCAGTCATTACTCTGGCTACATAACTGTGACATGGATGATGACAAAGCTAATCAGCTTTATGAGAAAGGTGTTATCGCAACAAAGTCAAATGGTGAGGGCAAGGATGCCAAGATAACATACCTTACTCAGACATTAGACCAGTCAAGTGTACAGAGCCTTGCAGATTTCCTTTACAGACAGGTGGAAGAGATTACCTCCACACCGTCATGGCAGGAGGCAAGCGGTGGTTCAACGACAGGTGCAATGCAACTTTCAAACGGTTGGCAGAGCCTTGAGCTTTCCGCAAAGAGTGTTGAACAAAACTTTGCAGAGCCTGAGAACAGAATCTTAAGGCTTGTAGCAAAAGCAATCTCACTTGATAAGCGTGGGTACACAAAGATAAAGAACATTGATGTTTCGGATATTGAACCGCACTTCACAAGGAATAAGAATTACGACCTTGTTTCCAAGGCTAATGCACTTTCAACACTTCTTAATGCAGGAGTAGACGGATTGTGGGCGTTCCAGACCGTAGGGCTTTTCTCAGATTCAGAACAGGCATGGATTGATTCTGAAGAGATCATAAATAAGTTGCAGGAAAAAGCGGCAAAGGATGAGCCAAAGAATAATGCAGACAAAGATGAAAGCGGTCGTGGTGGTGAAAACAATGACCCAAAGCCAAAGGTTGAAGAGTCCATACAACCATCAGCCGTAGCGCAAGTGGAAAACACTTAAAGTAATATGGCAAGTCTAGGGTAGCTCCCGAAAGCAACAATCGCTAGTTGTTGACTTGCCTTAATATAGCGAATCTACGAAAGCGAGGTGGATAATATGGAAATATGGAAAGATATTAAAGGTTATGAAGGGATATATCGTATAAGCAATACGGGAAAAGTTTTAAGTTTACATTATATGGGTGGAAACAAATCAAAAGAATTAAAACCCAAAAAGCATAAGAGGGGCTATTTATGGGTTTTATTAAGAAACAATGGGAAAGAGGGGCATCATTTAATACACAGATTAGTTGCGGAAGCATTTATTGAAAATTCCAACAATTATCCTTGTGTTAATCATAAGGATGAAAATCCACAAAATAACAACGTATCAAACTTAGAATGGTGTACTCACATATATAATGTCCATTATTCAATGGATAAACATCCTGAAAGAATCAATAGCCGTGGGAATAATGGGGGCACAAGGCAGATAATACAGTCAAGAAAGTCGTATCGAATTTTAAAAAGAATTAGACAGTTTAGCCTTGAAGGAGAGTTTATTTGTGAATTTGAAGGTTCTTGTGCGGTAGAAAGAGAAAAAGGATATAAAGCAAGCAATATAAGAAGATGTTGTAATCACATAAGAAAAACAGCATATGGATATAAATGGGAGTATGCAACGTAAATCTTTTTTTATGAACGGAGATATTTATATTCATGAGTCCTGAGTTGTACTTCGCAGTCATGTTAATAACCAATCCTCAGAAAGCAAGACGGATTCTGCTTGCGGAAGAGTTAGAGAACTGGTTCATGGACTTATTTGACGATGAGTTTGAGGACATCCTTGAGGGAACATTCAAAGATAACCAAGAGCTTTACATAGACAGGATTGTAGACAAGTACCTTGAAATGACAGGTGTAAGTATGACTGATACGGATGAGTATTCAAGGACAGTCATAAACAAAGCCTTTAAGACAGCTTCAGAGATACAGGACACGACTTGGAGAAATCTTACAGTTCCGTATCGGAATAGGAAAGCAACTTTGGGTGTCCAAAATATTGGACAGCAAAGTTTGGAACAGGACACCATATCTCAGATGATAAAGAACGGTATCGCAATCAGTACAGCGATATTTGCTAATGAAGCTATAACAAGGTGGCTTGGAAGAGACAGGGCAAACCTTATAGCACTGAATGAAGCTAACTGGAAGTTTAACAACGAAGAGTTTTTTGAAGCCAAGGCAACAAACAAAAGAAAGACTTGGCATACCGCACTTGATGAACGTGTAAGACTCACACACATAGCCCTTGAGGGCAAGACTATTGGAATAGATGAAAAATTCAATGTAGGTGGTTATTTAGGGCTTTATCCATTGGATTCCAATTTACCAATACATGAAACTGCAAATTGCAGATGCTCAGTTAGTTATTCCTGATGTTTTCGGTGTCACAGCCGTTAACATCCTTTTCGGAGAGAACCGAATAAACGCACTCGCCTAGAGAAAGGCGAGGTAAAAACAATCAAACGCAAAGGAGAAATTGAATATGGAAGGTAATAACAATCAGAACGCTACTGTAGAACAGAACGCACAGGTACAAGAGCCTCAGACACAGGAAACTCAGACACAGGAAACTACACCAGTTGAGATTCCCAAAGAGTCCGAGATCATGAAGCAGAATGCTGATATGCAGATTGAACTGAGAAAGCAAAAGAAGCTTATCGACCAGTACACATCCCAGATATCAGAGCTTAAGAAAAAGCTTACGGAAAAGCTTGTTACTGAAGGTGACAAGATTACGAAGCAGACTGAGGAACTTGAGGAACTTAAGGAAAGGCTTGAGAAAGCCGAACAGAAGAACCTTTTCAGAGATACAGTTGATGGCTACATGGCACTTGGCATGGACAAGGATTACGCCTCAAAGGTAGCCCAGATGAAGATGGAAGGTGATGAGGATTTGGTCAACACATCTATCAAAGCTTTCCTTGATGCAGAGAGGAAGAGGGTTAAAGAAGAAACCACTCAGGAACTGTATGCAAAGATGCCTGTTCCTGCTTCTGGAAATGGTGACGGTCAGGTTGATTATACAAAACAAGCCAGAGAAAAGCTTGATGAAGGAGATACCCAAGGATATTTCCACGCAATGCTTATGGCGGGTAAACAAGGTTGAATGACCAAAATTTTTTAAGGAGGAATGAAAAATGGGTACAGCTATGAGTTTTGGTACTCCCAATTTTGGCGGCTATCTGTTCAGAAAAGGTGTTGAAAAAACTCCTTTCTCAACAATGATCGGTGCAAGAAGAGGAATTACCAATCACGTAAAGTTCGTAACAGGACAGTATTACAACTCTGTAAAGGGTTCACAGCCCAACATTTCTGAGGCGGCTTCTCTTACAGCTCCCGAAGCAAATGTAGCAACAAGAAGTCAGCTCTTCAATGTAACTCAGATTTTCCAAGAGACAGTATCTGTTTCTTATGCAAAGGAAGCAAACATGGGTACAATGGCACCCGTTGGTGGTGACACAGCCGCAGTTGCTTCTGGTATCGCAGGACAGATGCCTAATCCTCAGAGTGAGCTTGAGTTCCAGATTGAGAGGGCAATGGCTAAGATTGCACAGGACATTGAGTATACATTTATCAATGGACAGTTCAACGAGGCTACAAACGATAACGAGGTAAATAAGTCAAGAGGTATCCTGACCGCTATTACCACAAATACCATCAATGCAGGTGGTGATGGAATGACAAGAAAGCTCATTTCAAAGGCACTTATGGCTATTTCTGAGGCAGGTGGTGACATTTCCAATATCGTAGTTGGTATGCCCGCAATCCATCTTGCACAGCTTGACTATGATTCTCAGAAGAACGGTATGACTGCTGTTGTTCGTAACAACGAGATCAACGGTATCAAGGTTCAGACCATCCTTACACCATTCGGTGCAGTAGGTGTTCAGCTTATGGAGACCATTCCTGTTGGAACAGCTCTTGTATTTGACCCTACAATCATGCAGCCTATGGAGCAGCCAACTCCCGGCAAGGGCAACTTCTTCCTTGAGGAACTTGCAAAGACAGGTGCAGGACACAACTATCAGATATTTGGTCAGATAGGTCTTGATCACGGTCCAGAATGGCTTTCTGCAAAGATCACAGGACTTTCTGAGGACTTTCCAGAAGACCCTGTTGTAAGTGGCTGATAAACGGTTGGGGTGAAATTCCCCAACCCCTCCCTTAGAGAGGTTGATTATGGTTAATGTGGAAACTTTCAGAGCCGTAATAGGTGAAACATCAATGACAGATGAACAGCTTCAATTACTCCTTGACAGGACAGTAAGGAAAGCTGTGAACCATTATTTTTGGAAGTCAGATGATGAACCTACGGATGATGAAATAGAAAACTTCACAAATCGGTATGAGTACGAGATATACGACATTGCCAAGACCATCATGGATAACACTGACAGGGGCGGCTTAAAGCAGTTCTCTGAGCTAGGAGTAACTAGAGTGTGGGAAAGTGGTGGGGATAAAGCTATTGAGACTGCTTTAAGCTCAATCCCTACAAAAACATATGTCTGGTGAGGTGGATTATGTTTGATTTACCAGAAAACCAAAGAGAGTTTTATTACCAGAAATATTTAGGTGAAAGCCCCACCACTGATGCCGAGGGGTATATGACAGGCAAGAAGCAAGCTTCTTATTCAAGCCCTATTAAGGCAAAGGCAATGATAAGTGAGAATACATCGGATGTCACCAATGCACCATTTGGAAAAGACCTTGTTTATGACAGGATGATTTCTACGGTGCAGGACTTACCAATAGATGAGCATTCAAGACTGTTTATTGATGTAAGCCCGAGTGATGAACCTGATTATGAAGTAGTCAGAGTTTCCAAAGGTATCTATCAGAAAGTATGGGCTATCCGTAGAGTGGAAGGCTATGAAGACGATTAACGTAAACCCACTTAGTTCAAAAAGCATTAGCAAGGCTATTTCAGAATTGGAAGAGTACAAAAAGATGCTTAAGAACTTCCCTCAGATGTATACACAAGCCTTAACGGAGTTCTTTATTGAAACCTTAGCGGTAGAACATCCTAAGATGACTAAATACTGGATATGGGATTTAAGAGAGAACGATGGTAAAGCAGAGGGTGTAGTCATATTTGATGGGATAGTACAGTTTGTTGAGTTTGGAACAGGACTCATCGGTGAAATGTCACATGAGGGCATAAATCCCGAATGGCTGTCGAAACTTCCCCCACCATATAACGTAGGCTATCAATCCCGAAAGGGCGAGGCAGGTCACTATATGGATAAACAGGGAAGGGATTACTGGGTTTATGAAAAGGATGGGCGGTTCTGGTCAACATATGGACAACAGGCTAATCCGTTTATATATCGTTCTGTAGAACAGCTCTTGGAAAAAAGAAGAGAGATAGGACAGATAATTCTTGAGGGCATGACATGGTAAAGGATAAGACAAACAAAATCTATACCGAATTGTATAACCACATGAAAAGTCTGTATCCGAAGCTTGATGGTGGAATGGAGTATAACGAGAAAGTTAAACTTCCATTCATGCATTTTTTCATGATAGATAATCCTACCGCATTAACCACATTATCAGACACGGAAGACGGAACAAGTCTTTCATATCAGATAGACATTTATACAAAAGATGATAATGCAAGGGAAATGGCGAACGAGATACGCAAGTACATGATAGGCGAAAGCTTTACTTGCAGACAGTTCATGCCATTCCAGTCAGCATCAAATGTAAGCCGTTTTATAACGAGGTTTAGGCGGCTTGATGTATAGAAACATTGGACAGATAGGGATGCGCACCTGACAAGCCGTAGCCTAGCGGTTTCTGTCCTTTAACATAGGCAATCCTCTCAATTAGGCATGAGAACTAAATTATGGAGGATAAAAGATATGGCACTGTTATCAAATAAGACCTTCCTCATGAGAAAGGTTGGTTCAACATTTCAGAAGCTTGTAGATATTACTTCATATCCCGATATCGGTGGAGCACCTGATGCAATTGATGTAACAACGCTGTCCGATATGGTACAGAGAAATATCAACGGTATCCAGACTTCATCTTCTCATGAGTTTGGTGCGTGGTATGACAAAGAGGCATACGAGAGACTGTACGCAATACAGGAAGCAGATATTTCTAAGACCGCTTCTGAGCTTGACACATATCAGCTCTGGTTTGGTGAAGATGGTGTGTTCGGTAAGTTCGAATGGCAGGGTAAGCTTTCCGTATTTGCAGGCGGAGCAGAGTCTAATGCTGCAAGACCGATGACCATTACAATTTCTGATGAGGGCGAAGAGCCTATCCATCTTGTAGATGGTGTATCAGGTTGATAAGTAAGTTTTTAGTGGGGGTGAGGTAATCCCTCATCCCCCTTTTTCTAGGCTATTGATTTCGGAGCAATCCGTTAGGTAAATCAAAGGAGGAATAATTTATGGCAAATATCACAAGAACTATTGCACTTAAGTCAGCCAAAGGAGATAACGTATATCCTATCAAGGAACTGGATTTCTTCAATCTTGTCTGTGACCTTGAAGCAAATGGGATTGATGTGATGACTCTTACAGATGGTAGGCTTGATAGTGGCAAACTGTTTACAACGCTTCGTGCGCTTCTTTCAGTTCTTATCGATGTACCCGCAGAAGAGGCAGGAAAGATTATGACAGAACATCTTTCGAATGGTGGTGGAATTGATGATGTGTTTAATGTATTTACGGATGCTATGACAGATGCGGGTTTTGGGAGAAGCCCTCAGACAGTTCCACAGGATCACAAGAAGTCAACAGCGCCGAAGGGTCGCAGGACAACAAAGAAGTAAAGAAATATCAAAACTTCACAGAGGCAGTAAATGAGGGCTATTTACCGTCTGCGCTTCTTATGCATGTTCCTTATGATACGTTCTGGCACTTGAATCCACGGAAATTAAAACCTTTTGAAAAGGCATATGAAATGGAAATGGATTCAAGACAGAATGCAAAGAACTTAGAGGCGTGGCTAAATGGATTATATAACCAGAATGCTGTTGCATCCGTACTGAGTAAGAATGCGAAATATCCGAAAAAGCCGTTTGATATCTTTGGTAAACAAAAAGCAAAAACACCAGAGGAAGAGGCGGCAGACTTCAAGTTCTATGCGGAACAGATGGCGGCAAGGATAAAGGCGGCAAAAGCATTGAAATAATAGGGGTAGGACTATCAGTAGTGCTGATAGGCACTATCCCTTTTTTACAAGGAGGAAACTATGGCAGAACAAGAACTTGACTCCCTGTTGATTAAGATTGACTCTGAACTAGGTGAATTAAAAGGTATTGAGAGTGCCATTAGTGCATTACAAAGGCTTAATACATTCACGAGTAGTGCATCAGGCAATATCAAACAGTTAAAAGAATTAGGCGGTGCTATGAAGTCCTTTAATAATGTTAAAGGGCTTAATGATACTGTAAAAGGTGTCAATGGAATGATAAGCGCCTTTGAAAGGCTGACGAAAGTATCAAAAGATGCGTCACAGGCTATCTCACAGTTGGGTGACATGGGGCGTACACTTAATACAGCCTTTAATGGTGTTGGGAAAAATCTTGAAGGCTTAGATAAAGCAAGTCGGGGTCTGAATACGCTTGTCACTGTCCTTGAAAGAGTTACAAGGATGACAGGTGATGTTAATGGTGCAGTACAGAGAATAGGTAATTTAGGACGTGAATTACAGTCCTATAACAACATAAACCTAACTCATGTAATCAATAATGTAGTTATCCCTATTGAAAGGATAGTACGTGCTTTTAATGCCCTTGACAAGATTGAGTGGAGGCGTACAAGAACTTCTTTTAAAGATTTTAGGGATATGCTTGACCATGACAAACGTAACCTTAATTTAGGGGATATGTTTGATATTCGCAGACCTGTTGACCAGATGCAGGCAAGCTTAAAAACAGCCGAAAAGCAATTGCAAGCTTATGAAAAGAAAGCACGGGATTGGGGAGATCAGGTCAGAAAGCTTGAATCACAATTCCAAGTAGATAGTCTTAAAAACAGGATTGATTATCGGAATGCCGTAAGCAAAAGTGAAATGGCACAGGCATATGCTGATGCTTACAGACAGGGTATACCACAACTCAGACAGGCTATCGAAAGGACGAATGTAAGAGCTATATCTGACGCATGGCGTAATACTCAGCGTGCAATTATCCGAGAAAAAATAAACTTTAATTTGGCTGATTTAGTTAATACTGACCTTCCATTAGATCAGATGAGAGCCAATCTCAGAAGGATGCAGAATGAGCTTTTAAGAGCGCAAAGCGATATGACAAAAGCTATGGCAAACATCCAGAGATTAAGGGCTGTTGAGAATAATGAAAGCAACCTTCGAGCCAACTCTGGTTATAGAAGCTCTGTTTATACTTTTTCAACAGCACGTCATCATGTAGAGGCTTATACTAAAGCAATACAGCAATTGCAGGAAGTTGTAAATAATACTCAGATTATGCCTCAGACAGAGGCACAGGCATATAAGATGCTTTCACAGGCAGAGGCTGATTTAAGGAGATACAGTGATGTTCTTGACAAGCTTTTAGCAGAAGATGACCAGTCAGCAAGCGGACAGAGAAACATCGAAACCTATGTCCGTGGTGTTGATATGCTTGAGACAAAGATAGCTCAGATAAATCAGCAATTAGGTGATATGGGCGAGACCGAAGAAGGTCTTGTTGAGCAAATGCGGAGGATAGCAGAAGAGGCTGACAGGGTTGCAAGGGCAACGGCTGAAGCTAATCAGAACCTGCGTAATCAGATAGGTGATGGCTTTGGACAGTTTGGAAGTATGCTTTCTGGAAGTAACAATGGAATCCTTAAAGCATTTGGAAATCTTTCAAGCATGTTTGGCAGTGCGGCAAGAAGTGGTTTAGGGAAATTTGATACTACACAACTTGAAAGGCTTGCAGGATTATCTGGAAAACTTGGAACGGTAGCAACTGCTTTAGGTCAGATTGGTGCTGTTGTAGGTGTGGTTAGTGCGGCTTTTAAGGCATGGTGGGATATCACGGACAGGATGATAAGTGCCTTAAATAAATTCATACAAGGATGCACTCAGTTTGCAAGGGATATGCTCTCAAAGGTAGTAGGAGCATTTAACGCTGTTGCAGGTGCGGTAAGTAAGGCTGTCTCAGCAGTCCGTAGTGGTGCACAGATGATCGTCAGTGCGTTGCGTAAGATAGGTGAAGTCGGTGAAGGGATTAAATCTGTCTTTGCAAGTGTTGGTCGTGGGATATCTGTTTTTGGCAAGGGTGCAAAAGCAATTGCCTCCCTTGTAACGCCTAAGACCGTTAAGAACCTTGTGTCTGCTAATAAGTCCATTAAGGACATTATCAAAAATTCCAAGTTATTATCTACCGCTATACAGTCAGTAACAAAGTGGTTCACAATGCTTACACGTATGCTCATGCGTAAGGTTGTGCAACAGTTCATTACGGGCATGAAACAGGCATTTGATGACCTTGTAATGTTCGAGAAGAATGCCAATGATGGAATGATGAATCTTAACACAAACGTGTCTAAGATTTTTTCTGCACTCCGCAGAGCGGCTAATCAGTGGATAGCTGCATTTGAACCTCTTATCAATGCGGTAACACCAGTTGTTCTGAATTTCCTTAACAATGTACAGGCGTTTGGTGAGAACGTAGCCAAGTTCATGGCTATACTTACAGGACAGCCATACTATATAAGGGCAAAACAGTTCTATGAAGATTATGGTGAGCAAGTAGATAAGACTGCTAAGAAGGTAAAGAACCTTACGAATGGTCTTGATGAGTTAAATATCCTTAATGACAGCAGTGATTCTGATGATGGTGGAATCACGCCAGAGGATATGTTTGAGAAAGTTCCTGTTGACGGTTCACTTCTTATTCCTACTCTTGAAGAGCTTCTTGAAAAATTCAAGGATTGGCTCAGAAATATTGACTGGGATTGGATAAAGGAACTGCTTCGTGAATGGGCTAGGAAGTTAGCTGATATTCTCAATACAATTTTCAGAGATTTGGAACTTGCCCGTCTGCTTGGTGAGACATTAGCGGAAATTGTAAACTCATTATTTGAGTTTCTTAATGAGCTTGTTCATGACCTTGATTGGGCGGCTATTGGTAAGTGGATTGCAGAAGCTATTAAAGGCGCTCTTGAAACGATTGACTGGGCGCTTATCAGAGACACAGTAGTAACCTTTGCAAAGGGAGTTGCTACATTACTTAATGAGATATTTGCTGACCATCAGTTATGGGTAGACATAGGTTCTACAGTAGCACACGTAATCAACGATGTTATTGTAGCTTATCTTGATAATTTTGCATGGACATTCAACTTTAAGAATTTTGCAGATGCCATAGCTACCGCAATAAAGACTGCTCTTGAAGGTATTGATTGGTCACAGATACGTCATGCCATAGATGGATGGACAAAAGGTATCGTTGATGTTATCAATACGTGGGCGCATGACAGACAGTTGTGGATTGATATCGGAAATACTATAAAGCATATCATAAACGACATATTCATAAATGCGTTTACGGATTTGTCAGAGATTGATTTCTCAGCACTGACAGAGAGAATAAAAGAAGCCATCAACAAGGCTCTTGAAATAGATTGGAGTGAGTTTAATCGTGGCGTTCAGAACTGGGCGAAGAATATCGCAGACATCATAAACGGATTCTTTGCTGATGCTACATTCCTTACTAATATTACCACGTCTATAGCCAATCTTGCTAATGCCATCCTCAGAGGATTTGATACCCTTATTGAAAAGATAAAGGCATATGATATTGGCAACAATATAACTGCGGCAATCCTTGAAGGATTCAAGAAGATTGATTGGGATGTTGCATTTACACTTCCTGCTGACTTGATAAACAAGCTCACGGAGTTTGTACGTGGAATAATAGATGCCCTTCCAGAGGGCGATGAGATTGCTAACTGGCTGACCACACATCTTATAGCAGGTATCACAGCGGTTAATTGGGAAGAGATAGCAAGAAACCTGTTTGACCTTGCAACAAAGATAAGAGACTTTATCGAGGGTGTTCTTAAGAATCAGGATTTCTGGACACTTCTTGGACAGACAACAGGCAATATAATCACCATTGGAATAGATTTCCTGTTTAATCTTGTCAATGTAAAGGGCGAAGACTTAGGTACTGCTATTTACAACTACATAAATGGTCTTATAGATCATTTTGATATCGGCAAGGTACTTTCAAAGACGGTAGATGTATTCATTAACATCGTTGCCGCTATTGATGTTGCCCTTACAGGGGTTCATTGGGATGAGCTTGCAGACCAGATTACAAAAGGTATCGTGGATGCTGTAAACAAGCTCTATACGAACCGTAGACTCATTCAGAAGACAATAGAGGATGCCTTTGGGGTATTCGGAAGTACGGTACGTAAGGTACTGCTTGGAATGCTCAATAACGATTCCTTCTACAAGATAGGACAGACTATCGGAAATGTAATCATGGGTATCATAAACGGTGTATGGGAGTTCTTCGACCTTAACACCGACCTTATATTACAGGGGATATCAGAACTGGCAGATAGCCTTGCAAGTTTCCTGCGTGAACACCATGACGAGATAGTAGCCAAACTGAATGGTATCATACACAGTATTGTAGACATTATAGATACGTTCTTCGATGAAAAGGGCGGTTTCATGAAAGAAATCCTCCGTATCATAGAGGAACTTGACCTTGATACTCTTATTGGCTCTATCGTAAGAACAGCCCTTATAAAGCTTAAAGCAAAACTTAAACTCAAGGCGGCTATTTGGAAAGCAGTTGTAGACAGTGGAATACTTGAAGAAGTTTGGAGTGCGATTAAGGGTATTGCAAAAGAAATTGGTAATTGGTTATTAAAACAATTACGTGATCATTGGGATGAACTTTTGTTTGATACTCATCCTGCAACAGCATGGCTATCAATTCTTAGGAGAATTTTGTTTGGTGATGGTGAACTTAAGATTGATTTAAGTAAGCTATGGGAAGGTATCAAGATTGTATTTACTGGAATAGCTAATGCCGCAAAAGCATTAGCGAGCATACTCAAATCACCATTGACTCTTATCATAGAACAAGCAAAGAAACTACTTGGATTTGATGGTGGTCTGCTTGATTGGTTGTTTGGTAAGAAAGATAAAAAGGTAGATATTCCAGTAACAATCAAGCCTACAGTAGATGATAGTGGTGTGAAACCCATTACTATAGAAGATACTGAGTATGGCACGATAAAAGCAAAGTATATTACTGTAAGCACACTTAAAGTAACAAAACTTGATGTAAAGGATATCTACGCAGAAACCCTTCATGTAACAGATATCTTTGCAGATGTGCTTCATCTGAAAGAGATTGAAGTTGATTCAAACACAGGCGTCTACAGACCAGAGGATTATTATGCTGACCCTCCGACACCTAATTCGGGTATTCTTTCAAGAGATACCGAGATAAACGCCTCTAGGATAACTACGCCTATTCTCGAAGCTGATAAGATTGAAACACCTATCCTGACAGCAGAAGAGATAGAAACCCTTAAGCTGATTGCCAAAAAGATTGAATCTAATCTCCTTGAAGTAAAGAAGATTGTTTCTGACTTGCTCAAGGTAACAGACATTGAGGCAAAGAAGCTTACTGTACCTACAATAAATTCTAAGACATTAAACCTTGATACTATCAAGGCTAAGACGCTTAATGTAACGGATATCTTTGCCAAAAAGCTCCATGTGGATTCCATCGAGGGTGGTACGGTCACAGGAACAAATACAGGTACTAATACTGGCACGTATGTCGGAAGTGATATTAAGTCAGATGTTCCAACAGGTACAAAGGCTTATATTGACCCTAGAGTTTATGACACAGGTATAAGTAGGTGGAGCAGTAGGGTTAATCTGCCATCAGCGAGAGAGTATCTTGATATGGACGGATATTCTTATGATGGCACATATATTTCGAAGACAGGCGGCTACACAGGCGGCACAAGTGGCACTAATATAGGTGGTACTTCTACAGGTGGTGGAACAAATTATGGTTCTAACATCGGCGGTGGTGGAGATTATAGTTCTCTGCTTAATTCCGCACTGGATGAGTTAAGGAAGATAGGCGAGACAACAAGTGAAATCCTTGGCAACACTAAAGAGCTGAAAGATAAGCTTGGTGAGGATAAGGGTGGAATAGCCAAAGGTGATATCGGAAGGAACGAAGGAGAAGGAGTCAGAACAACCACTACTGGTCAGGATATTATAGACTGGCTTGATAAAAATATCGGTAACATCAAGGATAAAGATAAAGGAATAAGAGATTCTACATCAGGTCAGGATATCTTAAACTGGCTTAAAGGTAGGTTTGGTGATAAGGCTGATACCAAGACAGGAGTATATAAGGGTGACAGGTACGGTTCAGACTTAGACGAAAACGAAGTTGATATTAATAATGTCGTAATAGATGCTGATACACAGGCAATCAAGTCAAGGCTTGATGATATACGTAACCTTGTAAAGAAGTTCCTTGATGATGTCAAAAAGTTGTTTAAGAATTGGAGCTTTGCTGATCTCTTCCTGCCTAACTCGGAAGGTCGGCTTATAAGCAAGAGACTTGAATCAATCCTTGAGGGAGTAGGCAAGTTCCTTGATAAAGTAAAAGATAAGATTGACGATTTTGATAAGGAACTCAGAGACAAATTAGAAAGTATTGGAAAGGATGCTTTCAAGGAGTTTGTAGACAATGCTGAGATAGAGCTTAACAGGCTTGGTGAAATTTGTAGAAACGTATTCAACGGAATGAGTGATGCGGCTACAAAAGAACTGGCATCCACTCTTAATTACGTAAGACTCTATGCTTCTTCAATAGAGCAGGAGTTTGAGGAACTTTCAAATAATATAAGCGATAAGTTCGGTACTATCAGTGTGGCGTTTGAAGGTGCTATGGGGAATCTCTCTGCGGCAACCGAAGCCGCAATGGCAGAAGTCTACGATATAATCGACATTTGGCTTGAGAGAATTTATGAGTTATTGCAATCATTCTACGCACCTGATATGTTCAAAGGCATCGTAGATAGTATCAAGAAAGCTCTTGATGAGGCGTATGAATATATTAAGCAATGGGCTGAGAAAGTAAAGAAGCTTATTGAGGATATATTCAAAGACCTTAACGCTATGCTTGATGGTGAGATGAAGATTGTCAACATTAACCAGAATAGCGACAGGCATCTTGATCTTAATACTATTGCAAAGTCACAGAATACAAAGGCAGTAGAGGCACTTACACAAGCAATAGGCAACCTTGTAGGAGCGATTCAAGGTGGATTAAGTGGTATACAGTGTAACTGTATGTGTTCATGCTGTGGTAATTGCGGTGGATGTGCAATTGGCGGTGGCAAAGGCGGTGGCAACACTGGTGATGATACAGATGGAGGCAACACAGGCGGTGGCAAAGGCGGTGGCAACACTGGTGGAGGCACAGGCGGTGGCAATACTGGCGGTAATGATGATGATACAGGTGGTACTAATGGTGGAAACACAGGCGGTGGAAACACAGGCGGTGGAAACACAGGCGGTGGTACAGGTATAGGTGGAACAGAGCCTACGGGTAGAACTGATGATACAGGTGGTGGAAACACAGGCGGTGGTTCTATAGGCGGTGGTTCTACAGGCGGTGGTACTGGTATAGGCGGCGGTTCGAATGATCCTTACGACAACACAGGTGGTGGCAACACAGGTGGAGGTAACACAGGCGGTGGTAACACTGGCGGTGGAAACACTGGCGGTGGAAACACTGGCGGTGGTAACACTGGCGGTGGTACTGGTACTAATGGTTGTCCAGATGTAGGACTTAAAACATCTAATGGCTTTATGCCTACTTGGGCTATTATTGGTGGTCAGAAGATAAAACTAAATGAATGTTTACCAGACGATGTTAAGAAACTTATAGCAAGTGGTAAAGTTCCTATTGTAGATGCCAATGGTAATCCACTAAATAGTTTATATAAAAGAAATTTGCTTAGATATCTAAAGAAAAAAGGTTGGCTTGATGACAAGTCAGGTAATACAGGTAATACAGGTAATACAGGTAATACAGGTAATACGGGGTCAGATGACTGGGTTCTGAAATTTAATGATGAAGAAGTTCAAGCATTCAATGGTCGTCAAGGATTCAGAATTGATAACACAACACCACAGGAAATAAGAGATAAAATAAAGAACGGTGAAATCCCGCTTACAAATAAGTATGGAGAAAAACTAAAAGATGACCAAGCACAAAAAATAAAAGATTATCTTGATAGTGTCGGATGGTTTGACGGCGGTTCTGGTACAGGTGGTGATTCTTACTATGGTGGCGGCGTTGGTGCAGGCTCTGGCGGTAGTGGCACAGGCGGCGGTTCAGGCACAGGCGGCGGCATAGGTGCAGGTAGCGGTGGAGACTATTCTAGTGATGGTGGTTATCCGACAACTGATACAGGTAGCGGTTCTGGTGGAGGCACAGGCGGTGGCTCTGGTACAGGCGGAGGTAGTGACACAGGAGGTGGTACAGGTACAGGCGGTACTGATAGCGGTAGCGGAAAGTGCGACAAGTGTGAGATAAGTGATAAAGCAAAGAAATATGGTATTGATTTCTTTGATGATAATGGTGACTTTATTGGCTACGATAAACTAAAAGAACTTGTAGATGCCTATGAAAAGAATAAGAATAAATCAAAATCAGATGAATCAGATGGCGGGTTTGGAGATTTAGGTGTTGGAGAGAAAGATGTACAAGACCTATCAGATGCTTATGGTGGCGATAGCTTAGATTTGGAAGATTTATTAAGTGAGAAGAAAGGTAAGCCGAAATTTGGTTCACAAAATGGCGTACTAGGATATTTTGATGAGTATGGCAATTTCTATCCTATATACGTTACATTAAATGGAGTTAGATTCCCTCTTACTAGTGACTTGGATGATAGGATTAAAGAACTTATCCTAACTGGTGGTGCTTCTCAAAAAGAAGCTAATGAACATCCAGATAGTTCTTACTACCAGAATAATCTTAAGAGTCTTCTTGATTATCTGAATGTTCAACAGCTTGATTATGACATAGGTGGAGTATCGCCAGAGCAATTAGGCATATCGGAAAATTCAGTAATAAATACTATTAAACAAAATTGGAAAGACCCTACCAAGTCATTATATGGTCTTTACGATAATGTAAGTGTAGGTTATGGAAAAGGCAACAAACCGATTGATGTAAATAGTAGTGGTAAAGTTACAACGGGAATGCCTGATAATTCCGATATGGAAGCCAAAGCCAAAGAAGACCTTGCTAAAAAGGGGATAACCACAGGTGGCACAACTACACCGACTAACACAGGTACTACAACGCCTACTAATACAGGCACAACAAGTAGTGGCTCTTTAGATAAAGTCAAGAAAGCCTTAGATGACCTGCAACAAATATACGCAATCCACGCAAACGGTAAAGTATCACAAATCAATCAAGCTATATGGCAACAGCGTGAAGGTGTATTAAAAGATACTTATAATAGTCAGGTTGCCGAAGCTGTAGCAAACAATAGCAGTCCTGTAAATATGTTCCAAGTAGGCGGCGTTACTCTTAATGGTAATGATGCACAGGAAGCATATAACTATTGGTATAACGGTAGATTTAAATCCTATGGATATCAGATGGGCGGTGTACCAAATGCAGGTGAGATTTTTGTAGCCCGTGAAAATGGCACTCCTGAGTACGTAGGTAGCTTCGGAAGCAAGACAGCGGTAGCCAATAATGACCAGATAGTAACAGCGGTAGCGAATGGTGTATCAATGGCACAGGATAAGGTAGTAAGCGCTATAGAAAGCCAGACTAATGCAATCGAGACAGCAATAGACAGAAAGGACATGGATGTTCAGATAGGTGACAGACAGATTGCAGAAGCAAACCGCAGAGGCGAGAAGAGTCTTGGACAGAATTTCTTAAATTGATAAAAGTGGTAAACCACTGTAAAATAGTGGTAGAGCCAAAGAGCCGATTCCATAGTGGGATTGGCTCTTTTCTTTTTAGAGGTGATGAGATGGCAACTATATCAATCAATGGAACATCATTTCCCACACCTATCAGGGGATTATCAGAGATAGTATCTACCAACGTAAACAGTGGTAGAAATGCTCTTGGAGAGATGGTAGGTGAAAGAGTCGGAAGAGATATCTACAAACTTGATGGCGTAGAGTGGAGATGGCTTACAAAGGCACAGTGGGCTTCCATGCTACAGGCGGTAAGTGATTTTAAATTCCATATGACTTTTCCAGATGTGGTTAATGGCGGTTACTGTACACATCTTTGCTACGTAGGTGACAGGCACGCAGAGCCTTATTACATTGATTCCAGTGGTGATTTCACGTTCTATAGGGCGTGCAAGATGAATTTCATTGATTGCGGCATAATAGATGACTAAGGGGGCGTAGATGCAGTACGTAACGGATGTATACAGGGAAGAAATGAGTCGCCAATGGCGAGGTCATTCTTCTGTCTATGCTTATATAGGCTTGATTAACAGTGATGCACAGCGTAATGCAAAAATCACTTCTTCTTTTAGTGGAAGCGAAGCCTATCTTTATGACAGTTCTGGAACAGGGTATGTTACGTCAACTGAGGGTGATGGTCACATAACATTCACCTTCGGTGATTTCTACGAACTTAACATTGCAGGACTTACCATAAAGTTTAATAATATCCCAAGTCAGATCACGGTAACAAATGGTGTAAAGTCAGAAACAGTGGATGTAACGGATGCTGATTTTGTACTTGATGAGGGATATGAAAACTGCCATTATCTCACGATAACACCTTCAAGTGGTAAGCTATCAATAAGGTCAATTACTTTTGGTATCGGACTGCAATTTACCGACAGACAGATGATATCAACATCAAGAAGCAATACCGTATCTCATATCTCAGATACGTTACCTGTCAAGAAATTCAGTATGACCATAGATAACAGGAGTGGGCTGTTCAGCAAGGATAATCCTTTTGGATATGCTAATTACTTTGAGGAAAAACAGGAAGTAATCTATGAGTATGGTCGTGAGCTTGAGGATGGTACTGATTATAAGATAAAGGGTGGTAAGGTTCTTTTAAAGTCATGGGTAAGTGATGATTATCAGGCTACATTTAACTGCGTGGGATATATAGATTTCCTTGAGGGTAAATACACAAGGGGAAAATTCTATGAGAATGGTATATCGGCTTATGACCTTGCAGTAGATGTTTTGGAGGATGCAGGGATATCTAATTATAACCTTGATGATTCCATGAAGAGTTTTATTATATTTAATCCAGTTCCTGTGGTGGATTACAAAGAAGCCCTTAAGATGATCGCCAATGTGTCACAATGTACGTTATTTGAAGACAGGGATGGAAATATCTGTATGGTCAATTCCAACAGACCCTCATTCATTCATACAACGACTTTTACAGGGGCAGAAAACTACTGTATACCATCAAGTATATTTGATGATAACTCAGCTTATAACTATGCTGATGCGGAATATGAGTATGCAAAAGCAGATGGTTCATTACAGTTTCTGCCAGAAAACAATGATTACCGTGCAGTAGGTTTTGTTTCATCCCAGATTGCGGACTCTGAAGGTCATTTTTCAAATAATCCGCACATAAATGTGACTTTCAAGTCCGAATTTGACTTAAATCAATTATTCTTGAACTTTGCGGTGGTTGTTCCCACATCCGTGACAGTAACAAGCCTTCTTGCAGGAGAAGTGGTAGACACTCAGACACTGAACAGCGTGTTCATTACTACTGTTTACGCATACAAAGGGCGTATAGATGCTCTTGAGATTACGTTTAACAGCGCACAGCCAAATCAGAGGATTCACCTTAATAACATCGAGATAGACGGAAAAGTTGAATATGAGCTTACATATCATGAGTTAAAGGATACCCCTGTTGCATCATCCCTCAAGAAGGTATCAAAAATAAATGTCCATGCTTATTCGTACAATGAAGAGAGGATGGAAGAGGGTTATTCAAAGTCAAGTAAGATTGTCACTGGCACAACTCCGAATGATGATAATGGTGATACTCTTGACATAACCACAGAAGGAAGTAATTATGGCTCAGCAGTATCCGTTATATCAGCCGAAGAAGGATTGAACAAGATCACTTTTAATACGCCTTATTATAACTACAAGGTATCATCTGGAAAGATAAAAGAGGCGGGTGCTTATTACTTAATTGTTGAGTCGGATGGTAGAAAGGATATAGATGTATTTGCTCAGAATTACACCCTGACAAACAATACATATACCGTAAATGTCCACGAGAAGGGTGAGGTCGTAGAGTCTACCAATCCTCTGATAAGTTCCCTTGCAATGGCAAAGCAACAGGGAGAATGGCTTAGAAAGCATTATGATGATGACTTGGAGTATTCACTGGTATATCGTGGAGACCCAATGCTAGATGCTGATGACCAGATATACCTTGAGAATAAATTTGTAATAGACAATGAAATCCGTCTGACAGATGAGACCATAAGGACAAGCATGGGAATGGACTTCTCATGCAGGATAAGTGCAAGAAGGACTTCATTTAAGACCAGTGCTAACTTAGGTGATGCAGTAGTAGGCAGATTTAGAGTTGGAGATGCTTTAGGAGGGGCAACATCATGAATTTTATCAAACACACATGGGCAACAGGCGAACTTGTAACAGCGGTACTTTTAAACAGGCTTGAGGATGCCATTGACTTTCTCTTTCAAGGCGATTCAGATGCCACGGATGCGGATTGTGATGAGCTTTTCGATGATTTTCTGAAAGACAATTAAACTCTTTCAAGAAAAGGTAAACCATGATAGTATTATCTTAGAGCCAAAGAGCCGATTCGTAGTGAGTCGGCTCTTTTTCTTTTGGTGAGAGTATGGGAAGAAAGAAGCCTAGAAAGAAGTTTCATGCGCTAGACGCTTATATAATCTTCTGCCTTATATTCATTACTATCTATACGATAGTCCATACAATTATCTTTTATTTCACGGGAAATGAGGCAAAGACACTTGATCGGCTTGTATTCGCCGCTATTTTTGGAGAAATGATGCTCTGTGCGCTTATTAAGCGTTTGAAATTACATGAAGAAGCAAAAATCATCTTTGGTAAGAAGAAAAAAGAAGAGTATGAAGAGTCATCCGAGGATTATGAACCTTCTGAATATGACTCTGGGTGAGGGGGAGATGATGATTCAAGATTTTCTGCCAATTTTACAGACTTTATTAGCAACCTGTAACATTATTATTCTTATTTACGGGGGCTATAAGTTCATAAACAAACCTCATGACACACTGGAAGAAAAGCATGAAGCCTTAGTGAAAAGAGTTGATGCTCATGATGTTAAGTTCGATGAAATAGATAAATCTCTTCATCAAGGAAATGATAAGTTCAGAGAGCAAGATAAAACTAATGAAGTTCTGATTCGTTCTACTTTTGCTTTACTGGAATTTGAAGTCCATTATTGTGAAACAGAGCATAAACCAATTTCAAAGAATCTTGAAAAAGCTAAAGATGATTTGCATGAATATTTAGCACAAAAATGAGGTGCGTTATGAGGCGAGGAACAACACCTGTTTTATCAATAAAAGTAAAGGATGCGGATGTAAATGATTTTGGTACTATCTATGTTACCTTTAAACAGGGTGATAAGGAACTTACCAAAATAAACGGTCAGTTTACTGTAGATACTGAAAACAATGTTATTAACGTACCTTTTACTCAGGAAGATACCCTTTTGTTTGATAAGGGGTACGTTGAGACGGAATTGAGGGTAATTTTAAAGGATAATACTACTGTTATCGCAAGCAAGATCAGAAAATTCCCTATGGAAAAAGTTCTGTTAGATGGAGTAATCAATGTCATAGATGAGGATTAAATAGATGGCTTACCCAATTAATATTCCCTTTGAGGGAAATGTACAATTTGATATTGAATTTGGGTTTGAAGCGGTTTATACGGGGGCTTATGAGGTAGACCCTACAATAGATGGGTTGATATTGGAAACAGCCAATAAACGGATGATAAAAGACGTGACTATAAATCCAATTGGTGTTTCTGATGTAGACAACGTTCAAGGAGGACGGACAATAACAATAGCAGGGTAACTAAAGAAAAATTTTTCTTTTTAAGGAGGTTATAAACCATGGCAGTTAACCAGTATGCAAACAAAATAATTTACGGAGGACAAACACTCATTGACCTCACAGGCGATACCATTGAAGCCAGTGATGTCATTAACGGTAAATCCTTCCATTACAAGGATGGTTCTACCAAGACAGGTACATGTACCTATGATGCTGACACATCAGATGCTGATGCGGTTGCATCGGAAATTCTTGTAGGCAAGACAGCCTATGTGAATGCTTCTAAGGTAACAGGTACAATGGTTGACAGGGGTTCTGTAACAGCGGCTCTCACTACAGTAGCGGGAACTTATACCATCCCTGTCGGTTTCCACGATGGCGGCGGCACTGTAGGAATCGATGCGACAGAACAGGCAAAGATTATCGCTACTAATATCAGGGAAGGCGTGACAATCCTTGGCGTTCTCGGAACAATGAGCCCTGAGGAAGGCGTTACTGCACAGACTGTGAATGTTACACCATACACAACAGCTCAGACAATTCTGCCCGATGCAAGTCAGGGCTATAACTACATTTCACAAGTAGAGGTGGCAGCTATCAGCTATACTGAGACAGACAATGCGGCAGGAGGAAAAACTGTAACTATTGGCGATGTAGCGCCAAATCCTTCTACATAATTTCGTTAATTTTATCGGAATGAAAAAGGACTTTCAATCACGAAAGTCCTTTTTATTATGTCTTTCTATATACTCTTGAACAGCCACATCAACTATCTTACTTGTAGGTATCATTGTTTTCTCAGAATATTCTTTAAGCATCTGAATTGTTTTTTTATCTAAACTTGTCGAGTATCTTACCCTATTCTTTAATCTGTCAGCCATTTCTTTATCCTCCCTTTAAAATGATAGCATATTTTATACTTGCAAACAACATTAAAATGTGGTATGTTTAATTAAACAAACATAATCGCACATCAGTTCATTTTTGAGGTAGTAAGATGGCTAAGAAAAAAGAACGAAGAATATATTGTGTTTATTGTCATACAGTACGAGTCAATCAACTTAAATATTTTGGTTTGGCAAAAGGCGACCCAGAGATAAGATGGGGAAAGAATGGTATAGGTTATAAAACACAATATTTTTGGCAAGGTATTTGTGAATATGGGTGGGATAATATAGATCATGATATCTTAATGCCAAATCTAACATTAGAAGAAGCAATTTCATGGGAAATAGCACTTATCGCAATGTGGAGAACAACAGACCCTAAGTATGGATATAATGTTAGTACGGGTGGTGAGCATCATGACCCTATAATACGCCCAGTAATCAATCTTGAAACAAAAGAAGTATTTGAATCAACTTATGATGCATGTGTTTCAATAGGTCTGAAAAAACATGCTAATATAGCGACTTGTTGTAAATGTCCTGAGAAAACATTAGGTGGCTACCATTGGACGTATTATGATAAGAAAAAACCTATGGAATACTACGATGAAATGTTAAAGAATGTTCCATTAAAGAATTGGTATCCAAAACCAGTTATTCAGTTAGAGACATTAGAAGTGTACGAAACAATCATTAGTGCTAAACGGGCTATGGGTTTAACAGGCACAGGTATAGATGAATGTTGTGAAAATGAATATGGTACAGCAGGTGGTTATCACTGGGCTTATTATGACAATTCTAAATCTGAATCATATTATAAAGACTTACTCCAAATCATTATAGATAAACCATCAAATCATTTAAAGCCAGTTATATGTATTGAGACTTTAAATACATATGAGTCTGTTGTTGAAGCTAGTAGACAGGTTGGTGTAAATCATCCTCATATATCAGATTGCTGTAATGATATTCGCATTACAGTGGGTGGTTATCATTGGCAGTATTATGACAAAGAAAAAGGATTGGATTATTATAAGAACCTTACGTTTAGAACTCAAAAATTTAGGGATGTAGCTGTTATTTGTTTAGAAACATTACAAGTATATAAATCGGCAACCGAAGCGGCTGAAAAAATAGGTGTTAATGTTAGATGCCATATTAGTTCTTGCTGTAAAGGGAATAGAAATATTGCAGGAGGTTATCATTGGTGTTTTTATGATAATGAAAAACCACTTCAATATTATACAGATTTATTAGATCAGAAACTAAAAGATGAACAATGTGCTATTGATAAGCCTGTTGTCTTAATAGAAACAAAACAAATATACAATAGTGCAAGAGAAGCCGCTAAAGAAAATGGTATTAATCGTCCAGAACACATTATTGATAATTGCGTTGGAATATTGAAAAGTACAGGAGGTTTTCATTGGGCGTTTTATGAGGCTGATAAACCATTAGAGGAATATGATTCTATGGTTCGCAAAAATAGTAGATGTAGCCCAGTGATGATAGTTGAAACAGGAAAGACTTTTGAAACTGTTACTAAAGCATCAGAATATATTGGATTATCAAGAGGGGCAATACAAAACTGTTTAAGTGGTAAGAATCCAACCGCAGGTGGCTATCACTGGAAATACGCAGAGGAGGAAAAAGCATGAGCGAAACCTATTACAAACCTTGTAGCACCTGTCATAACGAAGATTGTGTCTTCAGAGGAACAAAAGACACTCATGAAACGTGTGAAGATTACCAACCAAAATCCGACAGAGAGATCATAGAAGAAATTCTGCAACGGCAATATCAAAAGGGATATGAAGCGGGTGAACACATGAATTGGCGTAGGGGTAAAATAGACGGAAAACCAGTTCTTGTAGATTATGATAAACAGCTTGTGTGGACAGAATCGATACCACTTACACAAAGTAAAGGGTTGGTATTGGATAAAGACTCATATCATGATGCTTGTTGATTTTGGTAAACCATGATAGCATTAAAAAAGAGGTAGTAATATGGACGAACAAGAAAGAGGACTATATCTGGCATACGAAAGCTCACAAGCCCGAATGGAGAGAGTGAACACAAAACTCTGGGTAGTAATAATACTACTGATCGTAGCGCTTGTTGGAAGTAATGGGGCTTGGATATGGTATGAGTCACAGTGGAAGTATGTAGAATCTACGACTTTAACACAGGAAGCCAATTCCGATGGATATAGTGATATAAATATTCAAGGTATAGGTGGTGATTACAATGTCGGGGAAAGCAAAACAGACAATATCACGGACTAAAACAAGGGTAAAGAAAGATGGTTCTGCTAATGGTGATTTTCAACAGTGCAGAATCTGTCATGGAACAGGAGTACAAAAAGTTCCTAGAAAACAATCAAAGGGCAACTAAGTTGCTCTTTTCTTTTGCCATAAACCACCATATTAGAAATTGACTTTTTCTTATTGTAAAAAATTTCATTTTTCTTTCTTGTTATTTACCTCTTCACTTCATGGTGGAGAGGTATTATTTTGCCTAAAATTACCTCAGAGGATAGAACTAATCCCCCGTTCAAACCCTTTTTGGTTCTGTCCTCTATCGAGGTAAAACTATGTATGTATATTACAACCCTAATCCTAGACATAAAAAATCAATTGGAGATTGTAGTGTGAGGGCGTTAGCCAAAGCACTTAATACATCTTGGGAATCAGCTTATATAGATTTAATTACTATTGGATATAACATTGGTGATATGCCATCGTCCAATGCGACAATTGCAAAATTATTGCATGAAAAGGGATTTAGAAAAGCAATAATTCCCAATGATTGTCCTGCTTGTTATTCAGTTTTAGATTTTTCTGAAAAAAATCCAAAAGGGAAATTCATACTTGGCACAGGCAGTCATTTGGTAACAGTAGTTGATGGAAAATATTACGATACATGGGATTCGGGTGATGAAATACCTATATGCGTTTGGTTTAAGAATGAAGCACCAAATTTTTAGATTTATGTTTTTCCCTTGGTGCAAATATAAAATCTGTACTAATGGGCTTATTCTCTCTTTTTAATCGCGTATATCTAGCATGGGCTACTTTGTAAGGGAAGTTTAGTTCTAAACATAATCTCCGAAGACAGTATTCTTGTCCATTATATGAGATTTTTATAGTATTTGACTTATGTTCTTGCTGTAAACGGATATCTATCCACCTGCAATTATCGGGAGAATAACCTAAATCATTATCAATCCTATCAATAGATAATGAATCATTATACCCGTTAGCCATAGCCCATTTATAAAAAGACATAAAATCTGTTTGCCATTCATTACAGACAGTAATTCCACGGTCATAATAAGTTTTTGAATCATTTGAATTAGGTTTACATCTTCTGCGCATACTTAACCATTCATGGTAAATGCGAGTTTTGTACATACCATGTGTTTTATTGATTCCTTTTTTGCCTTTATTAGCTTGGCAACCGCAAGATTTAGTTCTTCCTGTTCGTAATGATTGGCTGTTAATAGATTTTATATTCCCGCATTGACACTTACAAATCCACTTTGGAGTTGCAGTTTTAGATGATTGGTCTCGCTCTAATACAACAAGCGTTCCGAAATGTTTGCCTGTCAGATCAATAAGAGAACCCATATTATACACCTGCCTTTCGTGTATGCCTTAAATAAAAATTAGCGGAAACCACTAAGGCATTGTGGTGTTCGGGAGCTACCCTATCCGCTAACAGGGTAATTGTATCAGATTTAAAACTATTATAACATAGGAACTCACGTTTGAGAACTGATGTTCTAAAGGAGGCGTAAAAATGAACGGTTATCCACCTTATCAGAACTATCCAAACTATCCAAATAACTACCCAAACTACACAAACTATCAGCAACAGCCTGTGCCAAATCAGATACTTGCATGGGTAAAGAATGAGGATGAGGCTATCAATTTTCCTCTCAATGTAGGACAAAGTATCTTTCTGCTGACACAGAAGGAAGACTATCTGTACATGAAATCCGTAGATCAACTTGGAAAAGTCACTTTTGTGAAAAAGCGGATGATTGATGAGACAGAAAGTAAGGATTCGGAGCAGTTAAAAGATTTTATCCGCAGAGAAGAATTGGAAAATCTTATTTCAGACAAGATAAGAGAAGAGATTGATAAAAAGTTTTCTGAAATATCATTTAAACCTGCCAGAACTACAAAGGTAAAACAGGAGGAAGAAACATGACGTTTTTCAATATGATGAATCCGATGATGAACATACTTCAACAGGTAAGGCAGATAAAACAGAATCCTAATCAGCTTGCATTACTCCTTCAACAGAGAGGAATGATAAATGAACAACAGGCTAGGGATATACAACAGATGGGCGGTAATTTTGAGCAAGTAGGGCAGTATCTGATGCAGAATGGGAAAATGCCTACAAATGTTCAGCCTTATCAAGAACAGGTAAATCAGATACAAAACATGATGCAAAGTAACCAAAACTGACATTTTAAATGCTTATTTTGTGAAAAATTCTCAAAATAAGCATCTACATGTGCAAAAAGGGCATTTAGTTGTCGGACTAAATACCCCCTTGCGAATAAGAAAACAATTTGATTCTTACACCAACCTTATTGTACTTCTTTCGCAAGGTTTGTTCAAGTTTTCTATTGCAATGGAAATATATCTTACGAAAGGAGAAACAACATGGTAGATAATTCTAGTTTAGTCATGCCTGTAGCTCCTGCCTATGGTGGAGGTGGCTTCGGAAGTAACTTGGGTAACTTCGGTGGCGATTTCTGGCTTATCATCATCCTATTGTTCGCTTTTGGCGGCTTTGGTGGTGGATGGGGCATGGGTGGTTTTGGCGGTGGATGGGGTAACATTGATACCCTTTATCCGTGGATGAACAACGCTCAGATCACTACCAATGGTTTCCAGAATCAGGCACTCAATTCATCAATCAGTGGATTGCAGAACTCTATCACATCAGGCTTTGGTGATGTTCAGCTTGGAATAGCGGGAATAAATCAGAACCTTTGTCAGACTGGAAACGGAATTACACAGGCAGTAAACAATGGCTTCTCACAGGCAGAGATAGCTAACAACGCAAGGCAGATGGCGGCTATGCAGACCGCTTTCACACAGCAGAGTGCTATGAGTCAGGGCTTCAATCAGCTTGGCACACAGGTAGCACAGAATGGTGCTGATGCAAGACTATCTTCATGTCAGACACAGAATACCATTCAGAGTGAAGCAAGTGCAACAAGAATGGCAGATGCTTCAAACACAAGAGATATCATCGAGGCAAACAACAGGACGAGTCAGGCTATCCTTGACAAGTTATGTGCTCTTGAACTTGATGGTGTCAAGGGTCAGCTTGCACAGGCTCAGAGAGATAATGTTTCATTGCAGAATCAGCTTAATATGGCGGCTCTCAGAGAGTCACAGACAGCTCAGAATGCATTTATCTCACAGGGCTTTGCAAATGAGGTAGATCAGCTTTATAACAGGCTTAAAAACTGTCCAGTAGGCACAACACCTGTTTATGGCAATACTCCGATATTTAGTTGTCCTCAATCCGTCAATGCAGGATGTGGTTGCGGTCAGTTCTGACGGGAGGTGATTTAATGGGAGCTGAGTATTCAGCTAATGTGGCACAAAATGTGCCTGTTAGTGGTAGCGTGGTTTTCACAGAATCCCCAGTACCTTGTAACTGTGGGCTTATTTACCATAGGGATGGTTCGGGGATTTTCCGACTTGCCAATAAATTCTTTCGTCAGAACATAATGCAGAATTGGAGAAGGAACACAAATTATCAGGTAGGTTTTCACGCAAATATAGCTGTTCCAGAGGGAGAGACAGTACCGACTGAGGGTATCTCACTTGCTATCTCTATTGATGGCGAAGTGGATGATTCAAGTCTAATGATTGCCGTTCCTGCGGATGCAGAGACATTTGAGAATGTGGGAGCTGCTGTAATTGTAACTGTTCCTTTCCTGTGTGGGTGTTCTTCGGTATCAGTAAGGAACACAAGCACAATTCCGATTACTGTACAGAACGCAAACATAATTTTTAATTGAAGGGAGGCAAACTTATGAGAGTATACGATCAGGTTAAAGACGTAATGTGTGATGAGATTGCGCAGCTGATTCGCCGCCCATTAGACCCTAACAGTGTTCATACCATTGGTGAAATGGTGGATATTGTAAAAGATATTCATGAGATCACTGAGGATGAACAGGGGTATTCGTTTGGTGATAGAGGAAATTCTTATCAGGGAAATATGAATAAGTATGGTTTCTATCCTATGTACGGATATTCTTTCGATAGAGGTCAGAACGCCCAGAGAAATGCAAACGGGCAGTACATGGATGGTAATTCCATGGGTGGCTATTACGCAGGTGGTTCAAATACCAAAGAAGAACTCCGTAAGCTGATGGAAAGAGCGACTAATGAAACAGAAAAAGAAGCTATCCGTGTAGCTATGGAGTCAATGAACAACTAAATACTTTCAGTAAATGGTAAACTATTGTAAAATAGTTGTAGAGCCATGAGCCGATTATCCTTTTTTGGGGGTAGTCGGCTCTTTTTGTTTTTAGGGGAAGAGATGAAGCTAAAGGGTTACGTGTATTCAAATTCAGAAATGAAAACCATGATTGATGAGTACATCCACTCATCAAGAGACAGATTGATTTTAAAATTATGCTTCATTGATGGTGTCACCCATGAGAAGATAGCCGAACATGAGGATGTGGATTTAACACCAAGACAGGTCAGTAACATCATAAGCAAAGGCTCATTAGTCATTGTTAAACAGTTGGAGATACGTGATGGCACTAAGTTGGATAACACCCAAGACAGACTGGGATAACACATCAAAATTCACATATGCCGATTATAACAGAATCCGCAATAATCTACTTTACATCAACGAGAAATTAAATGAGATGTACCCTGATGTAGCAGTAGAACTTGATCTTGGAAATCCTAAGACAGGTTATGCGGATAGATATTATCCCTCAGAATTTAATGGGTTTGAGGAAGCCCTTGAATCATTCAAAAGGACGGAATTAGACGTTAATATCGGTGATAAAAAGACATATAAGGGGAACGACCCTTTTATCACATATGATGAATTAAACAGGATAGAAAAGTGTTGTCTTAGATGGAAAGATGCACAGCCAAGTATTCAATCAGTTACAATCACACCATCCAAGTTTGGTGTTGGAATTGGTGAGACCGTACAACTTTCCGTATCTGTTATACCAAATGATATCCAGTATACAGTGGCATGGAGTAGTTCAGATGCTTCGATAGGAACAGTGGCTTCGGATGGAACAGTAACGGGTGTATTTGGCGGTGAGTTTACAATTACGGCTACAATTACCTATAAGGGCAAGACATACACGGCAACTGCTGTTGGAGCTGTGCTTGCGGGTTCGTTCTTTGAATTTGATAATAATAGCTATTACTATGACCTTGTATATCTTGGAAGCAATCTTGATGGAAATGGTCTTGCAACACTTATTGGTAGGTATGCTACGGATGCACTTAAAGGTGGATGGAGAGGGTCAGGAAGCCTTGAGTATACTGATGCAAATGCGGCATATAGGACTTCAATACAAACATTTATAGACTCGAATTTCAGTACAAACCTAAAGGGTGCTTTACAGAACGCTACGAAGGTTGTTCTTTTAGATGACCTGTATAAAGGAGTGACCACAACAAACCTTACCGCAAAGTATTTCCTGTTGGCGGCAAATGAAGTTGGACTTGGTTCGGTTTACATAAAACCGTCACCTTTAGGTGGTGTAATATACTCATATCTGTTGGGAAATGCTTCTCGGATAGATGGAGATATTCTACAGGAAGACCCAGAATATCCTGAAACACAGAGATTTAGAGATAGATGGCAACAAGTGATAAGCGGTCATTCAAATCTTGCATCTGGCGGTGAGCATAATGGAGCTATGGAAATGATAGGTGTAAGCCAGAATGCTCCCTTAAGACCACTCTTTTTCTTAAATTCAAGTCTGATGGTAAGAGCAAACGCAAACGCTGATGGTTCGTACTCTATTGATTGGACAGGCAAATCGGGTAAGGCATTAGGCAGTCTGCCTGTAGGAACAATAATACGTGATGATTCTGGTACGAGGTAATTACAATGTCTAAGATAACACTTCGTTTTATGCAAAGGTTCATGGGTAATCTTGATTCCGCTATAAGAAATTTTGTTGACGGTAAATTAGGAGACCTTGATTCTCATATAGGTGATATTGTCGATGACAAAATGGAAGATGTTATCGAAAATATGAATGACTATGTAGATGAAGCGGTAGGAGCAAAGCAGGATAAGCCAATCATTAAATCGGCTAATCTTGCGGCAGGCTCTACATCAGTTACCTTTACAGGATTACCGACCACAGGATTCAACATGATTGATGTGTATACCACAATTCCCAACCTTGATTATGAGGATATGGAAGCTCCCACGGCAAGTTCACTGACAATAACGTATGAAGCACAGTCGGTAGCGGTCATAGTGTATTTGAAAATTGAGGTTATCGAATGAACGTATACAGAAGTAAGTTGAATAAGAATAAGATACATACTGAGGGTATCTCAATAGATCAGACAAGTCCTATCAATATTTGGACTAAGACAAGCTATGCTCATGAAACAGTTCAACTTTCCGCTACCATTACGCCACCTGATGCAACATATCAGAACGTAATATGGTCAAGCTCAAATCCTTCTGTTGCTACGGTAAGTGATACTGGTCTTGTAGAAAGAATAGGACATGGTACTGCGGTTATTACAGCTTCAACAGAGGATGGCAATTCAGATGCATTAACTGTAAATGTTAATTATGGTGTGGATATTGCAACAGCTAATCCTAACAGGCTCAACCTTAATACAGGTGATTCTGCATCTATTTCACTGTATATGATACCAGAATATGCAACAGGCTATGATGTATCATGGTCATGTTCTGATTCTACCGTAGCGGCATTAGTTCCGTCTGGAAACACCTGTAGTATTACTACCCTTAAGAGTGGTGAGTGTAATATTGTATGTACTATCACAGAGCCGCACTTTAATGACAATGAATTGGTGCTTACTATACCTGTGGAAGTAATAAGTGGTCGAGCAAAAGAGTTGTCTATAGTTGCTACGCCAGACGGTGACTTTGAAACAACTAGTGGAAAATATTTCTGGGTACGCACTGTACCAACGGATGCTATAAACAGATTTAATTGGAGCTATAATATTGCGGCATATGGCTGTACTTACAGGGATGTATGGGTTGAGAGGACTGATAGACAGAATTTTGTTGCGGCAAATTTCTTTAAAACATATCCGTCTGGTACTGATGCAACCGTAACTGTGACAATAACATTGGATGGACTCAGTGCATCATATAGTTTCAAGATAACAGGAGCGCCATATCAAGCGTAGGTGTACATATGAATTTTTATAGAAGTGTTTTAGGACAAGGTGAAGCAGGTTCATATACGGTAACATCTGTTAATGCAGGCGGAATAAAAACCATACACAAATCGTCTTGTGCTAGTATGTTTGTAAGCAATTCTTCTTTTAATTCTGATGTAATTATTGGTAATAATGTTTCTGATATCAGTTTAATGCTTGCTTATTGTACAAGTTTTAATAGAAACGTTGTTATCCCATCGGGAGTGACTAATTGTGCAGAGACTTTTAGAAATTGTTCTAGTTTAAATCAAAATATTTTAATACCAAATGGTGTAAAAAACTGTGCTTTTATGTTTTGGAGGTGTTCATCACTAAATCAAAATTTTGTGATTCCAAGCAGTGTTGAAAATATGTACAGTATGTTTATAAATTGTTCTCTTGGTGGTACTGGATGTAGTCTCAAGATTAACTCAGTAGGAAGAACCGTGTTTAACTTTAATTGTGCTTATATGCTTCAAGGAAAGAGTACATCTAAGAGGTTGAATATTTTTTGTAATAATCTTGATGCATTAAGAAATGGAAATCTTAATGGAGTTATTACATGGACTTCTATGACAAATGGTTTTTATAACTCAGCGCAGAACATATATTTATATAATAATTATAGTGGGTAAGAGGTAAAGTATGAATTATTATAGAAGTTGTATGGCGGGTGGCAGTGGTGGAGAATATGAGGCTACATATACAGTATCAGTTAATAATGTATTATATAAAACAAGTGGTACAAGTGATTTTAGAGAAAATGCGCTATTTAATGATCGCATAATTATTGGTAATAATGTTTCAAATTGCATTCGATTAATGCAAAACTGTTCTTCATTTAATCAAGAAGTCGATATTCCTGATGGTGTCATTTCTACGGACTCAATGTTTATATATTGTTCGTCATTAAATAAAAGAGTGAACATTCCCGCTTCTGTAACAACAATGTCAGCAATGTTTAGCAACTGTTCTTCATTTAATCAAAATATTACTATCCCTAATTCGGTCAATAATTTAAGGACTTTGTTCTGGGGATGCTCTAAAATGAATCAGAACATATATATACATGATAATGTTGTAAATTGTAGTATGACATTTTCCGATTGTTCATCATTAAATCAGAATATAAGAATAGGTAACAATGTGACGGATTGTATGAGTATGTTTAATAATTGTACGAATTTAAAACAGAATATTGTTATACCTAATAAAGTTAATCAATGTTACCAAATGTTTGACAGATGTACAAAAATGACAGATATATTTTTAAAGGGTACATCATATAGGGCGATCAATGTATTAAGACTTGTAGCCAATACTGAAAGTATAAGAAAGAATCTCTGGTTTAACAGTACATTAAACAGTGTATTTAATAATTCAATTGGCTCATATTCGATAGTCGGAAATTATGTCACATGGACATCTATGACAAATGGCTTCTATAATGCGGCATATAACATATACTGCTACTATAACTATAGTGGTTAAAAGAAGGGAGAAATAAGATGGAACTGAAAGACACAATTGAAATGATGCAAAGCGAGGACTACAAGGAGAGATTCAAAGCTGAGTATTATCAGCTCAAAATCCGCTACGAAAAGCTCAAGATCATGCTTGATAAATGGGATAACGGAAAGCTTGATTTTACACCAACCTGTTCAAGGGAACTATACGACAAGCAGATTGCAGGAATGGAAACATACCTTGATGTACTGGCAGACAGAGCAGAAATTGAGGGCGTAGAAGTGTAAAAGCACTGACCACAGCGGAAAAGTGGTTTCTTGATAGGTGTGAAAGCCTTAAAGGATATGAAAACCCTATTATCACAATAGTGTGATGTTGCAACCCAAACAGTGCTTAATTTAAAAGAGGGAAAGAATGAGAATAACAGTAGGCATACCTGCGTATAAGGCAACGCAGACAATCTGTGACTGCTTGGCATCAGTCCAGATACAATCTATTAAAGATGAAGTAGACGTAATTATTGCATCGGACAATCCCGATGATGATTACGAGTTTGTAAAAGAGAAATACCCAGAACTGAGTATCACTATCTTAGAGTGTAAAGAGAACACGGGGGCAGGACTGGCAAGGCAGAGGTGCTTAGATGCTTGTAAGACCGATTGGATTACGTTTATTGATGCAGATGATGTATTCTTTACGCCACTTGCCCTTGAGCAGTTAAGGAATGGTATTCAGCCTAATGTAGTGGTGGTACAGGGTACTTTCCTACAGGAGATAACTGATAACCCACAAGTGAGGGTTGTACCTATGACAGATTTATCCCACCCGTGGGTCTTTGCTCGTTTATTCAACGTGAAATTCCTCAGACAGAATGACATTGGATTCAGTGAGTTAAGGGCTTTAGAGGATGGGGAGTTAGCGTGGAAGATACGAATGACAATAGAGGGTTCTCAGTTCACCATGAACGTAGTAAATGAGCTTATCTATTTATGGCGTGTGGGTAGTGAACATTCCATTACTAGAGTAGGCATGGAAGAAGACGGAATACCTCAGTATAACTTTGACCTGTGCCAGATAGGCGCTACTATAGCCTCAATAAGAGCTGCAAAGTTTTGTAAGAAGAAGAACCCCTTCAATGGGGGTATAGACAGATTTATCACTGAAATGATGGTGGATAAATACTTTACCTACGTAGAGTGTAAGGATAAGAAACCGATATTTGCGGAACAGAATTTCTTCAATGCAAAGAGGTTCTACCATGAGTGCTACAAGGAAATAGAGTCCAAGATAAGTAACAAGATTCTGTCAGATATCTACACCATGCAGAGAGGACAACACGCACCAGACCTTCTTGGAATTATCCCAGATATTTCATTCTTTGAGTTTATGGATAAGGTAAGGGAAGAGGAATATGGTGGTGAAAAAGAGCTGATGGAGATAAGGTCAAGGCTTCCTGAGAAAGTGATCGAGTTGGATAAGAAAACGGGGGTGGCAGTATATTGAGCAAGGATATCAAACCAGAGCAAGTAAAACAGGCAATCAACGTCATGTGGGATTACGCCTTTGAAGATAAAGACGGAAGTGAGATAATCCATATGTCAGATGTAACAGCAATAATCGAAGACATAATTCTTGGTGAGAAGTGAGAAAATGTGCGCTTTTGCATGATATGTGGTATAATTAAATAAGAGCCATAGAGCCGATTGTCCGTAAGGATAGTCGGCTCTTTATTGTTTGTAGAAAAAGAAAGTCCTCAGATGTTTCCGAGACATCTAAGGACGTAGGATAGGCTAAAAATATAGTGTGCTACCACGATAATTCTAGGTCTATCGCTATCTTTATATTACCACAAAAATATGATATCAACAAGGAGATAAAAACATAATGAGTAATCTGTTATATGATGAACACCCTTTAATAATCAATCCAACATTAGCCACTAAGATAGGATTGAATGAAGCTGTTGTATTGCAACAAGTACATTACTGGCTTGAGATATTTAGTAAGACTAAAGATCATGATGTAATGGCAAAGCATTATCATGATGGTAGGTGGTGGGTATATAACACGTATGAACAATGGCATGAACAGCTTCCGTTTTGGTGTGTAAGAACCCTAAAAACTATTTTCAGAAGTCTGGAAAACAGGAAACTACTTTTAGTCGGAAACTTTAATCATTTTGGATATGATAGAACAAAGTGGTACAGTATTGACTATGAACTGCTTAAAAGCCTTGAAAATACTCATAGTGCAAATTCTGCACTAACAGAAGTGCAAGGTCTGCACTCAGAAATGGGTAAGACTTGCCCTTCCAATACCATAGACTTCCCTAAGACTTCTTCCAAAGAATACGTTAAATGTAAAATGGTGCGAAACTCTCAGAGTTTGCGCACTAGCGATTTTTCTTATGATATTTTAAGAAAACAGTTGCAGAAGATATGCAGAACTGACTTCCCAGAATTAGACGAAGAAGAAGTAATTGATATCATAATCCTTTATTGCAAGGCATATGAATATTTCATGGGAAAACATCACCCTAAGATGCAGAATAAACATTATCAGCGAATAATAACCGTAATCAGAGACTATTTCTTAGGTACGGATATTGAAGCATACCATGAAATGATTGATAAGCATTTCAGAACTGAGTACGGTAAGAAGATTGATTACAACATGAACCATTTCTTTAATGAGGGCATACTTGATAACAGAATGTATGAAACAATATACTGATTTGTGCCTTTCAGATTTTGAAAGGCAGACTTTCAGAAGCCATTACGTATACGGTGAAGAAAACGCAATGCTTTTTAATCTAGGTAAACCATAGTACAATTAAATAAGAGCCAACAGAGCCGATTCGGGAAGAGTCGGCTCTTTTTTAGTATAGCGAGGTGGATTATGGCAATAAATGAAGTGATCGTTAATGGGGAGCGTGTGTTAAGTACGAGAGGAGATACTGTATCTCCTGATAATTTAGCAACAGGTGAAACAGCCCATAACAGAGCAGGAGAACCCATAGTCGGACAGATGGGTGGTGATTCTGATGCATACCGTATTACAGACCCTATAGGGAATATAGACAATAACGACTATATCCCTTTTAATGATGTGTCTGACCCACAACAGCCAAAGAAGAAGACTCCGCTTTCAGCACTACTTGAAAAGCTAGGAAAAGCCTTTCTACCGTCCAAGGGAGACAGGTTTGATTTAGATACGGCTTCGGACACTGTAGATTATCAATCTACCGATATAGACGGTGCTTTTGGTGATAATAACGTTACTGGCATGAGATACCCGTCTACAATGAATATCCTTGACCGCATGAAGAGAATCATCATGAGAACAGAAGCTGTAGTCAATCCAAATGGAAAGATAGGGTGGAAAGCATACGTCAAGAACTATGATACTGACGGTAATGTAGTCGGTCAAAAAGGTATGCAGTTCAATATGGATAAGTCTGGCAACTTAGAGTACCAGATAGACGATTTTAACGCATTTAGAGCCGCTATTCAGACCGTAGACCAACTAGGCACAGAAATACCCGCTGACTCGGATTTGAACGCTTATATGACCGCAGGAACATATCGTGTGGCAAGTGACTCTGTTGCGGCTTCAATTGATAATCTACCTCTGCCACTCTGCGGAAAAGTTATCGTGCTTAATAACGGTAATGGTGGCTACAGCCAAGTCTATATCCCTAACCATGAGCCAAGACTACTAACAAGGTCTTACTGGAATAGTGCTTGGGGAGCATGGAAAGAATTTGAGCTTAAATCAGCAGGGGATGTTTATGCCCTTATTACAGGTGCTAATATAACAGACCCTGATATGTTTAGGAAGAATATAAAGACTATCGACCAAGAGGGAACTTATATACCAAATAACTCTGATTTTGATACTTACACTACGGCAGGAACATATTATGTGCTGAGTAATCAATCTAGTGCAACAATGACAAATATACCTATTGCATCTAGCGGAAAGCTTGTTGTTTTGTTGAATGATACAAACAATAACACATCCGTAAGATGCACACAGATATATTCATCAAATGCTCCTATTATTTACATAAGGCATATGGATTATTCTACTGTATGGACTTCTTGGAAGCAGATTGCCTATACAGACGATTTAACCCCTAATGGCTATGCAATAGGTACGGTATCAGGTTCTGCTATAACAGCAACAATAAGTGGATTTAAATTAAGGTCAGGTGTTATCGCAATGATAAGCCTATCTAACTCTATTCCTATTGGAGCTACTCTTAATATCTCAGGTACAGGTGCAAAAACTATAAGATGGTGGGGCGATCAATCTGTAAGAGCAGGTGATTCTTCCCATATTACAAATGGTGTATTTACCTTTATGTACGATGGTACATACTACCGTATTATTTCTGTAGAAAGAACACCGTCACTTGGATATGAAAGCTACGTGGCTAATACATCAGGTAAGATAACTCAATATAATGGTGTAGACAAAAATGCTTTTGCATTAAAGTATAACTTATCTATTGATAAGTTAGTTTGGAGTTTCTTTAAAAACTCTGCATGGAGTAGTGAAAAAACTATTGCTGACTATGATGATGTTATCCAACAAACATACGGAACTGCAATTCCAAGCAATTCAGATTTAAACAATTATACAACGAATGGAATATATAATATATCTACCAATAACAGTGCAAAGACTATAACAAATATTCCTGTTCAAAGAGCAGGAAAACTTGTTGTAATGAGGATAGCGAGTCAACAGTATATTCATCAGATTTATATGACATATGAGACATCGAGTTCTGACGATGGTATATATATAAGAATGTATAATGGCGATTCTACTTCTCAAGTATGGAGAGAATGGAAGAAACTTGCAACAGCAGGTCAGCTTGGTGATTATCTTCCTCTAACGGGTGGAACATTAACAGGTGTTCTCAAAATGGCGGGTGTTGATATTCATATGATAACAAATAGTAGTTCATCCGATGATTCGGCTGATTTGGTTTGGTATTATGGAAATGGTCAAGAAAAAGCTCGTCTTTGGACGAATAATGACTATGATGCAGAGCGAGGTTTGAATTATCGGAACTATAAAAAAGATGGAACTGCTTTGTACAATGGTCAAATTCCACTTAGGAATGTATATGTTGGTACGTGTGATACAGCCGCCGCTACGAAAGATAAAGTAGCAACAGTAAATCCTGATTTCCAATTAAAAGTTGGAGTCCGTGTAGCGATCAAATTCACCAACACCAACACCTACAATTCCCAGACCTCATCCCCTGTAACATTAAATGTAAATGGTACAGGAGCAAAGAATATATGGGGATGGTCTACGCATAGTGGAGCGGGAAATACAGGTACAAACACTACGTTCTATGGAGTGGCAGGTAGATATGCTAATTACTACTATGATGGTACGTATTGGGTATGGGATGGAATGAGTGCTGAGTCCGATACCAATGAACGTATCTACTCGAAAGGAAAAGTAACTGCCGAAACAGGAACGGCTTTTCCTGCTATTAAGGCTTTGACATGGCGTGAAGTATACAATAATGGATATCCTGCTAATTACGGAAATCTGTTATGTATGTATGCCGCAGGTGCATCAGAACTACTTATCCCTTGGAGCGGTACAAGTGGACAGGCTGAACCAATGTACTTTAGGTCAAAGCGTGATAATGCCGAAGCGAATTGGTCTGACTGGGATATGGTTTATTCACAGCTATTTCCAAACATTGTTTATTGTACCTCATCTACCGAAGCGGCAACGGCGGCTAAAGTAGCAACGTCACAGCAAGGAAAACTCAAAGCTCTTAAAGCAGGTGTAATAGCTTGCGTTGTTCATTCCGTAAACAATACAGCTTCAAATTGTACTCTTAATGTGGACGGAACAGGTGCAAAACAGATTTACTATAACCAAGGAGTTTATACAGGCTCATCCGATATAGTATGCGGTAGACAGAACATGGGTATCTTCTATATCTATGATGGAACGTACTGGCGTTGGATGGGAATGAGTAGGAATGATAATACTACTTATAGTGTTGTATCAAAAACAGCTAATGGATTATGTCCTCAATTACCAAATGAAAACAAGTATCATAGATTTTTAAGACAGGATGGTACTTGGGTAAATGCTCCAAATGTAGATGCTCAAGGTACATACGTAAAAGATACTTCTGGAAATATCACCACAACGTTCACTCATAATGATATGAATGATTATAATATCATGCAGTTAAAAATGCAGGTAGCATCGGGTAATCTCGTCTATAACTTCAAACGAGAAGATACGTGGAAAGGTGATGGACAGATATACAATAAATGGTTTCCAAATGTTGTCTATTGCACATCTGATACAGAAGCGGCTACTGCGGCTAAAGTAGCAACTACACAGAACGGTGGTGGAAAACTCATCAATATACACGCAGGAATGATAGCTTGCGTTGTCCATACCAATAATAATACCGCTTCTAACTGCACCCTTAATATAGATGGCACAGGTGCTAAGTCCATTTATTATAATCAAGGAGTCTTCACAGGTTCTACTGATTGGATATGCGGTAGAGCTAATATGGCTATTTACTATATGTATGATGGTACGTATTGGAGATGGCTTAATATGGGTAGGATGGATAATACCACCTATTCAAACATGACTCTTGGTAACGGATATGGAACGTGTAACACGGCGGCGGCTACTGTGGCTAAAGTAGTAACTTTATCCAACTATAACCTCGCAACAGGTGGATATGTAACCGTTAAGTTTGATTATGATGTTCCTGCCAATGCCACAATGAATATTAATTCAAGAGGTGCAAAGAATATCTATTACCGTGGCGTGGCAATAACCGCAGGACTCATAAGAGGTGGTGACAGGGCAACATTCATTTACAATGGTTCTCAGTATGACCTTATTGGAATTGATCGTGACGATGTGGCAGGAGAGCTTACACAGACACTTGCGGCAAATGCTACATCGGTAACATTCACAGGACTACCGACTTCTGGAAATGTAATCTATGATGTTTATACATCAAAAGCAGGACTTAACTATACTGACATGGACGACAGCACATCGGGTCAGCTCAAAATTACCTTTGAAGCACAGTCAGCGGCAGTAACTGTATATCTGAGATATCATTGGATTTCGTAAAAGCATCATTATACGAAAACTTAATATGTAAATGAAATTGGCGGTAAACTATGTTAGAATAGTAGTAGAGCCAATGAGCCATTACCCTTAGGGGTAGTGGCTCTTTTTTTGTTTTTTCGGAGGGATGAGGGATGGCAGAAAAGAGCACAAACAAAGTGGTGTTCGGTGACAAGACGTTAATTGACTTAACGAATGACACTGTAACTCCGCAGACACTGATGGAAGGAGTAACCGCCCATGATGCATCGGGTCAGCTTATCCGAGGTGAGGCAAGCGTGGATAATGCTTACTTTGATGACAATATCACGGTACTTTCCCCTAATTCAAGTTTTGTAGGCACAACTGCAATTATCGAAGATATTACTTAAAGAAAGGAGCTTTCTATTATGGCACAAGCACAAGATATGTTGCGCATACGAAGTGATGTCCGTCCGATTGTGTCTAAGGGAATGGGTACTCAGGAACAGTTGGGTGATCAATCTTCCTCGTACTACGCATCAGGCAAACACTTTGTAGGAAATGATGGATTTATCTATGAAGCCACTAAAGATATTCAAGTTGGTGATACTATTTCTGTAGGTACACTTACTACAGACAACTGTATCAAGACCGATTTATGTACAGTTATTGATGCTTTGGATGGGAATATACCCACAAAGACAAGTGACCTGACAAATGACAGTGGGTTTATCACAAACACTGTAAATAATCTTGTCAGCTACTACTTAAAGACAGAAACCTATAGCAAGACAGAAGTGGATGCTATCGCAACCGCTATCAAGAACAGCAGATTCGAGGTAGTAGCTACACTTCCCACAACAGACATTAAGACAAATGTAATCTACCTTGTACCGACTCAATCTTCTACTACAAGCAATGTAAAGGATGAGTATATCAATCTTGACGGTACAACTACTGGATGGGAAATGATCGGTTCTACATCAGTAGACCTGTCTGGATATGTCACAACGCAACAGCTTAACACAGCCCTTGCAAGTTATGTAACATCGACAAGCCTCAGTACAATCCTTGCTGATTATGTACAGAGTTCATCACTGGGAACAGCCGCCGCAAAGAACTTTACAGATCAGGTTACGTCAGGTTCGACAGACCTTGTAACATCGGGTGCAGTTAGTTCGAGTGTTCAGGCTTTGTCGAATGATAAAGTCGATAAAACCGTAATATCTAGTGTGATTGAAACACTCGGAAATACACCACTAAAGACAGGAGGGTATAAAGAGGGTGAAGTATTTCTTGCATCTGATGGAAATTTATATAAGGCAACAACTACGATATCAGCATCTACAACAATAAGTAGTGGAAATTGTACACAAACATCAATCGACGCTCTGTTAAATGATTTAGCAAAGGATATAACAAAGGGGATTACATTTGCTAAATTTGATTGTACAGCATCATCTACAAGAAAAGATATGGCAAATTATTTAACTCCCTTTTTTGCAGCATTACCATCTAAGGCTAAAAGTAAAATAGTTAGGAATGATGGCGTTACATTGAGCTATATGGGATATAACATATATACTATGCTGTGGGTTTCGACAGGAAATCAAAGTCTAAATTTAGATTCTCTATATTTAGGTGGCATATATTCTACATATTCTACAATACGAGCAGGAGCGTTTTCAGATGCAAGTTCATATGCAGATGGTGTTGGGGTTTCTTATTCTTTGATAATTTAAGATTTTAATAAAGTGAACTTATTTAGAAAGGAGATTGTAATTCATGTATAGACTTTATAAGATAACACATAATCAGGATGGTACAGAGAATGCACAGCGTGATGATTACGAAGATGTAACCATAGCTGAGGGCAGCTTTGAATTTCAGAAAGGATTAGCAATGGAGAACAATTCTTTTGCTTTCCTTATGTTATTAGATGGCGTTGGTGAGATTCATAACAACTATATTACACTTATAGGTGAAGGGAAAATCAAGCCAAGACTTTTCGAGGTTAAGACAACCGACAAGGAAGAAGCAAAGAGCTATGCGCACGAAACATCTTATGAAGTTTCTGCGGATTTTTACAAGAGATTAGGCGGAGCGAAGCAGAACGCTAATGTTAATGCTGAAATGCTTAGAGGTATTGAAGAGAATGGGAATCCTCTTGAATATGCTTATTGGGTAAGACCAATAGAGCCAGTTACTGAGTAAGTTCGTAAAAGGTTCGCAATAGATTAGCTCAGCTGGGAGAGCGCACGGGTCACAGCCAATAACAAGCTCACTTATGGCTCAACTATGGTGATGTGTAATTGTGAGCAAAAAGCACATATACGAGGGTTCAAGTCCCTCATCTATTGGATTTTATTTACTTCGTCAAAGGTTCGCTAACACGTATAATTGACATCTATGTTATACTAACAATGCAAGCTCTAGTCAGACGTGACGAAAGCGAGGAAATCTCTGCCTTGTTGGGCTTGCATTACAATACAGAGAGTCTACGAAAGAGAGGTAGAGAAATGCAGATAATTGGATACATTTGTATTATTGTTTTCTTGTTATGTTGGAATATTTTATCTGCTATTGATATTGTGGAAACATTACAATCAAACAAGGAAAGACCTTATTTTATACAACAGGTTCAAATACAAAAATCCTCATTTTGGTGTGTGATTTTGGATATGGTAATCGTAATTTGTATGATTGCCTATATAATTGGGTGATTCGATAAAGGTTCGCAAATTCAATCTTAAAAGAAGAGGTAATATGACAACAATAAAAATATTTGAATGGATTGGAGTAATGACATTTTATCTTGTAATAACCGTTTTTGGTGGATTAATAGCAGGAAAACTTGACAATGATGGCGATTTTATGTTTGGACCTTATATGGTTTCATCTATAATATTTGCCATTATTGCAGCAATAGCTGTCACTGAAGGTTATTTTGGATTATGACATTACAATTTACTTCGCTAATTCATTCTTAGTTCGTAAAAG
>JAEIGA010000324.1_pt1 | contig 70089 bp, 92 predicted proteins | sample 9270691 | NCBI WGS metagenome assembly JAEIGA01 (sample SAMN17057246, study PRJNA624740) | gut metagenome | biome: biome; isolation source: fecal sample | host: Bos grunniens | place: China: Xizang | collected 2019 | reverse complement strand
CGGATGTTATTGATTATGTAAAGCAGAATAAGCCAACGTATTCAGAAATTAAGAGGATGACTTTTGAAGAATTGAATGAGTATATCAATGCAGAACACGGAAAGACAAAATATTTTCCAATGATAACACGCATGTAGTACATAAAATATTGGATAGATAATATCCAATATTTTTTTATACCAAAAAACTTTAGTACATTAAAGCGTGAAAGGATTGTATATTGGTGTATACAGTATACAATATACAACATGTAAAGTCAATCAATTGGAAATATATGGTAGCTCTGACGTTCGATTTAAGGTAGGTTTTTGAGCATTAAGGATAAATACCATTACAGAATATAAACGTGCGTCAGAACGTGATTTTGAGCGTTACAAGGGCATGTGTATATTTTAGCATGATGTCATGGTGCAAAATTAATAATATATATACTCGGACTCGGACTCCCCCTATTAGAATAACACATTTTTGTACATTTGTCAATAGGTTTTTGAAAAATTTTTTCAAAAAAATTTTCAAAAAAAGTATTGCAATTTTCCTTAATGTGTGCTATAATTAGGTATAATCAAAAAAGGATTATACAGAACATTGAAAATTTCATATTTCACAATTTGCAAATTGGTGTAAATTGGTGTGCGGAATGGGGAACGTATTGGAATGTTCATACTCGCAAACACTCAACCTGCGAAAAATTCAATCCCAAAATTTACCATGAATTTGCAGACAACAAACAAACGTTCGCGAACGTGCGTGCGTGGAAATATTATACAGATATGGAAAAATTTGTAAGATACGGAAAATTTTGGTAGAGATGTAAGAAAATGTCAGATTGAATGTTTATGCAACATAATGAATAAATATGCACTTTCGCATGTTAAAGTTCTAAACTTTAGTGCGTGAAAGGAACGAACGTTCTTTTGCAAAATGGACAAGCGTTCGTGGGCAGGGTAAAGTGCGCAATATAAAAGTCCCCATATATATGGCGTTCCCGCGGCGGGGTAAAGCGCGAAATCAAAAAGTTCCAGATATAATTTTTGAATGAATTTGAAAATTAAATTTGAAACTTTTGATTTTGAATTTGTTTTAATTGATTTTTTTATTTTGATTTGAATGTTCCTTTGTTGTTTCAAATCGAAAACAGAAAGCGCGTTTTTCATTTTTCATATATAACAATACACGTTATTATGTAAACACTTTATGAATATTTTCTCGTGCGAAAAAGTTGAAAAAAGGAATAAAATCTCGTGTGAAAAAGTTGAAAAAAGGAATGTTTTAGGGATTCATGCAGAACAAATCATGGTTTCGTGTACAAAATCATAAAAGAAAATCGTGATTTCGTGCAGATGAGTTGACATAATTTTATGGATTTATAACGTTATGTATACTAAAACAAGACAAAAATAATAGGGAAAATGTGGCGTATTAAAACAAAATCATGGGGTTAATGTACAACATGTGGCGTTTTATTCAAATGATAATGTCAATTAATATGATTATGCAAAATTGCATAACGAAACAACATAAGAACATAATAAAAAAAATTAACCAATTAATATGAAACAAATGACGAGTTGTCTACATTTTGACGACAACTCAAGCCCAATTTAACTCAAAAAATTTGCACGAACCAATGTGCGACCACAGAGGTTTATCAGATTTCAACTAATCGCCACGTCAAAATCGAAAAATGAAATCGGATTCTGACTTGGAAATTTAATTTTGAAATCGAAAATTGGATAACCTCCTCTCTCCCATATAGAGATTTGGATAACCACCCCCTATCAAAAAAAGAAAATTGAAACGAACTATTGACAACAGAATCATTATGTGATATAATAAACGCAAGTTAAAACAAACAAAGGATTGGAGGAAATAAATATGTTTGATTTTGAAAACAAAAGTTATAGTATTCAAGAGGCAGTGTATGACGCAAAAACGAAACCAGAGGTAGCTTTATGGTTTACAAACCATATTAAGGATTCAGACCTCGCCAGAATTTTCGTAAGAGAATGGTGTTATAAAATGGACGAGAAAGAGGGGTTGACAGATGAGTAAGGAAAATCTATGTTGGACATGTAGCAAAGCGTTGAAAAAACAATGCCCAAAACATACAACACCAGAAATCGAAAAGAAAATGTGGCGTACAAAAGTGTATGAATGTCCAGAATATGATTACGATGGGGAGTGCTTACATTGTGCATTAAATGAATCACATAAAAAGGGTAGATTATATAAGGAATGCCCATACTTTATCAAGCATTGTGAAGGGTATTGTTCTCAAATGAATTTCATTAATGGAACTTATACTTTAGAAACTCCAGAGGAGGATGAACAAGTTGGATAATTACTTAACGCAACATTACAAAGGTAAGTACAGAGTCAAAGCACATTACGACCAATCAACTAACGATTTTATTCGTGACGCAGAGGGTGAACTCGATGAATCGTTTGGGGATTTTTACCTAAGTGGTAAGAGTGGCATCGAAATTCATCATGGTGTTGGGAGTGAACTCGCATGTTATATTCCTAAACTTCAAACAGGAAATAATATTTTGAAATCGTATTATGATAAGATGATTGGAAATCATGGCAAGAAATCTGTTGCTACATGCGTAAATGAATTGATAGAGCAAGGGTATATTAATGATTGTGACATATTAAGTATTGAAATATACTTTACATTCAATGCAAAATATCTTGATGACCTTGCGCCTATCGTTAAACTCAAAACGTCTGGAGCAAACATATCACCATTTAGTGTGCGCAATTTGCCCAAAGCTCCATATTCAATTCCTAAAAAGGACATGGATAAATATAAAAAGGTTAAGGGCGATTTGAATGGATTGCAGATTAGCAGAATACAAGACGCTTTTATTCGTGAGAAATGTGATGCAGATTTCAAAACGAAAATGAAAAAAGAAATGTTAAAAGCAACACAATATATTCATAAGTTGGGGCTATGGGATGAATGGTGTGAGTATGTAAAGGAGAATAATAAATGAGTATAGGATTTACATTAGGTGTACCACAGATTATTATGTGTATTTTATATATAACAAACTTAGGGATATACGCAATCCAACATGGCGAACCAAGAGAGGGTAATTATAACTTTTGGGCTGGGTTGATTGCGACAGGAATTAATGTAGCATTATTGAAATGGGGAGGATTTTTCTAATGAGTGTATGTACAGAAAGATGTTTGGAATGTAATTATAATGGCAGAATCATGTTCGATGAACTTTGTTGTGATTATATGTTGATTACAGGTGAGAAACGTGGTTGTCCAGCAGGAGATAAGTGTGATAAATTTGAACCAATTGAGAATGAGGATGTGGAATAATATATGGAATATAATGAATGTCAAGTTATCGCAAAATTAAAAAAGAAAAAAGAACCATTGATATCTATCGTTCCGTGTGACGAATATACACGTATGGTGCAGAACAATTTTGACTACACTTTTACAGGCGAAAGTAAATTCTATCCATACGAGTTGCCATCTGAAATTTCTAAAATTGATTTTCAAATCATGGTAATTGCAGGCGCAAGCGGAAGTGGAAAATCAACTTTGCTCAAAGAATTCGATACGAATAAGTATAGTTATGCTACCACAACTTATGATAGCGCCAAGGCTATTGTGTCAAACTTTGATACACCAGAGGATGCATCGTTTAAGTTGAGTGCTGTTGGGTTGAACTCTATGCCTGTTTGGTGCAGACCAAGAAATGTATTAAGCGTTGGTGAGGGATTCAGAGCGGATATTGCGTTGAATCTTAAATCCAATACTATCTTTGATGAGTTCACAAGCACCATTGATAGGAATGTAGCCAAGTCTACGTGCAATGGATTGCAGAAATATATTAGGAACAACAACCTAACCAATATGGTTTTCTGTTCGTGCCATAAAGATTACATTCCATATCTCCAACCAGATATTGTGATTGATTTAGATGATGGTTGCGTATATGATTGTAGGGGTGCAGACCTAAAAAAAGCATCACTCTCCAAGTGTACCGCACAGACAACAAAGACATTTGGAGAGTATTTAGGGAGCATCACTATCTGAGTGCGGAGATGAATAAGGCTTCTGTATGCTATACTATTTATTGGGATGATACGTTGGTCGGATTCAGAACTTACCTTTATCTCGTAAGTGGTACATTGAAATACTCATGGCGTGGTAGCAGGCTTGTTATCTTGCCGGACTATCAGAACTTAGGATTTGGCACTAAGATTTTAGAATTTTTAGGCGAGTATTATTTGTCTAAGGGCTTGAAATATTTTGATAGGTCGAGCCATTTAAGATTGGGTAGGCATTGGACTAATTCACCATTGTGGGTACCGAGTGCATCTAATGGAAAGAAAGCTAATAAACCAGGAAATTCTAATCGTGTAAATTATGGTGCAGATAACAATCTCGATTGGGACAGAATCGCTTACTCATTTGAATATATGGGACAAGATTACGTGAACAAACCACACATTTATATCCATGTGGATGATAGTCCAGATATTGATTATGATATTATGCGTGAGGATTTACGAGCGTTAAAAGAAAAATATTGGCTATGCGTAGTAACAGGAGAAATCAAGACCCCAAGTAAAATAGAAGATATTTGTCTTGAACTTGGCATTAGAACTCAACTTTTATATAATACTAAAAAGGGCGTTGCTACACTAAATAGCAAATATAAAGATAAAAAGATTCTCACTAAATGGAACAAAGCGTTGAGTGATAAAATAAGAAAATATTATAAAATTTAATATAAACCACTTGACTTATTCAATTTTATGTGTTATAATGTATTCAACAAGTGAAAGATGTGCGATGGCGGAATAGACATCATAAAGGCGTAACCTTGACAGATTGTGCTTGATGGCGACACCCAAACAGAGTGTTACAGTAGACGCAATGAATGTTGGTAGTGTAAAATCTGATAAAACTACTCATGTAAGGTGCAAATCCTTACTCGCACATCTTTTACTACTAACCAAGTAACAATAAACCAAAACGAAAGCGAGAAACCAAAATGAATACATTAAATCTATATCTTGGGACATTAAGAAGTGAAAACACAAAAGTAAGTTATGGCAAAGATTTGAACGCCATGCTTAAACATATTAATAAAAACGAAAAAGACATTACATTGGTTGACCTTTTGGATTGGGTCAATTCCATGAAAGACAAAGGAAATTCAAGCGCAACGATAGCAAGAAGGGTTGGTAGCGCCAAAAGATATTTTGAATTTCTATATGACATGGAAATAGTTGACCACAATCCATCTAAAAAACTTACACCTCCAAGAATCATTAATAAGGTAGAACCAACACTCACCTCCTCTGAAATCAATTGCATGATAGAGTGCGCTACCAACCCAAGGGATAAGGCTATTATAGCCACTCTTGCATCAACAGGAATGAGAATCTCAGAACTCATTAACATTACGTTAGATGATTTTGATGGAAGTGATATCAACATTGTTGGCAAAGGTAGTAAGCGTAGGGTCGTACATATCAACGATAAAACAATGGGTTATATCAAAGCGTATATGGTTGTAAGAAAAGATGGTGTCGATAATCTTTTCGTAAGCAATCAACATACTAAGATGAACCCAGATAGCATCAACAAGACATTGAAGAAATTAGCAAGCAAAGCTGGGGTGGAAAAGAACGTACATAATCATTCTTTAAGACACCTTTGGGCAACAAGTATGCTTGACCACAACGTACCACTTGAACGCATTCAACTTTGCATGGGTCATAGTGACATTAGTGTTACTACCAGATATGCAAAGATTAGAAATGAAAGAGAAGTAGTAAGAGAAACAATGGACATCGAGGTGTTTTAATGCAAAATAAGTATATAATTTTAATCGTGGGAAAGTCGGGTAGTGGCAAGTCTACCATATGTGATAGGCTTGAACAAGAATATGGTTTGAATCAAGTCAAATCTTACACTACCCGCCCACGTCGAGGGGCAAATGAGAGTGGACATATATTTGTAAGCGATGAGGAATTTGATAAGCTTGAAAATATATGCGCTTTCACCCTCTTTAATGGACATAGATATTGCGCTACATCAGAGCAAGTTGACAATGCAGATTTATATGTTATCGACCCTAAAGGTGTAGAGTATTTCATGAATCATTATAATGGTAAAAAAATTCCAATGGTTATCTATATTGATGTAGATAAAAAGACCAGACGAGAGAGAATGAGAAAGCGTGGTGATGGACAGAATAAGGTTGATAAAAGAATCAAATATGACGAAGAAAGTTTTGGAGATGTAGATGAATATGCATTTAAGACATATACAAACAAAACATTTTCCGACCTTGACAGAATCGTAAACGATATTTATTATTTATTTTTTATGGACAGATAAGAGGTGAATATGTATCCCGGCGTAGATAAACAAAAGGAACTTGTAAAACTTTGTAATAAAGTTGCAGATTTTTTAGAAGAAAACTTCTCGCCTTATACAAGTGTAGTGATTGATGCTAATGCTTTTGTAGTAAAAGAAGATATAATGGATGGATATTTTGAAATCAGAGCAAAAGAAAAGGAGTAAAAATGGCAACAGCAGTTTTAATCATGGGTGAAAGTGGTAGTGGCAAATCTGCCTCATTAAGAAACTTTGCACCAAACGAAATCAGTGTGTTTAATATCACAAGTAAACCATTGCCTTTCAAACAAGGCAAGACAAAAATTCCAAAGATTGATAATGCGACATATGCAGATATTGCTAATGCTCTTGCAAAGCCAAATAAAAGAGCATATGTGATTGATGATGCTGGCTATCTGTTATCATTTGAAATGTTCAAGAGAGCAACAGAAACAGGGTATAGTAAGTTCACAGAAATGGCAAAGAACTTCTTCGACATGTTGGATTTTATCAACACGAAACTTCCAAGTGATATTATTGTATATATCACTATGCATACAGAGGATGATTCTGAAATGCATAAAACCAAGGCAAAGACTATTGGCAAGATGATTGACCAGAATCTTAATCTTGAGGGGTTGTTTACTATCGTACTCAGAGCCATGCAGACAGAGGATGGATATAAATTCATCACGAGAGATGATAGGGTGTCTACTGCCAAATCACCTATGGGAATGTTTGAAAGCGATACTATTGATAATGACCTCAAGGAAGTTGATAGAATTATCAGAGAATATTATGATATGAAGCCATTAACAGACGCTAAAACATCAAGTAAAAAAACAGAAACAAAAGGAGAATAACACATGAAAAAACTTGACCTTGATAATGTACAGACATTTACAAGATTTAAGAACCCAGTAGGTGGTTTTATTTGCGAAATCAAAAGTGTAGAGGATGTTCCAGATAAGGAATATCTGCGTATTGGATATGATATTGCTGAGGCGCTTAACGAGGAACAGAAAGAATTCGTTGGCATGTATGCTAAACGTAAGGCAGAACGTGATTTTGATTATCCAACTACGATTGTAAGTTATAAGGAGAAATCATTGCCATTCTTTAAGGGATTTGTCACAGCACTTGAGACATCTAATAAGGGATACAAGTGGGATAACGATGAAACAAAATTCGTTGGCAAACTCGTTGGCTTTGTTATTGGCGAGGAGGAATACGAGGGCAAAGACAAGGATGGCGTTACGCCAAAAGTTAAAGTCAGAACCTATGTAGCAGAGAGACATAGTGTAGACGCTATTAGGGAGGGAGATTTTACGACCCCAGAATTTAAGAAACTCAATACAACTCTTGTAGATAGAAATCCTAATCCGTTTGCGAATAATGGTTCTGCCCCTGTAGCAAATCCATTTGCCAACACAGAAACAACTACAGACGAGGTTGAGGGATTCACAGCGATGGAAGATGATGATTGCCCATTCTAAAATAAAAAATCTCGATGATGCGATTGCATCATGTGCAAATTATGTAGAAACGTATGGCGTTCTCTCAGAATTGAATATTGATATTATAGAACAAGGCGAAAAAATTGTTGTAAAATATAAAGGCGTTGTTGACATAAACAATGCCTTTATAAAAATTTATGGTAGCACAAACAACAACTCTTTATCATTTGCCACAACAATCAACACTCTGAAATCTTTAGAGGCAGAAATTGTTACCATGTCTAATAATGGTGAGGTTGTTGATACGAAATATAATAGACATGCATCCGTTGTATACCTTAAAGGCAAGTTGGTTTCAATGGACGCAATCAAGGCAGGATACATAAATAGCGCATCACATACGTTGTTACACAAACACAATTCAATGTTTGTCGTTGTCGTTGGGCTAGTGGAGGATTTTAACATTGAGGAAAATTGGATAGACCTATTTGTTTTCAATGATTATTATCACCAACGTATTAGAATTACTATTGACCCAAATACATGTTGGAGTAAATTAAGTCCAAACGATATTATACGTTGTTGGTTTGGCTTGAAATCATATGATACAATGTATCCACCTATTCAATGTACAAATTTTGAAAAGACAGATATATTAATTAGTGATAAGGTCATTAATCAAGCCAAACAAGAATATGAAATTTATCAACATACCTTAGAACAAAACTATGGCAAAAGTCAAATGTAGATATTGTGGAAAAAATATAAGTAAAGACGATGCATATTCGCCCAAAAGCAGATTGTACTTTTGTGATGAAGAGTGTTATAAACAATGGCGCAAATCTGATGATGGGCAATTAGATGAATTGTTAGACTATGTATGGCATTTATATAGTCCATCAAAACAAACATCATCTACTTATATTATGATTAAAAGACAAGCAAGGCATTATCATAATGTCGATGGTTTCAAATACAAAGGAATGTTGTTAGCAATTCGATATTATGTAGAAATTCTGGAACGATTATGGCGTGATGATTATGGGTTGGGACAAGTGTTGCCTACATATTATATCACACTACAACATATGTATGAGGAACAACGTGCATTAAAAGATAAACTCAAACAATCAGAACAACCAAAAGAAAAAGTAATGCAAGGGTCAAACAAAATTGTTAAACGAAAAACATTAAGTCTGGACTAATTAAGGGGATAGTTATATGAAAAAGAAAAAAACAGAATTTCAATTCCACGCAAGCAGAATGGCAAAGCTTGAGCATAAATTAAAAGTAGCAGAGGAAAAAAGACAAAGGAAAAAGAGAGCGCAAAATCAAGGATATGATTACTAACTATACCCTTTAGGGTACAATCTTATTACATAACAATAAAAATATACCCTAAAAGGTATAAAGGCAGGTGAGCAAAATATTATATTCAATTGACGATGCTATGATGCTTCTTGGTTGTTTTGCTAATCGCCCTAACCTCATGTTAAGTAACAAATACAAGATTGGCGAAAATGATTTTCGTTGTAAAGGTTGTGATGATTCTAAATTTCATCACATTCTTTATAGAACAATGTATAATCTTGTTGCAAGTGGGGCAGAGGAAATCGACAATGTTGTTGTAGATACATTCTTACGCAACTACCCAGAACAATATGAGATATGTAAACAATATGATTTCATGTCGTTTATCCCAGAAATAAAACGAATATCAAGCGATAAGAATGTAGCATATCATTATGATGTCGTTCGTAAATTTGCTATGTTGAGAGAGTATAAGGCGACAGGGTTTGATATACATGAAATATATGATGAAACTAAAGACGAGGTGTCGCAGAGAAATAAACTCAACAACATTTCTTTGCGTGAAATAGATGAATATTTTGAATCAAAACGATTAGCCATCAAGAGAAACTTTATCTCTGTAGATAATATAGAACATTATAAAGCAGGGGATGATTTTGAATTTACAAAAGAGACATTCAAAACAACGCCACGTTTAGGACTATCGTTTCAATCACCATATCTGAATGATGTATATCGTGGAATCATGGGGCTTACATTAAGGTCTGGGGCGAGTGGTAGTGGTAAGACAACCTTGTCTATAGGCGATGCGTGTATGAGTGGTATAAAGTATTATTATGACCTTGAAAAGCATAAATATATCACAAACAAATCATACATAGGAAACGTTCTGTTTATCAATACAGAAATGGACTTGCGTGAGGAACTTGATATTATGTTTATCTCATGGATATCTGGCGTATCAAGAAACAAGATAATGGATGGCATTTATCATGGCGATGAAGAGGAGCGTGTAGATAAGGCAAGGCAGATACTTGAACTTAGTGGGATATATGTAGTAGACAATCCAGAATTTACTGCTAAGACATTAGAGGAAATCATAGAGGATTATATTATAAATAGAAATGTCAAACTTGTTGTGTTTGACTATGTGCAGAATCAAGGCTATGTAGCTAATGAACTTGCAGAGGAATCTGGTATACCAATGCGCGAGGATATGGTATTGTTAACATTAACAGATAGACTCAAACAACTATCTCGTAAATACAATATACCAATTTTAACAGGAACGCAACTTAATGGGCGTGAACTTGAAATGCCATATCCTACAGAGGCTTGTCTTGCTGGTGGTAAATCTCAAGTACGTAAGGCAGATTGCTCAATGATTATCACACCATTGACAGAAAAGCAGATGAATGAAATCGAACCATACATAGCAACCTATCCAGATTTACCAAAACCAAATCTGATTGTGCATAACATCAAAGGCAGAGCAAGCAGATTCCCTAAATATATTCGTATATATCAATACGTAGATTTAGGCACAGGACGTAGCATGGACTTATACGCAACAACAAAAGATTTGCAACCAATTACGAGCATAGAAAAATTAAAAATATATCATAACTAACTTGACTTATCTCTTATTATGTGGTATAATAGTACATGGTAAGAGATAATTTTATCAAGGAGCAAAACATGAAAGAATATTATGTAAGTGGGATGTTCGTGTATGGCGAGATAGTAAAAGCAAATAGTTTCCAAGAAGCCGCTGATATATTTACAGAAACAAATGAATTAAATAGTTATGCAGATATTGATGGCGAAGTAGCAGTAACAGATGTAGAAACAGATGAAATGGAAATGTGGTAATAAAAATGATTTTTAGTTTTGGAAATGATTTGCCCAAATATACGATTGAAATATATATTGGCAACGCCATGGCAGAACAATCAACGATTACACCAATCGCATTTGAAATGTTGGTAATGCAATTTGCACAAATGTGTGAACAGATTGCAAATGAAAATCAACCAATGAAATGCGTGTGCAAAGGAATGAAAGAGATAGAGTTACCTAATGGTGATTGGGTCACAAAACCATCGAGAATAGAATTTTATAATAATAAATGGATGGAGAATATGAATGGAAATTAAGAATGGGAAAATCATAAAAGCCACTAATATTGAACTATATGAATATTGGCTCAAAAGGTGGAGTGATGTATATTCTTATACAGAATATAAAAACAAAGTTAAAGAATTAGGGACAGAGGTGATTGAATATGACTCCGAATGAAATGATGTTTTGGGGTACTATGGTAATGATGTGTGTATACACTATCCTTATGAATCGGCTTACACCAAAGACATGAAAAAGCAACAGATATACAAAGAATATTTAGATTACCAATCGCCATTCTCACATTATTTTGCATGTTGGGCTAACAACCATAATGGTTGGAGAAAAATGAAAAAGACCAATAAAAAAAGAGCAAAAAAAAGATGGCGTGACGCATGGAAAAAAGAAGCAAGAGAATATGAACGCTAAAGAGATATTGAATAAGTTAACATTAGATGACTATGAAAAAATTTTCCATGCTCTGGGTGTTCAAGAAATAAAAAAGCATAATGAATTTTGGATATTGCCAACACTATGTCATAACCTTGATATAGAATCTGCAAGCTATAAGTTATATTTTTATCTCAATACACGTTCAACATTCTGCTTTACAGAGTGTCAAAAGAACAGAGATATTATATCGCTTATAAGTGACAGGTGGACGCTAGAGGGTAAGGATTTTAAGTTTCCAGATATACTTGCATATATATGTAATATATGTGGCATAACAAAAGATAATTCATACAATCAACCAACCAATCCACAATCGTGGAAAAATCGCTTATCCATCTATCAAGACATAAAAAACTCACATTATTTGGGGAAAAGGTATGATAAGAATATACTTAAATTTCTCAAACCATATTATCACGATGCGTTCTTGAACGATGGAATTAGTAAAGAAACAATGGAAAAGTTTGGCATAGGGTTTTACCCAACTAAAAACCAGATTACGATTCCTGTTTACGACTTAAATGGTGAGCTTGTAGGAATACATTGTAGAAACTTGACGAAAAAAGACGAAAGAACGCCAAAATATATTCCATTACATACTATAAGCGATTTAGATTATAGGTTCAAACAACACGAGGTATTGTATGGATTGAATATGAATCTACCATACATCCAATATAAAAAAGAAATCCAATTATTTGAATCGCCAAAAGCCGTATTGCAATTAGATAGTATGTATACCCAGAACACAGGGGTTGGAATGTTTGGTTTGAATCTAAATAAACAACGCAGAGATATGATATTGGAACTGGGGGTAAAAGAAGTCATTGTAGGCGTTGACAGAGATTTCATAGATGTGTATGATGATTCGCAAGTAGATTTTACACCAGAGTATATCGCATATCGTAACAATGTAATTAAAATAGCCAAATTATTCAATGGATATTGTAAGGTAAGTTGTATGTATGATGGGGAATCTAAACTATTGGGATATAAAGATTCACCTACAGATAGAGGGAAAGAAATATATGAAAGGCTATATAACAATAGAATGGTGATTAATATATGATTGACTTTGACGCGACTCCAATCTTTGGATTCCTTACCACAATAGGGATATTGCTTGTGATATTCTGTATATTCGTATTGTTTCTTGGATATGGTGGAATTACTTTGTTTGGCATTATGCTTGTTGTAGGATTATGGATTGGATTGCGTAGAGATGAAACAAACATAGGAAAACAAAATAACGATTATTTTACAGATGAGGATTTTTTACATTGTAAGGTAGGTGAATGGGTAAGCAGGAGATGAATATAACGATGCCAAAAATGACTAACTTAGATTGGTTTAGAACATTATCACCAAATGAAATCGCATGGTTCTTTTATGTGTTTTGGAAAAAAGAACAATGCAAATATAATGATAGTTATGGAGCTTTAATATATTATTTAGAACAAGAAAGAGATTGGGCAAATAGTAATGAACTTGCGAACTTTATTCCATACAAATGAAATCCCAACGCTTGAAGAATATCTAAAGCGTTGTGGGGTAGATGACCCACAAGAATACCTCAAGGGTAATTGGGTAGAAAATTATATACATTATGATAACATTAAAGATGGCGTAGAAATGTTGCGTAAAGCAATATGTGATGATGGCACAATTGTATTAGTATGTGATAGTGATTGTGATGGTTATTGTGCCACAACTATCGCATATAAATTTCTAACGTATAATGGTGTAGACCCACATAAAATCATCGTATTATTTCATGATGGAAAACAACATGGATTGAGTCATGACATTTTAGAAGAATTACATTTTTTGCTTTACGATACACATAAAATATCTTTGTTGTGGATTCCAGATGCTGGCACTAATGATTGGATTGAATGTGCTTACTTTGCAAAATGTTGGAACGTTCCAATCCTCATTACAGACCACCATGAATTTAGTAAAGATTGGATTGGGTATAAAAATGTCACGATTGTCAACAATCAAGCACATGCTACAGATGTTGTAAACAAAGACCTTTGTGGAGCTGGGGTAACGCACAAATTGATTAGTGCATATTCTGCTCTGTATGGTGGGGATATTCATAAAAAACTAATTGACCTTGTGGCATTAGCAACGATTAGCGATGTATGCGATTTACGTAGTCTGGAAAATCGTACCATTGTAAAATGGGGTTTGTCACATATCAATAATCCATTTTTAAGTGTTATATGTGCAAAATTCCTTTCAGATTTGGAAACCACCCCCACCACTTTGGCATGGAACGTTGTGCCTAAAATTAACGCTGTATGTCGTGCAGATGACATTAGCTTGAAAGAGGAATTATTTGATGCGTTAGCAAAGAATCATTATGCAGATGACCTTATTGAACGCATGAAAAAATGCCATGAAAAGCAACGTGCAGAAACAGATAAGATATATAACGACATCCTTAACACAGAACCAATAGGCAATAAGGTAAAGATTTTTAATGCACCTAATACCCCCTACACAGGGCTTGTGGCGACCAAGTTGGCAGAAAAGTTTGGGTGTCCATGTATGGTCGTACATGAGAACGCTAAAACATATACAGGTTCATTACGTTCGCCATGTAAAATGCGCACACAATTAGACCATAGTGGCTTAATGACAATCTGTGCAGGACATGAACAAGCATGTGGCGTGGGTTGGTTCAAGAACAATACGAAAAAACTTTCTGCATATTGTGAAAAACTTGACTTGACACCAGAGCCAAAAGATGTTATGATAAGTTATGACAACATCTTTATTCCACCAGAGGTGTTTGAGATTGTAGATATTGGTAGTATGTTATGGGGACATAGGATTCCAGAGCCTACAATCCATATTAAAAATATTATCATAAATGGGCAAGACATTAAAGAACTTGGAGCTAACAAGACAACCATTAAATTTTTATATGGAGATATTGAATTTATAATGTTTTATGCAAGTAAAGATGTCAAAGATGCGTTGAATGTTGGCAAGGACATTGATATGCAACTTGAGATTATTGGCACACCAACAATCAACACTTTTAGAGATAAAGATACGAAACAAATTGTAATTAAGGAGTGGGAAATATGTTAGCAACAAAAGAGTATAATGGTGAATTAAAAGATATTATTATACCTATCCCAAACAACACCATCGAAATGACAATAAAATTAAAGGTATATGAAAATGGTGAGATGTTTGACGCAGAGCAAACCTTTGACCTTGAGGGCATCAAATATGCAGAGGAGTTATTTGAACGATGTTGCGATGGGGAATATCCAATGTATACGTTAACAGAAAAAGGTATGGAATATGTTGAAAATATTCTAAAGGAGAGACAATATGATTAATATTAGAAAAGGCTTATTTGAAACCAATAGTTCTTCGACACATGCAATTTGCATTGGTAAAGACAATCATGATTTAGAAATCCCAAGTGAGCTTACCTTTAAGGTTGGTGAGTTTGGTTGGGAAAATGAAGTATATTATGATGTAACTACATTAGCATCGTACCTTTATACTGCATTGACAGCACGATATAGTGACAAAGAATTAGCCAAGCACATTAATCATATTTACACCTTATTAGGTCATAATGGTTGCGAGGCTACATTTATTGAACCAAGTGTAGGTGCATGGGGACTTACAGATGGGTATATTGACCATTCTGAGGAACTTGGTGATTTCTTGAATAAGGTGTTGTCATCAGATAAAGCATTGTTAAGATATTTGTTCTCGCCAGACTCGTTTATTGTTACTGGAAATGATAATGGGGAATGGTGGGGAGATTATATGGAAGAATTTTGTAAGGCTGAAAAAAATAACAAAGTAGAAATCTTTGAAAAGTGGAATTGATTATGAAAGAAAAAATGTTAACAAAATATCATAATGGAAATTACGATGTAGCTATGCTTTATGATGGTACTAAAATCAGATATAATAATCTCGACAATTTAACTCCATCATTTGCAGAGAGCATTGATTGCACCATAACGACAAAGTGCGATGGTGGTTGCCCATATTGTTATTTGGGGTGTAATGAAAATGGCGTACACGCAGACCTCAATCAACCATTCTTTGATACTTTACATAGTGGGCAAGAATTAGCGTTGAATGGAAACGATTTAAGCCATCCAGACTTGGTAAAATTTCTTGCACGCATGAGAAATAATGGCGTAATATGCAATATGACATTTAATCAAAAGCACTTTATGAAACACGCTATTGACATAAAGCAACTCGAAACGCTTGGATTGATTCATGGAATTGGCGTGTCGCTTACAGATTCAACAGACCCCAATCTATATGCCAATCTGGAAATGTTTGACAATGTAGTGGTGCATACGATTGATGGGCTTTTCACCAAAGATGATATTAAAAATATGTCTGATAAGAACATCAAGCTTCTTATTCTTGGCTATAAGATTCTTGGTCGTGGTGCAGATTATTATCATACACACAAACGAGATATTCAAAATAACATTGCTTATATCCGCGACAACATCAAGGAAATCCATCAACATTTTAACGTTATCAGTTTTGATAACCTTGCATTAGAACACCTTGACATAAAATCCCACATGCCAAATAAGGAATGGGAAAGATTGTATATGGGCAACGAGGGTGAGTATACATTCTTCATTGATGCTGTAAATAAAAAATTTGCTGTATCGTCATTAGCAGAAACACAATATGATTTAATGGATGATGTGGATGATATGTTTAGATATATTAAAAATAAGGAGAACAACTATGACAACAAAAGCAAAACACAAATGGAGGAGTCATAAGACTAACAGAAGGATTATCTTTAAGAGTAAGGATAAGGCACATAAGGAAAAGCATTTAGATAATATTTTGGATAGAATCGAGAGGGAAGTTAAGGAAAATTAATAGCGGAGAAAAGATTGAATGAATGTGTTAAAACAACTCTATTCGACAAGTGATTATCATGATAAATTTGGTATGATATTTAATACAGATTGCATGGAATTAATGTCGAACATCAAACAGGGGGGGGTATTTGATGTTACATTAACAGATATACCCTACAATATGGTTAATAGAAAAGATAATGGATTAAGAAATCTAAATAAAGACAAAGCAGATATTATTACATTTAATTTAGATAACTTCTTAGATGAAATATACAGATTAACCTCTGGTTCAATCATAATATTTTGTGGTGTTAATCAAGTATCACAAATATATAATTATTTTGCCGACAAGCAAAGTAATAAACAAGGTACAACACGACAACTTATATGGAAGAAAACGAATCCTTCTCCGATGAATGGACAATATATATATTTAAGTGGTGTAGAAAACGCTATTTGGTTCAAAAAGCGTGGTGCTACATTCAATGCACATTGTAAAAATACAGTGTTTGAATTTCCTTCTGGACGCAGTAAAATACACCCAACAGAAAAGAATCACGAATTGATTAAAGATTTAATCCTTGACAATTCTAATGAGGGCGACATTATCTTTGACCCATGCGCTGGTTCATTGGCTCATTGTTTGGTGGCAAAAGAAAATGGGCGTAGATACGTTGGATGTGAATTGAATAAAGAGTATTTTGATAGTGGAATAGAAAGGTTAAAACAATGGCATGGAAAGAAGTTAGCAAAGAAGAACTCATAACATTCATAAAAACATACCCATATCCACTTGTGCATGATTTCTATATGGATTGGCATAGTTGGAATGATTTCAGAGATGACAGAGTGTGGCCGGAATCCATGGTAGCTAGGATGCAAGAGATATACGATACAGAAACATATAAAATCAGAGATGATTATATAGAAGAATAGGATTTTGTGGTGTTGATACGGGTGTTACTTGAAACTATCCTTTGAGAAGTAAATCACTTAACGAAACTCCTTAATGAGCAGATAATGGACTGACCGCACTGCCGCCACAAAAACATAAAAAATACAAAATAAATCGTTGACATTTAACTCATTCTGTGTTATAATGAGTACAACAAAGAACAAAGGAGAGTGAGTTAAATGACAACGATTTTATTAGGAGTAGGAATAGTTAGTGTTTGTGTAAAGATTGAAATGTGGATTGCATCAGACCCACGTTGGAATCATTAAAAGAAAGGTGAATAGAATATGAATATTATTAAGAAATGGATTTGTAAATTATTTGGACTTAGTAACGACCTTAATGAACTTGACCTTTATAAGAGAAAATGTGAATTCTACCAGACAGATTATGAAATCGCACAGACCATTATCGAATCATACAAACGTGATTTAGAGGATAAGGAACACCAGATTGAGGAACTCAGAAAGATGAACGAAGACCCTGTTACATATGTTGAAAATGCACTCAAAGCATCTACAGAGGCGTATGAACGTTGCATTGCAGACATGGATAATCTTATGGACGAAATGGAACGTGCAGAGCATAAAGCGTATGCAAGAGGCAGAATGGATGCCTATGCAGAAATGGGCATCAAAGCACTCGATGCAAGAATGAATGACGAAACATTATATTGCGATACAGAGGGACACGTTATCACAGAGATGGATGTAGAAACATTCAAAAGATTCTGCGAAGATAATGAAATTGAAATTGGAGATATTGTACTGGAGAACGAATAATGAAAGACGAAATAAAAACGAATCCAGATTGTGACTTTATTCTAAGAGAGGATGCGATTGATTTATGCACTCGTTTTATTGAAGGAGAGCCAAGGGGTTGGGTCAAGCACGCGATAAGGGAAGTACAAACAGCTCTGCTTGGACTCCCACAAGGTTGGATTCCAATTACAATGGCAGAGCCAAATACATCAGACCATATTCTTGTAACATACAAATGGGATGATGACGATTATGAAACAAGCGAGTTGGATTATTGGGTTAATAAATATGAGGCAGAGCATGGAAATGAAAGATGTCAATTTTTCCATGACCACATTATCGCGTGGCAATTAAAACCAATGCCATATAAAGGTGAGGATTCAAAATGAAACAGACGTTTATACAAAAGGTTTTTGAACGAATACTCCCGATTCTTCGAAAGATAACAGGACATAAATATGATTGTTGTAACAAGTGGGCGAGATGTTCAAGATGCAAATATGTCAAAGGGGGTGATTCAAAATGAAAAGAACAGAGGCAATCGAATGGCTTGAGGTCATGAAAGAGGATGCGATTTTTGAACAATGCGACGCATTAAAAATGGCAATCGAAGCATTACAAATCACAGAAGCACCAATTGACCTTGTTAGCAGAGAGGATGTTGTTATAGAATTTATCAAATTGTTTGGTTGCATACAAGGTGTTTCAGACATAGATGAGTGGGCAGATATTTGCCAAACCATTGTGAACGAAATCCCATCAGCCAAAACATCAACTAATGCACTAACAGACCTTATCAGCAAAGCAGATGCAATAGAAGCGATATATGCTTGTCATCCCAAAGGACGACAGAGCGTTGAAAACCCAAAGTTCCATTACGGCAACTGGACACATGGATTGTACGATGCGGTATGTGCTGTAAAAGATTGCGAAGAAGTAGCACCCCCATTAGTCGAAGTCGTACAGGGTGATGGGCGCAACAACATGAAACGCTACCCAAATTGCCAGATGAGAACGTCCCTTGGAAATTGCGATGCGATAGGTGGGTTCTGCACAAGCATTAACGCACCAATATGTGATGCGTTTCACGAGTTGGTCGATGTCGCGCAAGGTAAGTGGATAAAGACTGTGGATGGAAATGGTTGGAATGATTGGTATGTGTTAAAGTGTCCTTTCTGTGGCGCGACCATTGAGGACAAACATTATCATTCGTGGGAGTATAACTTTTGTCCCAATTGTGGAGCAGACGTGAGAGGAGCAGACCATGAGATTGATTAAGTTGACAAGTATAGAAAAGAGAGACATTGCTATTGTCGCAGATGAGGTTGTAAGCATAGAAAAAGGCGATTATATTGATTGGACGTTAGAGGAACGATATGGCTTTGAAGGTCAACCAACAAGAATCATAATGAAGCATTGCAACTATTCTGTGAGGGAAGATTTTGAGACTGTTTGTGCTTTGGTGAGAGGGGTAGAACATGAGATTGATTGATGCAGATGCACTGATTGATAAATTACCACAAGAATATTATGGAAGCACAGTACATTTGCTAATTAATGATGCCCCAACAATATCACCAGAACGACCACAAGGTGAGTGGGTTGACAAAGGCGATTATGCCGTGTGTTCTGAATGTGGTGGTTCGAGCGGAACGCAATTTGATGGCGTTGAACGAACACCAAGAATCACAACCTTTTGTCCACATTGTGGGGCTGATATGAGGCAAAAGAGATGAAAAAACTAACAATAAATCCACAAAACGAACAATATTATTCCAAAGAATTTATTAGGGGTTGGAAACAAGGCGTACAAGACCAATATAATGCGTTCGACATCATCACATGTCAAGAATGTCGATGGTGGGGCGATGACGATAAAATTCTTGAGTGTTGCATAAAAAACAAAGGATGCTTAGTGCCAACAGACGCAGATTTTTGGTGTAAAAAATGGAAAGCGAAAGTGAAAGATGTAAGAACTATATAAGGAGAGTGAGTAAATTGGGTGTGTATATAAAAAATTTTAACATCCCAGAGTGTTGTTATCAATGCTTTGATACAGAATTTGCATGTGCTATAGGTTGTTACAAATGGGTAGACATGGAATATAAAGCTAGATATGAGGAACGAGCAAAAGATTGCCCACTCGTAGAAGTAAAAATCCCACATGGAGATTTAGTTGACCATGAGGCATTAGGAGCAATTCTTTTGCGAATGAAAAACGATGACACATTAACGTTTGTGGAAGATGATGAACTTAGAAAAAATCTTTTAGACGATGTGATACATGAAACGTGGAATGAGTTACGTACAATCATAGAGGCAGAGGGGGAATAAACGTGAGCGTATATATTAAGGGTGAGAAGATGCCAAAATGTTGTGATGAATGTTGGGCATTAGATGACGATGGTGACTATCCACGATGCAGAATCACAGGGGAACAATGTGGATATACATTTAGGACAAGAGAAAATCGCATGAGCAAATGTCCATTGGTAAATTTTGACAATAACCATGAATCATCTATCGACCAAGAATATGATATGACACGCGAAGCAGCTCAACTTATTCTTGCATATATGGATGTTCGTAACGACCTTGAATCAGAAGCGATTTGTATGGCAATTGATGCATTAAAAAGGAAAAGAATATGATTAAAATAAAAGACACAATATTTTACATACACTTATACATCATACACCTCTTACCAAAATTACGTCAATTCATTGGCAAAATCAACGCTAAACGTATTGATACAAGTAAGGGTTGTGGTGTGATTAAAATCCACGCATGGCAATTCAAATTATTCAAGTGCGTTACAGATGAAGATTTTTATATCGTGAGTGGTATATATGAGGCGTTGATTAAACCAGAGATATGTCAAGGGTATAAGAACTTTGTATTTAGCGAATTTACATATCACAAGATATTAACAATACTAAAATCAAATTATAAATGGGATGAGCAGACCATGTTTGACCCACCAGATGAACATAGAAGTATTGAAATATCATGGGCGTTAGGTTCGTCACCAATGACATTGAAAATATTAAATAATTGGATAGTAATTTGGAGTAAAAAGGAGATTGATATTAATGAATACGAAGATAATTGAACTTAATGTATGTGATGACACGTTTCACGATTTGATTTGCGATGATGTCATTCATGGATTGCTTGCTAATGGGTATGTACTTAACATTACACCATGCAAGTATAGCAACGATAAGCATACTGTAATCATTGAGATTGGTGAAATTGATGATAGTTTTATCCCACAGCCAACAGAGGAGGCAGATAATGAGATTATGGCATAAAGATTTAATTCCATATTTACCAAAACAACAATTACTTGGTCAATGGCGAGAGTGTTGTTGCATTGCGAAGAGCATTAACGAGAAAGATACGCCTAATCACTTACTCGTAAATAAGATAATGGATTACCCAATCACTCACTTTTGGTCATATGGTTTACTTGTATGGTGTTGTTGCGTAGCAAGAGGATATAAGGTCAATAAAGAAAATTTTTTACGACATTGTTCGGGTTATAATCAATGGGTTTGGAGTAGTTTATGGAATTGTGATGACATGGAATGCGTAGCTATAAATAATCCAGCATATAATTATAACATTTTTCCATCTTGGCATAATGATAGATATCTCGTTCAATGCCTATGCAACCTCCAAGAAAAATATGATTGTGGTGGTATTAACGAAGAGGAGTGGTTGGTTATAGCAAGTAGGTTTGATGAAGAAATGAGGTTTTGTCCATGAGCAGAAAATACTTAGAAGATATTATTCCAAAAGAGGAAATATTTGGTTATCACGATGAAACAGACGAACGTCATGGGCGTTGGTGTGAACAAGAAAAAACCTATGGGTTTTGTGGTATAGAAACATGGGATTTGGACATAACATTCGCACAATTGCTTTATGAACGTCTGATGATGTACAAAGAGATTGCTAGCAAGGTTGTAGATTTGTCCTATCATAAAATTGATGTATTAAACACCACATTAACGCTTAGTGAATGTATTGATTTAATGATAGAAAAATGCAAGATGGCTATCAAAGAGGATGACCCATCCAAATATAGTAAACATATGGACACAGTATGGACGATTATGAAAGAAGTGCATGGACTTTTATGGTGGTAATATGGCAACTCAAACAACGATAGATGTAGAACGCAATAAACAACTAAGGCGTATCGCAGACGCTTTAGAAAAAATTGCAAAATGTATGAATAAAAAGACAATTGATAATATAGTATTATCTAATGATAAAGTAACCTTTGAATATGGGTCGAAAGATGACGAAAAATAATTATGTAGTATATCATTTACATACAGAACAATCTTTATTGGATAGTTGTACCAACTATAAAGCCTATGTAGATAGAGCCAGAGAGCTTGGGCAAAAGGCGATTGCGTTTACCGAGCATGGTAATTGTTATAATTGGGTAGAGAAAAAAATGTATTGCGATGCCAATGGAATCAAGTATATCCATGGGGTTGAAATATATCTTACAGAAAAACTTGAACCAAAAATCAGAGACAATTACCACACTATTCTGTTAGCAAAGAATTACGGGGGCGTAAAAGAAATCAATCGTCTTTGTTATATTGCAAGCAAACCAGACCATTTTTACTATAAGCCAAGATTATCATTCGAGGAATTTATGGGCATTAGTGATAATGTTATCAAAATCTCTGCTTGTTTGGCAAGCCCATTGAATGAGTGGAGAAAGAATTACCTACACCTATCCACCTCTCCGTTCCAAGAATTGCTATCGCATTATGATTATTTAGAAATCCAACCCCACGATTTTGAGGAGCAGAAAGAATACAATCATTTCCTTATTGATGTATCTAAAAAAACAAACATTCCCCTTATCGCTGGCACAGATACCCACAGCATAGACCAATATAAGGCAGAGTGTAGAACTATGCTCCAATGGTCAAAGGGTATTGAGTTTGCTAATGAGGATACGTTTGACTTGACATATAAAACATATGATGAACTTTGTGGATTGTTCGCAGAACAAGATGTGCCGAGAGCGATATATCTTGAGGTTATAGAAAACACAAATCGTATGGCAGATAGTGTGGAAGAGTTTGAACTTGATACGAGTTTCAAATATCCAATTCTATATGGCGAACAAGATGAACAGATTTTACTTGAACGCCTTAGAATGAAATATAAAGATAAAGTTGCTCGTGGGGTTATTGACAAGTCCAAAGCAAAAGAATATGGCGAAAGAATCAAAGAAGAGCTTGAGGTATTTCATAAGGTTGGCATGGGTGGATTTATGCTATTTATGTCAGAGCTTGTGTCTTGGTGTTGGGATAACAATATTCCTATTGGATATTGTCGTGGCTCTGTAGGTGGAAGTGAGGTCGCATATATTAGCGATATTACAGACGTTGACCCTGTTGTATGGCATACCATGTTCTCAAGATTTTGTAACGAACACAGAAAAGAAATTGGAGATATTGATATTGATATTTCACCAGACCAGAGAGAGTTAGTATATCAATATATTATTGATAGATTTGGTGTGGAAAACACAGCATACATCCTTGCAAGTGGCACGTTGCAATCCAAAGGAACGATTGATGATATTTGCAGAGCGTTAAGACATAGATGGGAAAAAGAACATGATATATACACAAAGATAAATGCGGATAAAGAAAAATATCATGCGCTATCTGGGGACGACAATAAATCGTTAAGCGATTGGTGGTATGACCAAATGAAACATGACGATAAGTTCACAGAAAGTTGCCCATACACCTTAAAAGTAGCAGATGAAATCAAGAGGGAATTTGAGCAAGATGAAGAAGCCACACGAAAAAAATATCCAGAGGTATTTTATTACTATGATGGTATGTTAGGGTGCGTTATTTCACAATCCCAACACCCAGCAGGAATCATTGCAAGCCCTATCAATTTAATAGATAATTATGGTGGTTTTATTAACGCAGATGGTCAAGTGGTATTGCCCATCAATATGGAAGAGATACACGAAATCAATCTGGTGAAATATGACTTACTTGGATTGCAGAACGTACAAATAATCAGAGATACATGTAAACTTGCCAATATTCCATATCCTAAATCTTATGAGATAGATTGGAATGACGAAAAGGTGTGGGCAGATATGATTACAAGCCCTGTTGGTTTGTTCCAATTCGAGTCTGATTATGCGTTCAAATGTTTACAAAATTTCAAACCAACTATGCTTAACCATATGTCGCTTGTCAATGCCGCTATCAGACCAAGTGGGGAATCGTATAGGGAAAGATTATTCAACCATGAAACGAATCATAACCCATCAAAACAAATTGATGATTTACTCGCAGACAATAATGGATTTCTTGTGTTTCAAGAGGATGTTATCAAATTCTTGCAAGATGTATGTGGACTATCTGGTTCTGATGCAGATAATGTTAGACGAGCGATTGGCAGAAAACAAATGGATAGACTACAAGCGGCGTTGCCAGAGATATTAGAGGGGTATTGCAACAAATCAGACAAACCAAGGCAAGTAGCAGAGGATGAGGCAAAAGAATTTCTACAAATCATAGAGGATAGTAGTAATTATATGTTTGGATATAATCACTCGACAGGCTACTCTATGATTGGATATACATGTGCCATGTTGCGCTATTATTATCCATTAGAATTTATCACAGCGTTCCTTAATAACGCACGTACAGACGAGGATATAGCAAAAGGAACAAAACTAGCGAAAGAAAAAGGATTTACCATTCGCGCTCCAAAATTTGGTCATGCACAAAATATCTATGTATGCGATAAACAAACAAAGACCATATACAAGGGATTAGGTTCAATCAAATCCATGCAAAATATCGCCGCAGATATTATGAATGAGATATATGCGCAAAGCCCAAAAGATTTTATTGACGTATTATTCTTATGCGAGGATACAAGAATAGATGGAAAACGTATTAATTCTAAATCCATGGATATTTTGGTTGATATAGGATTCTTTAGTGAGTATGGTAATGTTAATACCATAAAAAGAACCAGATATTGGTATGATAAATTTGCTAAACGCAAGACAATCAAGAAAAGCGATTGCGATGATTGGTTGATTGACATCATAGGAAATATCGCAGAAAAGGAAACAGAGAAACAATTTAGTGGCATAGATAAAAAACAATTATTACATGATATAGAAGAAACCTTACCACAATATGCAGATAATATCCAACTCTTAATCAAGAACCAAATCGAACATTTAGGATATGTAGATGTGGGCGATTATGATGTAGACATGGATATATATGTTGTGCAAGATTCTCACAAAGATAAATGGGATAGAATATGGTTAGACTTATTCCATATAAAATCCAACCAATCATTCTCATATAAATGCGAATCCAAATGGTTTAATAAAAACCCTTGCATTAAAAACGATTTACTCAAGGTGGCTTTCAGAACACGAGAAAAGGTCAAGCTTGTTGGTGAAGATGTAAATGGTAAGAAACAATGGATGAAAAGTGGGGAATTTGAGAATATCGTAAGTTGCTATGAAATTATTAAGGAGTAAATATGGTAGAGAAAAAAAGTTGGACAGAATTTAGAGAAGTTGGCATGTTGTATGTCACAAACCTTATCTTACAATTTTTTGGATGGTCATTAGTGTACGAAAAAGATGATGATGGTGTCAAGGTATATCCTGCTTTAACTCAATATAGGGGTTTTAGTACCCAAGCTACCGAAGAGGGACATGCTAAGGTTGGTAAATATTGCAGAGAACATAGCGCAGAAATATTTAATGAAAAATTGTATGAATAAAATGTCAATATCTTATTGACATTTTATTTCAATCGTGGTATAATAGGGTAGACGAAAAACAAAGGAGAAAGATAAAACATGAGAGTATTATTATTAATGCGTGGGGCTATGGGATGTGGTAAATCCACATGGATTGAACAGAATGGATTAAAACCATATACTTTGTGCGCAGATGACATCAGATTATTATGCCAAGCGCCTGTGTTAGATGTAAATGGTAACTATTGCATCTCACAGAAAAATGAAAAGATAGTATGGCAGACATTGTTCAATATCCTTGAAACACGAATGAAACGTGGCGAGTTTACAGTTATTGATGCCACTAATACCAAAACATCTGAAATGAATCGCTATAAAGATTTGGCAAAGAAATATCGCTACAGAATCTATTGTGTGGATATGACAGATGTGCCTATTGAGGTCGCTAAAAAGCGCAATCGTGAACGTGACCCAATCAAATTCGTTCCAGAGGATGCAATTGACAGAGCGTATGCGCGATTTGCTAATCAAAAAATCCCATCTGGTGTCAAGGCAATCAAGCCAGAGGAATTAGATACGATTTTCTATAAGCCAATCGACCTATCTCATTATGATAAAGTGCATATCATTGGTGATATACATGGGTGTTATAGTGCGCTTATGGACTTTATGAAAGATAAAAATCTTGACGCAAACGAATACTTCATCTTTCTTGGTGACTATCTCGACAGGGGTATAGAGAACGCAGAAACACTTGAATATCTGATTGATTTATACAAATCCCACGACAATGTATATTTTCTTGAGGGCAATCACGAACACCATTTACGTAATTGGGCTAATAATGAGGACGTGCCATCAAAAGAATTTGTTAAACATACAATGCCTAAATTAGAGATTGCAAGTATTGACAAGAAGGACGTGAGGCAATTTTGCAGAGCGTTAGGACAATGTTCATATTTCACATTCCATGAATGCAACGTACTTGTAACTCATGGTGGATTGAGCAATATCCCAGACAACCTTACGTTTGTTGCGACAGAACAGATGATTAAAGGCGTAGGTGATTATAAAGATGCTCACGATGTAGACATGGCTTTTTTCAATAACACCAAGAGCAATTACTATTCTATCCATGGACACAGAAATGAAACTCGTGAATTTATTAAGGTATGTGATGGTGTGTATAATCTCAATGGCGATGTAGAATTTGGTGGGGAATTAAGAGCTGTTACATTCAGACGCGAGGAATGGTTAGATAAAACTTTTATAGACACATGGGAGATTCCTAATAAAGTATATAAAATTCCAGAAAATATAACAAAAGACAACGATACGATTTCTAATTCTGAAATAAAAGACGTGGTTGAGTATATGAGAGCATCGAAATATATTTCAGAAAAAGAGTTTGGTAATATTTCATCATTCAACTTTACTCGCGGAGCGTTTGAAAAAGGAATATGGGATGGCATTACAACAAAGGCTCGTGGATTATATATTGACACAGAGCATAACGAAATTGTAGCAAGGGGATATGAAAAATTCTTTAACTACAATGAGGTAGACGCAACTAAGCCAGAATCATTGTCACGAAATTTAACATTCCCAGTCCAAGTGTATGTAAAAGAGAATGGATTTTTAGGCATTGTATCAACAGACCATGATGGCGATATCATCTTTGCAAGTAAATCCACCTTGGGTGGTGACCATGCATTAATACTCAAGGAAAATATGTATAAGATTTATGGGGAGGATAAAATCAAGAAAATTCAAGATTATGCAAAAGAGCATAATGTGTCATTTGTCTTTGAAGTCATTGATATGGAACGTGACCCACACATTATCAAATATAAGCAGAATGAATGTATTTTACTTGACATTATTTACAATGATATTAAGTTCCATAAATTATCATATGATGAAATGTGGCAAGTAGCTAATGATATTGGGTTAAAAATCAAATATCAAAATGCACCTATCAATGATTACAGAGAGCTTGCATCGTTTATTGATGAAGTAACTAATCCAACATTCAGAACAACAACACAAAGAATTGATGATAAATGTATTGAGGGATTTGTGTTTGAGGATGCTAATGGGTTTATGTTCAAACTCAAACTACCTTATTATAACGAATGGAAAATGTTGCGTAGTGCATCGAGTAAGATTTTCAGAAGTGGAAATATCAATTTTACAGGGGCATTACAGTCTGTAGAATCAAACTATTTCTATGGTTGGTGCAGAGATAAGTTTGCAGAACTTGATAAACAACAGAGGTGGGATTATTCTAAACGTGATATTATTAGTTTACGAGATGAATTCAGAAAGGATAGAGGATTAACATGACCAAAGCTAAAAGACCATACGAGGGCGTTCCAGCCTACGATGCAGGATATGAAGATGGTTGGGACGATTGTAAAAAAATGATATTGAATTGGATTAATTCTATCAAAGAAGATAATCCACATTATACCATTGAGGATACAAGCAAGATTATAAACATTATAGATAATAACAAATAAAGGGGGTATATATGTCTTGGATAATCTATATCATTGGATTGATTTTTTATGGTATTGGTGGTGGCATGGTAGGTCATATGACATATAAACTTGACCAAACGACATGTGATAAATATTTCTGGCGTGGCATCATCATTATTTTATGTTTTATTATTGGTGGGGGGTTAACGAATTTAGCATGGTAAAAGAATATACAGAAAGATACAAAGGATTTCAGATTAGAGATGTAACATATCTTGGTGAGCCACCAACAAACATACCACCAACTTTCGATGTGGTAAAATGGGAGTCTTACGACAACCCAACCGAAGCGATTGACCTACTTGATGGCAAAAGAAAGACGTTCACAGAATATTGTTATAGCGTAGGACATTTAGTATATGACCCCAAAGAACCATGCTTTGAATTCAAGTCGTGTGGTTTACGTTGGCTTGAGGCAAAGCCAGATGAGGACGTAATGAATTGGGTTATCAAATGGTGTGAATATAAATTACAGGAGTTTTATACAGACTAATGTTAATTGAATGTGAAATTGTAAGATTGATACATACAAATGAAAATTTTCAATTACTCGCTTGCGTACCTATTGGTGAGTACGATAATTTAGTAGTACACCCAAAATATCATACTATTACCATCAAGGATACAAGTCATAGATTGGTGTTGAACAAAATCTATACGTTAGAGGTAAGCGAATTGCCTAGTCCAAGATATGGTATGCAATATCTGCTTGAGGACATCCCATCATTATCCTTTAATGATGTGCAAGACATTACAGATGACCAAGAATTTGAATTATTGCAAGAAATCATGACAAAGAGTCAAGCAGAATATGTACATGATGCGTATCCAGATTTCATTAGACGTATTTTGACGAACCAATCTGATACCATAAACGTCAAAGACATATACAACGTATCAGATATCAGATTAGGACAATATATTCATAAGGTAAGTAATAGATATAATGCTATTATTTTACGCACCAAATTGAAATATTACAATCTGTCTCAAAAGGAATGCGAATTATTATTAGCATATTTTGGCGAGGTAGATAAAGTATTAGACACCATAGAAACATCGCCATATTTCTGTTTGGTTCATCTTTGTGAAAGAAATTTTCGTTCAACAGACTTACAGATTTTAGAACACGATATCAAATGGAAATATACAAACGAGCGTATTGAATACATGATGGATTATGCTATATCCATGTTTGAATACGAGGGTTCTACATATGTCGATGCTAATAGATTGGTGCAATATATTTATACTCTTGATGCAGACGTTGTGCCTAAACTTAAAGATGTGGCTATGGAATCTGGACTTATCGTATATAATGAGGAACAAAATATCCTCCAACGTTTAGATACATATCATGCAGAAAAAGACATAGCAGATATTCTAAAAAAAATCATGTCTAATAACATTAAACTTGATTGGGCATGGAATGAATATACCAAGATAAAAGATGGCGAATTGACAGAGGAACAACAGAATGTATTAAAAACATTTTGTGAATCTAATGTGATTATCCTTGATGCGCCAAGTGGAACAGGTAAAACAAGTTCGCTTATGGCATTGATTCAAATGATTGAGGATTATGGGAAAACATATATTATGATGTCACCCACAGGAAAAGCCGCAAGTAGATTGTCAGAACAAACTGGCAGACCAGCAAGCACGATTCATAGAGCCACATTATCAAATTTATTATATGATAAAGAGGTTATTATAGTTGACGAATCATCTATGTTAAGTGTAGAACTTATGTGCATGATTCTTAAATGTGATTTGTTAGATAATTGTAGGCTTATATTTGTAGGCGACTCTGCACAAATTCCATCTATTGGGCTTGGGCGTGTATTCAAAGATATGGGCGAGAGTGGTTTAATGCCAACTTGTACGCTTACCAAATGTTTTAGATTTGAGGAGGGTGGTGCAAGTTACGTATCCACACTTACTAGACAAGGTAAATTTTATCTGACAGAGGAACAACTTGAATCAGATAGGTTTACATTGGGTGAGAAAAAAGATTATGAATTCATCCGATTCAATCATGACATCAACCAAATCATAGACACATATATGTCATTGGTGGATAGTGGTGTTGCGCCACATGATATTATGTTGCTTGTACCATACAATGTTGGAACATTTGGGGCTACAAATATCAACAATCTTATCCAAGAAAGATTGAATCCAATCAATGATAATAAGTGCATGAAAACAAAGCACAACGACACAATGGTTCAAATCCACCCTAACGACCTCGTTATGAATATCAAGAATAATTACAATGCTATGAGTTATTCTGAATATAATAAAATGATGTGGGAAGATGAAAGTTTGGATAATGTCAATGAGAAAACTACATCTGTATTCAATGGACAGACAGGCGTGGTAAAACGACTTGAATATAGTAGTGAGTTCAATGATAATATCTTAGTGGTCGATATTGAGGGCGAGGATATTATTTATACACGAGAGGACATCAACAATTTATTATTGGCTTATGCAAGCAACCCCTATAAATTCCAAGGGTCACAATGCAAATATATTATCAACGTAGTGATTCCCACTCATGCACGTTCATGGAATCGTAATCTATTATATACATCTCAAACACGTATGACAACCAAACTGATTGAGATTGGCGACCCAGAGATGATATATGATGCTATACAACAAAATGGCGATGATTCAAGAAAAACAAGGCTAAAAGAGTTTTTATGTACTTGACTTTACACGAAATTCGTGGTATAATATGATGAGAGAGTATATACGAAAGGAGTTGAACGAATGTACGAATGTTTCCATTGTGGACATAATAGTGTGATTTGGGATTGCGATTTCACCTTCGAGGATTTTGGTTACGAGGGTGAGGGATTGGTACACATTTGCCATTGTGCGAATTGTGGAGCAGAAATCGAATATAGAATCCCAATACCAGACGAGGAAGAAACAGACAGAGAAATTTAAGGAGATTACATGGACGATATTACTAAACTTCAAGTAGAATCATGGCTTGGAAAAGACAATCAGATTGGCGTAGATATTTGGGAACGTAAATATCGTTATGACCACGAAAATCTGGAACAATGGTTTGATAGAGTAAGTGGTGGTGACAAAGATGTACGACAACTTATCAAAGATAAAAAGTTCTTATTTGCAGGTCGTATCCTTGCCAATCGTGGATTGTATAAAGATGGGAGAAAGGTAACATATTCTAATTGTTACGTAATTCCACCACCAGAGGATTCATTAGAATCAATATTTGATTGTGCCAAAAGCCTTGCGCGTACATTTAGTTATGGTGGTGGTTGTGGTATTGATATTAGCAAACTTTCACCAAGGGGTGCGCATATCAACAATGCCGCCAAGGAAACAAGTGGCGCTGTATCATTTATGGATTTATATTCATTGACCACCGAATTGATTGGGCAGAATGGACGTAGGGGTGCGCTTATGATTTCAATTTCATGCGACCACCCAGACATCGAAGAATTTATCACAATCAAATCAGACCTTAATAAAATCACCAAGGCAAATTTATCTATTCGTGTTACAGATAAATTTATGCAAGCAGTAGATTATGATACAACTTATACATTATCTTATGTGCGCGAGGAGACTGGCGAAAAAATTGAACGTAAGGTAAGGGCTAAAGAATTGTTTGATAAATTCTGTTATATGAATTGGGATTATGCAGAGCCAGCATTTCTATTTTGGGATAGAATCAATTCATATAACCTATTAAGTGAGGATGATGCATTTGAGTATGCAGGCGTGAATCCGTGTGCAGAAGAACCATTACCAAGTGGTGGTTCATGTTTGCTTGGTTCACTAAACCTTGCCGCATTTGTTGAAACAATCGAGGGTCAACCACAATTTAATATGGACGAATTTCGTAAGGCTGTAACAATCGCAGTGTATGGGCTAAACGATGTCCTTGATGAAGGACTATCATTACACCCATTGGGTGTGCAACGTGATTCTGTTCGTGATTGGCGACAAATTGGATTAGGCATTATGGGGTTAGCTGATATGCTTATTAAATTAGGCGTGACTTATGGTAGTAAAGAATCATTAAAAATATGCGATGATATAGGTTGGAACTTAGCTAACGAGGCGTTATCCACATCAATGACCATAGCTAAAAACAAGGGAGCATACCCAATGTTTAGCCATAAGGTATGGGAGTCAGAATTTTATAAAAACCACATTGGCATCAGCGCACCATTACGTAATTCCCAACTTTTAACGATTGCGCCTACTGGCACGTTATCTACAATGCTTGGTATTAGTGGTGGTATTGAACCAATCTTTGCCAACTACTATACACGCAAAACAGAATCATTGCACGACGAGGACAAAGAATATAAAATCTTTACACCAATTGCATGGGAATATTTGCAATCACATGGATATGGTGAGGATGAAACCAAATTGCCAGATTATTTTGTGACAAGTGCAGAAATTGCATATCGTGACAGAATCAATATGCAAGCAATTTGGCAGACACATATTGACGCAAGCATTAGCTCTACTGTCAACTTGCCTAATAGCGCGACCATAGATGATGTAAAAGACCTATACATGTACGCATGGGAATGTGGATTAAAAGGCATCACTGTATTCAGAGATGGGTGTAAGAGATTAGGTGTATTAACTACAGACGATGGAGATGAAATTGACGATGAAGAATTAAGTATTACATCATTACCACGAGGCGTTATAGAAGAAGTTAGCGACGATTTAATTTCTGCCAAAAGAACCATTGTGAATGGTTGTGGAAAGATGTATTTACATCTAGACTTTGATGAAAATACAGGTCAACCACTAGAAACATTTTTGGAATGTAGTTCTGGTGGTGGTTGTGAAAGAAATTTAACATTTATCTCAAGATTAATGTCATTAGCATTACGTGGTGGTGTGCCTATTGAGGCAATCATTGACCAAGCGTTTTCTGTTAAACCTTGCAAAGCGTATTGTGACAGAAGAAAAAAATTCAATGATACCAGTAAAGGAAACTCTTGTCCACAAGCTATAGGGTACGCATTGATAGAATTAAATAAAAAAATTCAAGATAGATGTTTTGCTGATGATGATGGATATGAATATGACGAGTTAGTTGTGGACGTACCACATGCATCATCTAATCTGACCCCAAAAGAAATAAGGTCGGAAACAGAAAAAGGTAATGATGATATAATCTACAATAATGACGCATTTTGTCCAGAATGTGGGGCAAAGCTACAACATCAAGGTGGATGTGTAATATGCGTTGGTGATGCAACCCACGCGGGTTGTGGATGGTCAAGGTGTGGATAAATGGCTAACACATATTATACCTATAGTAACTTGAAGAAGGATTTTAGCGAAGAAGATTTACAAAAGTTCCTTCTTCAAGAGGGTTATACATATCGTGATTTACAACACTTATACACCTACAACGAACGCCTATGGAGTAGATATGCAAAAGAATGTAATATACCAAAACAATCATGCAATATACAACGTAACACAATAGAACGATGTACGAAATCATTACCAATGGATGAAATTGTCGATTTATACTTAAATCATGAGTCATCATTACGTGACATCGCACATAAATATAATGTCACACATGGGACAATAGCTAAAAAACTACATGATAAAGGTATAGATATTCGTCCATTTAATTACCATACATATTACGATAATAGACGTGGTTCAACTGGTAAAATCAATATAGATACATTTGGATACATACACGAGGATGGGGATAGACAACATCGTAATGTAATGCGTAAAAAGTTGCAACGTCCACTAACACATATTGAGGCAGTACATCATATGGACAATGATAAAACAAATAATAATGAAGGTAATTTATTTATCTTTCCAGATAACAGGTGTCATATTTTATATCATGGACAACATTGGACAGAAGACCCAAACGAATTTACACGATATTATCAAGACATACTATTAAATACGTTATATGACGCAACATGGTTATATAAACAATATATTACATTAAGAAAAAGTGTCGCACAAATTAGTCGTGAATTAAAAATTAGTCGTACTGCTATAACCAAAAGTTTGAAAAATTTCAACATATATGATTTAAGGTCTAGAAGTATTAACCAATATGATTGTGACTAACCCTAAAAAATGATACTTTTTACAGACTAAATCAATTTCTAAGCGATTTTTATATCAATATGGATAAGTTATTCAATGAGATATAAAAATCGCTTAAATCAAAGAATAAGGGGATTATGAATGAAAATAACCAACTATAACGTATATAACTTAGATAATGCTATCAGAGCGAGCAAATACCCTATGGCAATCGACCCAAAATCAAAGAACGAGGAAATTACTGGTACTGTGCGTAAGTTAGGGGGCATGGATAGGGGGAGTGGACACGATAATTTCTTGCATGGCATATTGGTATCATTCGACCTAACATGTAGTAATAAAATGTGGGTAGAATTTCAACGTTATCATTTCGCAGACATCGTAAGTAGCCAATCTACTATGCATAGAATAACTCATTTACTTGAGGATGAAAACGTATTCAACGAATATGTAACAAATGCAAGTAAACATAGCGTGTATCTGTGTCTTAGAGACTACGTAGACAACCCATCGTCAGAAAATTACTTACGACTATTATATAACATACCATCTGGCATTGAACTTACAGCCCATATCGTAACCAATTATGGACAACTCAAGACCATGTGGTATCAAAGACATAATCATAGACTCCCAGAATGGAGAAAGTTCTGTGATTGGATATTGACCTTACCACATTTTAGTGAATTAACAGGAATAGAAAAGGAGAACGAATATGTTAACAATTAAGAAAATTATTTACAACCCACCTGCTACGATTATCCTTTGGAACGATGGCACTAAAACCACATCGAAATGCGAGTATGGTGATGTGTATAGCAAAGAAATGGGATTTATGTTGTGCGTATTGAAAAAGAAATATGGGAATAAAAAATTCCATAATATGTTAAAGCAATATGTTTATGGAGTTCCAGAGGCATACGAGGGAAAAGGGGCTGTCGTTTGGGAAAATAAACCAATCAAGAAAAAGGAAAAGGTGGTATTAAAAGACCCAGATAAAGAATTTGAGGTAAAAACATTTAATAGCCTTGAGGATTATGTTACTTATGTTATCAATGACCTTTTCGCATTGGAGGATGAATAATGCATTTTGAAAAAATTAGCAGAGAACAATGGATGAAAGATATGATGGATTTGTATAACTTTGAAAATCCAAGCAAAGAATATCTGGAAGAAATCAATACATTATATGAAAACATCCAACTCCCCAAAAGAGCCACAAAGCACTCCGCAGGATATGACTTTTTCGTTAGTGGAGATATATTCGTACCAATGGAAAGGGCTGGTGTGATTCCTACTGGGATAAGATGGGTATGCGATAAGGAAGAGGATAAAAACAAAGTTCTGCAAATCTACCCAAGGAGTGGCATTGGATTTAGGACAGGTGTGAGATTAATGAATACCGTTGGTATTATTGATGCAGATTATTGGGAGGGTAAAAACGAGGGTCATATTATGATTAAACTCTATAACCCTATGAATCTGCATAGTGACCCTACTGGCAACCTACAAGTAAAGAGTGGAGAGGCAATCGTACAAGGCATTATTACAGAATTTTATACTTGTGACGATGAGGAAGAAATCACTACAGAACGTGTGGGTGGCATGGGTAGCACAAATAAACAAGCAAAAGAAAAGGAATAAAACCATGAGTGGAGTAATCGGATTTTTTATGGGATTCATGAGTGGTGGCGTATTTGGATTAGTGATGATGGCAATTCTAGTTGCTGGTAGAGATAAATATTATTATTGGGAAAAACCAGAGTAAAAAAAATAGGGCAAAATTAAATGCCCTATTTTTTTTATTACATTTTACGAGCTTGGAGTGTCATACGACATTCTTAGGCTTTTCATAGATATATCTGCATATAATGGATAATATCTTGTAGCAGATATGCTTTGTGTGCCACTCGTTGATATATCTGTAGATATGGATTTAATCAACCATAAATCAGATTCTTGAGTGGTATTATTTGGTAAGTTATACTCTATAATCGTATTGACATCAAGCCAATATATAGGAACGCAAGATATGCTTATCTTATCGTGCAATCTTGCTCTTAAATATATCTCATACCTTGCTCTTTGTTCTGCTAATGAGTCAGAATATATATTATCATATTCATCCCCAACGCATACAAACCTAACTTGCTTATCAAACTTTGGCAAATTGAGAATAGATATTGTAGACATTGGAAGTACACTTGCTGGCATAGGATAATACATGACGTTAAATCGTAATGTCGTCGATGAAATCTTTGTTCCTATCAACAGATAATCTTGTGAATAATCCAATGATATTCTCTGATTTGCCATATTAGCAATCGTATACGTATCTACCAATCCACCCATAATAATACTCATGGTTACAATAGGTTGCATACCTAAATTAACATGGAGCTTAAAATTCCATTGTGTGCCAATGGACGCAATATTAAAATCATTAGTCGTACACCATGGTGACACGTTCACGACCATATTCGTACCAGATACATTGGGCGTAACATCTGTGATATATTCTGTTTTTGGGTCTGCAAAATCTACAACATTACCATATTCAGATGTATATTGAGTTGACGTTCCAACGTAAAATGGTGATTCTGGATTGTTTTCATAAGCAATTGCTCGTGGTTGAATCTTACCAAGATACTCACAATCTGTACAAGTCGTTGTATCAAATGTTAACTTAACACAATAATATTGATTCGATGCTATGATTGGCGTTTCTAACGTAATATTTTTTAACGCTACACTTTCAGCGTCAATCACATGGATATATTTGATTGGGGTCGCTAACGCTTCTGGTGTAAATGAACCCTCTGTAGATATAACACCAACCCCAACAATCCATTGGTTTTCCAGATATGCACTCGTTGCGCTATTTAATTTTAATGTCAACGTATCTGTACTAATAGTCACAATGCCATACTCATTAGGCTCTTGCACTTTTCCCAATACCTCAACGTAATTCTTTACGTCCTCAAAATTTGTATCAAGCGTATAGGATACATTTAACCTATCCCACATATCTTGATTAACAAGTGGGATAGGTTCACCCTCTTCCCCACTACTTGGGTCTGTGACAACCTTACCACTTGGAATCTGTTGAAAATGGAATATGCCATCAACATCAAAGAACATTTCCCAATTAGAATTTATATCTCTGAGTTGACATAAGAGGTCATAAGTTGTACCACCAGCCTCAATATTAATATCCTCTGGGACATAATCATATGGTGGGGAATATACAATATAATTCCCAAAACCTTGCTCAAACAAAATTGATTTGATAGAATTGCTGATACTACTACCTGCTGGCACGCTATATGTCATACCCTCTAAATATCCATCTCTTAATCCTGTCATTTTAGACATTAAATCTATCGCTTGAAACGACAATTGATTGCTTGTTGCATCATAAGTAATGGTGGGTGAATTCACCATATAGATGCCCTCATTCACCCACACAAATTCTTGAGTCTGCACGTCTTGTATCGCTACATAGATTTGTAGATATTTATCAAACCAATATGGATTGCCAACTTTCCAATAAAAATCATTCGTGTTGTTTTGTTGCGCACTATCTTTAATGGTCATATTGATATTAGCTGTGCGTCTGATATCTGATTCTGCATCAACACTCAAACTCACGCTTTCTGTCTTACCACTAATCTCATCTAATACGCTATAATCATAATCCAAAACAAATAATTTACAATTTATATTTCTAATTGATTGTAAGGTCGTATCAAATTGTTTTTGCGTAGGCATAATTATACACCCCCTACATTAATCAATCCTGCGTTATATAAATCTTGCTGATTCGTTGGGTCGCCAACCTCAACCCACTCTGCGCTAAATTCAACCATACCCATTCCATAATTATCATCGAACGCGCAAGCTACGTTGCTTAATATCATAACGAGCCACATCTTACCATTCCAATCCTTGATGATTTTCGCACGCTTATTGGTTAAGAATTGCTCTAATTCATCACGCTTATTTACCATATCAATCCTTGATAAATTGCCATTGGAATAGAAATCATTAGGCACGATTTTACCACGTATAGACCCATTATGATATTGGTTCTGGCTATTGGTAATAACAATTGGATATTTTGAACCAATTGGAGTGATTGAACCAACCCCTTGATTCATATCAATATTGCCATATCCAACACCAGCTTTTACTCGCTCCACATTGGTCTGGTCTGCAATATATACGCCATCAAATATCGAATCAACATTATCTGACACAGTATATCCACCCTCAATTTGTACAACAACACCACTCTGGTCTTGTGCCAATACAGGAACAAGAGCATATTGATATTTCTTACCATATTGATTCAGAAAATCTATATACGTAAAGTCCATATCACTTGCTTGAGTTATTGGCGTAGAATATAAGGTTAACCATTGACTACCAACTTGAGATACATCTTTACGCTTAACAAGTAAATCTGTGATTGGGAGTTGATACATGATGGTCATTTCGCCATTGGTATCAGACCACAGATTATTTTGTCCAACAAGTGTTTGGATTTCTTGCGGTGTGAGTTGGTATGTGGTTGGAGTGGCGAGTTCATATACGGCATGAAATCCATTAACGGCTTGTGTGAACGTGTCTGTGTCAGTGTATCGGCTATCATGCACACCAATTCGGTCTGAATATATAAGAAATATAGACATATCGTCTTGCCATGTTGCAGATTTATAAGCGTCACTAATCGGGTGAGTTCCGGCCTTTGGCGCTGGATAGTCGGATACTGTCACATTGGCATAAAAGCCATAAGTGCTTGAATATGCCCATTCAAGCGTTCCCATATCAATAATCGCCCTTGTCACCGTCAGCACCCCACTAACCAAGTCCACAGTACCGCCGTATACCGTACCCGCTTCGGTTTGCCAACTGATGGGGTAGGTTGTGCCGTCTTGTGCGTCAAGGGTTGGAGATACAACCACGTTAGCCCCTGTCCAGCCGCTGATGGGATAAATATCAGCATAGGTCGTCTGATGCCCTACAGGAACGCCGTTGTCCGTTACCCACTCTTCCGTACCGCTTGGGTCGCAGAGCATAGGTGTTGTGAATGGTTCTGTGGTTTCGGTTGTGGTGGTGGCAAGTTCGTAGACGAGATATACGCCCGACATGGCTGTTTTGAACGATGCCGCATCGGTGTAGGAATCGTCACGGATATAGAAATATCCGCTGACTGTATTGCCTATGCACGTTTTGTCTTCAATCGCACCCCATGTTGACGCTTGCGACACAGGATATTTACACACAAGGTTTGTTGCCCCCGCTTTTCTTTGGGGCATCGGTGTGTAAAAAATACCACTACTGTGCAGTGTCCAATCCAACGTGCCTAAATCATCGTAACCGAACCGCCTGTCAACTTGACCGCTCGGTTGGTACAAATCACCGTCATAGTAGATATTGTCGTTTGCATCCACTTTCGGCACACCCCGAAGAACAAGGTCTGAATCAAGTGCGTAGGTGTGTTCTTCGTAGGGGAAGTATTTGCCGTTGATGGACGGGTCGGAGAGGTTTATGCAAGTGCTGTCAGCGTCAAAGCCCGTTCTTACGCTTGTGAACTTGATATATCCGCAATTAGCACTTGTCACAAATATGTTGGGAGTATTCATAGCCGTTCGTTGAATGAACTGCTTGTCTGCGTCATACTCGTACACATAACTGTTGCTCGTCAATTTGAAGTAATACGTTGTGCTCGGAACAACACGGATAAAGTTTGTGCTTCTGTATTTTGAACTGTCAGAACTGGGTGAACCGTCAACAGAACTTAAAGAGCCGTTTTCGTATTCGCCATCCCACTGGTTGAACCCTCTCGTCACATGCTCCGTAGCCTCAACGGACTGCATGGTTCCTGTGTCGTATGCAACGTAGGAGTCCGAAATGAAACCATACGACTTCAGCCACGCTATGCCACTACCCGCTTGTGCCTGTTCCTTTGCGTATGCTCTGTCTGCGATGGTCGTGCCGAGCATGGCGGTGAGGTCAACCATTTGCGGTCTAAATGTGAGGTTGACCGTCTGCCCACTCTGCACAACCATTCTAACACCACCGCTCGCCAAATTTGATTCCGTTTCAACTTTGCCAATATGTTTGTAACTCCAAAACGTGTTTTCTCCTGTTCTAATGTAGTATGTACTACCACTCGCACCATTTGGTTGAGCGAGATAATATACACGGTTTGCACGTAACTTAGCTTCTGGATAGGTAAATGAAATTTGTACGAAATCCGTTGCCGTCCCGGAGACTGTAATCGTTCCTGTGCTACTGTCAGAAACAAGCGTTACCCCATTAACAGTATCGCCACGCCATGTGCCAGTGCCAACAATCTGATTCCCCACCACAGACCCGCCTACGATGGTGGGGAGTTTGGAGTTATAACTGTGTCCAAGTTGAGGTGACGCTCTAAATAAATAAGGCGCAGTGTTTGGTGTTTGCGACATCCACGGAGTACCATCTTGTATAGGATGAAAATCGACTTGCAACTCTTTAATATCATTAGGTGAATCTGTTGTAAAACTCATCACCTCTCCTGCGTCCACACTATGTTCATGTGAATATTCGCTACTCAAATTACTCGTTACACTAATATATCCATCGCACGCATTATTTACAACACTTGCGCTACCCATGGTAGGCGTATCAATGCTTACTGTGAACGTGTTGCTCTGTGCGCTCACGTTCATGCCTTGTGTGGTCGTAACATCTAACGTAACATAATATGTACTATCAACTTCTAATCCACTAAAGTTGTATGATAAGTCTACACCCTCACCATATAACACAACGCCACTCGTCTGCAACAATGCGCCAATCGCGCTATAAAGATTGAATTGAAATTCTTGAATCTCATTGGTCGCACCACCAGATGTATTAGGCGTATATGTTGCGCTTACATTATATGATGTGGTGGATATAGTTGTGGGTATCGTGCCTAATGTAAGAGTTGGTGTTGGTAAGCACCAAAACAATTTTGCGATACTTAATCCACTTGCTCCTTGTGTTCCATTTGTATCTGTAAATGTCTGAATTTGAGCATAATATTGTGTGTTATTTGTAAAATCTGCACTCGATTTTCCACTTGCATATACGATACTTGAACTTGTGTTAGGGGGAAGTTCATGTATAGATTCAGTGGACACATATAAATGAGTGCAAATCAAACTATTGTCGCTCAAATCATATATATATATCTTATTGCTCCTAATTACTTCTGTGCCACCTATGATATTAAAATCAATGGTCGTACCTATAGTGGCATTAAAAGCGTTGATTTGATTTAATGTTGGAGCTGGATTTGACATTGTGTATCAACTCCTTTCTGTTATGTAAAAATTGTCCCTAATATGGCGTGATATTAGGGACAAGGTGTATTAAATATTATAAAATCACAATTACGATGACCACATTTTATGCTCCTATAGTCATCCAATTAACGTATGCAGTAACAGAAGCAGTCGCATACGAACCGACGTAGATTTTGTTCAACGCTTGGCTCGAAGAATGTGTCGCATATGCTGTACGAGCCGCACCACCTGTCGGACGATTGCTATATGAAGCGAAGCAATACGGCGTACTTGTGTATGTATATGGTAAAGTTACTTCCGTTTCCAAGTAGCCAGAACCAGAATGTGATATGGTTTCACGTCCCCAACAAATATGGATACCACCAACAACGATGTGGTCGCTTGCCTTTTGTCCGAACTCGTACCCACCTGTACTGTCAGCGTTACATCCTGTAAATAAATTGCCAGCAAGACGCGCCGCACCATTCCAATCTATTGTAAAAGCATTTGAACGTGCGCTTTTGGATGTACCTTTTCCAATGATGAAAGCATATTTGTTTGCAATGTCGACCGCGTTATATTTACCCCCAACGTGCTGATAATCTGACGACGCAACGGTTCCCCACCCTTCAGCGTGGCTCTGCTTGCCAATAGCGCAACATTCTGCGCCTTCTGTGTGAGATGCCCAACCAGCCCCAACATTTGTAGAGCCTTCAACGCATGACATGCCGCCTCTGAAAAACGCCCAATCATCAGCATTAAAATTGCCGGGTAATTTTTTATCTACGACACACACATAAGTCGTTCCATTGTTTACAACTATGTCCCCAGCATAATAGGTCGTGCTATTTGAATAATTATTTGTGCCGGATTTTCTGAAACCTATAGTGTAATATGGCAAAGAGGAAACCGACCCTACGCCGTCATAGCCATCCCCATAACCAAACGCACCAAGCTCTCTGTCTACATTGGTGTTTATAATCTGACGAACAACCATTCCAGTTGGCGACACTATGGTTCTGATTTTATTGTTCGCAACCTCGCCAATAACAGCACCATTTGACCCAAATGTAGCCACTGTGGTGTATGTACCCAAACTCGTATCTACCACATTAAAATCCAACGAATCATTATCTAAAACCATCATAGGCAACGCACCATTACGAATACTAAACCCATCTGTATTCATAATAATATTCTGCCCTTTCATATAATTAGCATGGCTTGGGTTTGTAAATTGCGATTCTGGGTATAACGTAACATGCGCACCACTACCCCATGCAGAGCTTGAATTCGATTCAAACCAAAAGTATTGTGTTACATCATCACGTAAATTTTTTAATGACGCTAAATCAAAAGAGCCTATAGTTTTAGCCATTACATCACCCCTTTATTACTTAAAATTATTATTATAAAATGTTATATGTAAAATGTATACGAGATATAAAGTGGTATATATCTCGTATACAAAATTGTTATGATATGATGTCACTCACTTTTGTGATTTCATTTATTGTGAATCTCCTAATTATGTCTGTGATGGGAAAGAGCCAAATGATGTGGTCATCCTTATATTGCCCTCATTGTCCATAGAAAGCCAATAAACGCCCACACCCGACAATGCTTCTGCTGAGGTTGCCCATTCCGCATAATTGAATGTGATAGTTGTGTATTCCCCATCATCTTGAAGCCAAGTGGCAAGATTGAACACCATTCCTACGCCTGATGATGTTGAAACAATACCGATTGGAATTTGACCATTTTCGATTGCTGTGGCAACTTCTTCAAATGTCTTGTCTGCTGTATATGTTTGATAATCCTCTGTGGTAAATGTCACCACAAAGTTTCCACCGCCTCCAGACGGAGATGCTTTCGCCCATTCTCCATCAACTACTGTGAGAACATCGCCATCATCTTCTGCTGTGACCTCTGGTAGACCAGAACCCCCAGAAGCCTTCGACCATTCTCCGTCAACTACAGTTAACACATCGCCATTATCTTCCGTTGTAACGCTTGGTAACATTTTTCCTTGCATACCTATACATGGTGCTTGCATATTACATACCTCCTCAACTATTCAAATTGAAAATATCGTGTGGCATGACCACAACGAACCCTAGTATCAACATATATTTTATACCCATTAGCTTTTGCTTGTGAACAAAAGTATAAATCCTCTGATAGTTCTGAGCCATCTTGATATGTTACATATCGAAACCATGGATATGTCAAGTTCTTAAATATGTCTGTTTTAATTAATGCGCAAGCTAATCCACCACCATGCACCATTACTCTATCTTTTTTTGGTAGGTCGCGATAAGTGTATGCGTTTTGATAATTAACTTGCCCCATTTTATATATGCACGTTTCATTATTTTTCGTGTTCTTGCGTGGACATAAACCAAGACAAATCTCCGTAGGATATTCTAACATTTTTTGTAATGTATCAGATGGCACATACATATCTGCATCTACCATAAATATGTAATCAAAACCGCCCTCTAACGCCATTCTAACAATATCGTTTCTTGCCCTTGCACAATCATAGCCTTTAACAAATTCAAATGCCAATTCATGACCACAAGGGTCAAGGTCATATATTGACTTGAATGTTTCTGGCATAATGTTTTCAAATGTGGGTATAGCAATTAAGATTTTGCTCATTCCTTTTATCTCCTTTTACCATGTAACCTCGCAATTATATCTTGCGTTTAATCCTTGCCCACCAGCAGATAACGCACTTACTCCATAGGTGACTCCTGTTGCTCCAGAGATAGTGGTTGGCGTATTGCCATAGCTCCATTGATATCCAGATGGCGTTGTAACAACGCCATTAACAAACAATATCGCTCGTAAAGTTGCTGTATTATTTGGATAACTAATGCTCTCTACAGAAATCTCTACAATACCCTCCGGTCCAGTAGCCCCTGTCGCCCCAGTCGCTCCACTTGCACCAGTAGCACCAGTAGCCCCTGTCGCCCCAGTCGCTCCACTTGCACCAGTAGCACCAGTTGCCCCCGTAGCCCCAGTCGCTCCAGTCTTACCAGTAGCTCCTGTCGCTCCAGTCGCACCTGTTGCTCCATCTTCAACTAAAACAGTAGGTGTTGCCCAAGCACTTGAGGCTATAGTAGTTGTAGCTCCATATCCAATAGCGACAGCAGTAGTAACGTAACAAGGATTACCGTCTGTGTCTGGGACGGTACGCGACCAACCAGACGGTATTGATGATAATGCGCCTGTAGCAAATGTATAAGTTAATGACGAACTTGGTTTAGTTGATGTCGTCCTACTATAAAGGAATATCGTAGCTTGATTCAAGCCTGTACTCCCTGTAGCACCTGTGCCACCTGTTGCACCAGTCGCGCCACCTTGTCCTGTCGCTCCTGTCGCGCCATCCTCTACAAATTCAATAGGTTGTTGCGTCCATTCTGTTACAGCGATTTGGTCTGTAGAATCACCAGAGATTGCTGTAGCCGCGATAAGCCAACATGGATTTCCATTAATAGGTGGTGGCGTTTGTTGCCAGCCATTCAATGCGCTTGATGGGGATAGTGACGCATCTGCAAATGTGTACGTTAGCGTTCCACTTGGGAGCGCAGGAGCAGTCGTGCCACGTTGATATAAAAAGATAGACGCAGTATTTAATCCATTGCCACCACCAGAAAATAACCATTGTGTTCCACTATAAATATACAACGCATTTCCATCATCTGTGTCAATCCAAATATCGCCTTTATCCATTCCGCTACTAGGCTCACTTGCTTGTCTGAATGTCTTGTTTTTAGATTCTGCAATTTCCTCAACTCTTCCTATTTCTATAACGTTATCCAATCCTAATTGTTCTGCGTCCCCAGCTAATGTCATGGCGTTAACGATACGATTTCCAAGAGAACTATCAGAAAATATACTTGCAGAAATATACATTTGGGTAGCTTGATTGCATGGGATAACAATCTTAACCATATCCCCTAAATTGTAGGTGGCATCATCCACCGTTCTAACATTATTATAGGTGATACCATCTATCTTGACAGAATATGTATTTGTTACATCGTTAATGCCAACAATCATACCGCCTCTTGTTTTATCGTAACCAGCATTATCAACCAATGATTTCGCGATGGTCTTAATGCTTTGTATGATTGAATTCGCCATAAATTCTATCACCTCGCTTCAATATGTAAAAAAATAATATATGGGGTATCATTTGATACCCCATATATACCAATCAATAAACATAAGATAAATCTACGTTAGCAGAACCACTATTCGTATGCTTTGCATCTATCCCATCTACTCGACCTTTTGATGTGTATTGCCACATAACTTTAGAGCCTTTGTAAGTGCATGACGATGCATATTGCGCGACCCAAATTGGATATTTAGGTTTAGTGAGATTCGTATTGAGAGTGGATGTATTGGCATAGATGCATGGTTGATAACCATGTGCCTTAACGACATCACAAAATGCATTGGCAATATCCGACGCTTTCTTACCAATCTTACTATTTAACCTACCACCATATTCAAAATCACATACAACATAAAATGTTGGTTTGGCGTGTTTGGCAAGAATCGCACATAAATATTCTGCTTCTTTTTTAGCCTCTGCAACACTAATCGCTTGCGAATAATGATATGCACCAACCTTTAATCCTGCGCTCATAGCATTTTTATAATTAGTATCGAATGTAGAATCTGCCCCTAAACTAAACTTACTTTGGCTCGTATATGATGCGCGACAAATAGCATACCCACAAGTATTTTTAATTTTCTTCCAACTATCCAAAGAAATCTTTCCTTGCCAATATGACACGTCAATACACCGTTTAGGTAATAAATTTTGCTCTTCTTTTTTCGTGTCTACTTGGGTGTTGCTAAAGATGCACCCGCTTATACGCCTTAGCCTTTTCTTGGGTCTTATCGCCCCATATACCATCTACTTTTAATCCAACCTTTTTCTGGAATGTTTCAAGCGCGGCCTTGGTTTTATCACCAAAATCACCATCTGCACTACATTTGAAGCCAGCCCAATTCAAGAATTTCTGGATATATAAAACGTCATAACCATAGTCGCCCTTATGATAAGTTGTACGAATCGCACCTAATACAGTATAACATTTATAATATTTCCATTTCTTTGGATTCTCTGTCTTGACCTTAACATCCATGACAGCATAGCACCCTTTCAGATGCTTATAATGCGCATTAGCAATATATCTTTTACCATTTACTAATTCGCAAATCGTGTAGGTATGTCCAGATTTATTTTTACGACCACGTTGTACGATATCACCAAGCTTAAAATCGCTTGCCTTATAATGTCCATTAGATTTTAATTGCTCTGTCATCTTGGGCATATCAACTAATTGGTCTTTCAAATCTTTCTTAACCTTAACACCAACATGGATAAGTTCAATCGCAGTCAGAACATCACAACATGCACCAACCTTTTGTCTTTTATTGCTCCATTCATTATGCTTTGGGAACGCCTCGTCAATCCCCTTTTTATATTCTGGCTTTGGTTTGCCTGTGGAAAATTTATATTTCTTGGATGGTGTGCCATAAGGATAGCAATACCTATACGCTAAACCATTAATAATTTTAGCGTTAGTATTATGAGTAGGCAATTTTCCACCATAGGTTTCACTCGTTTTTTTTTCAACCTTTGTATCTGTCGTAGGTGTTGGTTTTGGCGTAGGCGTAGGTTTTGGTGCTAGCGTAGGCACAACTTTTGGCTTGACATACTCATATGTCTTAGCACGAGCGTAAGATTTCTTACCATACACACCATCGCTAGTCAGACCCTCTGCGAGTTGGAACGCTTCTAATGCCATTTCTGTTCTATTACCAAATTTCCCATCTGGTTTTAACGCCCACTCTGCATGATACCAATTTAAGAACTTTTGTAATGCAACGACCTTATCACCATTTGAACCATTTTTTAATTTAGGCGTTGGGATTGTCCCTTGATATTTTGTGGTGGGTTTTGTAACTTTTGTTGCATTGGTTGGCACCTGTGTTACGACCCAGATTCTTGGCAATAATCCCTTCATGGTTGTCTCGTAACAATACCATCCATCATGTTTGCGACCACCAGAATCTTTAGTATAAAAATAATGCTTGCCATTCTTAACTTTATAATTTAAGAACGCCACATAATGACCACCGCTCGTCCAACGAATACCACCTTTTGTTCCACCCCTAAACAATAACACGCCTTGCTTTGGAGCGCCTTTTTTATTTAATAAATCCCAAGCCCCTTTCATAGAGCTATTAATATTTGGTGTAGCCACCTTAAATCCATAATGTTCAAGAGTCTTAGTGATACCATCCCATGTAGTACCATGTCCTTTTGTAGCAAACCCTTGTGCCACCATATATGGTCTTACATTTTTAGGGGTATATTTAGCATACTTGGGAATTTCGATGATGTTATGCGTACAAGCACAACAACCACATCCATTACCAGCAAAACTATATGCCTTTGTAGGGTATGGTAAACTACCCCAACGAGAATCTGCTTGTCTATAAATCGCTTTGTTCATCCTCGTTCACCCCTTCTTCCATTTCGTCATCCATGTAGAAATACTCTCCGTTGATTCCCTCGTGTTCTGCTTTTTCTGCTCTCATTTCACCAGTATGTCTACACGCCTCTGGTGTATAATCATTGTTATAATACGTTGTAAAGAATGCTACAACAAAATCAAGAGCAATGGTCAAAATAGTCCACGCTAATGTTAACCATCCAAACCCAAGTCCAACGATAGATGCATTAACAGCGTACACAGCAGTATTAAGCGACGCTACGACACGAGCTATCGTCCTAATCTTTGTTCCGAAATTCATAACACACTATCTCCTCCTTATATAATATATCAATATAAATATAGCCAACTTAAAATCATTGATACGATTCTAAATTGGCTATATATTTACACTCTTTGCGTGGTCACTTGTAACGCAGTAGTAGATAAACTATTAAGCTCATTTATAAACTCTGTAGCGTTTGTCACGTTTGGCAATACAAGATTTTCAAAATTATATACATTACCATATTGCGAAAGCATACCACTTACACCTGTTCCACTTATAGCAGAGGCAATAGCGCTTTGTTGTGAGATACCCATACTAGAGCCAACAATAGACCTACTTGCTAATGCCGCTTGAGTAATCGCAGCGGCATAAGTCGCAGGCAATGCATTATTCGCTATCGCGCTTTTTATAATAGCATTAGATACTTGACCATTACTATTAAGATAAGCAAGAATGTCATTTGCATCTACAAGCTTCTCCATATCGTCCAAAACGTTTTGTAACCCATAGCTTGTAGATAAATTATTCTTTATCCAAGATGCCCAAGCACTTGTATCTGTACCCAACGAACCAAACAACTGCCCAACAGTAGCACCAACTTGATTCTCAAGATTTTTCAAAGCAAAATCTGTTTCGTATTCATCGAATAGCTTAAGAACCTCTTTCCATTTATTCAAAACAGGATTTTCCGCTGTATCTTGATATTCTTTTAATGCCTCAGTAGCCTCTTTAATGGCTTGTGTGTCTTGTTCATATACAAAACCCTCACCCTCTTTATAAATCCTTATTCTGGTATTTCTTGCTTTGGCAAGATTGTTTTGTAATTCTACAAGCTCATTTTGCTCCTTTTGTTCGTCGTTCTCTTCCTCAAGCAAATCAATCTGTCTTTGTACGTATGAACGAGCTAAATCATATGTATTAGTCGTTAAGGTCTGTTGCTCTGTTAATCTTTTCTTTTCCTTTTCAAGTTGATTTTTAGCAAGTTCCTCACGATATTGATAATATTCCTCAGCACTAATCTTTGCTTTATTATAATATGATTTAATTAATGCTAAAGAATCCTTAAAGGATTTTTTATCATTTTCATATCTTTTTAGGTTATATTCAAGATTCTTTTTATAAGCCTCTTTACGATATTGTTCTGCCTCTGCCGCGCTAATCTTTTTCGCCTTTTTAGCATTTTGAATTTTCTTTAACGCATAAGATAGGTTCTTATCAGTGAATACATTACCCTCAATCCATTCACTAATATTTTCAGTTGCTTGCGTGTGTCTATAATCACTACGTGCAGAACCATAAGCCCTTAATCTATCCCTACCTAAAGACTTCTTTTTCTTAACGCCACTTACAGTTTTCTTTTTATTAAGAGCCTTAATCTTTTTATTATATTTCTTTTTAAGAGCGTTATATTTAGTAATAAATGTCTTTTCAGACCAATGTTGTGTATCTCTTTTATACTCTAAAGTTGATAATGCCTTATCATACGCAGATACAATAGCATCATATTGTTTATTATACTTCTTTTGGGCTTTCTTAACCTTATCGCTCTTTTTGCCTTTCTTAAAGCCGGGAAGTTTCTTAATACCAAACAACCCAAAATCTTCGTCTTGGTGTCCATGTATAACCTTTCCCTCAGATAGCCCAGCCTTTTCAAGCATTCTTACAGATTGACCATGCGTATAGACTGTATCCCCACGATTGAGGTGTGTTGTTCCACGTTTGCCCCCATTAGCAACACGCATAAACCCAGTTTTGTCATCTTGTATGATTTCAAAACCTTGTTCATTTACCTCTGCATTATCAAATATAGATGAAGTGCCACCACTTGCAAAATGTCTAATTCCCTTTTTGAAATGAAAGAACTTTTTAGCGGCATCTATAGCACCAGACAAACTAAAGTTTATGGTTTTTGTGGCAGTACCTAACCTATTTTTCTGAGAAATAGAATTTAACTTTTGTTGAACGCTATCTCCACCAGTTTGAGTAATCTTTTTCTTTGCATTGCCAAGATTATGCTTCCTAGTTAGTTTCCCCATGGTAGCATCTACTTTGTTGCCACCCTTTTCTTCCAATGTCTTTTTAGCTTTACCAAGATTGTTATCTGCCTTGATTTTTTTCATCTTGGCTGATGCATTATCTTTTGCATTGATGGTAACAACAGCTTTAGGCTTTTCTTTTTTAATCTGTTGAATTTTGCCATCAACAAATGCCAAATCCTCTACCGCTACTTCCGTACCATCAATATCGACCTTAATCTTAGGATTCTCTTTGCTTAATTTCTGAATATAATCCCACGTATCCTCAACACTATAGCCAGCTTCTGTCATCTTCTGACTAAAGGTTTTAAGGTCGATGTTATTAATTTTCTTGCCACTCTTATCAAACTCTAACCCTAAGTTCTTAGCGTTCTTCTTAAGTTTAGCTATATCCTTAGATGGCTTCTTGAAATTTAAGCCTTTAAGAACTTTTAAGGATGCAATTTCTTTGTTGAGGTCTTTCCAACTATTACCTAATGCTTTATTGGCTTTCTTGACAGAACCATAATCCTCTATAGCTTTCTTACGTGTCTTTTGAAGTTGAGTAAGAACATCGCCTTGTTTCTTTTCAGCTTTATCTAAATTTTCAAGAGCAGTTTCATATTGCTTACTTTCTTTGCCATGATGCTCATAAGCCTCTGTGACTTTCTCTTGAGCTTTAGTAACCTCGTCTGCACGAGCGCGAACATTGTTCAATGACAGAGCGATTTTATCATTAATCCCTGCCGCCGCCAAAGCCTCTTTGTCGCTTTTGCCAGCAGATTTTGCAAGTGTATATTTATCTTTAGCCTTGCCCTCTAATTTGCTTGGGTCAACTGTATGATAATATTCATCTGCCTTATTCGTAGCAATTTGCTTCTTTAATTCTAATTGACGCTCATATTGCTTGGTTTGATTTTCAAGAATGGTTAATCTGTTTTGTTCTGAATCTGTAAGCGTACCTTCTTTTTCTTTTTCGTGTAACTTATCTAATTCATCACGTAAAGATTTATATTTCTTTTCTGTTTTATCGACATCATCTTGAGCCTCTTTAAGTTCTTTGCCAAGTTTAATATCTCTGGCTTTCTCACCAATTGGCACGTATTTTGCAAGAGCAACAGATAATAAACCAATGCCAGCGACCAATCCTGTAGAGCCTAATAACGAGCCAGTAAGTTTGCCAAATATACCATACAATGGGGTTGCGGCTTTTGTTGCACCAACTTGAGCGCCTTGCATGATTTTAAGACCATCAGTCGCCCCTTTAGCACCTTTACCAATTCCACTAAAGAATTTTACTAACGACAAGCCCTTTAACGCCATGCCAGCCTTAACAATTAAATTAAGTCCAGTCGCAACACTCGCAAATAATAAGCCATACTTAATGACTGCTTGTCCAACATCGCTGGAGAGAACTTCTAAGATATTTGTTAAGGTTTTAATACCCTTTTTCATCATATCGCTATTAATCATCTTGCGAGAAAAATCTTCCCACGCACTCGATAAACTTTTAAGCTCTCCCTCCATAGATGCTGTCCAACGAGCATTTTCCCTCGCGGCAGAACCAGCAGAATCTAATGCGGTACTCGTTGCTTCGATTGCTGTTCCATAGTTACGCATTAATGCCGCTAAGTTTTGAGATTGGTTTGCGCCAGCTTGGGTGTTAAGATAATATCTCTTTTCATTATCATCTAACGTGTCCCAAATTTTCGCAACATCTGCACCAACCTCAAAGAAACTGCGCAATTGTCCATTTTGGTCTTTTATGGCAATATTATGTTCCTTATACCATGCAGTAAGTTTCTTACCAGTTGACGAACTCTCATCTACAATCTGATTGTACCTACTTTGGATTGAAACAAGTCATACATACTACTAAGAGTCGCTACCTCTTAGCGGAGAAGAATGTGTTTAAGGTATCCTTGTAGGTATCATTCTTACTAATATCCCAATAAGGTATTTCTATTAAAACAATGCCATTATCTACACAATATTGTTTTTTACGTCTGTCATGCTCTTGAATAATATCTAACGTATATGTCACTCCATCAAACCTTATGTCTTTGTAATGCTGTCTGCCATTTACCTCTATACACGCATTATAATCTGGTATATAAAAATCAAATCTCAATGCCTTATTGCCAACGCCAACAAGATTATTAAATGTCTTTTGTTCGATATATATAATATTATGTTCTTTGAGCCAAGATTCAATTGTACGCTCTAGCAACGACATAGATTTAGTACATTTTCTACAAACACATTGACATCCATAAATCAAGTGGTCTTTCGTTGTGCTATATTGTTCGCCACATTCACATTCAATAGTTATCTTATCCCCATCAATCTTTAATATATTGCTCTCAAATCCTTGATTGTTAATAAATTTCTGTAAGTTATACTTTATATAAGGATTACGATACGTACTCCATTTTTCAAAGCTACTTCCTGTTAATAAGCGAGAGGCACATATAATGCCACGATACCCATCGGAATCCTCCACGTTCACCTTTGATTTAATACTATCTATATGAGTATCTAATATTCTTAAATTATTCTTTTGTGCCGCAACAATATATTTATTCATATTATTTCTACGCTTTTCAATATAAGGTTCATGTGGTCGGATATTTTTATAACAAGTCGTACAAATCTTATTATCTAATTTTATAAAACTTTTCCAAGTCCTATAAAATGTTTTACCACATGCACCACATTGAAAAAGCAATCTAGAATTTGCAGATGTAAAATCTGATTTTTCTGATAATAACATTGTATTGTTATTTACATTAACATCCATATAATGCAAAACATTTTCCCAATAATATTTATTTCTTGTGTCAAAAGGTTTGTTGAAAGAGGCTTGATTATAAATACCAATTTGTCTAATATTGCTCAAAGTCTTGTTATATAAATAACCATCCTCATCTTTACATTTATGTGGCTTATCGCCACCGTTCCATTTTGTATCGAGCAACTCAAAGCCATGAACCTCATACTCTGACATCGCCTCTCTTAATGTTAATTTTTTCATTCTTCTCCCCCTATACTTTCATATAAGATTAGACTATTTCTTCACCCTCGCCAAAGGGGTCTACCATTTCGATTTAAGGGAATCTCACCCGCTACCAATAGCTTGTAGCCCTACTCCTATTGCAATTAGAGTTGCCCATGGGATAGTCGTTTGACACATCTCTATTCGAGACTTTGCACCCAAACTGCCATTTTCCAATTATTCAAAAATAAAGGAACGTACTTAGATTTTTCAATCATATACTATCTCTAACATTTTTAACAGTTTCCCACATTCACGCCCACGCTTATTTCATCGTCACGTTGTAGTTGTTAGAGCTTTAGGTTTACTGGGTTTAGATAGATACTCTTATGCACATTGCTGTACATATAGGGACTCGTTTCCCCTCGCAGATTTAGCACCATTTCTGGTGATTTCTGTCATAGCAGTCATCAAGCCAACAGATTGTTCGTATGTAACATTACCTGTCGCCATAGCCGCAGAAGCCTTACCAATATTTGTAGCAATATCAGCAGATGAAACCGCAAAGTTATTTGATACCTCGTTTACAGCATCAATAATATGTTCCGCAGCGCCAGCAGTCATATTAAACGCTTTCATTTGCGAAACGATAAAGTTAGCCGCCTCGCCAGCACTAATTTCTACGTCTGCTACATTCTGATACATTGATGCAACACGACCAAGTTCAAGAGAATCCTTTTCACTAAATCCAGATTTCTTAAATTCTGTCGCCGCTTGTATCATTTCTGTACCAGTTCTCGCAACAGTCTTGCCAGCTTTATACGCTTGGTCAGTATATTGCTCAAGCCCCTTGCCACTTAAATCTGATACTTTCTTGAATTCTGTCAGAGCGCCATCAAGGTCATAAACATTCTTGACCATATCGCCAATCCCACTCGTAGCGCCACGAATGATTGCTGTAATCGCTCCGAATTGGATAACCTTTTTCGTAACGCTCAAGGTTTCAGCGCCAAAACTTTTCATTCCTTTAGCGCTCTTTTCTGATGCACTCGCAACAGAATTAAGATTGTTACCATTTAATCTCTTTATATTTTTATTGGTCTGTATAAGTTGACCATTTAATCCTTTAACTCCTTTTGTAGCTTTCCCAGCGCTTACGCCAATGCCACCTAAAGCACCATTGACTCTTAATGGGGTTCTGCTTATTCTGGCTAATTCCGCTCGTATCTTTGTGCTGTCGAGTTCACCAATAACTCGTACCTTATATATACCAGCACCCATATTACCCCACCTTTCTGTATATGTAAATTATTATTCTAATAAATCATAAAAACGATTCATGATATCCTCAAACGATTCCAAATCATATTCCTTAACATTTCCTATTTGTGACCATACTATATTAATAGCGTCAGATATATCATCATCGTTAAATTTGCTACTTGGGGATTTGTATATAAGATTAATGTTAAATAAATTATTAACATAATCTACACTCATTTTTTTCTCTTGCGCTTTGACCCAACTCTTGACTTTGTTCAAATCTTTCGTCTTGCTTTTAGGTCGCAATTCCTTGATTTTCTTTTTACAATCACCATTTGCTTTAGATGAGGTTAGATTGATTCCTATCTTTTGTTTCCAAGTTTTGACAGGAATAAACTCAACATCAATATCTTGAGAAACACCTATGGCTATCACCATGCCTTGTAATGCAGATAATACCTTGACAGTCTGAGAGTTTTCAATAGTTGGCGGCACATCCTCTACGTATATATGTTGTACATAATTTTCTTTACAATATTGAGCCACACAATCTGCCATATATGCAATTCTCTTACGCCAATCTGGTTCTCTATCGTTGTCTATTTCCCAACAACCATAATCATTTAGCTTGCCATTTATAAACAAGGCATATCCGCTTTTGTGGCTACTCATATCAAGTCCTAAAACAATGTTCATTATACCACCACCAAACCTTGATGTCTCAATGCAGAGCGAAACCATTTCTCAAATCTTGAATCGACGTAAGCCAAATACTCATCCCAGAATCTACGTGGTGGCACAGGAGAACCTGTCTTGGCATTATACGCCCTATATCCACCTTGTACTATATCTATAATAATATCTCTTGTATCTTGCCATTCTGGTTTTGGGTCATAAGCACTACCATGCACCCAAGCGCTTGGATTATGTGCCAACATGCTTGGTTCAAATTCTAAAGTGCCAAGTAACCCTTTAGCCTCACGTTTCCACGCATCTACAAGTGTACCACTTGCAACCGTGCCACTACCTTTAGCATACACATTGCGTTCAATATGATTTTGCAGTTCCATAAAACACTTATCAATAACCTCATCAATTGCTTTACTAACTGCTTTCCCAATAACAAGATGAAACTCCGCATCACTACTAATAGCCATTATTCTTCACCCATTTTTAATGCGCCACGAATGATATCTGCGTTTCCATCCTCTTTAGCAATTTCAAGAACTTGGTTCAAACTCGTTGGCAACTTTTCAATTACTTTCTCCCATTCGCCATCTTTTGGGAGCTTATCAATATACTCTTGCGCCATATTCGGAATAGTTCTGTTAAGGAATCTTGCAATAGCAATATTTGTTGATTCAAAGTAATTTATATAAGCATAAAGGCTTGCAATATTCTTGATAATGTCACGCCCAAGTATATCGTCCCATAACCCACCATATAAAACCACATCTAAATCAAGCTCTCTTGCCTCGTCCTCTGTTAAGTCTGTGCAACAAACCAATACATTCAGAGCAATCGTCATTTCTTGCTCAATTGGATTTTCTGCTTGAATGGCAAGTTCCCCAATACTAACAATTTCTTCACAAGTTAAATATGGTCTAATATGTAAATCGTATTTTTCAAGATATAATTTTTTTGGCATTTCTAATTCTTTCATAATATCAATTCCTTTCTATTAACCATAATGATATGGAAAATTTTTCTTGCACAATTCGATAATTTTAATCAAATCTATTTGCGCAACCTTTCCTATTTTATCCCCTAATTGCGCTTTGTCAATCAAAGTATATTGCTCACACAAAGCAATTGAATCTGATTCCAAACACGCATAGTCCTTTTGAAATAATTCATAGTGCAATGGTAAATCTTTTTTATTTTGTGTGGTAAGCGGAACACAATGTATGCATGGCGAAAACGCACACGCATTTGTGTTGTCTATAACCACACATGGACGTATGCCAGATTGTACACTCCCAAGATTTTCACCAAAATCACATGTATATATTTCTCCTGCATTTACTATCTTAAACATAGCATATTATTTCTTTGTCTTTTTCTTAGGCTTTTCTTTTGCTTTTTCTTCCTTTGGCTCAAATCCCTTGAAATACATTTCATTATCTATTTGAACCATTTCTACTTTTTCTGGAACATAATCGTAAGGATTCTTTTTGTAGATTACATAATCTCCAACTTCAATGTATAAATTCCCATCCTTTTCAAATCTTACCAAATATTCTCCACTCTTCAATTCAATCACCCTTTCTGGTTCTCGTAATGTGCATTTATCCATTGTATCTATGGGTAACCAATCATGTTCAATATTGCACCTACGCATAAATGGACATATTTCACCACTTTTTATACATGCACAAAATCCAAAGTAGCTACCCTTTTCACAATATGGACACATAGACATAATATCGCCACCTTACTTATTAATATGTAAAAAATAGGGAAAGATATGAATCCTTCCCTATCATATAATTTATGATGCAGTAACAGTAACAGCCACGGTCGATGCCATAGCAGGTTTTGCTGTGACAGCAATCGCAATCGTAGTGCTACCAGCCGCCTTACCAGTAACTAAACCAGCAGTGCTTACTGTAGCAGTCGCAGTCGCCGCAGATGTGAACGTCAGATTAGCGTTATCAAGAACGCCAGTGCCATTCTTGAAGATACCAATAACCTTTAAGGTTTTAGTATCATTAACCTTTAAGCCAAAATCTCCACCATCAACAGCCATGGCAATAAGGTCATCATACCAATTACCACCATAAATTTTCTGCTTAATCGTTCCATATGTACCCATATCATTACAATTAGCTGTAGTGTAGGATGCAAGTGCAGAACCAGACAGATTCGACGTAGCCGCGCCCGATGAAGTTAATGATAACTCAACATTTCCAGCGAATTGGAATCTAGGAATGTCAACAATTAATTCTCCAACTTGGGAGCTTGTCGAAATCTGCTCAACGTTTGTGCCACCAGCAAATAACGGATATGTCATGACCAGATGCACTTCCGACGGAATGATAGCAGATGGAACTGTAAACTCTTGGATACCTGCATCTGTAGCGTTATATCTTACACAATATGTGTTTGCACTCGTAACGCCCTCGACAGTAGCAACATTACCACTAAAGGTTAACGGCGCCCAATTCTCTTGACCAGCAAGAGTATACCAACCAACCGTGCCAGCATTACCAAAGGCGGCAGGAGTACCTTGTACAGTCAGAGTGCCACTACCACCAACAACAGTCTCAGTAACCAGAGAACTACCACCAACAACTACCTCGCCACCAACGTTTAATGCAAGATATTGCAGATTAAACAGGGCATCAGTAATATTCGCCTCAAGAATAGAATCGTGGAAATATCTACCTAATAATGGATTGGAAAGTCCACCCCTAATATCCTCTGCTGTTACAGAGATAGAGAGTCCAGATTCTTGAAGTGTTTTGGAAGTAAAAATCTTTGTCGGCTGTGTACTTGACTGAGTAAAGGCTTCAATAGTGCCTACGCCAGCAAGAATATAATTGCTCATATATTTTTCCTCCTTTTATAAACTATACGCTTGTGACTTTCTTTACCAACGCTTGAGCATCAGTAAAGATTTCTGAATACTTATCCTTCTTTGTTTTATAGACCCAATGACTAAGTTTGAATCCTTTTATCTCGCCTTGTGCAAGATTGACTATCAATTTATTAACTTGATATTCTAATTTTTCCACACTATATTCAAACAAAGCATCAAACAATCTTAATGGCAATTCGTACAACTCCTCAAGTTTATAACTTGAACTTATCGCCACCGCCATCATTCTATCCTCTAATGTTGGAATAATAATATCTTTGTTTTTGATTGCATAATATTCCTCTATAACTCGCCTAAAATCGTCACTCATTTCCATATCATCATATTCATAAATATTTTGAAACAAAATGATACTTTTTAGGTCATTGAATTGATTATCATTGATTTCAACCATATCACCATCTGTGTATAATTGCAACCATGTCTGATTATCACACACCCTAAAACCAACGTTCCAACCATTGATGATTATCTGATATTCATCTTTCCGAATCTGTTGGGTCAATAATTCGTTTGGTTCAAAATCAGTATTCCTTAATTCTCCACGATATGTAGCACCAAGGCATAGCGACATAATAATTAGAAAATCCTCTACTAATTCCTTATGTTCCACCATCATCAACATCAAGAATCGCAGATAAGTCATTTGTATGATTTCTATATCTGGTATCTTATTCTTATCAATTTTTAACACATTTTGTGCATCACGAAATTGATAAAAGTCTTTGACTAAAATGGGTCGTATCTTTAACTCATTGTATGGAATCGCTTTACCAAAAGCCACATAACTTTCAATATATTCTTTTATATTATCCACTAACAATCACCACCACTAAGTGTATCTGCAACTTGCGTTGCCATGATAATAGAAAGCCCAGTAAAAGTGTAATTGTTTCCTATGCCAACTCTGGAGCGACATAAAGTGGTTAAATCATTATCGTATTGTAAATAACCAACTCCTGCAACATCCTCACCGTTCAACGTTTTCATAATCTCCATTTCAATAACATCGCCACGATTACATGTGATGCCATTATATTTTACCAATGGAATCTTAGAACCAAACAATACATCAAACTCATATGAGACAGTAGCAATATTCCTATTGATAGGGTCTGTTACATATCTATATACTTTCAATATAGTTCGATTTTCTGTTTCTTCATTTGGTTGCACGTTGGTTAAAAATATATGATAATTATCCATATCGTCTTGACCATCCCATATCAACGCTCGTTTCTGAGCGATTGTAAGGTTTGGTTGGTCAAGCGCATCTATGGTATTGTAATATAGTAATTTACAAAAATTGTCATTTTCCAATAAAGCCATTACAATCTTAAATGGAATGTATGGCATAGATGTGAACTTATTATTTTCTGCTCTCATATCTTATACCACCCCCAAATTAAAATAATGGCTTTAATGCAACAATAATTGTCTTTGTTGTGACCCCACTTGAGAACGTCAAAGTCAATGGGTCATTGGTTAATTTTAGGACAGACAAAATAAATGTATGTCCATCTTGAGATAAAGCAAAATAATCTGTGGTTAACCCAGAATACTCGCACGTAATCTCACCATCTTGTCTTACACCATTTTGATACAAATATGCTGTAAATGTCATTGGTTGCTTTTGTCGCACTTCATCAAACGATGGGTCGATAACTATCTCATAATTATCCTCTATGCTCTCTACGATTTCAACATTACACGTTGCGATAACATCACTATTTCCAGATAATGTCGCTGTGATTATGGCGATGTCACCAACCTCACCATTCAACGTATAATTGCCATTCGCGTCAATGTCAACATATTTATTGCCACTCCACACAACACCCCTATCAACAACCTCGCCATTAAGCTCAATGGTCGCACTCATTTGTCCAATAAATCCATCCACTTGCTCTGTAACGTCTGGTTGAATCTCGATAGTATATGTATAGTCTGTAGCGTTAGCAATGCCATTGACTAAATCATCTGTAGGTTGAATCGTATCAAGATACATATCTATATACAACAACGTGGAATAAGCCTCATTTGCACTATTATCCAACATTGTCTGATATGCACCAACTTTGTATGGTTGACCATTAAAAATAAAGCGTTGATTTTTTCTGATAGACCAAGTTTCACTATTCCCTTGTACAATAACAAAGAGATGACCACTTGCTACCACAACATCTTTATCTTTAGATGGTTGTGGGCTTGACAATTCATAATCAATCGCACACCAATGCTCGTATACACAACCATTTTGTGGATTGACCCATTTCATAATGTTGTTACACCTACGCACCTCAATAGAATTCGTTGGGCTTTCAAACCCATTAGTATTAATACAAATCCAATAATCTCTATCGGTTTTATACATCAATCCTAATGGCACTTCTGTAGATATATTCTTATGTGAAAATACCTTAAAGTCATCACCCTTCTTGAATCCTGTACCAATATCAATAGCAGTATCTACGCTCACATCAATTAATTCGTATGTTGCGCTACCAATTTCTGCTTGTTGATATATTGGATAATTAGTTTGTGTAGAATTATCCCACCTATCGTTAATCAAGGCTTGCAATTGATTGATGTAGCGACTATGGGGCGTTTCGCTTAAATTTAGTATGCTTTCATACATAGGTAAGTTCAAATCGAACACCCCCTTTTAATCTTCATCATATAATTTAGCAGAACAATCTAATATCACGCTACGAATATCTTTTTTCGTGGCAATATCCTCTGTCTGCTTTAAGCCTTTGAGCATCGTAAGTACAGACCTTTCAACCTCACTTAAATCACCCTCTTGTGACATTCTGGCGATAAGCTTAAACAAATATCCCTTGTAACTATCCTCACCAAATGTATCATAAATAGATAGACATTTCCAAACCGCACCAGCATATCTATTAGCCATTAAGCATCACCCCCAAAATATGGAAGTGAATTCCAATTAGCCCATAAATAGTTAGTTGTATTTTGTTTGACTCTGGTGTATAACATAGTGAGATATTCTTGTCGTGGCTTAAGGTTCTGTCCAGTAGCTAAACGCTTAAACTCTCTGTCTTGCAAAGCCTCTTTGAACTCTAATACATCGTTGATATTTGATTCATACCAAGATATTACAGTATAATCTGCCAAAATATCCATCTCTAAATCAGTCAAATCAGAATTAAATGTTGTTGTATCTGCATCATAAGATAAATCTTGTAAACATTCTGTGAATCTTGGTATTCCCTTGATTAAATATGCTTGCATGATACTATTAAATGCGCTCTCATCTGTAGAGTATAACGCATCTAAACTATAATCACGCATCACAACCAATGCTTTATCAATTATATTACTAAAAGGAGTAGACATTTTTAACATTCCTCCTTTTGTATAATTATTCTTCAAGCGCCTCCATCTCCTCTGCGCTCATTATCTTAATATCACTAGCAATCTTTGCAATATCATAACCTAACTCTTTCTTAATGCGCTCTAATTTATTCGGCTCCATATATTCGCCTTGATTATATAATTGCGCGATTTCCCTAATTGTACTATCGAGTAATGGTTTGCTCATACCAAATAACATTTCAAGGTCAACATCATCCCTAAGATAAACGATTTTGTCCATAATTTCTTTGGTATAAATCACATCCTCATTCTCATAAACATTCTGCTCATCACAAAACTCTTTATCTGAAATGTAAATCAAACCAGATTCCATAGTCTTAGGATAAGAAGAGATAATGTCAAGCAAATCGTCTTGCCTAATATATTTTACATCACCATATTCCTTAAATTCAAAGATTCTACCACGCCCATTTGGGAATGTGGAGACATTGACTGGATGATGGGCTATATTAATACACTTAATTTTTGCATTCGACCTTTTGTCGCTTTGCACAACGACCTTGGTTGGTTGAGCCATTTGCTCTTTTAATTGCTTGATTAAGTCCATAGCGTCTTGGAGAGCTTCTTTAGTTTCTTTGAGTTCGCTTTCAATTTGTGCCTTAGTCGGCGCTTTTGTAGTATTAGCCATTATTCCTTTATCTCCTTTTTAATCATATTATAAAAGGGGAAACGAGAGTCTCCCAATTTCCCCTTTTGCTAAACTAAACAATATAATTAGTTACCAGCTTCTAAGCTCTTAACGATACCACAAACAGAGTTGGTAACAACTTGGCAATCCCAAGCCTTGTTAAGAGTTGAAAGTTGTAACAGATTAGCATTGTCATAGATAGCATCCGTGTGAGACATCATCTCGCCACCAACACCAATCTTAACAATCTTGTCAGCCGCAGGCGAAACAACCCAAATCTTAGTATCGTCTAACTTGAGGGAGTATGGACTTGCAGAATTGTACGGATTAGCAACCTGCTCTAACGGTAATACATCATAACCATTAAAGGTTTGCAGATGTCCAAGTCTTACATACTCATCGTCAAGCAGATATCTATAGTTAGCGTTGGTCGGTAATACAGCCTTTAATGCAACAGGCGTACCAATAATAACAGCCTTTCTACCTTGGTTGTAAGCAGTAACCTTCTCGCACAGAGAAATCAGAGAGTTCTCGCTATAGTTAACAACAGCCAGATTTCCAGACAGACTGCCAGTAGCAGTTGCGAAAGCATCATAAGCATCGAACATCATAGCAGTCTCAATGCTCCTTACAGCCTTCATAACTTCCTTAGCGATGGATACACGACCCGTCAGAATTTCAAATAAGTCTGTACCAACAGTTACTTGTCTGTTAATCGGCGCAAGAGTTACAGTAGTCTTGAACAACTTTTGCAGATTTGTGCTTCTCTTTCTGTAACCAGCCTTAGTAACATTGTACAGAGCGTTGTTCTCGATGTCAAAGCTCATGGAATCACCAAGGTCTGCAAATCTAAAGTCTGCAAAATATCTCAGAGAACCAGTTAACAGAGTTTCTGGTAATAACATATCAATCATGAAATCTCTGATGTCATCAGCCATTTCAATAACATGAGAATTATTAGCAAATCTCTGTAAAGAACCATCAAAGTTCTCATCTGGTGTCATGCCAGTTCTGCGATAAAGCTCTTGTGTGAACTCTTTATTAATGGCTTCTTCCATAACGTCCTTTGGAGTGGAAGAAAATTGCTTGCCAACTACGCCTCTCTCAGCAAGACAATGTTCGCCATATTCCTTCATAGCATCATACAGGTCTTTTGAATTCTCAGCGAACTTCTTAATTCTTGTATATTCTACCATTACGTATATATCTCCTTTCGTATATTGTATTGTTTAATTACGCTTGTACGCAAACGCATCTGAACATCTTAACTTGTTCCATGCCAATTCCAGCCTTCGGGAACGGAGCTACTCCAACATACTCAATCTTGAAAGCAGTTGAATTAGCAGTTGCACCAGTGCCAGCCGCAATTCTCTGGAACGTAGTCTGTCCAGCCTTAGACTCCAGAAAGTCCCCAGCAACAGCGCTAGCACCAGAAGCATCTACGCAATCAATCGTGATGTCAATTTCATCACCAACTTGTGGCTTGAAACAATCAAACGGTCTGTTCGCTACATTAACGTAATCTCTCGGGTCTTCGCTTAACCCAGCGAATACCTTATCACCAACAACGGTCAGATGCTCAGCCGGATTGTAAGCAATCCATAAGCCACCTAAAGTGCCAACAGCAGGAGCAGCGGCAGTCCAAACCTCATTACCTTGAGTACCAGAAGCTGTTAAAGCAACCAGACCACCACCAGCAACAGCTACCTCGGCTTGCGCAGTTCTATTAAGAGCATCAATATTTGTAGCTTGAATTCTTGATTCAACAATTACTCCATTAGCCATATTAATTTGTTCCTCCTTTTTTATTTATTCAGAATTCTCATAAACACATTCATATCTGCGTTTGGCTTATTGTCAAAGTCAAAGCCCATTCTAATGTGTCCATCTTTCTTTTTACTATTTTTCTTAACACCAAACTCATACGCAAACGCTTGAGCCTTTACCTTGAATTGAGCAATCTCACTATACTCACACTTTTCAGCCTCTTGCTCTAACTCTGCGTATTTGTCTTGTGGTAAGTCTTGCTTAACTTCTGCAAGAATCTGTTGCGTAGCAAAGCTTGTCTTTTCCTTTAATGTATCAATTCTGAATTGTCTTAATTCAGCAAGTTCACAAGCAATGCTATAACATTCTTCCATGACAATGTTTAATTTTTCATCGTCTGATAAGCCAAGTTTTCTCGCCTCGTTCCTTTGGTCGTCTGTTTCTGCCTTGAGCATTTCAAGCATTGCCCCAGCATAAGCATTAACGTCTAACGACATTTTTCCATTGCACATATCCTCTTCAATATCGGAACATTCGCCCTTATCCTCGAAATCCTCAGCATCCTCATCGCTACCCTCTGGGTCTGAATCGTCTGGCTCATCATTTTCATCGGCTACATCAACTTCCTTATCGTCATCAGCAAAGGTTTCATCTTCCTGCATTTCGTCCTCTTCTGCCATTTCATCAACTTCGGATTCGACTTGCTCTTCCATTACTTCCTCTTGATTTTCCATAAGCTCTTCTGACATATCCTTTGTCTTATCTTCAGCCATATTTTTGTCGTCACCACCTTCATCATCAAGATTGAACTTTCTATATAACTTTTCAATTTTACTAATAACCGCAGTTTCGTTCTCTTGTTTAGCATAAGCTAAAGCGGAAGAAAGAGCATAGCGATTATAGTAAAAGGTGTCGCCAACTAATTGCATAAGCGGATATTTTAAGTGTTGACTCGGAGCGTCTTGCCATCCATCCTCAACTAAAGCGTAAACAGATTTTACAAGCGTAGCTTTATTGATTGCTTTCATAATCTTATTACGCATCTCTGTTTTATCCACATCGCCCCATGGCGTTTCCTTTAACTCTGTCTTGTTGATTTTATAAGTTATTTCTGCCATCTTATCCATACGTTCGTTTGCAAACCTTTCAATGTCAGATTGGTGTGTTTCTTTATCATATTCATCCTTCATCTCAGCGAACGATAACACTTTTGCCTCGCTACCACGAATCGCTGGTTTTACACCCAATAATGTACAACCTAAAATAGAGAACACATTAATAAATCCACTCTTCCCCATCTCTGGCTCTTGAAAGTCAAGCATGTCTATTTCCATTGATACATCGGTTTTGCCACCTTTGCGTTTGAAAATCTCCATAGCGTTATTGAAATATCTTTTCCAGATTTTTCCTTTTGCATGAATAAATAATTCTGGATTTCCCTCGTAATCTTTTTCAATAATTTCTGGTTCTTCTTCAACAAAGAATCCAACAGCTTGTTCGTTTTCCTCATGCCCAAGGAAGTCTGTATCAAGCACATCGAATGCCGCCAAGATTGGCTTGCCCTTGATGCTCATAGCCGCACTTTGAATAGCAGAACGAGAAATTGGCATTTCGTGTGAATTATCTCCAGAACGACAAACATCAAATTCTAACGTAGCAAATTGAGAATTTGAATTTTCTTCAACAACCTTAAAATTATCAACTTCAAAATTACATCGCTTTGATTGCATCGCTTTCCTCCTTTCCTAAAGATTTGTGTCTAATCATAGACATATATTTTTCAAACTTACCCGTGCGCACAAAATAAAAAGTCGTACCATCACTATATAAAGGATACACACCATTTAACATCAATTCATGTATCAGATTGGTATCCCTTGTAGCATAATACTTGTCCTTATTTTGTGGGGCTTGTCTGCATAACATTTATACACCCCTAACAGTTGTAGAGTCTGCTAAAGGAAAGAATGTATCAAAGTCTTTATCAAATGCTTTATAATCCATTTGATATTGGTCTGCCTTATCTTTAATAAGCAACATTTGTGCTACTTGCTCATTAAGCATCAACAGAATCCTATCCAATTCTACAACAACTAATAAATCATTATTATCCATAGCAATATTACGTACTGCCATGAATTCATTCTGGAACGTGATGGTTTTTTCAAGCATCTGTTCCATCATGTCTTGAAGATTCTCAAACGCAACATCGCCAGCAGGGGTTGCTGGATAATATGCTACGATATTGAAGTTCTCAAGACAACGCTCATTGATAAGGTCTGCAACATGCGGATACCAATGAGCTATGTTCTCATGAATCAACTTACTGGCATTCTGGCAAACATAGGTCACACCAAGAATGGAAACTGCGGCATCCCAATAGCGATTCATGGCAAAACACTTTCCATTTAATTCATGTATCGCCCTTATTGTATTATCACTTACATTCATTCTTCGTCATCACCTACCTTTTCCTCTATTTCACCAATAATTTGTGTTTCACCCAGACGTTTTAATATTACACTTGTCTTTTCAATCAATTCAAGGTCATCTTGCATAGCGTCTAAATCATTTTGTTGAACGAGTCCATTTGTCAAATCACAAAGCGTATCAAGAACGTCTGTATAACATAATTGTAATTTTTCAAAATTATTCATTTATATTACATCCTTTTGTAACATCCAATGTAGTTTTTCGTTAGTTACGGGGTGTCGTCCAGCCACCTTTTGTTTTCCTCTTAAGCACGCACCAATGCAACTAGGATGCACGCCAATATATTGCGCGGCGCTTTTTATAGAACCAAACGCTTTGTCTAATTCAATACAATATACACCTTTAGCGTGTGGCGATTTATCGCCACGTAATCCATACATTGGATTGTTTTCACCAGACATGTCGACATGGTTCTTGCGCATTTTTTCTCGTTCCACCTGTGTGTGCTTTCTGCCATAACAAGGATTTTTACTTCCATACATTCCATACATTGGATTATTTTTACCTTTTGATTTTTCACTAAATTTACATCGCATTTCATTTGTAATGGGGCGACGCGACATAGCCTCAGAATGTAACTTTCTCGCTTGAGCATAATCCTCTGGCGACACCTCTATCACACCATTATTAGTCGAACGTCGTTGACTCATACGCCACCAAGCATGTACTATTTTATTATTATCTTGATTTTCCAAAGCTAATAACTTATGAGCAATATAATGTTCCTCTGCGTACAAGTCTATTAAATTATCACTATCGTTTGTACCGCCCATGCATTTTGGAACAATATGATGTCGCTCTTTATAACCATCACAATTAAAACGACCTCGTGTGCTTAAAATGTTATTGATATAATCTTTATATTCCATGTTCCCCTCCTACGTTATATAGAAGGGAAGGGGTCGGTTGCTATCCGACAAATCTCCCCTATATGAACTATCCTATGCCAGACCCACGCTTATCATAATCTCTACTCGAAGTAGCTACTCGACGCTTACGTGGTCTGCCACCTTGAGAATTAACTGTGCTACTTGCAGTATGAATGGATAACAACATACCAAGTTTGTCTGTCAATGTACCATTCTTACCCTCGTCTAATGCTTGCTCAAAGATATGTGGTGGATAACCATAGGCTTGCGCCCAAGCACCCTCGTTTAATATAATGCCCCTATCAGCAAGCTCAAGCATTTTATCGCGCCTATGCTCTTTATCAAACCAATATTCCAAACCATCAAAATGAAAATAGAATTTATATTTCTTTGTTTTCTTATTGATAAAGAAATTCAAGAAATTCGTAAATTGATAGTATAACTTCTTGACCTCGCCAGCATCTGTAGTGATTTGAGCTATCAATTCTGCCTCAGAACACTTATCTGTAGTATATATTACTCTGGTTGCACTTGCGCCTAATGCAGATGTGTTAAGATTATGATTCGTGTACATTGATTCGTTATAATCCTCAAATTGATAGAACTTATTATTTTCTGTTGGCATCGCCCCAACTTTTATCGTTCTGCTCAATCCGCTTTGTACAAGATTCAATAATTGACCAAGCAACTTAGGGTCAATAGAAAAATCATTGGGTTCTTTTGAATCCTTTTTCATCATCATCTGACCAACTAAAATACCATACGCACTAGCAAAGTCCTTATCATATTGTAACTTTTGTACCTCTGCATCTAATACAGTATTCCGCATAAGGTTTGCCAAGGGTGGTACAGTAGCAAATGTACTTGTGTCTGCCTTGAAGCACCAAGCCCCCTTATCTGGTGATGTTTGTGTCCAATATGACCACGTACCAGTTCTATTATTGAATTGATTGGATGGTATGTAATTATCTACGGATTTACTCTTGAACAAGTCATCAAAATACTCTCCAAATATTGGGGCATATAAATCAATGTCCACCATCCCACTTAATAAGAAAGAAAGGTCAATATCAAACAATAATCCGTTTTCCCAATATCCTGTAATTTTACAATATTTCTGTGGGAGCATTTGTATGGCGTATTTCTGTGCGCCATTCTTCTTCGCGCTTTCTCTATACCAACAATAATATACCCCGCTCCGCAAAAGGTTCTTTACGATATCTCTAAAAACATGTTGATAATCAAAGTTGAATAAAAACTTATTGACTCGCGCCTTATCCTCTTTATATTCTCTTGAATCGTAATCAGAACCACTAGCGTTTTCACAAACTGGATTCAAGTCGAACGAAAGCATATTGGCTTTGTAGTTCGCAACTTTATCATATATAATATCAAAGTAACCCATATATTGACTAAACGAGCGTAATACATCCTCGTTATCAACAGCGTCGGATAATGCTTTGATAACCTTTTTATATGTTGGTACAATAGCATCATTGTTTAAGTTTTCAAGATTTTGATTTAATATTTCTGGTGTATATACTCCACCACCATAAAGCCATGGATATCCTTTATATAAAGCGTCGCTAAATTGCAGAACATCCCAAACATCTTCTCTTGAAATCAGAGGTTCACCCTGTTTAATTTCTTCTGTCAAAAGGCATCCTCCTTTCTTTTATATTTTTATATGATAATATATCAATTAGTCTTGCCCCAAAGTTGCCAGTCTGAAATATCATATTCTGTTTGTTGTTGTTTCTTTATCATCTCTAATTCTTTCAAATGAAAGAAATAATTCGCATATTCGCAAGCAACGATTCTATCCCTTTTATTACGACCTGCCACTACCAATGATATAAATCCTTTTTTAATGACTTGTTGCAATTTAATAGCCTCGTCAATAATCATGATATCTAATTGAACATGACCTAATAACTTACGCATTTTCATATTAGAACTTAACGTATTATAAATTCCACTTTCAATCATATTTTCTTTCGCTGTCATTTCATCAACAGGGAATCGAATGATATGGTGTTGCAAAGCAGATTTCATAGCGAGGTGATAGTTATTATTACGTTCATCTGTGCCAATTACAGGAATAATAACATGAGAAGCCATTGGGTCAACTAT
>JAEIGA010000323.1_pt1 | contig 70134 bp, 116 predicted proteins | sample 9270691 | NCBI WGS metagenome assembly JAEIGA01 (sample SAMN17057246, study PRJNA624740) | gut metagenome | biome: biome; isolation source: fecal sample | host: Bos grunniens | place: China: Xizang | collected 2019 | reverse complement strand
GTTTCCCCTACATGCGTAGGGGTATATCGGACGGTTGTAAACGGAGAAAAGTTTGACAGTAAGTTTCCCCTACATGCGTAGGGGTATATCGTGATAATGCACAGGTTAAGGCACTTCAGGAAATGTTTCCCCTACATGCGTAGGGGTATATCGCAATAGAGGTAGTTGAAGATGCTGTATATACAACGTTTCCCCTACATGCGTAGGGGTATATCGCCTAAGAGTAGAAAGGAGGATATGAGATGGGGTTTCCCCTACATGCGTAGGGGTATATCGGTAGGTGCCGGTGGAACTACAAGTGCGGCTGTAGTTTTCCCTACATGCGTAGGGGTATATCGATTAGAACGATAGTTCGTGAATTGCCATATGTGCGTTTCCCCTACATGCGTAGGGGTATATCGTTATCTGATTGACACCGTTACTGAGAATGGATAGTTTCCCCTACATGCGTAGGGGTATATCGTTTCCTTGAATATCATCAAAACGCAGTCCTTTTAGTTTTCCCTACACGTGTAGGGGTATATCGCATCTAAGAACTTACCAACATTATCACAAAAGTTCCCCTACACGCGTAGGGGTATATCGAGACCAGATACAATGAAGCGTATCACAACGTAAAAATTGCCCCTACATGGGTGGGGATTTAAATAATTCATAAGAAAGGAGAGGGATAATGGCGAGAAGATATATGGCAGACTCTCACTACGGACACGAGGGAATGCTTACAAGAATGGACAAAAGAAATTTTGATACAATTACAGAAATGGATGAATATATGATTAAACAACACAATTCAGTGGTTCGAAAAAATGATGAGGTTGTTTATATGGGAGATTTGTCTATATATAGCGCTGAGAAAGTAAACGAAATTTTAGACCGATTAAATGGGAAACTGTATTTAATCACTGGAAATCACGATAAGTTTTTAAAAGATAAAAAATTTAATCGTGACCGTTTCGAATGGATTAAGGATTATGCGGAACTTCGCGATAATGGAAGAAAGGTAATTTTGTCACATTATCCGATTTTTTGTTACAATGGGCAATTTAGACGTGATGAGAATGGTGTGCCAACAACTTGGATGTTGCACGGTCATACACACTTAACTCCAGACCAAATATTGGTTGAAAAATTTAAGGAAATAACAAGAAATTATCCGAGAATTTCTCGCGGAAATGATGTACCAACTCCGGCTCCAATGCAAATGATAAATACTTTCTGTATGTTATCTGACTATGTTCCGTTAACCTTGGATGAATGGATTGAGTTGGAAAACAGCGGAAAAATTTTAGAAATGTTGCAAAAGGATTGGAGATATGACGGATAAGTTCCAGATTGTCATACCTTGTCGGTATGTGAGTTAAAATGCGAGCGGTGCTTGAGTCGAAATGTGATTCAACAAAAAAGAGACCTTCTGGGGTCTCTTTTTTTTGACATTATTGTTGAGCATTGTACAATTCTAGGTATCTAGTATATGTAATTTGTTTACCTGTTTCTGGGTCTGGAACTGGAGTAATGCTGAGTCCTACTCCATAACCTTGCCAAGACTCGATTTCTTTTCTGCAAACAAAAAGACCATCAGTAACCCTGTCACGATAGTATGTAAAACCATCACCGTTATCAGCAACAAGTTCCAAGCCAAGTTTTTTCGTTTTGGTGTCTTCAACATTCTGTATTGGTTCAAGGGAGTCTTTATCGACATCTTTTTGTTCTGTATCTACCGCAGTAGAATCAGAACTTTGTTCCCAATTATCTTCTTCTTTTCCACAACCAACAAACAATGTTGTCACCATTAAAACACATAACAAAATACCCAACAATCTCTTTTTCATATTAAATTTCCTCCTTGTGAATTTGTGAATTGGTAGTATCATTTAGACGCTTCATTTGTCTTTCGATACCAAACAACTGTTCTGCATAAGATGCCATTTTCTTTTCTTTGTACTCGGCATCACTTAAAATACCTTCTTTTTTGTAAAGAATGCGGTGTTCCATACACGCCCAAAAATCCATTGATAGTGTACGAAGTTGAACTTCAACCGGTACATATTCAAGTTTGTTTAATTGGTATACTGGAACTTCTATTACAACATGATAACTGCGGTACCCATTTTCTTTTGGATTTTCTATGTAATCGATTTCTTCAATGATTTTAATGTCGTGTTGTTGTTTCAGTGTCGCAACAAGACTGTAAATATCATCAATAAAATAGGTGATTACACGGATACCAGCAATATCCTGAAGATATTTCTTTGCGTCAATAATTGTTGTTTCTTTTTCTTTTCTCAATAATTTCAATTCAATGCTGCTTTTCTCCTTAATACGAGAATAAATGTTGTGAATTGGTTTTACTTGTGAATCGCCATAAAGCATGTGGTTCAAAGCACACAACTTGTTTTGTAAGGTTTTGCATGCATCTTCATATGGTTGAATTAATTTCATGTATTCATGCTCTGTCATCTTCCATCATCCTTTCGTAAATAAAATATTATCATAAATAGTATGTAAAATGCAAGGGTTGTGTTTCATAATATTGATAATTTTGGGAAAAATTAAAATATATATCAAAAAATGGCAAAAAACCTTTCTTTTCTGATGAAAATCTGGTATAATGTATAATAACAACATTGTACTTATTGAGAGGAGATTTTTTATGAGAAAAATTATGTGTTTTATAGGGAACCAATCATTTGTATCTAAAAATATGATGCAGTCTTTGTATTTGTACAGCAGAGACAATAATTGCGAATTAGATGCGGATTTTGTAATTGTAACAGTAAATGATGAATACCGTGAACGGTTTTTAATCGATGAAGACAAAACAAAACCTTATGGTATAACATCTGAGAAAAAGACTTATGACAATATTCCGTTCCTACAGATAGAACTGTCCGTCAAACATTATAACATTGTAGAGAAGGCAGAAAATTTGTTAGAAGACATCAAGAAAGAAATGGGCGCTGGTCCGGAAGATAAACTGTTTTTCATTATGGACCATAATGCGTTTTATCGTACAGATAACCTTTTATTAAAAGAAAACAAATGTCCAGTTTCTGTGATGTTGCACGAAAACATCATTCAGCAACATAAGTGCGTTTTGTGTACCTCTTGCTATTATGATGTAATGTCTAAAACTAAATGGCGGGATATCTATTTGTCGTTCTTTAAAAATAGTAAAATACCGGCTATGTTCGAGAGAGAACAATTATATATGTCATACTTTCATGTGAAAACGGCAAAAGAAATTATAGATGTTTTCTTAGAGGAATAATTTCCCAAACCCAAAGGGGAATTTTCATACTATATATAGAAAACTTTTTGCGAAAGGAGAAAACTATGACAGAATTTGATTTTGATAGTCTCATAAGTGAAGAAAAACCTTTACATATCGCGCATATGACACAGAAAGATGTTGTTACAATGCTTTATCCGGATTTTGATGAGCATAATGACTGGGTGCTTTGGATTAAGCCGGAACTTGTCTGCGAAAAAGAAACATTAAAAGTTCACGGCGAAATTGAACTGGAAACAAAAAACGGAAATATAGTTCGTCATCCTTTTATTGTGGATAAAAAAATGAAAGGAGATTACGCCTTTCTTATATCTGCGTTCTTGGGTGATAACATTTCTAATGAGTATGGTATTCCGTTTTTATTCCGTTCCTATACGAAATTAAAAGAATTGCAAGAGATACATATAAAGTGGATGTTGATTAAAGAAGACGAGGGGGCTAATAATCCGGGAAAAATTAAAGCAAAACATTTGTTTATGTGTTATGACTTAAAGATTAAAGGTAAGTACAATAAGCCGGATAATCGAATTTTTTCTTTGGTATGTAAACATACAGAGCCAGAGGCTCCGAAGTTGGACGAAGATATTGACAAGTTTGAAACGGTACTGCGTGCTCATACAACATTAAAACCGGGACCGGAAAGGTGTGAAGTAATTCGTGACCACGCCTGTGCATCTAAAATTCATGCAACTGATAAAACGATTTCAGAAGAAATTGAGGAATTGTTTGAAAACTATATAGACCATATCGGCCACGCACATATGGGACATTATGAAGAAGATGTAATGGGACTTGTGTCTGTGTTTACAAATAAATATATTGTTCCGTATAAACACTTTGGGTCAGAAATTAAATATGATGTTCATTTCTATGAAACTGGAATTACACTCCGGGCAACAAATGTGAATGATATCAACGACGATGGTTATGTAAAATGTGGAACAGAAAAATACGCTTATATTAAAGAAGAACAAACAGAAATGATTCGCCGTTTTTATCCTGATTATGACGAGAATAACGACTGGGTGTTATGGTTTGCATCTGATTTACATTATGACCATCCGACAATCGTAAATGAAGCGAATGTAAAACTAGAAAGTCGAGATACCGGTCTTAGAAAAGTAAATTGCGAATTGGTGGATAGTGCTTGCGGAGCACGATATAAGATGGTATATCCTATTGTTTTTAAATCGTTCGAAGAAATGAGTCGTACAAAATTTATTGATGCGGAATGGCTGTTAATTCGCAACGACACAGACGAAGATGCAGATACAAGATTGTTTGTGGAATACATCAAAATAAGACATCATCTAAACCTTTCTAAGAATAAATTAGATGAAAATGCAAGGATTTTTACAATTCGTTCTGAAGATGAGGTTTATACAAATAACTATGTGGAAATTCTTCGCGGAGAAGTAAGCACAATGTATTATAATGTATTCGATAATGCTTATCGTGCAGAGGCAGATGTGAGATTGGACGACAATGATGTTTTAAATAGAGGTTTTGCTTTGGATTCTAATAAGTTTTTCGCTATTCGTTGTGATTATCGTTTGGATAAGAGAATGATGTTGAAAAATTTTGCAAATAAATATTTGTTCAATATGCATACAGCAACGGCTCGTCTTGATATGATGGAAAAAATCAAACACATTACTGAATCCTATGGCTATAACGGAAAATTCCATTATGCCGCTACATATCAAGATAGGGATGCTAAACTGATGGCATCGTGGCTCGCGGATGTGCCGACGAAATAAGAAAGGAGGAAAGATTATGGGAGCAGATAACGAAACAATTTTTGATATTGCCAGAACTATTGATGAGGGCAAGGTAGAAAATCAAGAAACCGAGAGAGAATGGGGTAACTAAAAAATGTATGAAGTTAGAGAATCAAAAGAAAGAAGAATATTGTTCATTATTGGATATGTTTTGTGCGGACTTATGTTTATGGGAATCGGGATTCTTGGACTTCTAAGCAATGCAGATGATGTCCTCTGGGGCATCATCTTTATTGCTTTAGGTGGTCTTACAATTATGTTTTCAATTCCAATTATACAGTGTAAAAGAATAGAAGTGTATCCCGGAACAAAAATCGAGTATTGTACTGGACTTAATATCAAAACAATTAAATTTTCTGATATCAAGTGTTATGATATTTTAGATAAAACCAGAACAACATATCTTAACGATACAAGTCAAATCGAAAATAGCGATAGTTTCCTTGTGTTGTATGGGGAAAAGAACAGAAAGATATTAGAGGTTTGGACCGGAGTAAATGGTGCAGACCGCTTGTTAAAAGATGTGAGAAAGTTTTGTAAGAAAAGAAAAAGATAAGGAGAATTGTGCATGAGGGATTTTAAAACATTGCGAATTGTGTCGTCTATCGAAAACAGGATAAAATCTTCATTTTTTGCAGAGTTTTTTAGGTTTTGCGGAATTTATGTGGTTGAAGATTTGGTTGCTGAAAACGAAAGTGTTGCCTCATCAGAAGAATACGATTTTACTTTGTATTTCACAAATTTAACGAAAAATATTTCGGAATTAAATGGCGAAGAAAAATTACAGTGGCTTTTAGATATAATTGATAGTTTTTCTAAAGACGAAAGTAATAGTGAAATTAGATTTGAAAAAGATGCGTTTTGTGCTATAGCAACAATCTATGCGTCTGGTAATTTATCAAAATATTTGGCTAATATACAGTATTATCGTATCAATTATGGCAAGCAAGAAGAAACTTTACAGGCGTTGATGTCCGCATACAAACAATTGAGTGTATTAGAACCAAGAAATAGAACTATTGAATATGCAACGCTGTATTGTGCATCAAAAGCCAATGTCGCATGTTACGCTCTAAATGAATTGTTTGTATATGACATTGAAAGATTGTCAAAAGAATGTCTACAGTTGATTAGAACATACCCATCCTTTGGTAATGTGTGGGCGTTACGCGGATTAATATATGAATATGATGCAGAATATGGGTCTGAGGCCGTTAATGCATTCAGAAAAGCAATGGAATGCGAAAAAAATGATAATTTCACTTCCGAAATGTTATATATGATGGCGAAACGCTACAGAGCATACGATGCTAATCGAAAAGACGCAATTGAATTTTATGAAAAATCTAATCAAGCAAAACCTAGTTATAAAACCATGTATCATTTAGCAATGCTTTTGTTTAAACAGGAAAACTATAGTGAAGCAATTCGATGGTTTTGTTCTGTTATTGATAACCTAACGAAAAAAAATAAAGCCGGATATTTAGACCCGTTGGAATGCGAATATTACTATAAATCAAACAGCCTTCTTGCTTATATATATTGCGTGCGTTTAAAAAATTACGAACCTGCAATTGATTGTGCTCTTAATGCATATAATTTTATAGAAAAATTAGAAGAAAATAAATTTTTCAAAAATTTATATGGGGAAGAAAACAAAGAGTATCTGAAAGTGTCGAAAGGCAGAACAAGCCTAGAAAAAATATGTCAATATTTGGCCGTTTCAAATAGAGAACTAAGAAGATTCGATGAATCAGAAAAATGGTGGGCTAAAGCCAGCGAATTTTACAATGATTAAGGGGGATTGGTCATGGATTTAATTGTTGCAGTAGATAAGAGTTGGGGCATAGGAAAAGATAATCATTTGTTGGTTAGTATTCCACAGGATATGAAATTTTTCCGCGAAACAACGGCAAACAATGTGGTTATTATGGGAAGAAAAACATTGGAAAGTTTACCGGGCGGGAAACCACTTCCAAAACGAATCAATATTGTTATTTCTTCGGACATGGACTATGTTGTGGCCGGTGCTGTTGTTGTACATAGTATCAATCAGGCTATCGCCGAAGCAAAAAAATATAATGATAAAAAAATTTTTGTAATTGGTGGAGCAAGTATATATCGTCAAATGTTGCCGTACTGCGATTTTGCTTATGTTAGCAAAATCGAACACGAGTTCGATGCAGATACTTATTTCCCGAATCTGGACGAAATGGAAAATTGGGAAATAGAAAGTGTAAGCGAAAAATATGAGTACGAGAATATGAGTTTCTGTTTTGTTAAATATAAAAACAATTTGGTTTAAAAGAGGTGTAATATGGACTTTGATTTTAATAAGATATTTGCACCGTTTTTGCATTTAGGAATAATATTAATACTAATCGCACTACTGTTGTTTATTGCGTTTATGTGTATTATGTTTTGTTGGTATAAGAAATCTATTTATGCAAAACAAACGGGATATTCTTTCTTTAAACTGCTGTCTGATAACGGAGCAATTGGTGAATATAATTTATCAAGAAAATTAAAAAAATATCAAGAAGACGGTGCTGTGTTTTTATTCAACACTTATATTCCGAAAAATCAAGACGAAACCACAGAAATAGATGTGATAATGATATGCAAACACGGAATCTTTGTATTCGAAAACAAAAATTATAGTGGATGGATATACGGAAAAGAAAATCAGAAAAATTGGTGTCAGGTTTTACCGACGGGGAAAGGAAAAAGTCACAAGGAGTTCTTTTATAATCCTGTTAAACAAAACAAAACACACATAAAACACTTAAAAACTATTATAGGACAAGATGTCCCGATATATTCTGTGATAACTTTTTCAAATAGGTGTACATTGAAAGATATCACAACAAGCGATAACATCCCGGTTGTTCAATTAGATGATGTGCATAGAACAATATCTTCAATTATAAAGAAAAACAACACTAATATTATTGATGATGTAAAGATAGATAAGTTGTATAATCTGTTGAAAATTTATACAAATGTGAGTGAAGATGTTAAGAGAAAACATATTGAAAACATAAGAAATAACTCGTCAAATTTGACGAATTAAGTAATAAAAACGGGTTTAATTCGTCAGATATGAATAGTTGGCGAAAGGAGGAAAATATGAAAAAGTCTCAAGAGGTTTTGCAAAACCTTTTAAAAACATTAAAAGAAAAACACGGCATTACTGCGGAACTAAAAATCGAAAATGGAGAAAGTGTAATTTACTGGAGTTCTAAGAAAGAAGATGGTCTTTATTCATTAGAAATTACACAGTTAATAGATGCTTTGGATGCCGGCGAATTAAAGGAAGATACTTTCGTATGGATGGTTCGGGATTCTGTGTTGGAAAAGTATTAGAGGGGAGAAAACATTCAAAATAAAAATTTGGTGATTGAAGTTTTGGGAGAATTGTATGAAAATGGTTTGGTAGACCATTACGAAATTTCAAAAGATGTTTGGGTATATTGTAATGTAAAATAATAATAAAAAAAAAGGGGGGGCTACTGCCTCCCTTTTTTTCTTATATACTATGATAAATCATTTCACCGTATTCAGTTAACATATAAACAGTTTTTTCGTTTTCTGTTTCTGGACAAAAGATAACATCTGCATCATACAATACATTGATAGCAAATTCGCATCTCTCGGGAGCAACATCTAGGGTGTACAAGATATCGTCATAAGATAGTGAATCTTTTTCTTTCAGCATGTCCATAATTCGTTTTGCATAAAGCGTAGTTTTTACAAGTGCCGCCCCGTTAACAACAGCAATGTGTGCTAGTGTGCTTTCGTGCAGGGATTCCCATGTATCAAGACGAACCATTAGTTCTACTGCTCCGTCATAAACACCCTCATCTTCTCCGTCATAATTTTCTGTAATATAATCTGCAATTCTGTCCAGAACTTCAAGCCCTTCGATAAAAATATGATAATTACCCTCAACATAATGCGTATTCATATAAAACATAACATTTCCATTGATGTCTTCCATTGTTTCGCCGTCAATGGTGTCGCTATCTACCATTTCTTTGATTTTATCAAAAAACGCTTCGTTAATTTCAAAGTATTCCATAATGCCCTCCTATTCCGCTGCTAAAAATGAAAGATATACATCTTTCCCGTATTTTGTTATAAAAAATTCAAAACCTTCTTCTTCGTCCCCTGTATAATCGACAATCCCAAGATTCATCAATTCGTTTACAATCTCATAAAGTTTGCTTTCCTCAATACCTAAAATGTTGGTAATGTCTGGATTTGGAAACTTTCCGCCATTATAAAGATGAGTAAGAAAGTCTTTTGCTCCTTTATAGTACTCAAGAGCACCAACGCCCTCGCTGATTAACTCAAAATCTACGGTTCTGTATACAAGCAAATGGAAAGTGCGAACGGTGGTTTCAAACTCGTCGATATGTTTTCGATATACTGGGTTATGTACCTTCTTTTGCAAGAATAATACAATTTTTCTTGCATCGTTCAATAATTTTTTACACTCATCATACAATTTGTGTAAATACAGATATGTGATTTCATCTGTAAACTCTGTTGTTAAATCTTTAAATTGTTGATTGATAAGATTTTCGCTATCAATCTGTTCTTTTAAGACTTCAAAACCTTTAAACTCCATAAGAATATCCTCCTTGTTAAGTGTTCTGATTATAGTATGACACAAAATGGAAATTTTTTCAACATAAATTGTTGCAAATTCCCAAAAGACATATTATAATTGTATCATATTAAAAGTGTGTCGGAGGCTTGGCCTTTCATTACACAAAGGAGGAAAGTTTATGATTGTTACAAATATTACAAGATGTGAAGAGAATGAGTTTCTCGTAAATTTAGGTCTTGCAACAAGGAAGATGAGCGAAATAGAATTTCGAACATCATTAACGGATGATTCTGTTGAAAAAATGATGGATGTGCTTGAAAAATTAAAAGAAAAATCAACCATTCCTATTTTATCTTTAACAGATGATGAAAAGCCTGAAAAAGAAAGTATTTTTCTATGGAGCACAGGCGGTATGGGGCGTTTTGAAACGCTCACTTTGAGACCTAACATGCCTGAAGATGTAGTAGATGATGCTTTTCAGAAAATTGCAGAATTGGTGAAAAAAATCGAGGTAGATGATATTGTGTGTTGTTTGATTAGCGACCTTTTCTTAAAACCAGAAGATTTTGACGATATTGCCGAAGCGATTGTAGAAAACGCAAAAGGAAAACGTTGTTTTTACCCTGGTCATTATGGTCATGTTTACAAGATTGCCGAACATCCGGAATTAAGAATTCAAAGTGTACAACTTCGAGGAAATCAAGAGCCAAAATACTGTTTTATTGGAGAAAATTGGGAACAGGACAATGCAATGCCTATTGATGTATTGTCTATTATTAATTATCTGCAGGTTGTGTCAGAAGGCTGTGAATCGTCAATAACCCACGACTAAAGTCGCGGGAGTTCTCCTCTTAACTATTAAAAAAAAGAAAACCACCAGAAATGGTGGTTTTTCTTGTTATGAAATCCTTTTGTAATATGCATGTTCTCTTACGGTTCCCGCAATGGTTACAGGTCTCATTCCGATATACTCAAAATCATTCTTTTTCTGAGTCATCTTGAAAAATTCTCTTCCTAATGAACCGGAAACCCCATTCGGAATGTCTTTCCATTTGTCTCCGTACAATTGCATCAAACTAAACTCTTCTCCGATAGCATAAGTAGCCAATGCTTTTTTGTACGCCTCTTTTGGAGATGTCTCTCTTGCAACTCCTAATCTTTCTCTTACAAGGTCTGACACGGTACAACATTCTTCTTCTGCAATACCTTTAACGATTTCATATTCTTCTTTCGTAAATTCAACTTTAATAACTGGCATAATAATAACCTCCTTCAATAAAAACTATAAGTACCAATAGATTACAAATCTATAGTACCCTATAGTTCTTGTGTTGTCAATACATTTTTTAATATTTTGCAAAAAATATTTTTCTTGCCTTTTTCTGCCAACTCTGTCATACTATTATTAAGAAAAAAAATAAAAAAAGGAGTGAAAATCAAAATGATTAAATACGAAATTAAAGGTGGAGACTTACCTGTAGTGGTTTGTTATCCTGAAGCAGGACAGTGTCTCAAAACAGAAAGAGGAGCAATGAGTTGGATGTCTCCTAATATGCAAATGTCAACAAATGCTGGTGGCGGATTTGGCGGAGTGCTTGGAAGAATGGTAACCGGAGAATCTATCTTTATGAATGAATATCGTGCTCAGGGCGGACCAGGAATGATTGCTTTTGCTTCAAGTTTCCCGGGTTCTATTATCCCATACCATGTTACACCAGGAAATGATATTATCATTCAAAAGCGCGGGTTTTTAGCAATGGAGGAAAGTTTGCAATTAAGTATTGCGTTCCAGAAAAAACTTGGTGCCGGATTTTTTGGTGGTGAGGGCTTCATTATGCAAAGAGTCAGTGGAGACGGGCTTGTGTTTATGGAGATTGATGGTTCTTGTATGAAATATGATTTACAACCGGGGCAATCCCTTATTGTAGATACGGGATATCTTGCTGCATATACAGGAAACTGTACGATGGATATTCAAATGCAAAAAGGATTAAAAAACGCAATTTTTGGGGGAGAAGGGTTGTTCAACACGGTAATTACCGGCCCGGGAACTGTATATCTGCAGACAATGCCGATTTACGGGGTTGCTAATGCAATTCGTCCATATATCCCGACCAGCAACTAAAAAAGGAAAGAAAAGGAGAAAAATATGTTTACTAAAGCCATATATGAACACTACAGAGAAGCAATACATAATCACACAATCACGCCAAATGATATCAAGGTAATGGTTAATGATTGTATGTTCGCTCTCAAAAGTAGGTATCAGGATTCGGGAATCGAAGCAACAGAAAAGGAATTGAAAGAGTTGCGAGTATTCAGTAATTTGTTTAAAAAAATCAGACAGAATCCGAATTCTTATGAAGATGCAACGAATCTGCTTTTTGAAATTGGAAGATTTGAAGGAGTCATTCAGTTTTGTGATAATATTCTTTCCGCAGGGGCAGTATTAAGTAGAAAGTTTTCAAGCAAAGATGTTGAATATGATGCCACTCGCGTAAAGTTTTTCTTATTGGACAACCCAGATTCTAAGGTAGAAAACATTTGTGCTAATACATACTTAAAAAAAGAGTCTGTAGAACAAGTATTGTTTGAGTTGGAAGGAATGGGTATTGTGGAAAGTTTTGGATGTGGAGAAAACACAGCCTATGCATTGTCTGTATCGGCCGTTCAGGAAGTAAAAAGAGCAAAAAGAGTTGGTTGCCTGTTCGATGGGTATGTAGGTGAACCTATTTTTAAGGCACCAACCACGAGCACATATTATGATTACGAAACTGACAAACAATGTACAATTCCGTTAAGAAGTAGAGAAGAATTAAAGAAAGAATTAGGGTTAGATTAATTCTAACCCTTTTGTTAAAAGAGGAGGAGAGAAAATGGATATGAATTTTTGTTTCGAGCGTTTGAAAGAGAAAACTGCAAATGGAACTGTTTTGCCATCTGATATTAGAAATCTGATTTTTGACTTAACAATGAACACAAGGCGTTTGCTTCGTCGCGGAAGTGTTTCAGAAATTAGGGTTTACGAAAAGGATATCCGGCGTTTCATGTCGTTGTATGCTTATACCAAAGACCATCCGGAAAAATATGAGCATTTTGACGAAATAATATCGGAATATAAGAAGTTTATTGAATTGCGCCGTTTTTGTGTCGCCGTGTTTCCGAGCGTGAATGAATATGCTAAGGATATTAAGGAGTTTTTGTATAAAAACCCGTATTCTTCAATGGCTGATATTTGCAATGCTCTTGGCATAAAAAAAGTAGATGTTGAAAAAGCAATTCAATATCTAAAAGATGGGGAAGAAATTATTTATCAGAATTGGAAAATGGTTATTCCAGAACACGATGATAACACAGAAAGATATGAGTTAACGGATAATAGCAGAAAACAGGTAAAAGAAGAAATTAAGAAATTGGAAAATATGTATTTTTTTTAAAGGGGGCGAAAAATATGCTACGAAAGATATTTCATAGATTTTTAGAAAACTTTAGAGATGCAACAACAAGAGAAGATGCTTTTTTCTTTTTCTCTAAATAATATAATTGGTTGAAAAAAATAATTTTCTTTCATAATATATATAGGGAATAAGGGAAAGCCTTTATTTCTGTACGACCAGATATTCTGGCGAAAGTTTGTTAGAGAGAAGACTCTAATGACACATATTTAATGGGGCGATGCGATTTCGCCCCTTTCTAATAAGGAGAAGTGAATGGGAAAATTAGAAGAAAAATTAACAAACATCTTTGGAGGATACTCATCAGAAGAAGATTATAGAAGATTGGACAAACCGGAAAAATACGAATCTGTTCTAAAACCAGTCATAACAAATAAGGCTGTTTTAGATGAGGTTTTAGAATTAAAAAAGAGTATTCGTTAAGAATTTTCAAAAAAATAAAAAAAATTTAAAAATATTGTTGACATAATATGGAAACTGTGTTATTATACATAATGTAATAAGTTTTTTGTCTGTTCTGTACATAGAACAGGTAAGTTGTCATTGTGATTATGGTTTCCTAAAAAAGGGAACTGGGAAAGGAGAACGTCATGTTAGTTATGAATCAGGTTTTTACAACTAAACAGAAATGTACGAAGTTTCAGAAGACATTTAAATGTACTTTTGGAACCTGTTTTGATGTAAAAATTTCATAGCGAGATGTTCTCTTGACCTCCTCACTTGTTTTAGAGAACATCTGGAACATGTTGAGAAGATTTGGTATTAATATATTGAATGGCTACCCGCATATTTTTGGTGTGGGTTGATACATATATAGTCGTTTCCTCTTATTTAAGAAAAGACAGACCGAAGATTTTTTCAGCGGTCTGTTTTTTTGTTGTTTATTTTCGGGGGTGTAACTCAGCGGTAGAGTAGCGGGCTTTTAACCCGTCGGTCGTGGGTTCAAATCCCACTACCCTCATTATGGAGCCGTAGCATAAGCGGTCTGTGCACTGGACTGAAAATCCAGAGGATGTTGGTTCGACACCAACCGGCTCCACTCATTTACAAAACAATATATGGGGGTGTAACTCAATTGGCAGAGTAACCGGCTCTTAACCGGTAGGTTGTGGGTTCAAATCCCACTACCCCTATTTTGGAACTGTCGTATAAGCGGTCTCGTACACCAGACTGAAAATCTGGAGGATGCCGGTTCGACACCAGCCAGTTCCACTCTATAATCAAGTGTCGCGGTGGCTAATAAATGCGATAGGTGATGGTTCGATACCAGTTCCCTTGTGTGGAAGTGCACGAGAAACACAAGGTAAAAAACCAGGTGGTATTACTCGTTAATCGGTTCGACTCCGAATGCTTGATTATATATGCCGCTATAGCACAAAAGGTAGTGCAACTGCATGGTAAGTAGTAGGTTCTCGGTTCGAGTCCGGGTAGTGGCTTTTCTGGGGGTGTAACTCAGCGGTAGAGTAGCGGGCTTTTAACCCGTTGGTCGTGGGTTCGAATCCCACTACCCTCACTTTGGGGCTGTAGCATAAGAGGTCTGTGCGCCGGTCTGAAAAACCGGAGGATATTGGTTCGATACCAATCGGTCCCATTTTTTCTAAAATGCTTTATTTGACTATATTTGCTGTTATAGCACAATTGGTGGTGCAACTGCCTCGTAAGCAGTAGGTTCCCGGTTCGAGTCCGGGTAGCAGCCTTTCGGGGGTGTAACTCAGAGGTATTAGAGTAGCGGGCTTTTAACCCGTCGGTCGTGGGTTCGAATCCCACTACCCTCATTTTGGAACAGTCGTATAAGCGGTCTCGTACACCAGACTGAAAATCTGGAGGGTGCTGGTTCGACACCAGCCTGTTCCACTCCTTTACAAAACAATATCTGGGGGTGTAACTCAGTTGGCAGAGTAACCGGCTTTTAACCGGTAGGTCGCGGGTTCGAGTCCCGCTACCCCTACTTGTGTTCCTGTCCGCTTGGAGCGGGAATGGTCTGCAACACCATTCGTCAGGGTTCGATTCCCTGCGGGAACTTTTTTTAATTTTCTTTAAAAAAACATTTGACAAATAATACCATTTGTGTTAATATGAATATACAGCAGAAGAACTGATGAGCATATAACCGTGTGTATCATTCTTTTGCAAGAGAGGGCTAAGGTAGTCCCGCGGAGTGCAGAGGGGTTCGAATCCCCGAACGGACAGGTTCGATTCCTGCTCGTGCATGGTGCAAAACTCTGCAGTATATGGGCTTGTAAAGGTTTCGACAGGGGCTTGAAAGTCAGTATTTCGTCCGGGAGGAGTCCCGTTAAAAACCGACAATTAAAATTAAACGCAAACAATGAATTTGCAATGGTAGCCTAGTTGCTACTGCCAAAACACGGCGAGAGGGTTGCATGTAGCCGTTGAGGTTCAAAAACTTGCATATTGTAGTAGTAGGGTTCTCTGTATACGGATTCTTAATGGAACAGGGTGGTGGAAAGTACAATCAGTACAGCCTTAGAAACGATAGCAAAAGACCTTGAGCATTCGCCACACGCTGGCATCGTCAAGAATAGAAAAAATAGGTCTACGACGTAAAAAGAATACTGGTAAGTATGGTTTTTGGACAGGGGTTCGACTCCCCTCAGGTCCACTCACAATAAGCGGGGCAAAGTCCTCGCTTTTTGTTTTTGCAATGTTATTATAATGTCTCGCATTGTTGTCGCAATGTTCATTCAGACATACTATAATTGAATTATTATATAAAGAAAATGGGATGTTATAATTTCATATTTCTAAAACTTTTATTAAATAAGGAGGAAATGCTTATGGTTAGAGTTAAGCGTAAACATCTTGGAGATTTAATTATTTATCTTCAAAAAACCTACGGTCTGTATTTCGTAGAGTTTCGTCAGGCACCAAATGGTAAAAACGCCATTGTTTTGTGTAATCCCAAAAACAAAGACTGGTGGATTCACATATTCTTGACAAATCGATTTAGTGCTGATGTCAATCTTGCTTGTACGGGAGATTATGACCCGTATCATATTCAAAGAAAAATCGAAAAGAAAGAGTATCTTGGCACCGGTCAAAAATTTGTTGGAAAATGGTTGAATCTTTAGGAGGCAAAAATGGTTTATAAGAAAAAAGACAAAACAGACGACAATATTCAATATGAGGTGTTGGAAGAACTCACAATCTACACATTGAAAAGTCGTCAAGAACACGAAATAATTGTGGAAAAACTAAATAAGCAACTGGGGTATGAAGGATTTTCGGTTGAAAATGTATTGTACCCTTACACATTCATCGTTGATGCTCACGAAATGATTAATATGATGGAGAAGCATCAGAAAAAAGTAAGTTAGCAGGAGGAAATAGGTATGAAAATTAAATATGTACATGTTTCAGAACCAGAAACGGAAAAAATCTTCAACACTGTAAAAGCCTATAAAAATCGAGTTTCGTTTGGTAGTGAGATAATCAGAAAACAAACACAAGAAGATTATGACCAGCAGACGTTAAAGAAAATGGAAGAAGATAAACAATGTGGTCTTGTTTTGTCTTACGAAATTGTTGAAGATTCTGCAGAGTAAGGGGTGTTGTTATGATTACAGGAAAAGGTTCTTTGTTATTAAGTGAAGAGGCTCGAAAAACATTACAGAAACGACTCGATATTGGTATCAATGCCGATATGCATACGGTTTCGGTTCTTTGGCAGAGTCCTATAGCCGGAGAATTATCTTGTCGCAGTGGTTATTTTGTCGAAATGATAGAAGCGGAAATATATGCAAACTCATTGGATGATTTTTACAAAAAAATGGGGGTTCCGCGTATTGTCTTTATCGATGGTAAATTACACGCCGGCGGATGGAAAGGAAATCCAGAAGATGGATTACAAAAATTAGAAGTAGATTTATAGGGAGAAGTTATTATGAACAGGAACAATCACAAAAAATGCGATTTGTGTCACAAAACCTATGATGTAAACCCGTTTGCGAATATGAACGCAAATGGAACATACGCTTATACAGCCATAGAGGTTTATGGTGAAAAATATGATTTGTGTCCATATTGTACAAGCCAATTAGAAGCATGGCTGAAATCAAAAAAGAAAAAAGAAGTGACGGAATATAAGGGATACGAACTTCGCACTGTACAAGGTGTCCAATATCCTTTTAAACCAAGACCGTACGATGATGCTGCATATTACGGGGCTTCGTCAATTGACGGTTTGAACTGGACCATCCGATATAATGGAATAGGAAAACCAGAAAAAATTGTCGGTGATTTTTATGCCGTTGTTGATGCGTTAGAAAAGTTAAATAAGGACATAAAGCCGATAATGTGTCATAATTAAATAACGAAAGAAATATGGGACAACACACTTTGTTGCCCTAAAAATTGGAGGAAATGTTATGAAAAAATTTGAGTTTGAAATTCCCATAAATCGAACAAATATGGGTAAAAAGTTATTAAGTATTCGTGTGCGAGACGACCGGAAGGTGTTAAGGCTCATCACTATTGTTCCAGTCTCTATAGAACCAACAGTAAAATTCCGGTTGATTGACGAGGTTTTTGCTGATGATGAAAGTGTTGACTTTTCGAAAATTCACGACACTGTCGGAGAATTGTGGGGAACAACGATTAAAATCCTATATATTTACAGTGAACATTATCATTGGAATGAACAAAAGGTTTGTTTTGGACGACTTTCTCCAAGAGGAGTGCTTGTAGTAGAGGTAGAAGAAAAAGAATATGATGAGTATCAGAATGTTGAAAAAATACAAATTCAAGAAGGTCAAAAATACTGTATCAACACAAAGAGATTGTTTGAAACTGGTAATGGTAAATTAACATTTGGAAAAATAGAAAATGTGGACGACTATTACGATTTATACAACGCAAACGGCGACCTTGCTTGTTGTATGTGTGAAACAGTAGTTGTTGACCAAGTGGGACCATCGTTGGTTTCTTTGAAAAGTGACAGTGGTGAGGGCACTGTTTATTTTTCATTAACACATGAAGAATTTTCGTGTGCTGCCACTAGAACTAAATAAGGAGGAAATGTGAATGAAAGAAAGATATTTTGTAGTTACTTTATGTGATTACACAGAAGAAAATGTTCCGGATAATTCCGTAGGTGTTGTGGTGTCGAGCAAAATTAACCTTTGTTTGTTACCAATTAGTATTGTTTCTCAAAACGCTCTTGTTCAAGATGAAATAGAAGAAAATTGCCTTGAAGGGGTTCTGAAAGTAGAAGAAATTTCTAAAGAAGATTATTTGGAAGAATACGGTGAAGAGGAACCTGTAATCCCGTTTGATTTATGCGTGCCGGATTGTGAAATAGAACACATCACAAAGGAAAATGGCAAATGGTTTGCAGAAATTGTTTTCAAAAAAGGTGATAATCATAATCTTCTAAGATATCACACAAGCGATACACTTGGATGGGATGGAGTTTCCTATGCTGAATTAAAAGATTTCTTAGAGAAGAATTTTGCAATTAAAATCCCAAACATCAGTGAGTTAAATCTCATTAAAAAAACAACGGCAAGAGAAATCTATGTGATTCGAAATGGAATTGAAAACAGACTTCTTGCTGTGTTTGAAGAATTTCTCACAACAAGAAATATGTCTTTAGATAATGATGCCAAACAAGGGCTTATATCTGGTATTGTACATGTTGTTAATAGTACAAAATGCGATATCCAAACCGATTGGCATTGTTTTGCCGGAAAATTACAGTTAGAAGACGGTTGTGTAAAAGTAAAGACACCGCATCTTCAAGAGTATATTGAAAAGTATTCCATGGAATAGGAGGAACTACTATGAGTAAACAAAAAATAAATATTAGAAATGATAGAGGTAATGTAATTGCTTCTATCGAAATTGAAAACGGAACAATTGTTGAAGAAACATTAAAAGGTTGTTGGTTGAGTGATGTCGATTGTAAAGACGATGGCACAAATCTGTATCGTATTGACCTTAATGATTCGCCAGATACATTAGGCAATTATTCCAAACAAGCATTGCTGGATGAAATCGCTTCAAGGATGACTGATTAGGAGGTAATCATAATGGCTATTACAAAAATCAAAAAAATGAATTATGAAGATTGCGACGATACTTTTGAAAAGAGAAACGAGCACGGACTTTTGGTCGTTAACGGTTATTTTGTCGAAATTATCGAGGATGCCGGTTATTATAAGGGAGATGTCGGAACTAAACATGAAGGAAGATTGTGGGGTCCAAATTTCCCTGTGTTCTTCTGTCGTGTCTGGAAGACAGATAAATTTGACGAAGAGGGATATCTCAAAGGATATCTTTATTCGGATTATGAACCGGATGATTATTTCTGTATAGACGAAAGAGAGTTAGACAACAACCCGAGTTTATTTGTATGTTTACAAAATCGTCTTTCAGTAACCGGTACAATTACTGAATAATTCTTGTATTATATTGTATGGAGGTAATGACTTATGTTATTTGACAAAGGAAAAGAAGAAGAAATGCTGGATATAGCAAATTGCACAAAAGAAAAAAACGGTGTCAAAATCACCGTGAAAAGAACGGAAGTTCGTATGTTCTATGATTCAACATGGGAAGTAACTGTTGAAATTAACAAAGATGGAAAAACAGAAACCGTTAATACACGCTTAATTCGTTTTGATGACGAAAATGCACAGAGCCTAGTGGACGAGATTCAAAAGTTGGATTCTTACACAGTAGATAAGGTTCGTGGATTGGACCAAAAACACAAAATCTACTATGATTAAAAGGGGTGCTTCTATGAGTCTTGCAATCAATGTTCTTTATGCGGTTGCGGTTGTTGATTTTGCACTGTCCTCTGGATTCTCTTTGTTGGTAGAAGGCATGAAACACATGCACTTGCTTGCAAAAGAAATTTTTAAGATTGGTTGCTTGTGTTGTTTCAACTCATTGCTATATGCTGTATCCTTACAGTATAATATGCAATTCTTAATTATTGGAATAATATTCACAATTGCGATTGGTATTTATATAAGAGAAAGTTTTATGAAAATGAAAAGTGTCTTTAACGGACAATAAGAACAGGTCGGAGCAGTTAAAAAACTGTTCCGGCTTTTCTTTATGAAAATTTTTAAAATTATTGTTGACATGTGCTTTGCGATGTGCTATACTTTCATTGAGGCTCAATAATAAGCATAATTTTTTGGGCACAAAAATGTTTTTTCTATCATACTATATACGGAACAAGAAATTATTTTGTGTTTTGTAAGATACAAAATACCGTTATGTCGCAATAATAAGTGATTGGCAGTATGGGAAAATGGTCGTCCGTGTCCTTTCAGAAGGTCGCGGTCGAAAATAAAAATTAAAAAGGAGTCGATATAATGGTAAAATTAGTAAGAGAAAAAACAGAAAAAGATTATAATGATGATTGTGTAATAGTTTATAGCGATGCGACATATAATTATGACACAAGAGAAGAACAGAAAGAACATTCTGCTAAAATGCTACAGGATGGATACAAAGAAGGTTCAAGCGTACCGTTCTTAAAAGAAACAAGTGATGGTCGTATAGAAGAATATTTTGCAACCTATTATTATAAAGAAGATGTTGTGAAAATTTGCACTTCCGAAGAGTCTTAAAAACTTTTTTTAAAAAAAATAAAAAATTTTCAAAAAAAGTATTGACATCTAAAAAATGATGTGTTATATTAAGAATATAGGAAGTGCCTGTCCTATTTATTTCTGACTATGCTGTTTATTTTCAGCGATGGAATTGCTTGTTATGCAATTATGTGTTGTCGTATTGAAAATGATAGTTTATATTTGTTGTCGGCTCATACCCGATGGAAGAACGAATTAGTGGTTAGGAATAAATAAGAGAAGCACTTCCTATTTTTGTTAAAAGAAAAAAAAATAAATGAAAAAATATTTTGAAAGGAGAATCGTCATGAAAGCGATAACAATGCTCACAGTTATTAATACAAGACCTGATTATGCGTATGCCACACATATGCCTAGTTTAGTTCGCGTAAATTTAGATAGCATTCTCGACGATTCTATGCGGTTATGTAAAAATCTTGGTAAAAACAGGCACACCCTATCATGACATGGGGATACCAAATTGATTTTTAATGACCGTACTAGATGAGTTAAAATCATCATAGGCGGTCTTTTTATATGCTTAAAATACATATTTGGATGTATAGCCCAGTTGGTAGAGCACCTGGCCGTTAACCAGGGGGTCGAAGGTTCGAGTCCTTCTGCGTCCGTTTCTCGCGATAATGCGAGATAACAATTAAATAAATAAATAGGGGATAAGAAAACAGGCACTTCCTATCCCCGCAAAATGGATGTGTAGCCCAGTTGGCAGAGCACTTGGCCGTTAACCAAGGGGTCGAAGGTTCGAATCCTTCCGCATCCGCTCATAATTAAAATTTATGAAAAAAAAACAAGAAAGGAGAAATAGTTATGAAATCTGATGTTGACTATTATTATTTGAAAATTTATAATTAACCCTTCGTAGACGTTTATGGAGAACGGGCGGGCTGTAAACCCGTCGTCTTAAGTGGCCAAATAGGTTCGATTCCTATCGGGGGGATTATGGCTCTGTAGTATAGAGGTTAGTATATCCGGTTGTCTCCCGGAAGACGAGGGTTCGATTCCCTTCTGAGCCGTTTTAAATATGCCGGACTGGCGCAATTGGTAGCGCAACTGATTTGTAACCAGTAGGTTCTCGGTTCAAGCCCGGGGTTCGGCTTTACGAACATATGTTCGTACTCATATATGTACTCATGGCGGAATTTGGTATACGCGGCGGACTTAAAATTCGCTGTCCTTGTGACATGAGGGTTCGAGTCCCTCTGGGTGCACTTTGCTGAACTAGCACAATTGGTAGTGCGACTGCCTTGTAAGCAGTAGGTTCTCGGTTCGAGCCCGAGGTTCAGCCTTAAAGCATAGAAATATGGCTATGACAATATTCGTCATAGTATGCACGCATTGCTTAAGATTATGGCATCTGATTCGTTTTTCAGAAGATGTGGGGTAACATCCCACTGCGTGCATCGAATACAATCTATTAATTTATGGTGTCGGTGGTGGAATTGGTATACACAGCGGATTGTGAATCCGCCGGGATTATCCCTTGCGAGTTCAAGTCTCGTCCTTCACCCTTGGTCCATCGGTTGGACCTCCTTATTGTTGGTATTTATATCAATAAGCGTACGCGTCAATAATATACAAACAAACGAATTCGAATAAGTTTGTTTGTTCCGCGAACATCGGATAGTGTTTGACAGGAAGAATGTGTAGTGACGATACATGTTCTTAAAGGACGGGGTTCCAATACACGAAAATAATCTGTTGTCAGGGGCATTGGCTCAGTTGGGAGAGCACCTGCCTTGCAAGCAGGGGGTCACGAGTTCGAGTCTCGTATGCTCCACTTTGGCTTTGTAGTATAGTGGTAATTATATTCGGTTGTCTCCCGAAAGACGAGGGTTCGACTCCCTCCTAAGTCGTTCATATGTGCTCGTGGCGGAACAGGTAGACGCGATTGGCTTAGAACCAGTTTCTTCGGAGTGAGGGTTCGATTCCCTCCGAGTACACTTATATGCTGGACTGGCGCAATTGGTAGCGCAACTGATTTGTACTCAGTAGGTTCTCGGTTCGACTCCGAGGTCTAGCCTTAGAACAAATTTTGTTCGTTTACTTTTCATATGTGTCCATGGCGGAACTAGGCAGACGCGGTAGATTCAAAATCTACTTCTTCGGAGTGAGGGTTCGATTCCCTCTGGATACACTTATATGCAGGGATAACTCAGCCGGGACGAGTGCTTGCCTTACAAGCAAGAAGTCGTGGGTTCGACCCCCACTCCCTGTACTTAGCACACCAACAAAGTGTGCGATATGCCGAAGTGGTGGAATGGAATACACGCTGCGTTAAGGGCGCAGATTTTGAGGGTTCGAATCCCTCTTTCGGTACTAAAAAAAATATGGGGTGCGGGACTGCAAGGGGTGGTCGCCTGTTTTGCACACAGGATATTCAGATGGGTTCAATTCCCATGTGCTCCATTATATCGGGACGTGGCTCAGTTTGGTAGAGCGCCTGGCCTGGGACCAGGAAGTCGTGGGTTCGAATCCTACCGTCTCGACTGCGGTGTGGCGTGGATGAGGAAACACACTGCCCTCATAAGGCAGGATATGCCGGTTCGACCCCGGTCACCGCTATTTAGCATAAAAACAACTTAATATTGTGTGAAAAAATAAAAAACAACCTAAAAAATATATTTTCTGACATAATATAAGTAGAAATGCTATAATTTGAATTTAATAGTCGTTTCGGAGCGTAACTCAGTTTGGCTAGAGGGCGTGGTTTGGGACCACGAAGTCGCAGGTTCGAGTCCTGTCACTCCGATTCGCGGGATGGACTGGAGATGGCACCAGCCCGGCCTCATAAGCCGTGTAACGAGGGTTCGAATCCCTCTCCCGCTACTCTTTCCCAGTATAACTCAGTTGGTAGAGTGCCCGCTTCATACGCGGAGAGTCGGTGGTTCAAGTCCACCTGTTGGGACTTTAAAAAATAAGAAAATGAAAGGAATAATAAAAATGAAAGCATTAGTATTTAATTCACAAAACATTATACGAATTAGACGCTCTAGCATTAGTAGATGCTGGTCTATTTGTCGTGTAATTAAATATTGGATGTCTTTCAGTAAAATGAATGGTAAATTGGGATATTGTAGATAAACTGATATTCTAATGAATTTGATATGTTGTTATATAAAAAGTAGGATTACTGAGAGATTGTCTTGGTAATCCTTTTTTGTTATGTGGATATAAGCCTAACTGGTAAGGCAGCGGTTTGCTAAACCGCCAGTACCCGGGCAACCGGCGTGTGGGTTCGAGTCCCACTATCCACGTTTTATCCTGACATAGTTCAGTCGGTAGAGCATCCGCCTGATATGCGGAAAGTCGATGGTTCGAATCCATCTGTCAGGATTTCATGCTGGCGTAACTCAGGGGTGAGAGTGTCGGCCTTATAAGCCGGTGGTCGGTGGTTCGATTCCACTCGCCAGTACTTTATGCGTGTATAGCCTAAATGGATAGAGCAACGGTCTTCTACACCGTACCGTGTGGGTTCGAGTCCCGCTACACGCTCTCTGCCTGTATAGTTCAATGGATAGAACAAGGGACTTCTAATCTCTAAATATAGGTTCGATTCCTATTACGGGTGCTTTCTGCTCGTATAGTTTAACGGATAGAACAAGCGGTTCCTAACCGTTAGATACAAGTTCGATTCTTGTTACGAGTGTTTTGCTCGCTTAGTTCAATGGATAGAATACCCGGCTACGAACCGGGAGACAAAGGTTCGAATCCTTTAGCGAGTGCTTTTGCAGGTATAAGCCTAATTGGTAAGGCAGCGGTTTGCTAAACCGTCAGTACCCGGGCAACCGGCGTGTGGGTTCAAGTCCCACTGCCTGCGTTATCCTGATGTAGTTCAGTTGGTCAGAGCATCCGCCTGATATGCGGAAAGTCGATGGTTCAAGTCCATCCATCAGGACTATTTGCCCCTTTAGCCCAAAGGATAGAGCGTGCGGCTACGAACCGCAAGACGGAGGTTCGATTCCTCCAAGGGGTGCTATAATTTTGGATTGGCTACGCATGCGTAGCCTTTTTTGTTTCTCCTGTTTTAAAAAATCTATCATACTATTATTAGAAAAAGAAAAAGGAGAAAAATAAGAATGTTGAAAATAGTAATTATTATTGTTTTGTGTTTAGCCGTGGTTGTGGGTGGTTTTTTGCTTATGGGAATCAATATGCCGGAACAATCAGCATCTAATGTAGCAATCGTCAGTGCAACAGATTCGGATTTGCAAAATATATACGCCAACACTGATATAAATATCAGTACAGATGATGTCTTGGATATGGAGGCTATGTGTTTAGAACCGACCGATGGTAATCAAAAGATTGTATATAACGGACAATACAAGGATTTAAAATTGATTAAAGAAGCAGAAATTACACTGTATCCATTATTAGATTATGGAGAAGATGTTGTAGATTCACCACGATTCAAACGGGTTGCAAACAAGGAGCCGTATAAGTTTGTTCATAAAATAACAGATATGTATGGTGTTGTGGAATATGATTTGGATTTCTGCTATCAGGTGCCGGAAAAAGCAAGGATATTTTTACTCGAAAAATGGAAAACAATTCCGTTTACTGCGGAAGAATTAACATTAGAGAAAACTGATGAAAAAATGGAAGAAAATACAGAAACAGAAAAAACTGTATAGGAAGGAGTCCTTTAGGGCTCCTCTTTTACTTGTTATATGAGAAAATTTTATTGCAAAACCCAAGGCAACGCGATTCTTGCATACTATATATAGAATTAACTTTCTAATATCAAAGAAAGGAGGTAAAACGCTATGAGTAAATTAAAACAAAGAATCGCCAAAGCCTTCGGGGGGGGGTACTTCTGAAAGGGGTACATCAAACCTTGAGATAGTCGTTTGGATGTCTGTAGTGTTGGTAATCGCTGTTGGATTATTCTTCTTGAGAGATAATATCGCGAAGTTTATCAATAATGCTGCGACACAGATTGCCGGTGAAGAATCTGACGGTAAAAATGAATATGGATTTTATTTTGACAAAGCGTATTTTAGCGATACATCTAGTACTGGATATATTTTTCATGAAGACGGGTCTGTAACATTCGTAGATAGAAACGGAAATGTTCAAGCAAGGGTTTCACAATATTATTCTTATTCAAATCTATCTATTTATCGTGGAGATTATAAATCGTACACTATTTCATCAGATGGAAAAAATATGACTCAACCTAATGGAGTTGTATTTAAGTTACAAGAATAACAACAGGGATTACAATATCCCTGTTTTTTGTTGTTTTTCCAACATACTATATATAGAAAAATTAACAATAAGGAGGCATAACAAGAATGTTAATTGAAACAAATCCGTGCGAAAACTGCGATTTTTCTCCTGCTGTTTGCGATGGAAATATCGAAATTTGTCAACTGACAAGAGGAAATTCGAGCCCTGTATCAAGCGAGGAATATGAGAAAGAAAAAAAAGAGGAATACAGAAAAATAGAAAGAAAAGAGATGCTGAAAAACCCGTTAGGGTATTAGGTTCTCAGAAGGGAAGTGTAATTGTGTTAAGCGAAATACAAATGATTCTGACATTGTTGTGTGTAGCGTTTGCGAGTGCAGGAATTAGCACCGTTGTTTATACTGCAAAAAATCAAAAAGCAACAAATTTCTTGCCAATATGTGGTAATGTGTGCTATAATATCAAAGATAAGATGCAAGACACAGAAGTTTGTATCGATGACATTATATACGATTTCAAACTTTTAGAATTTTAATGGAGGTGTTTTTATGACACATATTGTTGGTAAGTTTTACGGTTTTGTACTTCTAGAAAATGAAAGTGGACAAGTTCAAATTCAACAAGGTGTAAACCCGCCATTTGCAGAAAAATACAATTCGGTTGAAGAAGCAAAAAATCAGATTAGAATATGGAAAAAGAAAGATAAGGAGGGGTAATATGTTTAGAAGTCCAGACTCACTTATAGTGTGTTTATTTGTTGTTTTTATGTTTGTACTTACGCTTTTATACAATTATGTTGCGATTGGAAAATACAAGAAAGAAAAAGAGAATAAAAGGTCTGAAATCTTATATCGGTCATCAAATACGGATAATGGTGTTCCGGCGGATGAAGTTTTTCAATCATTAAAAGATGCAGGGATTAAGCCGAATTATTTGGGTACGAAAGGAGAAAATTTGCGGTGAAGCGGAAAATAATTTTACTTATAGGTGTCGTGCTTGTTTTTATGTTTTGTTTTTGTGGGTGTGGCAATAAGGTGGATGAATGGACTGTCGTAGATGATACAAATCAAGAACAAAAAGAGGAAACTGCAGAAAAAGATTCTGAGAAGAAAGAAGATACGGTGCCGGAAGAAGATTATGAAAAAATCAATCTGGACATCAATTTAAAAAGAATTGAAACAGAAATAAATAGACAACCATACATAATTGATATCATTGGAAAACAAAGCGAAACATCTGATTATTACGGAGTAAAAGAAATTCATGTTTATCAGGGAAGTATGGAAAAGCAGTTAATTTTAATGCGAAATATTATTCCAATAAACGGAGAGAACGGAATAGGTCCGGGATACACTCAGTGTGTATCTGAGGATGCTTCGGCTAATTTAAAAGATGTGAATTTTGATGGATATTTAGATTTAGAGGTATGTGCATGGATATCAGGAGGAAGTGTTTATTATTATTACTTCTGCTGGAACCAAAACAAACAGGTGTTCGATTATACATTTTGTATTCCGTTAACGCAAGTCGATGAGATAGACAAACAACTGGTTGCTACAGTTCAAGAGAGTGAAAAAACTTATCGTACGACCTATTATCGTGTCGACGAAAACAACAAATTAATAGAAGAAAAAACAAGAGTCGATTCATTCGATTAAAATAAGGAGGCTTGTATATGAAAAAATTATTAGATGTTGGGAATATTTTGTTGTTGGAAGTAGAAAAGGTGCGTGACTTTTTTTACAAATTTGAAAAAGATGTTTTCCCTCTACAGTGCGCATCTGTTGTTGAGGTGGAAAATAAGAAATATGCAAAAGCAATGGTGGTTTCCTTTAATGGCGACGGTTCAGAAGAATATTTACCTAATGAGGTATGGGTTTCTGTATGCACCGGTCATCTTCCTGAAAAAACAATGAAACCTGTTTCTTTTTTGTTGAATCGAGATTACGAAACTTATAATGGCAAAGTTAAAGTTATAGATGGAGATACAATCAAACAGGTTCAGATTGGAGATGTTGTTCTTGTTAAAGTAGACATAGAGGGAGATAAGGCGTGGCATCAAGATTTTGATTTTCCTATATCTCAAGGGGCTTTATTAATTAAAGATACCGATAAAACTTGGATTAAAGGAATAGTTGTGTCTTATTATGAACCATCCAACGGATGGGATGTTGCAGTGAGTACAGGATGTCTTGATGATAACAAGGTAACCCACTTGCTTATCGATAATTGGTACAACCATACATATGGTGGATGGAAATTTTTTAATGAGGAGGATAATTAAAATATGTTAGGAGTTAAAAGATATTTAGTAATGGTGGAAAAACCATATACGAAAAAACTATTTAAGGGGGTATATGAAAAAAATAAAGACAAATTGGACTATGTAGCGGACTTTGCTCTTGTAGATAATTTTGTAGTTGATACATCTTGCGAAAGAGTAAAAGAAATATTCCCGAAAGAACAGTATGAAGAATTTTTAAAATGGGAAGCACCGGTATTAAAGAACAAAGATGTCGGTTCTGGTTTTCGTGTATCTTACAAGGACAGTTATTACGACAGATGTCGCGAACATATTCTAAAATTATTTACAGAAAACAATTATGATGCAATCATCAACGCTTGCGACCCGGACGAATCCGGTGATGTTTCATTTCAATTTACGATTGAAAGATTGTCATTAGATGCGTGCAAAAAAATTCGTTTAGGCTGGTTTGGATTAGATGAAAAAGACTTGGAAAAATCATTGTTTACTTTGTGTGAAGCAAAGAGAGAAGACTCTATAATTAAAATGGTGAAATTAGATGATGGTGCATATGTGCCGGAAAGTTGTTGTATAGTAACCAATCCTGTTACAAGCGGTGGAGTTGTTTCTGTAGATGATGTAAATATGCCTTGTGGTATGGATTGTCATTTGGATTGTAAAAACTGTGTTGTTCAAAAAGTGTTTAATGAATATGCAAAAATAACCAGACAGGCGTAAAAGGGGGAGTTATTGTGTTAAAAATAATTCCTTTCGCAATAATCGGTGTTTTGTTGTTCCTAACGGGCATTGCGTCAATGTGGATTGATGTTTTCGAAATTGTTAAATTTGCTGATAAGGATGTCAATGTTAATACTATATCATTCAATAGTTGCGTATTTCCTTACGAAAAAGGAGGAAGGTAAATGAAAATAATTAAAATGATATTGGGAGAAAACGAAGTTGCAAGAATTACAGATGGTGTTTTTGAAAACATTGTAATTTGTAATCATCCGTTTGCTCCGAATTTTCAGAACTGGTACGACGATTGTTTCTATAATATAAAAGGTGCAAAAACATTCGAACAAAGATATGAGTTGGTAAAACAAGGGCAATATTTTTGTTTTTCAAAACCGGCGGTAAAACTGGTTGCCGAAGAAACAGAAAACAGTTAAAAAACAACCCCGGACAATCCGGGGTTTTCTTATTACTAATCAGCACAGCATCCCAATAACTCTTCGTTATCGAAAATGTTACCAACCACTTCGACTTCGTGTGCCCAATAGTTGTCGAAATCGACGATTAAGGATTCACTTTCCATCGCAAATCGTGCGGAATCTTCTTCCCATTTTAAATGGAAATATTCATCTTCTCCTGGAATTTGAATGATATCGTGTTCGAACATTTGTTCTTTGTTTGCATCTTCCAAACCGATGTACTGACAAAGGGTTTTTGCTTCTACAATACATTCTGAAACCCAGCCTTTTTCATCAAGGGCGTTAAAACAGTAACTTTCCACATTTCCTTCTTCATCTCTGGAATATGGTCTTACAACATATCCTTTCACCCATTCTTTATTATCTTCCCGTCTAGCCTTATACAAAATAATCGCCATATATGTAACCTCCTTTTAGTGTTTGACACAAAATAAATTTTATAGTATAATTATAGCAGAACTGGGGATGATTGGCAATACATTTTTGATTTTTCCCATAATACAATAAGTCATTTCATACTATATATAGAAAAACACGGAGGATTTTATATGAACAAAGGGAAAAAGATTCTAAAAATAATTCTTCTTATTGTTTCTGTTTTTGTTTTTTGTTTTTCGACTTACAAACTTTATGATATATTCTCGGAATACAAAGAAAATACCGAAGAATATGAAGAGTTGAGCGAAGAAGTTGTTTCTGTGCCAGAAGAAAAAGAAGAACCAGAACAGGAAATACCAAAAGAAGAAACACCGGAAAGCCAAAACTGGACACCGATTGATTACACGAAAATCGTAATTAATTTTCAAAAACTGCAAAAGACAAATAAAGATATTGTAGCATGGATTCGTTTTCCTAATCCGGCTGTTATAAATTATCCGATAGTACAGGGAAGCGATAATGATAAATATCTGAAAACTTCTTTTCAGGGGAGAAAAAATTTTGCAGGTACATTGTTTGTAGATGTGTTAAGCGAGGGTGATTTTACAGGACAAAACACTTTTATACACGGACACAATATGAAAAACGGCTCCATGTTTGGTTCCTTAAGAAGATATAAAACGAAATCATTTTGTACAAGCAATCCATATTTTTACGTATATACACCGGATGGCAGGGTATCAACTTATCAAGTGTTTGCTGCTTGTGTGGTAGAATCGGATTCGAGAAGTTATACAAAATCATATAATACGGACGAAGACTTTATGGATTATATCAATTACATAAAACAACAATCACTGTATAAAACAGATGTAACTATTAACGCTGATTCACAAATTATCAGTTTGTCCACCTGCACCGGAAGAAGCGATTCTCAAAGACTTCTGGTCCACGGGGTTAAAATAAGCGAGACTCAACAATAATTTTTTATTAGGAGGAAGAAAAAAATGAAAAAAAATTTGGTATGGAATGTGTATATGCATAATTTTAACAGGGATGTATTTGAAAAATACAATGTTTTCAATCACGGTGGTTGCAAAACCTATTTGGGCAAGGTGTTTGAAAAATACAAAAAAAGTGATGATAAAGAGGCTTTTGATGAGGCTCTAAGAAGAGAATTGATGTACTATTTCTGGTCAAAATGCGAATACGAAATGGTTATCACCAAGAAAGATAATAGAATCATCATGTCACCTTGGGTCGGTAAAAAAGACATCGAATTAGACGTTACCGAAGATAGGGATTTCGACTGGTTCGGATTTTATGACTATATGAAAGAAAAAAAATGGGACAAAGACGGCTCTATTAAAGTTGACATTTACGACCAGGTAAGATTTAACTGGGACAAGTTTGTTGACTACTGCTGGGCAAACAAGTAGGATTTTTTTGGGGGAATGAAAAATGAAAAGAAAAAATAAACTGATAGCAAGAATTGTTTCGTTTGTACTTGTCTTTTCAACTATTGTCACAATGTCGCCTATACAGGCGAATGCGACCGGGTTAATAGGAGAACTCTTTGATTTTTCCTATTATTATTTCCACTATTTAGAAGAAGGAAAAGACAGGGTGAAAGACGAAAGTTTTTACAACTGGGGTTCTGAAGATAAAAAAGAACATGGTATCAGAATTGATAAAACTGGTGCAGATACAATTCAGGTAACAATTGAATCAGATAACGAAGTTTATCAAAGATGTAAACCTGTTTTAATGTGGGTACACAAGGCAGACAGTTTGTTTGATTCGACAAAATATACTGACATTGAAAAATGGTATGCGAATAAACTAGAAGAAACATTTCTTCTTTGCAGTATTGATGACTACACTCAAGATAGTGTAATTGAAATCAATGTGCCTTTAAAGTTAAACATCGGTGGTGTGGGAATCATTAATGGCGGTTATTACGAAATTGAGTTTTATGGAGAAGGTGCCATCCCTGAACAATTACAATTTGCTTACAATGCTCAAACATATACGCTGGAGGAACTTGAAAAATACATCAAATATGATATGAGTGATTCTATAGAAACATATTATGATGCAGACTCCGGTTTCAGGTCTTCAACAGACGGATTTTCGTTCCAAAATAGTGATTATGCTGGTGGTGGCGGTGTTTGTGCAGGAATGTCTGCCATAACAACTGCTAAGTATAACGGATACAATTTGGATAAGGAATATAAAGACGGAGATAAAAAGTATACTGCTACCTCAGATTATACTTGGTACGACAATGTATATGGAAACGCATCTATTCATTCACTGGAGTTATTAAACGAAGATTTTATTAAAAATAATTCGCCGTCTCTTAATATGATTAATGATAATACTGCAGTTGCTTATCCACGCGAGATATTTGTAGATTCAACAGAGAATGATGCAGCATTTTATCATTTGCTTAAATATTATCTTACAAAAAATAATGCCACTGTTTTTATAAAGGGTAATTCTAATGTTAAGGGGTTAGCACTTAATAATTTAGAAAACAGATGGAGTATTATTGATTATGTCGCGAGTTATTTGCGTCAAGGAAAGGCTGTAACGGTAAATATTTGTAAACCTACTGGTGGTGGACATGCTATTGTTGGATATAAAATGGAAAAAATAGATGAAGATACTTATCGTTTGTATTGCTATGATAACTGTTATCCAGATGACATGGCTCAATATTACAAAAAAGGAGCAGAGAAAAACAATAAAACAAACGAAGATGGTTCTTTTAAAAACATTGTTTGGACCAAGGAAGAAGTATATATAGATTTTACAAAAAGAACAATTGTAGGAAAAAATGGTGCTTTTAGCCAGAAAGAATATGATGTGTTTGATTTTGATTCTTCTCATACTTCATTTGGAACAACATCAAAAGCGGGTGGAAGTATTTCATTTAGTTTGTGCAAAGGAGATAGTGTAGGAGTATTTAATTACGGAAGTGAATCAAATGAAATTATTTCATATAAAGCATTTCCTGTAATAAAATCAGACAATACCGTACAAATCCGCACATTTGCTTTTTATAAGAGTGGAGAGGTTGCAGAAGTCACTAATTCCGTCAATACAACTGTGAAAATGGATTACAATTTTGTTGGCTGGTACAAAATTAAAGACTCTAAAATAACTCTTACAAAGAGTGGATATAAGTTTGCAAATAGCGGAAGTCAATATATTGAATGTTTTGTAACTCATGATAATCATACAAGTAGTTTTGGGGAAATTAAAGTTCGTATCCCTGTATCAAAATAAGGAGGTAATATTATGAAGAAAAGTTTGATTTTATTATTAATTTTGTGTGTTACGCTCGCTTCAACTGGATGTGGATTATTGAAAAATAATAAGAAAACAACCGGACCTAAGCCTGGAGATAAGGTGGAGGGTGAAGAAGTTACTCTTTATGATGAGAATATGCAATTTTATACCGCAGAAACATTGCCAGATGATTATAACCAAAAAGATTTTGATGGAGACGGAATGAATAATGTCGATGAAATCGAAAATGGTACAGATATGTACAAAGTAGATACAGACGGTGATGGCATCGATGATTTAGACGAAATCGAAGATACAAAAACAGACCCGTTAAAATGGTCAAGCCGTGATGATGATATTTCTGATTTAGAGTATCATTTAAAGAATGCAGAGAGTTTTGAGGAAGGATATACTTCGACGGACGCAAATGGTTTTAAAGTCTATTTAGCAAAGGCAGAAGACAGATTATATATTGTATCAAAAACATCAACAAAAACATTTGATGACTTAGAAACAATTTCAGAAGCGTTCCAGATTAAAAACTTTACTGGAAAAATGGCTTTGAACTGCAACAAATATCTTCAAGAAGTAGCGGATGGAATTGCTATTTATAAAGATGTAGACGGGAAGGCTGTAAAACTCGAAACTGTTGTGAACGAAGACAGATTGGTAGAATTTAATGTGGAAGAAAATGATATTATAGTGATTGTGTATGAGGGAGAATAAGAGGGGATATACCTTCTCTTTTTCTCGCACATCATACAGTCGTACTATGTATATCAGAAAGGAGACGAAAAATATGGCGAAAAATGAGGAATGGGTTATTGATATCAGCAAATCTATAAAAAAATATGAAGCATCATCTGAAGGAATGGGTTATGATTACTCTACATTCTATCGACATTGCAAACCCATTGTTAATTTGCAAAACAATGGAAGAAAATATATACCTCATGATTCTAAAAATGCTTCATTGCGATAAACTACTTCAAAAATGTTTAAAAGGAGAGATGTGTTAATTATGAGTTGCTATAAAGGATGGGAAATTGATATCCGCAAAACAATAAATGAACATGAAGCAAAAGAAAATATGGATTATCCAGATAGTACATTTTACCGGAAAGAAAAGCCACCTATAGTTCTAAAAGATGGCGACCGGGTGTACGGTCTAAAAAGTTGTAAATAGAGGTGGTGTAACTATGTATGAAAATCAAGGATGGGAAATAGATATTCCTAAAACGATGAAAAAATATGAAGCGGCTGATAACGAACCACATTATCCGGGTATGCCTGGTGGCGGGTTTTACCCTGATTCTCGCTTCTATCGAAAAAACAAACCTGCATTCACACTAAAAGATGACGGTAGAGTCTATCGACCAAGAAAAGAAAAAGCGTCTCTTTAAAATCGTTCAAAACTTTTTCTAATATGTAGTTAACAATCATACTATTTATATAAGAAAAGGAGGCGGTCTTTATGTGTATGGATAACAAACAAATAATCGAAGACAAACGAGAAAAAGCAATTTTGTACGCTTTAGAAATTGGAACTCCTGTTTCACAAGTAGCAACTGATTTTAATATGCCTGTCGAAATGGTCTCTGCACTCAAGAATGAGTGTATTCATTTTAGTTACAAAAGGAGATAATACATATGACTGTGTCAGAAAAATATAAGAATCTTTCAGAGGCTTGCAAAAGGTATCCGGAAATTGTGTTGCACGGAGACAATGAAAGATTTGTCACAGGAACAACTGCGACGATAATTAAGGAAATAGAAGAGAAAAAAGGAGAAAATTAAATGAATTTCAAAACAGAACTATATAGTTTTTTGTTTGTATCAAAAAATAACGATGCTCATCGCTTCATACGGGCTTTAGAAGAATGTGCAGATATGTATTTTGTTGGTGGAATTTTGCGAGAGTATAAGGATAAGGGTTGCATACAAGATGTAAAAGACATCGATATTGTAATTTCTATCAAGGATAGAAATAAATTTAAACAAATCGGCCACGAATACAATCATTACTGGAATCGATTTGAAGGATTTAAGTTTGAGATTGATGGACTGATGTTTGATGTATGGGAGATACAAAATACTTGGGCTTATCGCGAAAAGAAAATAGTTTGCAATAAAGAAAACTATGTCGAAAATCTTCCTCATACTGTTTTTCTGAATTTAGACGCTATTGTGTATGATTGGAAGAATGATATATGGTATGATGAGGTTTATAACCGGGCTGTGGAAACAAAGGTTTTAGATGTCATATTGGCTGATAATCCAGCAATGGATTCGTCTGTGCTACACACGATTCTAATGAAGAAAAAGTATGAAATGCAATATTCCGAAAAACTTTTAAGTGTAATCAAAAACAAATATAATTCTTTAGAATCTATTGATTTATTGTGGCATTCGCAATTCAATAGGTACAAAGAAGAGGTGTTAACTCGGGCTGAAATAGAAATGGAATTGTTTGGTCTCGAATGGCCGTAGACGACTTTATATCGTTTGCGGTCTTTTTTTGTTAAATATTCTAAAAACAAAAACCCGGGGACCCTTGGGTCACCCGAGTATGAACAACTATAATATATCATCTTTTTGTATTTGTGTCAACACTGCTGACACAAATTGAAAAATATTTTAAATTTGTGGCACCTATTATTTCTTTTTCTTTCTTTTCTCTGTTTTAGTATATTGTTTTGCCTTATCCCTTTTTTGTTTGTTAATTAAAGCGTGTTCTATATGTATGGCTATGCACGAGGACATCATTGCAATGGCTATAGTATCTGGACCTATAATCCCTTTGCTATGTCTAAAAGTAAATTTCATGCTAACATAAAGTCCAGAATCATATATCCCTATGACTTGCATTAGAATTGATAGCACGATAAATGTTGCCGCGGTTATTATTCCCCATCTCATATCTATTTCATATTCTTTTTTCTTCTTCATATATCTGAGATATATCGCACAGCCTATTGAGATTGGCATACTTAAATAGAAAAATATAACTGGATTCATTTGTTTATATCACTCCTTTTTGTTTTATCTAATAATAGTATGTAAAAAATGATTTTTGATTACTTTTTCTCTTTACATAATGCAGTGTTTGTGATATTATGAATATATGATATTGAGGCTCAATAGAAGGCATGAAGAAAGGAGATTCATATATGTTTGCAAAAATTAAGGTGGCGGAAAATAATGCTTTTTTTATCTCTCATCTAATATTAGTATGTAAAAAATAATTTTTGTATACTTTTCTCTTTACATAAGCCAATGTTTGTGATATTATAAATATATGATATTGAGGCTCAATGAAAGGCATGAAGAAAGGAGATTCATATATGTTTGCAAAAATTAAGGTGGCGGAAAATAACACTTTTTTATCTGAGGGAGGACTTATGTTATTTGAACTAACATTTGTCTGCTATGGAGGAACAGGTAGAAATGTGAAAATTGTTTGTCCTTGTTCATTCAAAGCATATACTCTAGAATTTGCTACAGAAAACGAAGCAAAAAAATTTGTAGAAGATTTGAGCGATACAGGCAAAGCAGAAGCGACTGCAAAAATACATCATTAGAAGGAGAAAATTATATGAAATTGAATTGGAAAGAGTTTGGCAAAACAAATGAACAAAAAATGAGAACGGCTATCAATGGTGGTTTTGGCGGAAGATTAGTAGAATTTCTCAATTTTGTCGAATTGAACGGATTTACAGAATATATTAATTTGTCGGAAGGTGACCCGGCATTTGATTTCGAAAGTGTTCTTCACGGCGATATGGATTCGTACAGAGAAAGAGTTACGAATAATTTATGGACAGATTATTACATACTTGGGAACCCTATCTTATTAAAAAATCCGAATACTGATATGACTGTGCTGGTTACATGTCCATATTTTGTAATATATGACCAAGAAGAACTTGCCACTTGGTGTGCCGCATTTAATATTTGTTGTAAGATTTACGATTTTAAAAAACAGGGCGGGGCACTTGCTGTTTTTGGAACAAAAGATACTATTGAATACACTACAAGATGTATCCCGGAAGAATATATGGTAGAATATATTGAAACAATTCCATAGGAGGTAAAATAATGAAGAATAATAGGCTATCAAACAAAAATAAATTAATTATAGGAGCAATACTTCTTTTATATGTTGTTATGTGTGGTATCGTTTCTTATATGACCGCAAAGCAAAACCATGTAAGTGGAACACACTGTGCCGTGGGTGTTGGTATGATTTTGATGCCGGCAATTGGATTGATTGCGTTTACGCTAACAACAATAATTGAAATTGTATTGGAAACCAAAATAAAAGAGTACAAAAATTATGATAATCCTTATATCCAGTTAAGTAAGGCTTTTTTGCGGATTGCTTATCTCGCTTTTTGTATGATTGTTAGTTTTAGCACTACTGGTTTTTATCACAACAGAGAATTAGCGTTGGATACATCCACTTTCTTTGATGTTGGAAAAGTAATAGGGGCTTTTGTTCAAATGAGTTTACTTCCTATTATATTAACAATTTTTGCTGGCATAAGTTTGCATGTTGTGAAGAAACAATCAATATATACTATCCAGTCATATAAAAACTCTAAGTTGTCTGACGCGTAATTGAGAAGGGGTGATTATATGAGTCATGCAGAAAGATTTATTGAGTTGTTAGAAAACGGCAAGTTCAAAAAGCCGACATTATCTAATTGTCAAGGTGGTACAGGAAGCGGTGCTGGATATAAATATTTTGCTAATACCTTTGCTTTTGACGAAATAATGAAGGTTGGTTGTCCTCCTTATTGTGGAGATGAAATTGATTAGCAAAGGAGGTGAAACTGCATGCATCAAGAATTTGAAATCGAGTACACATATAGGGGGAAGTACAAGAAAACAACCATAGTGGCAGACACAAAAAGCCAGGCATTAGATTGCGAGGTAATAAGTGTGCAAGGTAAAATATATACGCCATTGTATTAAAAAATAATCAGCAACGAACGCTTATTTTTCAGTTTGTGGCTGAAAATAACGCTGGAAGAAGAAAATATTTTTGTAGAAAAGGAGAAAAAATATGAATGTAAAAGAAACATCAAGATATCAAGATTCTTGTAAAGATTATCAAAGAGCACTTGAGTGCGTGGAAAAAGAAAACCCAAAACTCATTGTAGATTATGAGGAAAACAGACAGAAAATTCAAAAGAATGACAAAAGATACAAAAGCGTGGTACTTTTGTTAGATACAGTTTTAGTCGTGGAGGGTGTTGCTACATGGCTTGGCTTCCTGTCTCAAGAGGTAGGTTTTGTATATGTAATGCTTTTAGTGCTTGCCATGACTGCGCTGATTGCTGGAATTGCATATATCGTTCATGACCGTAAAGAGTCTAAACTGTTTCAAATAAGTAAAAACATTAAGAAACAAGAACAAGAACTATTAACAAGATGTATTGGAAATTGTTTCTGAAAACCAACAAAACTAGACCTGGAAATGTCCGGGTCTTTTCTTTTATGGGTGTTACTTAAAAATCATACTATTCTTGAAGTATTATATAAAGAAACAAGGATGCTAACTTAATACACGAGTTAGAAAAATTTATGTAAGGAGGAGATGTATATGCCAGGAAAAAATCATGAACTGGAAGCATACAAGTTGGTCGCAGAAGGTGAACTTGTGTCTGAATCCGGATGGATTAACCGACAGCAATATTGTATATGGGTTGATTACATTAATGTGTATGAGTTTATGAAAAAAGCAACAGAAGTCTTTGGTTCTGGGATTTTCGATGACGGAGGTTTTAGGGCTAATATGCAAACTGATTGCTTATGCATTGACCTGTGCGAAATGCTTGACGGCTATCTAGATATGAATGATGTGTTTCCATACACACAAGAAAACATGCATTAAAACCAAACAAGGAGGAAATGAAAAATGAGAGTAGTAACAACTTACTATGCAGATGACGGTACCCCGTTCCCGAACAAACATGATTGCTTAGAATACGAGGCCGTTTGTAAAAGAAACGATACCAGATACAAGATTATGCAAGTAATGCTTGAATTAGATGAAAAAATCTGGAACAAGTATTATCCGAACGCAAAACCTTGTGGTGATAAGCCAAGTGCGGAAAATGCATATCTTTGGTTGAAGGGTGATATTGGTTCACTCTTTGCGGATAAACAACTGAATATGGAAGAAGTGAAATCTGATATCTGCGAAATGATTGCGGAAACCGGATTTGAAAAAGAGATTCTAAAACAAATCGAGATGGATGAAATTGTTAGAGATGCTGAAATCAGAAGAGATTTTGCTACGGCACTTCAAAATGTGAGTCGCGGAACACAATTATCTCGACCTTTAGGTTGGGGCTTTAGCAAAAGAGATATTTGCGAATTAGCAAAACTCCATAAAGCGAATAAGTTCCGTAAAAAAATCGAAGATTTGCTTGAAGATTGTAACTTCCATTACGAAAACGGCAAGTTTTCTGCGGGAGAATATGATGAATTTCTGGAATGCGATATCTAGGAGGTATTGTTATGAGAAATTTAACTGTCGGCTCCTGTTTATATGCTGGAGGAACTGAAAAATAAGGGATGTATTACATCCGATTCAATCGGAGAACTGAAATATAATCCTTTATTATAAATATTTTAATATACGGAGGTAATCGATATGATTAAATTTAAGTTTTTTACAAAAAAGAAAAGAAACACAAATAATACATTAACAATCACAAATGGTACCTCTATACAAAAACTCGTTCAAGAAATGGGTTACGGTAATTTAATCTGCTCTTCACACAAGAGAGCACAAAGAAAAGGTTGCGGAGTTTATCTCGTAATGCCAAATAAAACGGATATTTACCCTATTCAGATTTACAAAGGGGAAGATGGAAAGATTCACACATACACACATGAGTGTTTGTTATACGAATCAGGCGACGAGAAAGAAGAAACAGTTCGTGATTATATACACGATTTTATCAAAGAGTTTCTTGCTCAGTAACGACAATTGAATAAAAGAAAAGATGGGTGGCAATTGCCACCCATCAAAAAACAAGGAGGAAACAAAAATGAGTAACTGGGAAACTTGGTCTTGGACAAATCCAGATAATTGGGTTGTTGCTTTAGTGACTGAACAACACATCTTTTATCGCGATTTTTCAAATGCACATCGTCGTGATAGTTGCACAAAGGTGTATACTAGAAAAATGGAATTTGTTGCGTGTAGTGTAGATGCTACTGATTTATTTATTGAGGTACTGAATGAAATATATGAAAAGCAAATCGAGGTTTTGTATATGCATCCTAGAGTTGCTAAAGATATGTTTCTTATGGAACAGAACGGAGAGTTCATCATTCAAAACATAAGAAAAATCGTAAACAGCCTTGATATGAGTCATTTAACATGTACATCATTTGATGTTGCAAGACATAATGGCAGAAGAAAAAACATCGTAATTATCGGAGAAACCGATGTCTATCTAACCTATAAATACAAAGGTCAATTTGGCGAGTTTGTGTGTTGGGTAGAAGATGAGTTCAAAGAAGATGCTTCTGTGTATGAAAGTCTTCGCGGGGCATTAAGAGATTACTTTTCTCTGTCAGAAAAAGAGATGGATGAAAAAATTGAGGAGAAGGCATTCTTCTTTGATTTTAAACCATATGACAATTAAATATCGTTTTTTATAGAGGGTAGAAAATTCTACCCCTAATTACAAAAATAGGAGGAAATGATTATGGGTAAAATGCCTAAAAAAATTAAAATGGAACAATTAAAAGAAATGGATATTGTTTTAAGAAGAGATGGGAAGATTTGTTGGATAATGAAAAATGAAAATACACAACGTATGCAAACATTTGCACTTGGGCTTTATGGTCAACATGAACTCCTTAATTACGAGGATTTTATTTATGGAAAAAATGTACAACATTTCAATCCGGAAAGAGATAAAAAATACGATATCGTTTCTGTGTGCCAAACACGTTCACCTTGGCATGCAATCCATCTTATAAGAAATTATGAGTTGGCTTTGAAATCTGAAGATGATGAAGCAATTAAACAGGCATTGGCTGATTTTAGTTGGGTTGAGGTTGGACCTCATATCAAAAATGATGTTTACAATGTTTATATTGTTAATGCTTGTGATGGTGGACACAAAACTTATCCGTTTGAAACACAGGCGGTTGCACTTGCTTATGCAAGAGATAAGTACAGAGAACTGGCTGCTCAGTACATCGGTCAAAAAGAAAATGCGCTGATTGAAGCGAAGTTTTCAGAATCTACCGGGTCAGGAAAAATTCATTTCTTAAACACAGAAACCAATACCGAAACGGTTATTATGTTCTGTGTAAAAGAAGAAAAGGAGGAAAAGTAATGGGTGCTTGGGGATACAAAGTATTACAAAACGACATTGCTCTTGATTTGATGAGTACATTCTCTAAGTTGTCAACGAGCAATGGCGAAGCAAGTGATGTCGTGAAAATGTATCTGAAAGGTTCTGAATACACAGAAGAACGCTTGTTGGCGGCAGAAGTTGTCGACATTGCATTAAATGGTGTTGATGAAAAAATACTGGGTTCCACTTATGGTTATGATGAGTGGTTTAATACTATCCATAAAAATGGAAGATTTTTCAAGCCTATGGTCGATATGGCTGTGAAAGCAGTTCGCAATATTGATGTTAAAAAAGAAGGGTGGTTCAATCCTTCTGATGCGGCTAATCGCACGAAACTGTTAAAGAAAATCGAGAGAAGACTTTCGGGAGAAATCGCCGAAGAAAAAAAGACGATTAAACGTGTTTATCAAGAAACGAAGTCTTGGATTTTCGAAGAAAAAGACGGATTAACAGTAACCATTGGAGATAAGGTTCGAGTAAAATTAGACCTTAAAAAAATCTTAAATCAGGAAGAATAACAGACTTGAAAGAGTGGGGTTATCTCGATGATGACGGATATATTGATATTCATGTCAAAGGTCTAAGTAAAGGATATTTGTTTGGACTTCCGATGAGAGAAGATTATAATGGAACAGGTATAGCAATTGAATTATATCCAAGATGCATCTTGAGTATAAGAAAATTACAGGATTGCAATGAAGTGCCTGTGAAAGCAAACAGTATAAAATACACGGAATACAAAGGTTGGACTGTTACTAATCCGGATAAAACAACTGTGGAATTTACAGTTGGGGATAAAGTGGTTGTCAATTTTGATTTCCAAGAAAATACTGTTTCATCAGAATTTCTGCAGGAACATCCAAACGGAACTGTTGAGTTAGAAATTGTTTCTGTTATGAATAAGAAAATTAAAGGACATGTTTTAGATTGCAAGGACCCTTGCACATATCTGGAACTGTATCCGAAAAATATTCTCAAAATTGAGAAAATCTAAATCAGGAGGAAATTGTTATGGGAAATGAAAACACTTTTTTAAGAGAAATCAATCTTACGACATCAGAGTTTGCTCGCATCCGTTCTTTGCTTCGTATGACAGGCAAAGAAATCTTTGATTCTTTCAAAATGGTTTGCGGTGACAAAATTGTTCGTTCGGCAGATTTTGATGACGGATTCAGAATGGATGTGAGACTTGTTGTTCGTGATGGGGATGCACACCCATACACAGAGGCTGTCTTATACAAGAATAACAAGAAGTTATGTTGTACACACGGATGCGGATATGTTTTCGACGGTACTTGGTCTCTTATGTATGATGATAAAATCTATATGGTGAAAGTATTCGTTGGTGCCGAAGATGATGATGCTCAAATCAGAATCCGTATGAAAGGTGGCTGGCTTGTCACAAAAAGATGTAAGGATGTTGATAATGACGGAGTAGAAATTTTCTTCGAAACAGTCAATGGAGACATCGTTGATATTGTCGGCGTAAACGCTTTGCCGGACACGGACAAAATCGATGTGTACACATTCTCAGATGCTTTTGATGAGAACTACACAAATGAGTTCACATTAAACACAGAAGAAATCTGTGAGGCTACAGAGTAAATTTTGTAAAAAAGAATAAATAGGAGGAAATGAAATGAGAAGAGCGGTTGTAAAACTCTTAAAAACGGGCCAAACATCTTCTCGTAAGCCTATTTCAGAATTTATTAGATTCTGGTATCCGCTTCGAGGGGTCATCATGGTTAATCAGAAAGGAAAAATTGTGGCAAACGACAGTTCGTTCTGGTCAAAAGAAAATGAGCAGAACAGAAATGAGTTAATCGGTGATGTTTTGAATATGAAAAAAAGAAGCATGACAGACCGCAGTTTTTTCCATATGGTTAACCGGTACGAAAATGGAGATGCTTACGGAATTGCAAAATAAGGAGGAAAATTGAATATGAAGTCAAATGAAATTATTTTGGCTGAAATGGGGATGGTCTTATATGACCATCTCCAATATGCTGAATACGAATGTCGACACGCAAATGACTCTCACACATTAGCCAATGCAAATGGAAAGAAAACAATGATAACAGTGGTTATGGAAAATTTTTATTCCAAACTGGACGAAAGTGAGGACGCACAAAAGGTAAGAGATATGATATCTGATTACGAGAAAAAGTGCAAGGAATATAATCGAAAAGTTGCTATTGTTGTTGAGGCTTCTGATTACGCTTTGTGCGAAGGAGGCGATGATGCTGAAATCGAAGAAATCATCAGTGATTTAGAAGATGCCGGTATCGAAATCGTAGAGGAAAACAGAGACATAATTATAGAATATATTAAGGGAGAGGAAGATGGCGATGGAACCGACGAAGAATAACGAACAAAATGGTATCTTGTTGTATGAGGCTATGATTGATGCTTTACAAACATGTGAAGATAACAAACATGGGTTCTGGACAGACGGATATATGATTCTTTCTAAGTCCAAAGAGCAAATCAAAGCGGTTGCTAATTTCTTTGAAGACTTGGGCCTTAGTGAGGTTATTACCGGATACTATGACCCTGTCGAAGATGAAATTGACGAATTGGTTGATAAATATACCGGCTGTTACTATGTTAATGTTGAATAGGAGGAAATATAGATGAAAGTAAATAGAAATATTACAATCAATCTTTCGGCGGATGAAGTAAAAGAGATTATCGCAGAACACCTTACAAAAGAAGGATACGAGGTAAAAGCCGAAGATGTAACTCTTTCAATTGGTTCAAGAATGGAAGGTTATGGAATGGCTGAGCGTCCTGTAAACTATTTTGAGGGTGCATATGTCAATACTACATCTAATCAATAAGGGTTGACAACGGGAGGAATTATATATGAAAGTTATAACAGGTGGCAACACAAACGGAATCGAATTTAGTTGTATGTATGATGCAAATGATATGCGTTCCGATTTGGTGAAAGAAAAAGATGGAAATACTCTCTATGGATTTTACGGAATTGCCTGTAACAAAAATGATGCTACATCAGTATTGTGGTTTGACAAAGATATGAATTTTGTAGAAGGCGAAATTCTTAGAACATGTATAAACTGCACTTGGTGTGGTCAAAGCGGTGGCGGTTTCTTCCGAGAGTGTTTGAGTCGTGGCTTCCAAATCGACAATGAAATGGAATACAGTTGTAACGAAATCGAATTGTCGGTTTAACAGGAGGTAAGATATGAAAAGTTATACAATGTATGTGTGCGAGGTCTGCGGAAAAGAAAGTCGTGATGCTATGGAAATTAAAGAGCACGAAGCATCTCACCTTGGTCTTACAATTCCTGAATACGAGGAGTATTTAAAAAAACAAGGATTTGTGAGAAGATTAAGTGCTACGGTTTCTATTACAAATAATGAAATCACGAGAAAAAGAGTAGATGACGCTATCGAAGATTTGTTGGCGTTTGAAAATGCACACGGAATCAAAGATGGAAAATTAAATAGTGTATAAGTTATGTGGGCGGGTGTATCTGGTATATGCCCGCTAATGTTTAGAAAATTGGAGGAGATGAAAATGGCAAGATATAAAATGACCATTAACACGGACAAATATGTTTGTGGAAAATGCAGTAAAGAAAACTGGGAGCCGGGAACACGCAATGATTATATGCTTGCAATTAACGGAATCAAGAGAACTCTTTACAGTATGAAAGAGGTTGTGTGGCAACTTGAATTATTTAGAGGAAATCGCTTTTTACACTCTGAATGGCTAGAAGAAAAAGGAGATTGGTCTGACAAATATTTAAGATTCATACAGAAAAATTTAATTAAATACTATGACAGATTATGTGAACTTGAAAGAGAGCAGTATTTATCAGGTTACGGATGGGCACAGGGTTATTTTAATATTGATAAGGTATTGGAAGAATTAAAGACAGAAGGAACTGTCAAAGTGCCTTTTCAGTGGCTATATGACACCAGACAGTATGATAAAGCAATGGATGGTTGTTATATGGAAATCACAAAATTATAAATCAAAGAAATGGAGGAAACAAAGATGGAAAAAACATCTAGCAAACAAACATTAATTGATATTGCTACTTTAGTATATGACTATTTCCAAGGTGCAAAAGAGGACCTAAACCATGCTAGTGATTCTCATGAAGCAAGTTATGGAGAAGGACAATGTGTACTTATGGAAAAACTCCAAGGTGAAGTATACTGGCTTATCGGTGAAAGTGAAGACGGAGAAGAATTGATGAAAAAAATTCACAATTATGAACAAGAACAAGAAGAATATCGAAAAAAGGTTGCTATCATTGTTGAGGCATCTGATTATGAATTAACAGCAGGTTATGAAGATGACGATTGCATTATCAGCGATGCTATTGCAGACCTCGAAAGTCAGGGTGTTCAAATCTCCGAGGAAAACATGGACAAGATAGTCGAATACATGGAAAATTTGGAAGAAGTCTAAAGGGAGGAATAGATTATGTTAAAAAAACTGGAAGAAACAATTTTAAAAGCAATTGCTAAAGCCATTAAGGTTGTGAATATCGAAAATTGGTGGGAACAAGATTTTGAATCGGACTTTTGTTATGATTCAAAAGAAGAATTGTTGTCTTTCCCAAAAGATGACTATGAAACTGTTCAAGCAGATTGGGTTCACGGCCGCGCAGATGATGTAATGCAAGAGGTCCTTGGTATATTTGGATGCGGAGGTACTCCGGAAAACAAATTACACGAAATCTTTCTCGAAGAACTTTATGAAATTGTAAAAGTTCAAATGTTTAGTGCTTTACAAGAATTAGACAAGGCTATCACTGGAAGAAAATGTGGATGGAAATCTTGCAAGTTCAACGATGATGGTGTTTGTAAACAGAAAGATGGTGGCGGTATCACATACGGTATAGACCCGATTGGTCGTATGAAACACGAGCAACAGTCTGGAGAAGTAAAAAAACACTGCAGAAATTGCGTTCCGGATTTGGGACAGTTTAGAAGTCACCATATTAACATCAATACAGGTAACGGATATGCTCCGGGAACACCTACAAGTAAAGTAATTGAGGATTACACGGGTAATCTTGCAATCGAAAACTTGGAGTTCTGGGAAAAGAAATTTGGTTATAAAATCAATTATCCGGCAGGTGTTGCAATTTGCTCTCACGAAAACGGCGAAAATCTCATTAATCTTTGCATAGGTAGAAAAAATGGAAAAGTGAAATTTGGTGTTGACCTTTTTGTAGGGGATAATTATGAAGGAAGTAATTTCTTCGATACAATTGAAGATGCTGTCAAGGATTACAAACAGACTGTTGTAGATTGTCGCAATGGCAAATATGGAAAACGAGATTAAACGGAGGGTATATTATGAAAAAAATTGATTTTAACATTGATGTGTTTAGAGAAATCAAAGATAAGATGAATGGTAATGCAGATGCTAGTTTTGGCAACGAATATGTGCATACAATTGAAGGAGAAGATTATAATTTCGCTCTTGGTCTTAACAATGACCTCGACAACACATTATTAATCGATGTTATTAACAACGAAGATGAAGAAGTGGAAGAATATGAAGAAATAGAAATCACAAGATATACAACTTATGATGAAATGTTGAAACTGATTCTTCAAGTTGTTGAAAAATATGAATAGGAGGAAATATATATGAAAACATTTACTGTTTATTCAGACCGAGGCGGGGCAGTCCGCTTCGGCATGCATGGCAACAACCAAACTTTGATAGAAAGTCTTTATTATCCAACAACTTTTGGAGATGGCGAAATCAAAGTAGTTGTTTGTAGTTCTAAAGAATATTTTGAAGAGTTCAAAATGAAAAATAACGAAGGAAGATTTTTTGGAGTTGTTGGTGGAAAATTCAATTTATATGAAGATGACTGCTCTCAAACTCAAAATGCAATCCTTGCTTCTTTCGAAGGAGAATATCAATTATTCGACCAAATGGATGCTTACAATCCTATGCTTGTTATGGTAGTGCCGTTTAATAAAACCGATTCTAAAATTACTTATGAAAAAGAGGAATAAAACAGGAGGATTTCGGAATGGAAAATAAAAAAATTGTAAACGGTGTTCTGCTCTGTTGCGAAGTTGGAGTTTTGTTAAAACCGGACCATAAAGAATTTGAGGCGTATGCTATCGTATACGATAAAAAGTATGGTTACTTTAATGAAAACGATATTATGTATATAGAAGCAGACAAAGACGATGCTATTTCTTACGCAAAAGAATATGTAGAAAAAGGTGTGGATATGACCTATGCAGTTATCACTGACGAAGGTTTGTGGGACTACGAAGCATATGAAAATAGTGGAAAACTTGTCGATGACGGTGATATTGATGAGTGTGAATTCAAACACGAAGATATTATCTACTCAGTTGCAAAAATCAACGGAAAAATTGTAGAAAATTTTATTCAAATTAAGAAAGAATCATAGGAGGAATTGTTATGAAAATTAAAACAGTAATTACAAAAAAACTTGTGAGTAGCGAAGGAAAAGACTTTAAAATTGGAGATGACATTCATTTCTTTTTGTTGAGAAACGAAAAAAGATATGATTGTTTCGGTGTTATCAAAGATATCGATGAAAATACTTTCACTATTACCAAGGTACAGATTGATAAGATGAATGTGTCGGATGCATTGGTTATCAAGTGTGACGAAGTAGAAAACGGCGTGATTCATTTAACAGACAATGGTTACTGTTAAAATGAGGTGCTGGAATATGGAAGAAAAACTGTTTTTAGATGATTTTTTTGAAGAATATTCGGGATGCATTCATTCCGGCAAAGAAATCAAAGACGCAATCAGAAGAATTTACTATACAAGAGATGCGTTAAGTTATGAAGGAATGGTCGTTACTGATTTAAAACATAGATATGTGGAAGGTCAATATCCACTATCGGACAACAAAATGTACGAAGTTAGTCAGAATGATAAGGGCTATATCGTTATACGAAGAGCGTAAATAATCGTGTATAAGTTACAAGAGAGCACACCAAATGGTGTGCTTTTTTGTTTGTCAAATCGTGATTTAGTAAATCGTAATTTAGTAGTTTTCTCGCTTATGACACAATATGAAAAAACATACTATAAATAGATAATTTTAGAAAGATACAAGGAGGTACTGGTTATGAAAATAACATCAGAAAAAATTGTAAAACTAATTCAAGACGCAAATGTGCTCTTGGCTGACACAGGAATAAAAGTGAAAGAAGACTCTGCAGATGAAAATAAACGCACACTACTTATTTATGGATGTGGAAAAATGTATAAAGCAGATATATCTAATAGAAGCGGTCGTGCATACATATTCAGAATCGATGAAACACAAAAAGTTTTTGTTGCTGATATTCCGGTATATAAGAAAGACGGTGCGACAAAACTAACAACTACTGTGTTGGAAAATATCAAAAAATTATAGTTTTACAATAAAAAAACGGGGCTGAAAAGTCCTGTTTTTTTGATGGAATAAACAAGTATTTCTTGTATTGGGGCTCAATATGTGATATAATGTATATTGAGATATGGATATTGTTTATCAAACATACTACTTATATAATGTTTCATAAAGATACAAGGAAGAAAAAAGAAAGGAGGAAATTAATATGGTGGTTGTAATGCAAAGATTATACCCAAAAAATTTCATAGATGTGTTTGGAATATTTGAAACAAGAGAACTTGCAGAAATAGAAGTTAATAAAGCAATAAGTGCTTTATATGCGGATAATCCAGATGCACATAAAAGATGTGATTCTCTTGGTAATTATACTGTGTATTTGGACTATTCCGAAGAAGAATGTTTCCAATTTGATTTTAGCGAAGTTGAAAAAAACAAACAACTGCAACGAACTTACAAAGGAAATATTGATGTATTAAGAGAAAATGGATGGGAAACAACATCAAATCGTGTGTTCATGTGGCAATGAAAACGATATTGAAGTTTATAGCGTTTTGTTAAAAAGTAAAAAGGAGGAAATGAAATGAGTTTTTTAGAATTCAAAGCGTTGCGTTTTGATAATCGATTCTGGGTTGAAAATGGGAAAGTAGTAAGTGATAATAAACAGGGGAATAATGCTCTTGTTGTTGCAACAGATACAAGTTCTGATAATTTGCAGTGTGCTGAAAATATCTTGATTGAAAACAATCCGGTTTTGGCTAATATTTTCAATGGAACAAAACCTTTTGAAGTTAACGATTTGGATTTTTGCATCACTTGTATTGGTGATAATATGAGCAAAATACATCCGCAAAACAATTATGTATACACTGTTTCTCTTAAAGAGAATGGCCAACTTTCATTTGAGATGAATGGAAAATATGCTTATTTTTACCATTGTGGAATTTCTGAAGACCGTTATCTGTTAACAGACGGATGTTGTGCTCGTGCTTTTGAAAGATATATCAACAGAAAATTAAATCAATCAATAAAAGTTGATTGCCGTGGAGTTGCGATAGATATTGTAGATTTGTTGTTTACTGGAGAAGTTTATGGCATCATAAGAAAAGACGGTGAATATAATCTCTTGTATGAAAGCACGCAGGAAAAGAAATGGAAAAATGTATCAATGGCAGAAGTAGGAATTAAAAATTTCTATGATATTATTGAACAAGACATTAAAAAGAATAGCCTCCCGGTTGATGCATCCATTACTGATTTTTGGAAATTATATTCCTTTTTAAGTAATTCAAACAATGTTTTCAGTCTCGGTAGTAAAGAATTTGAAGATATCAAAGATGCAAAATTTCACGCTCTATATGACAAGTTGTATATGAAAGGAAAATCAACGCTTGTGCCAGGAAAAGATAGTAACCTAATAGGTTATTACATCAAATGCAAGGCGAAAATGCTCTTTGATAATGATAATTGCGGAAGTGGGTATTACAAAGTAACAATGCAGACATTCTTAAACAAAGAAGATAAAGAATATGCACTTGAAAATTTAAAAGAAACACCAATTCGCAAAAGGAATCTTTCTTCTGATTGTTTTGTTTTGAAATTCAATAATGATATCGAGAATCCAAGAGTTTTCTATGAAGGAGATACCGGTGAAACAATTGAGTTGATTAAAGATGTAAGTGTGTCTATGATAATGTTTAAGAAATAATAAGAAAACGGGGCTTAGGCTCCGTTTTTTTTGTTTTTAAAAACAATTTGTCCTTTCATACTATAAATAGAACACGCGTTTGCATTAGAAAGGAGTTTTTATATGAAAAAAATTATTGCTTTATTATTATCTGGAATAACAGTACTGTCCTTGGCTGGTTGCTCTGTGCCTATAAAAAACATGGGAACAGGAAAAAAGGCTGAAATTATTAAGGATATGATTGAGAAAACAGAGGAAAATAAGAATGATGTTTTGAAGAATAGTAAGTTGCCAAAATTGGAAGTGGAAGAATTGGCTTTGATGGACCTGTTTGATAATGAGCAATTGTATGGTAATTATGTGGTTCTTAATTATCGAAAAGTAGACACGGAAAACTTGGCAAACGAACATGGTTGCCTTGTTAATGTGAAAAAAGATAACGGTGTGTTTGTAATGGGAGAATTTGACGATATTCCGGCTATTATGTGGAATGATGGAAAATCCCCAATACAATGTTTCTATGGAGAATATGGGGATAAGCAAATGATTTTGGATAATGATAATCTAACAACGCTTAAAACCGGAGAATACAAAAACTTCGAATACTATGTGTTCCGTGGTGCTGTGCTGAATGAGGACTTAGATGATTATACATTGATGATTGATTTTGGTTGCGAGGGTTCTATTGTAAAATTGAGTCCTACATTCTATCACGAAGAATGGGGCTTTACTGAAGAATCAGAGTGTGACAAAATGATGTTACAGGTTGTGGAAGAACTGTTGCCGGTATTGGATTTGCATTGTTTCTGCTGCAAGAAATAATAATAGAGAAGGATTGAAACGGGACTCGGTGCGTCCTGTTTTTTTTGTGCAATTAATTGAGTAAAACATTGAAAAATGTCGGATTTTGTGATATAATAATTGTATAGAAATACGATGAAAGGAGGGATAAGAATGGCTAAAAATCAAGTATTGTCCGTTGCAAGACCGGACTTGGTTGCGGAATGGAATTATGAAAAGAATGGTGATAAAAAACCAGAAGATTTTACTTGCGGAAGCAACGAAAAAGTCTGGTGGAAACTACCTTATGATGATGCTAAGAGAGGTCACTTTGATTTCGAATGGCAGGCAAAAATATCCCATAGGGCAAATGGTTCTGGATGTCCATTTTTAGCAAGAACACCAAAAGTGTGGCCATCGTTTAATGATTTGCTTACAACTCATCCTGAATTATGCAAAGAATGGGATTATGCAAAGAATATTATAAAACCATCCGAGGTAACAGCAAGTTCAAACAAAAAAGTCTGGTGGCGTTTGTTGTATAGCGATTTTGAAAATAACAAAACTCACTTGTTTGAATGGAAAGAGTCAATACAAAACAGGGCAAGACGCGGAGATGGTTGCCCTTATCTTTCTAATCGGAAAATAAAAAGCGATTATAATTCACTTGTAGTCACGCATCCCGAACTTTTAGGTGAATGGAATTACGAGAAAAATGAAAAATTAGGAATTAAACCGACAGAAATAGGTGCAGGAAGTGTTAAAAGGGTTTGGTGGAAACTTGTATATCACGATGATGAGTTGGATAGGGATTTTGTTTTTGAATGGGATTCACCTGTTCGAGACCGAACTTTTTTTGGCTATGGATGCCCTTATTTGTCTGGACAGCGACTTTTGCCTGATTTTAACTCGTTGTTAATAAGAAGACCAGATGTTGCCGCAACTTGGCACAAAACAAAAAATGGAGACTTAACCCCAGACAAAGTGACTCACCTTTGTTCCAAAATAGTCTGGTGGGAGATAGAAGTAAACGGGAGAAAATATGAGTGGAAAGCAACAGTAAATGCAAGGGTTCACGGACAAACGCATCCGGCATTAAGTGAATCTAAAGTTGAAAAATTGGTGGAGTCAATTCTAGAACAAGAAAATATCAAGCATCAAAGAGAACATAAGTTCGATAATTGTCGTTCAGACAAAAACAGGATGCTACCATATGATTTTGCACTTTCTGAATATAATCTATTGATTGAGTGTGATGGGAAACAACATTTTAAGAGCATCGATTTTTACGGAGGGAAAAGACAGTTAAAGGAGCGTATAAATTACGACAATATTAAGAGCGACTATGCTTTTGCTAATGATATTCCGTTACTGCGGATACCGTACATATATGATGCTGTTAAAGACAAAGTTAAAATTCAAACATTTATTCTGGAATTTATAGAAACAAAAATGATACCACAAGAAATTATCGATTTTTATTCACAGTTTGAGTTTTCAACCTATGCTGAATACGCAAAAGAACATAATAAGAACATTCAAAAAACAGTCTCTTAACAAGGGATTGTTTTTTGTATTACAGGGCGTATTAGTCAGAAAATCCGGTTATTTGTATTTTCCCTTGTATTGGGTCTCAATATATGGTATAATCTATAATACAAAATAATAACAAAAGAAAGGAGGAGTCTGTTATGGCAATGGAATGGCAAAGTCTCAAATCGGTAATCTCGTCAGAAGAAATTTTCCCACCATATGATAGAGGTGAGTGGTATGAAGAGGATTTCAAAAGGGCAACAAAAAATTATGCTAATTTCCTTTCGTGTGGGGCGTACGACCAGATTGGTTATATTCCATCTGATAACGATTTTAGTTTTCGCAAGTTTTTAAATAAGGAATATAGAGTGGCATACGAGGCCGGCAAAAGAGATTTTCTCGCTGAACACAGAATTGGTTTAGACCACGTGTTGGCATTTAGAAACAAAACATCTCGCGAAACTGTTCTTATTGCACACCCGTATCATTATTATTGGGACGAACTCGTGAACTGGTGTAAAGAAAACCAAATTTCGTGTAGGGTTTACAATAAGGAATGCAATTTCTACGGTCATCATGCGTACCTGTTGTGTGCTGGAAGCAAAGAAGTTTTGGATGAAAAATTACAGTATATTGATGAAAGTTGTCTGGTAGATAGTTTCGACTTCGAGTAAAAAACAAAAATCATAACAAAAAATAAAGAAAACAGTTTCTTACCAGGAAACTGTTTTTTTGTTTGTGGTGCCAAAGAATATAATGATTGTAAATTTTGTTCTTGCATTGAGGCTCAATATATGGTATATTTTGTTTAATAAATATTAATATTTATTTTACATAAAAAGGAGATAAAGATGGGAAGAGGTAAGGAAATAGAATATAAAGGAATTAAATATTCAAGCATAAAAAAGGCTTGTGAGGCATTGGGTTTGCCACACACGACAATACGTAAGAGAATAAGAACGGGTTGGACTATAGAAAAAGCATTGTCTATTCCTGTAATAACAAGGGATTCGAATACTACTGTAGTGTATAATGAGAAAGAATATTCCAGCAAAAAACAACTTTGCAACGAATTAGGAGTAAATTATGACGCTGTTATAAAGAGAATGTCGGATTATGGGTACTCTTTAGAAGATGCTGTGACAAAAAATATAAAAGGAAAAAATGAACGAATTGTAGAATATAATGGAAAGACATATGCAAGTATAAGTGATTTGTGTAAAAAATACGGGATAAAAAAACACATTATTTATTCGAGAATGTCAAAAGGAATGACTTTAGAAGAGGCAATGTCTAAACCGATAAAAGAAAGAAACTACGAATTAGAATATAAGGGGAAAAAATATTCTTGTTTGAAAGATTTGTGTAAAAAAATAGGAGCACCATATTCGCTAGTATGTCGCCGGGTTAATGATGGATGGAGTCTTGAAGATGCATTAAATACTCCTGTTAGACACGAAATAGAATATAGAGGAAAAAAATATCCTAGTATAAAAGCGTTGTGTATGGAGAACGATGTTGATTGCACTGTTGTTTATTCGAGATTGGAAGCCGGGTGGACGTTAGAGAGGGCATTGAATACTCCGGAAGGAATATGTCCCAACGCCAAGGAAGTTGTTTATAACGGAGAAACATTTAAAAGCATATCTTCTCTATGTAGAAAGTATGGATTAAATATTTCTAGAGTAACGACACGTGTTAAGAGAGGCATGTCGATAAAAGACGCTGTTGAAACTCCTGACATAGTATCGCAGGGAAAGCCTTGTGTTTATAATGAAAAAAAATATAGAAGCATAAAAAATTTATGTGAGCAATTGGGATTTAATTACGATATAATATTAAGACGTATAAATAGTGGGTGGACATTGGAAAGAGCCATAAATACTCCGGGGAAATCAAATAAAATAGAGGTGGTTTATAATGGTGAAAAATATCAAAGTATAAGTAAGTTGTGTGAAAAATATGGTGCTAATTATTATATTGTTGGTGAAAGAATTAGAAATGGTATGTCAATAGAGGAGGCAATGAACACGCCCGTGGAAAACACAGAAATAAGTTATAAAGGAAAAACTTATAAGAGTTTTACAAAATTATGCAAAGCATATGGTATGAATAGGACAACTGTTAGTTCTCGCATGAAACTCGGTTTACCGCTAGAAGATTCGTTAAATGTTCCTGCTAAAAATATGTCGAAAGAAATAGTGTATAAAGGAAAAACATATTTAAGTATAGCAGAATTAAGTAGAGCGTATGGAGTAAGTGAAATAAATCTTCGCAATAGAATTTATAAAGGATGGTCTGTAGAAGAAGCATTGTTTTGCCCAATAAGTTTTTCGCTTGGAGAATATCGTGTTAAACAAGTTTTAGATGAATTAAGTGAGGTCTACTTTCACGATAAAACTGTAAAAAGAATTTTCACAGAATTAAATTTATTAGATAAATATGATGAGTTTATAGATACACTAATATTTGAGTTTCAGAAAAATGGTCATAATTGGTCTAGACATAGAATTGCCGCATTAAGATATGATTTTGCTGTTATCCGTAAGGAACAGATTTATTTATTTATAGAATTTGATGGGAAACAACATTTTCAATTTGTCAATCTGTTTTTTAAAACTTTCGAACACTTTTTGTACAGGCATAACGCAGATGAAATAAAAAATTCTGCATCAGAAATTAAAAAAATTCCATTGCTTCGTATTCGTTTTGACCAGGTCGACTATTGTAAAGAAATGATTATGGATGCGTTGGACAACCCTTATAAATATCTAGAACAACACAATACATATTTGACAAACGAAGAATACTGGGATATATTTGAAAATATAGAAGAATCCGCATTAAATTATGCATAATAAATATCTCCAGAATCAAAGAAAACAGTTACCGTACAAGTAACTGTTTTTCTTTTTGGAATTACATCCATTGTTTTCTTTTTTTACTTTGTTCTTTCCAACATCTTTGAGTTCCTCGTGGAATATCGTCATAGACGGTTGGAATATTCTTTCTTCTTGCTCTTGCGTACTTTCTGTGTTCTTCATCGCCGTACATTCTTAATTCTTGTGTGGTTTTCATATGACGAAGCCAATGACAGCCCACGCGTCTTCTTATGAGATTTGGGACCGGGTCCATTCTGTAACGGTAAGGAATTTTATCATACTTGTTGATTAAAACATCCCCGTGCTGTAAACTTGTCCAGAATTCTTCTCTTTCTTGGGCAGTTTTCTCGCAATTTGCTTCAAATCTTTTGATTGCTTCGTCTTTGTACTTACGGACATCAATGATGCGGTCATTGTCATCGATGAAAATGTAGCGTCTTACATAGGCGGTTTGCTCTCCAAACCAATTATAGTTGTTTTCAGTATCATTTCCATTCATATTAACCGAATCTATGTATGGATTAGTTAATCCGTTAAGCCAACTCTTGCTATAGGTTCTTGCTAAGAAATCAATCAAATCCTCCTCAGAATCAAACACAAAAGTAAAAGCATTTTTGTGTACATCAAAAAGATGTACTCTTACATTATTTTCAATTTTATACATACTAATAAATCTCCTTTCTATAGATTTATTAGTAGTCAGTCCACTTACGCATAATGTAAAACCCCTTTCGTTTTATTGTCTACTTATAGTATGCCATATTTTGTTAAAAATAGCAAGTATTTTTATTTTCTATCATACTATTATTGACGGGGCTTCTAAACCTTTTAACTGAAGGTAGAGGGGTGCAGGAAAGCATTGTACCGGTTGGTATGGCGGCTTAAGAACCGTTTGGCGAAAATAGTTGATAATGCGTGTTTATGCAAAACCAATCTGATACGTACGAAAGTCCAGGACGCTTTGCGTACGCCTGGTTCTCGGGGAATGTTGGATGTAACTTACCGACCTGTTCCGGGGTAATCGAACTCTGAAAAAGGGAAGCCAGCCAGCCCTGTTTTTTCAAAGGAGAAAATTATGAAAAAAGAATTAGATATAACAAAGTTTAGAAAGCCAACAGAAAAAGAAATTGAACAAATTGCGAAAAATATTGCACATAGAAGAAAGTCAACGCTAAAAATCTGCAGGATATCGTCTTGTATTTGTTTTGTGTTGGCTATTTTTATGTTTTTGGGTGTTCTTTTCAAGGTAACAAATACAATAATGGGAACCATTTTTGGTTTTGTATTTATGGTGATTTCGTTGTCTCTATTAAATACAAAAAGGAAATTAGATAAAGAAGTGTATGCTTGGGCAAAAGGTGATTTTGTTGTGACAGATGGGTTAATTACGAAAGTTGTTAATAGTTCCGATTTACCAGGGTGGTTTAATGTGTTAATTATTGATAACGAATCAATACAATGTGGATGGCACACGGTCCGGCAAGAAGGTGTGAACATGGGAACAAAAGTTTTGCTGGCACATCCTATATCACAAGAGAAAATAAGGGCAAATACATACGCTTTTACCGAATTTATGTTAACAGATGAAGGCGCGAAATTTTTCTAATTTTCATTGACAAACCTTGTGTAAAATGATATAGTTAATATATATATTGAGGCTCAATAAGAGCAGTTGTTGAGGAGGATTAAAATGACAACAAAAATTACACTATTGGTAGATGAAAAATTAAAATATAACTTAGAAAAATTGTTAGGAGAAAAACTAGAAGCACAGGTTGGTTTTGATGATTTCTTTAATTGGATTTTGTTTCGCTATGATGTGTTATTTAGAGACAGACATCATATGCCGGTCGTTATAAAGAAGTTAGAAGAAATCAAAGATACAAAATTAGAAGGAGATGTAACAGAGATTTCCTTTAATGCAAAAAAAGAACTGGTAAAAAGAGCACAGATTCTGACCGGAACAAACTTAAAAATCGAAGAAGATGAAACTCGTGCTGTCACTTGTGCTGTTAGGGAATATGCAATGAACTTTGTGATGCCGGATAGTATTGCAGATAGATTACAACCAGAAAACGAATACGGATATAAAGATAGCAGAAAAATTCAGGACGAAGAAAAGAAACAACTTGGTCTTCAATTACTGGGCTCTTTGTATTTGCGTGAAGCATTTATGAAAGACGGTTGTGATGTAACTACGCTTTCAGATGTATTAGCGAAAGAAACATATATCAACAATTACGATATGTCAGTAATGGCAAAGACATTGCGTGCTTATCATCACGGAACCATATTGGTGTCTACAATATTCCCGGACTCTGCGGGAAACAAAGGAGTTTTATATCGTCTTGATGAAAAAGAACAAGATATGCTTTGCTTCGTAGAAAAGCAATATTCTATGAAATGTTGTCATGTTGTGAAGGATGTGTATTCGGAGAATATTATTCGTTACGATTTTATTATGTGTCCAAATACCGAAGAAGAATTGAGATGGAGTATTCTAACTGGTAATGTTTGCTATGTCTCTGTTTATGGAAGTAGACCGCAAAGCGGTAGTTCCGGAAGTGGATTTTTGCATCCATCCGGGCAGCATTTTCAAGACGGAGGTTTTGTGTTGCTTTAAACATTTTAGGTAACATTCCTTATCCAAGAGAGGTTGTTATCTGTCATACTATATATAGAAAGGAAGTTAAAATATGAAATATAAATTTGACAGTGCTTTATATTTCAAGCATATGTGGTACATATATTTGGCTGTTTGTATAGGCGTTACAGGAGTTTTGTACATGTTTATGTATATGAATGAGAATTTAGATGTTATTCCTGCGCTAGTTTGCTTTGCATCTGTACTTTTCATAACCGTTCTTGTTTTATTAAACAGATTACGTACATGGAATGGCTCTTATGTGGAAGTAAAAGAAAATTTTATAGAGTATATGAGAATTAAAGCAAGTGGTTATTCTGGTTCTGATATGACCGGAAATTGGGTCACTCATACATCTTCTTATTGGATATTTACTGTTAGAACAATAGAGTATTGTGCAAGAGGTATTAAAGTATACGGTTATATCAATGAGGAAATCGTAACAAAAGAAGATATGACAAAAAAGAAGATGAACACAAAAGATGTTGTATGGATTCCTAAATACTTTGAAAAAGAACAAGATATGTATCGCAATATTCTGGAATTTTACAAAAGGAGGAAGTGGCAAGATGGCAGAAGAAATCAAGGATAAAGAAGATTTTAAAATCACGAATTTGACTGATTTGCAGGGTGTTGTAGATGAATCTGTGTATAGGGCTATTTGTGAATATGTAGACTCTCAAGAAAAAGAGTCTCTTGATAAGATTCAAGAATTGCGAGAACTAAATGATATCTTACACGGAAATCTAAAAAGAACAAGACATGAAAAAGATATGAGTAACGCCGTTTTGTTTTTATTCTTAAATGATATCAAGGTCGTGTATCACCTTGGTGATACTATTACACAGGAAGAAACATTAGACAGACTGTTAAAGTTAATCAAGAACACAGAACGATTAATGAGTGATGATAACAGTACCACAATAGAATAACGATTCTAACAGGTAAAGACCTGTAAAACAGAACTTATGTTCTGTAGAAAAAAATAAATAGCAAAGGCGGGATGTTTTTATGGTAATTGAAAAACATGGAGACCACTTATATGTGGAGACAGGAATTTATTTTGACAAGAAGGGGGTTTTCTGTGAAAGACCGTATGTTGCACTTATGGCTTTTAAGGATGGTTCGGGATGTAAAACATTCGACGAACATTCTATTTTTATCGGAGTACTTGACGGTGATGATTTCAATGTAAGTATGGTGTATCACGCAGATGAAGGTAATTTTAATAATGTACTGCACGAACTTGTAAACTGGATGAAAGACCATGAACAAGGCACCACTATATATATGAATGTATGGGATGCTTTTAATTTCTTTCCTGATTGTGGTTGCGAAAGAGTGTTGTGGTAGTTGGCTAACTAAATAATAATATACATACAAGGAGGGTTTTTTATGAAGTGTAAAGAATGTCCTTACATACAAGATGAGTTAGAATTAAGAGCGAAACATTATGAAGATGTGGCGAAAAAATTTGGTTTTCCAAACGATATATATGGTGATGCCACATTGGAAGAGGTTCTTGATTTAGAATCCGAGTATTTTTGGTGCCCTAAAACCGGTGGTAAAATATGGGCATGCGGACGCTGCGAGGATGCTGTTGAAGAATTATTGGTTGCGACAGTAGAAGGTGAAAGGCATTTGAGCCGTAGAGAAGCAGAAGAAAGATATAAAAATCATTTAAAATTTCTTGCGGATTTTTGTGCATATTATCCGTCTCCTGCAGAAAAAATGGATGTCAATAGAAAAATTGTTTATGATGAAGGTCTTGGTAAAGAAGATGTGGATGCAAGAACCGTATATCATAAAAGATATTGGGTAAATAGAAACGGAAGAAAAGGTCGTGCTCATTTCAGCAAAAACCAAGCAAACAGAAAAGTAAGAAGATATAAGGGCGATTTGTCAGATGGCAATGAATATAAAAACCTGTACACAATTGATAAATAAGGAGGATATAAAAATGGGAACAGGATTATACGACAAGTTTAACAGGGAAATTAAAATCGGTGATAAAACCAAACTGGTTTTGCCGAGCGGAGAAGTTCGCATCTTTGATGTGTGTTTTAAAACTGTTAAAAGAACAGTTAAGAATCATCAGGATTTCGTAGATGGATATTCGAAAGTATATATAACAGGGGTCGTGTTCTGCTGGAACGGATATGATTTATTCCCTTGCGTTGGAGAAGATGGAGAATCTGATGTAAGAAAAATGGAAATCATTTCGAATCAGGAAAAAGAAGATAAGGCTCAAGAGTTTGAAAACTTCTGGAGAAATAAATAATATAACAACCTAAAAACAAGGGACGATGCGATATGTTTGGTCAATATATTGGCTCGTCCCGGTTTTTCAATTAATGAAAGGAGAAAATAATATGGTAACAGATTTTGCAACATGGATGTTGGAAAACGGATTTGACCGTATTTTTCGTCTGTTAGAAAAACGCAGACCGGGCGATTGGACCCCATATGAAATAGAACAAAAGTTTGTAGATGAAAGTCAATATGTTTCTAATGAATATAGGTTTGTCAAAATAGTGGAAGCGGTTGAACTTAATAATGATATTATGCTTGGTTGTGTTGATATATTGGATTGGGAAGATGTTGAAAAATTAGAAGGAAAACCAATTCATTATTACTTGCTTAGTAATATTGAATTATCATTCTTCCACGAAGATATGAATAGAGAAAAATGGATTTAAGGAGGTGTTTTGTTTGAAAAAATCATATAAAAAAATAATCGGAATATCATTGGTTTTAACCGTTATTGTTGGTGTGGTTGGTTGTTCGTCTGTAAAACCGCTAAAAGAAAAACCGGATATAGTAGATGACCCTGTTATTAAAAATGCAAAATTGGATGAAAACTTTATTGATACACAAATGAACTTCTCAGTTGATTTATTTAAAGAGACAGCAAGTAATGAGAAGGGTAAGAATGTTATGATTTCTCCTTTTTCGGTAATGACAGCACTCTCTATCGTTGCTAACGGTGCTGACGGTGAAACGAAAGAAGAACTGGAAAAAGTACTGGGCGGGAAATATACCATTGAAGAACTAAAGAAAAACATTAATGCTTACATAGAAAGTTTGCCTTCTGGCGAAAAATCAAAACTTCAGATAGCCAATGCACTTTGGCTGAATGAAAAAGATGGACTTGTAATCAATGATAAATTTATTAATACCGCGGTGGATTATTACGATGCTGAAATCAACAAGGGTGCTTTTACAAAGAAAACCGTGTCAGATATCAATAAATGGGTGAAGAAAAACACAGACGGGATGATTGATGAAATTATAAAAGAAGTCAGTCCAGAAACGGTGATGTATGTATTGAACGCGATTGCTTTTGATGGCGAGTGGAAAATTCCTTATGAAGAGGATTCTATACACGAAGATATTTTTCATTCTTATAGTGGAGAAAAACAGAAAGTTGATTTTATGTACTCAGAAGAACTCTCTTATTTCGATGACGGATTAGCAACGGGATTTAAGAAATCTTATAAGGGTGGCAATTATAGTTTCGTAGCAATGCTTCCGAATGAAGACATTGATATCGATGAATATGTATCTAAATTAACATCGGAAAGTATAAAAGAAACATTAGAAAATAAAATTTATGCTGATGTTCGTACATCGATTCCTAAATTTGAATCAGAATACAAAATTAATATGAATGGCATTTTAAATAATATGGGGCTAAGTCAGATATTTGATGAACAAAACGCCGACCTTACAAAATTAGGGACTTGTGATGAAAAAAACATTTTTGTAAGTGGCGTAAACCATAAAACATTCATTTCTGTGGATGAAAAGGGCACTAAAGCAAGTGCTGTTACATCGATAAGTGTAGAAATGTCAGCGGCGATGACCCCGGATGAAATTGTAGAAATCTATCTGAATAGACCGTTTGTATATATGATTATTCATGAAGCGACAAATACGCCATTGTTTATGGGGGTGCTTAACAATGTGGAATAAAAAAAGAAGTTTACTCACCGGGATATTATGTTTGGTTGCTTTACTTTCTTTGTGTGCTTGCGGAAAAAAAGACGAAAAAGAAAAGGTGCAAAAACCAAAACCGGAGGTTTATGAAGAAGAGTATTATGGCGACCTTGTGAGAAACGCATACATCGAATATAAAGGCACAAAAATAGACGCTCCTTTTACAGTACAGCAATTGATTGATGCCGGATTAGAGTGGAGTACCGAAGAGCAAAAAGATGAAATTGTTCCAGTTTACAATATGAGTTCTAAAAATAGTGTATTAAAGGTACCAGATGGCAAAGGTGTCGTGCATTTTGTTGCACATAATCTCGAGGACAAAGATGCTTCCATTAAAGACTGTTATGTTACTCTTCTAACTACTAATTCGGAAGAAATTACGGTTAATGGCATTACTCCATATAAGACAACCTATGAGGATGTTATTAAAACTTTCGGAAAAGATGTGGCTGAAAGACGAAAAACCTATGAGGAAGAATCAAAGGTCTGTTATGATGAAGGGCGCCGACTTGATATGGAGTATCTGGCAAAAGGGAAAAATCAAACCTTTGGTGAAAAACAAATCAGTGATTTTATCCTGAAAACATATGTCTCTGTAGAAAAAAACATTATTGATTATGTATCTCTACAGGTAAGAGAATAATACACAAGACCGGTTCTTGCCGGTCTTTTTTTTGTTTAGAAATCATAAAAAACATACTATTGGTATGGATAATATAAAGAAATTTGGATGAAAAATTAAGGAGGAAAGTATATGAGTTATTATTCAGATGTTACAATTTTGGCGGGAAGAAAAGCATACGAAATTCTCGCAGAAGCATGGGGAAAAGATGGATTAAGACCAAGTTTGACAAAATCTATTATGAAAGATGAGTTCGTGTTTATTCAGTTCCGTCAAGTAGATAAAATACCACATACTGAATTGTATAATGCGCTTGCCGGATTTGAATTTTGTTACAATATTGAAGACCGCGATTGTGCTATGAAGGCAATTGTCTTACACGACAGTAAGACGGGAAATCAGTTTTCCAATGATGAAGGAGAAAAACTATTTGCTGATTTCGACACAACTGTTTGCTTTGTTTTACCTAGAGAGATAGGTGAAGAACTTAAAGGCGTTATCCCTGTGGTTCCTGTAGGTGCAGGGATGATTGGAGTTTGAAATTAGTCTACAAAGAAAACCGGGTATAAAACTCGGTTTTTTCTTTTTCTTCTCTCATACTATATATAGAAAAGGAGTGTTTTTATGAAAAAGAAAAACTATTTTGAAAGTTATACATACGACGATGTGTTAAGCAAGACAGTGCGTTCATGTCGTGTCTCTCAAACAAAAATGATTCGTCGTGCATATCCAAACTATGACGAAGAAAACGACTGGGTGCTTTGGCTTGTGGTCGATTTGTTTGATAAAACTGCGGAAGATAATTTAGAATCCATAGTAAATATTAAAAAAGTGGACGGTAGCGAAGTTGTTTTCACACCTATTTTAAGGAAGCCTTATCCTAATATACATATTCATCAAGTTGCACTATATCCAAGCGAGAATAATAAAAGAGTGTATGGCATTCCTCTTGTGTTTAAAACATTTGAAGAAATTGAAGATATAAAAGAAATTTCCATCAAGTGGATTAAGACATATATCAAAAATTCATTGTCAAATACGGACAAGTCCTGTGTTTTTGCCGAGGTTTTAAATGTGTTATACCATACTGCTTTCGAAAAAGACACAAAACATCCCGAACATCGTATGTTTACCATTTATAGTTACGATAGATTTTACAATGGTTATTATGGAAATGATAATGGAGAGAGCAAGGAACAGGAACAAGAATATTATGACCAATTCGCTGATGTGCGTCATCTGAATGTAATATCGTCTGTCAAAATGGATAGAGTAGTAAATACTTTTGGCTATGTAATCAGAAACAAAAACAAACAGGAAAATGATATTCTTTTGGAAGATATAAAACAGCAATATGCCAATCATTTCAAAGAAACACCGGAGGGATTGGTGGTGTTTGATAATGTGAAAACAATGTTATGGAAATCAGACTTAAAAGAACTGTTTGGGTATATGGTTACACATCACGAAACCGATGAAACGCTGACGGCTACTTATCTGGCCGGCGTTCTGCCAGAACCGAGTTTTGGGTTCTAAAAAATTAGTTGATTGTTCTGGAAAAATATGCTATAATATGTATATCAAAACAAAAGGAGAAAAATCATGTATGTAGATATCAAACTAAAAGATGGAACTGAAATGTACGAAGTAATTGTTGAAAAAGTATGGGTAAAAGATGGTGTTTTACATATACAAAAACCACTGGGGACAACATGTGTTCCTTTGGCAAACATCAAATCTTATAGATATGGAGGATAGAAAAAAATGAGAGATAAGGATATTAAAATTATTCCTGGTGAAGTAGACAAAGATAAAGCAATGAAAAGTCTGTTGTTTTTAAGACCGGAATATGTGTCGTTTGAGCAGTGTATTGGGGCTGTAATTGACAGAATCAATGAATTAGAAAGAGAAAAAGAAAATGCTCTTGCTCAATTGAGAGAATTTAACAAAGATGCAGAATTAGAAAAACTTCGCGAAGAATTGAAAGAATGTAGAAAAGAAGCATCTAGAGGATTTAGTATCTCCGAAGAAGAACAAAAAGATATTGATAATTGGAAAAGAAAACATGAAGCAGAAAAGCACGGATTAAAAACAAACGAAGATAGAATGAAAGCGTCTGGTACTATTGGTGGTCGTTATACATACCACTTCCACCCGACCAGTATTGGAGATATTGGAATTATCGAATGTAGTTGTGGAGAAAAGTTTTGTTTTAGGGAGTTGTACTGATATGATTACATCAACCATTAATCAATCTTCCGTTAGTACCTTATGTAAATCGCCAATGTTTTCGTTCGAAACGATTGTTGTAAAGTATATCGTTGGTAGTAATGATAAATACCGCGCGAAAAGAACAATCAATGTGCAAAAAGAAAGAACAAAACAGAGGTATCTTCAAATTAACAGAATGCTACAAGGCAAGAAAAACGCCCTCTAATGAGGGCGTTATCTTTCTGTTGTTTATTCCGCATCTTCTGGTGCTTTTTCAACAATCATTTTTTTATCTTCATACGTAATCTTTAAATTTCGGTCATCCGGTGTAATTCCCATGTCTTTGGCCCATTTTGTAGGAATGTTTACACGATACGCCTCTGCGTTCTTGCTTGCATTTCCTCCGGGTCTTCTTAATACTGCTTTACTTTTTCTAGTTTCCATACAAAATACTCCTTCTACCTAAAAACAAGATATCCACATAATTGCCAGTTGTAACCCAGCAAAAAATACTCCTACTGCACACATTGGCAAAGCAATAATACGCACGCCTGCACTTAGATATTTTTTTTCTTCCATATCTTGTTCAATTTGTTTGTCATTGTAATCCGTAATTTCTTCCAAACTGTTTCTTTTCAACATCTGAAAAACGTTAATTACAACAGCAATAATAAAAATAGTAAATGTGACTGTAAAAATCAAAGTGTTTACTGTCAACATTGATAAAAGAAAAATAATTCCTGCCACACCTAAAAACTTGTTTGATTTGCTCATATTTTTCAACATACAATTGTCTCCTTTCTATGAGTCTTGTTTGATAGTCCATACTTCGTATGGGCTTATATAATACATCCCGACTTTATAATCGGCGTAATCAACTGTCTTTTTCTGATAATAAATTTTACAATCGGATTTATCTTTGGTTGTCAGCCATAGATATTTTACATGCTCCGCATAACGAGAGTCGTTGTATCGATATTCCTGCCCTTGTTTGCAACAAAGAAATTGTTTCATTATTTGTTTTGGATTGATTTCTACAAAAGCACCATAATCACCAATAACAACTCTTTCATATCCAGTACAAATCTGGGTACCACACGCTGAAAACAGTGCTCTGTCTTGCTCGCCATCTTCTTTACACCAATCAGGAAGATTTTCTCTATACTTATCTCTGACATCTCCTGTAAAGAGATTAATTGGAACTGGCTCGTATTTGTGTTTCTTCGCCAGTTCTTCTTGGAAAAGCAACATTTCTTTTCCTATCTGACTGATTTCTCTCATCATAATCACCTTGTCTTTTTTTTGATACTTTGGACACGGAATATTATAATATATTATATTATTTTTTGTCCAAAATTATGCATATTATTGCTGTTTAATATCCGAAAGCATTCTATCTTTCATAATTGGTCTAAATCCAGTTCTTTCTACAGATACACAGTAATGATATTTACTAAAAGTCTGATATATCGGGGAACCGTGTACATGGGCAAACACATTCACATAAGGCATGTTGGTGTTTACATACATTGGCTCATGTGACAATATCCAGAATCCATCTACGATAATCGGTCTGTCATACACTTCTGCAAAACCTGCTTTTCGATAGTAATCATTACTTTTTATGTCATGATTACCCTTAACAAGATATATTGTTCCATTTAATTGCTTTAATATTTCCGCTTCGTGTCCTTCTGCTCCAAAATCGCCGAGAATATAAACTTCGTCGTCATAATCTACTGTTTCATTCCAAAGTGTAATCAGGGAAACGTTCATTTCGCTGGCATTTCCGAATGGTCGGTTTTCATATTCAATTATGTTTTCATCATCAAAGTGCGGGTCTCCATAAAAATAAATATTTCCCATATAATTACCTCCTATTCCGGCAACAGTTCTTTCGCAACTTCTTCTAATTTTTCCATGTTGATATTTTCAATAACGGTATCGTCATTACCGATATGCATGTGTTCTGTGTAAATAATAATTTTAGCAATATCTAGTGCGGTAGGTTTGAGATTCACCTTCAACATTGCAATTATATATTCTCCGACATCTTCTTTCATACTATCCATTTCATAACGATAATATTTTGCATAACTTTCAGGCTCGTCATCATCTCCGTAACTGCCATATAGTGCGAACATAATTTCTTCTTTTAAAGAATTGAATTTTTCTTCGAATTGTTCTCTTTTTTCAATAAACTTCTTCATTATACTTTCTCCTTATTCTTCCCAATTTGCACCGGTTGCATAATCAATTTCCACACCCGGCTGTACATTATATACATAAACGCAAAAACAAATCTCATTATCTTCTACCGATTCTGCTTCCATTAAAACACCACTTGCTAAAAGGTTGTCATCTTCGTATATAGGTGTTACTCTATACATAACCTGATGGTCTGTTTCTCTTATATAATCTGCAATCATGTTTTCAAAAGGAAGCATCCCTTCTACATTCATATATCTGGTGCCGGTGATTAGATTCTCTGCGTTTGCGTTTTCACCTGTTAATTGAAAACCAATCAAGTGGCAGCGATTGTATAACCATTCTCCGTCAACAAAATCATAAGATACATTTTTCCATCCTGTCGGTTTTACTTCACTGATACTTTCTCTATCTTCCGTCGGCATCATCTCTGTGCCCAACATTGCTTCGGTATAACCACATCTACCAAGATAATCAAGGTCACTGTAATATTCATAACAATCCGAATCCAGTTCTTCCTCTGAAAAATCAGGGTCGTTAGAGTTTATCACTACATATGGCTCTCCTGAATATTCCGGTATCTCATCTAATGCAATTTGTTCGTAATCGTTGTCTTGGAAAATGGAGCCGGAATCAAATAATCCCGGAGTATAATCAATATCTAAATAGTAATTTGCAACTGAAAACAAAACAATCACAATTGCAATCAATATATTTCGTTTTAATTCTTTTTTAGCAGCGGTCTTGCTTTTTTTTCTTACAGTCCTCATTTTCTGACCTACCTTTCTTTTTATTTTATCTCACCTTTATTATATACACATTGAGACTCAATAGTCAAGAGAAAAATAATAATTTTGTATATAAAAACAACCCCAAAATACAATATCTTGGGGTTTGTGTCTTTTATTTCATATGAAATTCTAAATTATTATCATTTAATTTTTGTTTTTCTGTGTTTAAATATTCTTGCATTGCTTTTTTTCCAAGAGAAAATACCTCTTCTGGAATCTCTTTCTTCCACAACCATAATGCTCCGTCTTTGGTTGCACGATACCCTCTTTGTTTCAGCACATCCTTATGATTATATGTATTCCCACAAACGGTAATTTCGTGCTTTTCTCGCTTATGTATTTTTGCTCCGTCTACAATCTGAATATCTTTTTCTGATAAATAATTTAAAAGAAACTCTTTTTCAGATACTACATCGGCTGTCTCTTTATACCAACTATTATCTGCTGAGGAAAATTTGTATCCGCGAGATTTCAAAATATCCTTTATAGCATATGAGTTATATGTATGGATTTTCTTAACATCATCTTTATACGACACTTTATTTGGTACATACTTTGAAAGCATTTTTAAAACTTTATTGTTATCCGTGTAGTTAGTTTCGTCTGATACTCTTTTTATTTCTTCTACAGATAAAATACCCATATCTAAAGCAGCGAAAAGTAGTTTTTCGTATGCGACATAGAAGGCTGAGCCATGCCCGGACCTTCCGGTGTCTCTGGTTTCTATATGATGTGCTAATTCATGTATACATACCCTGATAAGTTCACGAGCGGTCTTGCCTTTCCATCCCACAATGCGAATTTTTTTATCTTTGAAAGTATAATATCCACCATATGATTTTGCATCCTTTTCAGAAAGTTCCAAAAAGAAACTCTGATATTTAGCAAGTGTATCTGGATTTGAGTCTGCATAAGCAACTCCTACTATGTCGGATAGCATCTTTCTTATTTCATAAGTCATATATTCACCTCGTTTCATTTTTGTACTTATATTATGTATTTTGCAAAAAGCACTTGACTGCCGCCCCTTCTGGGTATATTATATAAGTGTATTGGGGCTCAATATAAGCATTGTTGGGTTTCAGTTAGTCAATCATATTATATTCAGAAAAGGAGATATAAAAATGCAAGAACTCAAATTTAAAAATGTAACAATCCAATATGATGAAGATTCTGTGAACGAGAAAAAAATACGAAAACACAACACAATTATGTATTGCGGAACCACGATTTTTGTGATATTGTGGATGGTTTTAAGTTTCTTTACCATGGAATGGATATTCCATATTGTAGAAAATGAAGTAGCAACATATGGATGGAGTACGGTTGTTATCATTGCAGAGTTGTTATTAGGAATCTGGGGTATTTCCATTATCTGCAGTAAACAATATGGTAATCCGAAAGCAGGAATATGGTTGGATTATATTTTGAGACAAAAAGAAATTGAAGTCGGATGGTTTAATGAAAGATTGAAATTTGTTACTACTAACAGTAATGGCTCTCGTGATTATTCATTAAGTTCTTTCTTAACGCCTATGAAGAGCGAAGTTGTCGTGAATGACGAAACAAATAAACAAGGATTAATAAATGTTACAATTGATATTACAGATGATGAAGAAACAATAGTGACTGTTAAAAATGTAAAAACGGAGGAGAAATAGAATGACGAAAAAAGAAAAGTTTATTGGAAATATGGCGGGATATGCAGGTGTCGCTTTGCTTATTGTAGCATTTGTATTTGGTATGTTTTCATTGTATGAAAATTTTAGTTTTAGGGGCGATGCGTTCGTAATGCTTGCTATTTGTGCTCTTTTTGCAACTTGCAAAGATACATATAGGGAATTTAGGACAAAAGAAAATACAGAATGGGAAAAAGAGAAACAAAAAAACAAAAGAATTATTACGGT
>JAEIGA010000322.1_pt1 | contig 70159 bp, 40 predicted proteins | sample 9270691 | NCBI WGS metagenome assembly JAEIGA01 (sample SAMN17057246, study PRJNA624740) | gut metagenome | biome: biome; isolation source: fecal sample | host: Bos grunniens | place: China: Xizang | collected 2019 | reverse complement strand
CAAGCCACTGTTCAGACGTAAGAGAGACGTTCGTTCTCGTGCTAAGCAGTTCGTTACTCGTGTTGGTTTAGCAGGTATTTATGAAGTATTCAAACTTGGTCCTTCAGAGGACGAAAGCTTTGAAGTTCGTACATCTGCTATCGGTGGTGCAGCTCAGATTGGATTCGAAGAGTTCCTTGATGGACGTGTAGATTTCTCTGAAGTTACTGCTATCATCATGGATGGTATGGACGAATTAATCTTCAAAGAGGTTGGTCATGCATTAAAAGCATCTGTTAACCAGTTACCACCTGCAAACTTAGTTGCATATGCTGGTTTCGACGAGCAGGAATTCGATAGATTATTAATCATCGCTTCTGCTTACGGTGAGCCTACAATTTACTGTACTTACGAGTTCGCAGTAAAGATGGTTCCTACTGAAGGCTGGAGATACACTGAAGCTATGAAACAGCAGCTTTGGGATACTGGTCATCTTGCTACATACAAGGGACGTAAAGTAGTTATTCTTCCACAGGGTCTTGAAGATGAAACTAATACTAAGAAGTGCATCGACCCAGGTTACTGCTACATCATTCCTTCAGGCGCTGATAGCAAGCCAGTTAAGATTGCATTCGAAGGTGCAACAATTGTAGACGAGTACGTAAACAAAGACCGTTCTCGTGAAATTCAGGTTTACAAGAAAGTTGGCGTAGTTGCTATGTTAGCTAACAACATCTGTGCTTACTGTGACTTATCATTAGCAGGTCAGATGGATTTAGCAGGTTCTGTATTTGACAGTTCTGCATACGTAGCTGAAGTTGCTGCTTACAACAAAGCTGAATAATTTAAAATAACCGAATAATTTGGAATAGATTAAAAGGGGAAATGGGAAAGCTTTTCCCGTTTCCCCTTTTTTCAGTTTAAGTGAAAAAGGAGATAGAGACATGGCACAAATGTTCAATGTTAAAAATAGAAGCGCGAGTGTAACAGGATATACAATTCCTGACCTTGGCATTCGCCGTTCATTCGCACCAGGCGAAACAAAAAGAATTAGTTTAGAAGAGTTGGAAAAACTTTCTTATATTCCAGGAGGTATGGCTTTATTAGCTAACTTCTTACAGATTGAGGAAAGCGCAAATTTAATGAGAAATGTTCAGCCAGAGTATTATATGTCTGAAAAAGACGTTGAGAAATTGATTAAAGAGGGTTCTCTTGATGAATTTTTAGATGCTTTGGATTTTGCGCCGGTCGGTGTAATCGACTTAATTAAGAAGTTAAGTGTTACTGTTCCTCTTTATGATATGCAGAAGAGAGCTGCTTTGAAGAATAAAACTGGCTTCGATGTAGATGCGGCTATCAAGCATGATATGGAAGATAAGGAAGACGAGCAAGGAACAATCCTAAAACAAGGAACTGAACGTAGGGTTAAGAAAGAGGATGAAATCCAGCCAGCTGGTCGTAGAACAACTGGTTCAAAATACAATGTAGTTACTCCTAAAGCCGAGTAATTAAGTAAGGAGGCAAAGATGGCTGATACAATCACCCCTGTTACTCCCGAAGAGGAAGTTGTAGTAAAACCACAGGGAACAAAGTTCTCAGCTATTTATAATCGTTTTCTTGGCAAGATTACCGATGATATGTATATGGAGCTAACTCCAGAGGATACTATTAAAGACTTGCAGAGTCTTCTAATTGATGCTTTACCTGGATTTGAGTTTCCTAGATTTGACCTTTTTGATTATACAGTCTCAACGCAAGTTATGCCTGAAGACCAAGTTGAAGAGGGAGATTTCATTATCGGTGTAATTTGGAATGAAATCGGAGGAGACGATGACCTCCAAGTACCTGATGTTATTGTTGAAAAATCTTCTTTCGGAGCGACATTAACGCCCGAAGAACAAAATATCATTGCCTTATTGATGAAACAGGGTTGGGTTCAAAGGCAAGTTACATCTATCGAACAAACAAGAATGAAGTATAGTGGTTCTGATTTTAAGTTTACTTCTCAGGCTAATCATTTGGCGAAGTTATTGAACTTATTAGAAGAATCACGCAGAGACTCATTCCATATGCAACGCTTATACAAGCGTAGAAAATTATCTGGTGGCCGTTACGAATCTAACTGGTCATCATTAATGGAGAATAGTGCCCTTGAATAATAAGTATGGGGTTGAGTTCGATAGAGAAGATGTAATTAAAAATGTTCAACGTTTAACCAACCAATTATGGAAGTTAATTCCAATGCGTGAACATGAAGAAGATTGGCAAAAGCAATTAGATACAGTTATTTTAGAGATTGTAGGGCTCAACGAAATTTTCGTTGGGTCTTCTTTATTACAAATGCTTTCTAAGTTAGAAGGACTAAAGATTCAAGAAACAGGATTTGATTTTTATCGCAAGACTGTTTTTGAATGTATCAGTATTTTACAGGAGTTTACTCATGGAGAGCAAAAATAGTTCTTTAAATCTTATGAGTGGACGATTAGGTGTGTTCGGTCCTAGAACCCAGCCAAAAGCTGAAGGTGACGGGGTTGCTGATGAAGTAACCGATGCTATTGAAGGTTTACACACTCAAAGAGCATCATTAGTCCACTTCGGTGGAACGTCTCAGCAAGCGCGCATGATTAAAGATAAAAGACGTTCACTTGACAGAGCATTACTGTATTCTTATCAAGCCGCAACAATCGAAAAGGTTAGTGGAGCAGAGAATAGCGATAATGATGGCTTTACTCCAATTGGAGAAGATACAAAAAAAGTAATTAGAGCTTTAATAAACCCAAATAAATTGAAGCCTGATTATGACGATAAAATTCTTTCTGTTCATAAAGAAGAGGGGTTTAAACCTGGAGATATTTTTGAATGGAAAGGTACAGATACTTATTGGTTAATTTATTTGCAAGATTTGACTGAATTGGCTTACTTTAGAGGCGATATCCGCAAATGTGTTTATGATATAAAATGGAAAGCTGATGACGATACCATTTGTGAAACTTTTGCGGCAATTAGAGGTCCAGTTGAAACTAAAATAAATTATATTCAAAAGAATGGCATTAGCGTAGATGAACCTAATCATTCATTAAACATTTTAATGCCTAAGAATGAAGCAACTGTTAAATTTTTCCGCAGATATGCTACATTCTATTTAAGTCGTTTAGATTATCCCGAAGATGAATTCTTTTGTTGGAGGGTTGAAGCGACAGATAGTATTAGTACTCCTGGTATATTAGAGATTACCGCAGTTGAGCATTATATTGATGAATCTATGGATGATATCGTAAATGGAATTGCGGGTGGTCAAGTTCAACAGCAGATGAATATCAACAAGCCTAATGTTGAAATTCTTCTTGAGGGTGAGACATTTATTAGACCTAGACAAACTTACACTTATAAATATAAGGGTATTAACAATAGTGTTTGGTCTATAGATGAAAAATATCCTGTTGAATGGTCAACTAATCCAGAAGATAATACTGAACTCATCCTTAAATGGAAGAGTGGATATAGTGGACAATTTGAAATTACTTATGGTAGTTTTACAAAGACGATTGTAGTAGAATCGTTATTTTAGAGTTAAAGGAGTTTAAAAATGAGGATTGATAGATACAAAGCGCCACAATCAAGTTTTCTTTCAGTAGAAAAGGATTTATCAATCATCACAGGCAACCTGGAAAAGTGCTCTCGCTTGAAGAGATTATTAGTCGAAGGGAATCCTAAGATGCTCGAAGACGGAACCATATCGCCAGATATGTCTGTTGCTCAATTGATTGATAAACACGTTATCAAAATCGTACCTAAAATTACGATTGATAAAGAGAAATTAACTTATTTAATTATAAATTTTGATGACTTCTTGCCTAATGGAACAAACCCAGAATATAGAAATAATATTCTTGAATTTAATATCGTGTGCCATTTTGACCAGTGGAATTTAGGAAATTTTCAGCTACGTCCGTATAAGATTGCGGCTGAGCTTGATTCCATGTTCAATGGTAAATATTTAACTGGAATTGGTAGTTTGGAATTCATTGGAGCAAGTCAAGAAGTTATGACAGATGAATTTGCTGGGTTAAATCTATTATACGCAGTAATTCATGGTGAAGAAGATAAAAATGCTTACACTCCTATTGAGAGTGACCAAAGTCATTTCGATAAAATCTTTGAAGATATTCAGAGAGATATGGAGAATGATGACTAATGGATATCAGACTTGCCTTAATGGCGGGTTCTGACATTCCGATTCCAGAATGTAGACTTATTCTTCACCAGCCAACCATTAAGGAAATATCTTTTTTGGGAGAAGATGATTTTTTCATTGGCGTACAGTGCTTATGTTTAAATAAAACAATGTTCGTGGAGGGCAAAGATGCTCTATCTGAGGTTAGTAATTTTCAAATATTTATGACGATGATGAAAGAAAAAGAAACCGCAGATAAAAAAGCTTGTGTTCAACAGGTGTTGGCGTTGCTTTTTCCGAAATATAGAGTTTTATTCACACCTCGTGGATTGATTTTTCAAGGTGATGGCGATTCTCCGATGATTGATAGTGATGAGACCTTTGAAGCTTTACAGCAGACAGTTCGAACCATTTTTTGTGCGAATACTGGACCGATGGACCAGCAAGCCTTCAATCCAGTAGATGAGAAAGCTAGAGAAATCGCACAAAAGCTCATGAGAGGTCGTCAAAGGGTTGCCGCACAAAACGGGGGCGGTAATCAAAGCACGTTTAGTAGATATCTTTCAATTCTTACTGTTGGTTTAAACTCCATGTCATTGCAAGATTTGGTAGGTTGCACAATGTTTCAGTTGTATGACCTATTGGAAAGATATACACTATATACAAATTGGGATTTGAATATCCGCACAAGATTAGCGGGCGGAAAACCAGATACCCAACCCGAAGATTGGATGAAAAACATCCATTAAAAATAACAAGGAGGAATATGCACTATGAAATTTGGTGTTCGTGAAATTTGTGACGTAGTATTAAAAGCTAAGACTACTCAGACAATCGGTAATAAAAAGTTTTACCCTAACGAGCCAGTAATTTATTTCGATACTCTTAAAACTTCTAGTATGGAAGGTGCAGCTACTACTGTATATGCACAGGGTGGTCGTGGTAACTCTCGTTTAGTAGCATGGGAAGGTGAAAGAACTGTAACTTTCACAATGGAAGATGCATTAATCTCTCCAGAAGGATTCATGATTCTTTCAGGTGCTGGTCTTGTAGAGGCTACAGCTGATACTCCAGTATTCCAGCACATCACTGAAACAATTGATGCTATGGATTGTGTATTTGACGCTGAAGGACTTATTAAGGTTGCTTTATCAAACGCTCCTTATATGCCAGAAAACGCAGCTGATAACTTCGTTTATGTAATGTTTATGAAGAATGGAGAAATCATCTCTGAGCCTTATATCGTTACAAAGACTGCAACAATCGAAGGTAAGACCAATGTAATTGGTATTCAAAATGTTGACGATATCCATGGTACTGCTGGTGAACATAACTATGCAGTAACTCTTCCAGCTGATGCTACTCAGTTTGATGCAGTATTAGTTGACTACTATGTAAAACGCACAAGTGGTGCTCAGCAGATTGAAATCACAGCTGATAAGTTTGGTGGAAACTTCTACTTAGAGTCTTCTACATTATTCCGTACTCAGGATGGTAAAGACTTACCTGCAGAGTTTATCATTCCTAACTGCAAGATTCAGTCTAACTTCACATTCACAATGGCGTCTTCAGGAGACCCATCAACATTTACTTTCACTATGGACGCGTTCCCAGATTATACAAGATTTGACCGTTCTAAGAAAGTATTAGCAGCTATCCAGATTATTGGTGATGCTAGCGAGACTGAAGCTGACCACAGATTAGAAACTCGTTTCTAATTAAGGTTAGTACATAATAAGGGAAAAATAGGGGAAGATGCTTAGGCATCTTCCCTTTTTTTTGTTTGAGGAAAAGGAGATAGATATGGCTGAACAGATATTAACTGAAGGCGAGATTAAAGAACTGGAACGTGCGCTAAAGGACGCGGCTACAGAAGAAGGTATGGAAGCCATAGCGGTAGATTGGCAAGTTTTAAAAAATCAAGCAATGCATTTTCTAAGACAATATGAGAACTTGGAAAAGGCTCAGAATATGAAGAAATTAAAGAATATTCAAAGCTTGATAAATAATCCAGAATCTGCCACTTACATAAAGATGAAACAGAAGAATGATGTATTTTATGTAAAAGCGAAATATTTGCTTGCATTTCAATTTGATAATGCAGTAAATAAATTTGTGCAAGGACTTCCAAAAGAAGCAGTCTATGTATTCGAAGATAAGAAGACTGGTAAAGTATCTACTTATAAAATGTCTATGACTGAGTTGGCAAAACATGCTAATGCGGCCGGTCGTTTATTCGTAGGTATTACAAAATTGAAAGCAGAAGAGCGTAAATCCATTGAAGAAGATGAAAAGTCTGGAATTAGCGATGAACATATCGCAAAATCTAGAGCGGCTTATATGGGTGTTACTGCTCGTTTAAATAGATATTATGAAAAGAAAAAAGAGGGAATGTCTACCGAAAGTGCAAGCAAGATGCAACAACAGGGCGGTATCTTGATGTGGAAAATGGGTAGAGATTGGACTCTTGCGCGAGTGCTTAATAAAGGTGATATTAAAGAGGCGTATGCGGCCGCTTTATTAAGTAAACACAAAACACAAGAGGATAAATTATATAATTCTAGCATTGGTGAACCAGATTATTATAGTCATGAATTAATTTCAAATTTCTATGAGTCTTATATTACCAGTGTTACCAACCAAGCCGCAATCGCAGGTGAGGATATCGTTGGCGATGACGCTCAATATGGTGTAAAATCTGTGGGTGCAAGAATGCCAAGTTTAAACCAGTATTTAGAAGTGGCAAAATGGGTTGCTAGTAAAGAAAGTGTATTTACAGTAGAAGAATTAAAAGCTTTCATTGATGAGAAATATGATGAGGGTGCCGCACGTAATATTATTATTGGTACTACTGGTAATATGGCAGAAGCGACAATGGATGAATTATTAACACCATTAGAAAAAATGACTGTTTCTAAGTCATTAGGATTGAAACTTTAACTTGACAAACCAAAAATTTTTTGGTATAATAAAAGAAAAGAGCGAGATAAAGGAGGCTATTTATGGCAAAAGTAAGTTTTACAAAACTTGGTTTAAAATTAAATACTGAAACCAAGTCTATTATTGTTACAGACCAAGAGATTGAAATCAAACAGTATTTGCCTGTTAATGATAAATTAGAGTTAATTGGAAGAATTATTAATTCAAGTGCAGATGATATGAAATTTTATAATGTTGGAAAGATTGAAATCTTTTTAAATTTAGAAATTTTATATGCATATACAAATATTAACTTTACTGAAAAACAGAAAGAAGATGTTTGTAAATTATATGATTTAGTTGAGTCTTCTGGTTTATTGAACCAAGTATTAGACCGCATTCCAGATTCAGAAAAAGAATTTATTACAAATACTACTTTACATACCATTGAAAGTATTTATAAGTATGATAATTCTATTATGGGAATTTTAGATGCAGTAACTACAGATTATAGTAGTTTACATTTAGATGCTACTGAAATTCAACAAAAATTAGCAGACCCTCAGAATTTAGAATTGCTTAAAGGCATTATGACTCGATTGGGCTAATTAAATTCATTCTATTTACTTGATTTTTAAATTAAAATAGAGTAATGGGAGTGAGAGTGATATCTTTATATTACTCTCACTCCCGTTTTTTTTATTTGCAAATATAAAAAACAAAAAATTTGGAGAGAAAGGAGCAAATAAGGAATGGCAAAACAATTAAATGTAAATCTTGGTTTTACCGCTGATACCAGCCAGGCAAAAATAAAATTACAAGATTTGCAGAGACAATTAGATGCGTTAATGAAGAGTACTACAACTAGTACATCTGGCCTAGGTTTGACTCAAGATTTAATGCAAGCAACTGCGGCGGCCGCAGAATTAAAAAGTATGCTGGCATCTGCCACTTTACCTTCTGGTAAATTAGATTTAGGTTTATTCAATCAGAGTCTAAAAGCAAGTGGAAAGCAGCTACAAGATTATGCGACAGACTTAAATTCTTTAGGTCCTGCAGGGCAAAAAGCTTTTGCCAATATAGCGAAAGCTATTACTACGGCTGAATTGCCTTTAAGACGTACAAATGGACTTCTTAGCGAGTTCGCAGTAACATTAAAGAATACTGCAAGATGGCAAATTTCTTCTAGTATTTTGCATGGTTTTATGGGAACTGTTCAGTCGGCTTATGGATATGCTAAGGATTTAGACGCTTCTTTGAATAATATTCGTATTGTTACTGGAAAAAGTAAAGACGAAATGGCTCAATTTGCTATTGAAGCAAATAAGGCGGCTAAAAGTTTAAGTACAACTACAACTGCTTATACAGATGCGGCATTAATTTACTATCAACAGGGTCTTGATGAAAATGCTGTAAAAGAAAGAACTGATGTAACTGTAAAAATGGCAAATGTAGTTGGTGAAGATGCTCAAGAAGTTTCTTCTTATATGACAGCTATTTGGAATAACTTCGCAGAGGGTTCTGATAATTTGGAATACTTTGGCGATGTTATGGCAGAGTTGGGTGCTAAGACTGCGGCAAGTTCAGCAGAAATTGCAGAAGGTCTTGAGAAATTCGCATCTATTGGGGATACAATTGGTTTAAGTTACGAATATGCGGCATCCGCAGTGGCTACTGTAGTAGATAAAACTCGTGCAAGCGCAGACACTGTAGGTACTGCTTTTAAGACCATTTTCTCTCGTTTGCAAGGTTTACAACTTGGTGAAACTTTAGATGATGGTACAACTTTAAATAAATATTCATCCGCTTTAAAAGCTGTTGGAATTGATATCAAAGAATCTAATGGTGAATTAAAGGATATGGATAGTATTCTTGATGAATTAGGTGCAAAATGGAATACCCTACATCAAGATGAAAAAATGGCATTGGCGCAGACTGTTGCTGGTGTAAGACAGTATACTCAACTTATTGCGTTAATGGATAATTATGATGCATTTAAGGAAAACGTTGGATTTGCAGAAGATTCTGAAGGGACTCTTGATGAGCAGGCAGAAATTTATGCAGAATCTTGGGAGGCAGCTAGTAAGAGAGTTCAGGCGGCAGCTCAAGGAATTTATCAAGAGTTAATTAATGATAAATTCTTTATTGGTTTAACCAATTTATTTGAGAAATTATTAACTACAATTCATGGCACTATTGATGGTCTAGGTGGATTGCCTGGAGTATTAAGTTTAGTTGCAACAATGATGTTAAAAGCTTTTGGTCCAGATATTTCCAAATCTCTTGAAAATATGTTCTATAATTTAACATATAACACAGAGGCTGCTAGAGGAGAGTTGCGCAAGTTAAGAGATGATGCTGTTGCGGCTATGAAATCACTTGGTGATGATAGTATTGCGGGTAGTGCTTCTATTGATGTGTTTACTAAACAAGGTGAATTACAAGATAAACTTTTAGTTAAGACTCGTGAAATGGAAGCTGCTGGTAAAGCATTAACAGAAGAAGAAACTAAGCGTGCTCAATTATTAATGGATACAACTGACCATTTAGGACAACAAGTTCTTAAAGCGGCAGAATTGCGTCAAGAACAAGAGGCTACTACTCGAACTATTACCGATAGATTAAGTCAAGAATCATTGGGTCAAGTAAGTGATTTAGACCAAAAAATTTCTAAGATTAAAGACTTACAAGTAATTTATACTTCTTTAAGTCCAATTATTGAACAGTGTCGTAATGAAATGGATAAAGTTAATGATACTGGAGATGATGAAGCTAAGGCGCAAACATTGAAATCTATTACCAATGCTTTAAAAGAAATGCAGAGGGCTCTTTTAGAAACAGGTATTGATTTTGATAGTTTGGATAAAGAAGGTAAAAAAGTTATTGAAACTTTATTTAAAGTTGATGGAATAGATTTTGATACTTTAATGAAGAATTTGGCGTATGCTGATGACCAGATGAATGCTATCGGCCAAGATGCTCAAAGAAACTTTAATGCTCTTAGACAAGAGCTAATGAAAGTAGAAGGCGCAGATAAGGCCGGTATTAAAAAATTGCTTGATGATTTAAAGATTTCACTTTCTAACACAGGTAAATTAACGGCAGAGCAAATTCAGCAATTTAAGAATTTGGGTATTGCAGTTGATGAGACTGGTAAAATCATTGAGGGATTTAAAGGAAAGACTTTAACTTTTGCAGACGGTTTAGTAGCTCTTGGTTCAACTTTAATGAGTTTATCAACAGTTATAAATTCGATTAAAGGTTTATCTGAAATTTGGACAGATGAAGATTTAACAACTGGAGAAAAGCTTTTAAGAACATTAACCACTATGGGAATGTTATTACCTGCTTTAACTACTTTGTTAAATAAGCAAAACCTAGCTAAGTTAGCAGGTTTAAAAATAGATGGCAAAGCTATTGTTGTTACATTAGCTAAAATCGCTGGTGTAAAAGCTGAAGCAATCGCAGAAGCCAAAACCACTTCAGCTATTTGGGCGAAGATTGGTGCTCAAATGATTGCTAACTGGTATTATGCGGCGGCTGTTTTAGCAATTCTTGCAGTGGTTGCAGTTACAGCGATTCTAATCAACGCGTATAATGAAGAGGCTAATGCGGCGGAGGCTGCGGCCAAGAAGGCTGAAGAGTTAAAAAATGCTTATGAAGAAACTGCTCAAGCGGCTGAAGATTTAAAGCAAACTATTTCAGATTATTCAAGCGCAGTTGAAGAATTAAATAAATTAGAAAAAGGAACATTAGAATATAAACAAGCTTTAATTGAGGCAAATGAAAAGGCTATTGAACTTATATCTAATTATGAGTCTTTGGGCAAATGGGCAACTAGAAATGATGAAGGCTTGATTGTTATTCAACAAGAGGGTCTTGATGAAATTTTAGAAACTCAGTTAATGGCAGTTGATATTGCCCAAAAGAAATGGCTGAAATCTGAAGTAAATGCATCTCAATTAAAAGAAGAGTCTGATTTAGTTAATTTTTCAAGAGAATATAAAGTAAGTGATGTAGAAAACTGGGAAGATGTTTCAAAAGGAATTGTAAATGCAATAGCTGATTATTTAGATGATAACGATTTAACTGATTTAATTGAAGAAGACTTGGAAAAAATATCAGGTTGGGGTGAATTATCTGATGAAGTCCAAAATCATATTAGAGATAATATTGATGCATATACAAATATGGGACTTCAATTAAATAACGCAAATAAAGCACAAGAAAGTTTAACAGATGCTTATATAGATGCAGAATATAGATTAAGACATCCAGAAGCTCAATTAGGTCAAGATGGCGCAGCAAATACTTATGATTTATTACATAGTTCTTTATATACTACTCAAGTAAATCGAAATTTATCAGCAGAAAAACAACAGGAGTATTTAGATAATTATAAATCTGAAAATTGGCAAGAATATTATGATAGTTTTGTAGCTGGCAATCCAATTGGAGGCTCAGGAGCCGCTAGTGCTTATCAAACATATGCAGCTTATCAAAATCTTACTGGTATGGCTGGTATCGATGATGCTAAAGAATATGCTAAGTTAATGGGTTATGATGAAGACGTAGAGTTTGATGTTGGTTTTTGGGAAGCAATGGGTTCATTGGTAGGAGTCGGTTCTGGAGGAACGTTTAATTTCACAAAAGATGGTCAGGCTATGGAATCTGTAGATTCAGACCAACTATTTGATGTAATGACAGATGCAATGGCACATCAGTACGCTGACCAATATGCAACTAGTGAAACCCCTCAAATTTTAGCAGACATGACTACTTTTATGAGTAGTTTAGGAGATTTAGATTCTGAGTCTTTAAGAAATTTATTTGCTTCTGGTTCAACTTTAGGTACTGAAAGTGAGTTATCAAAGAGTGCAATGTCTCAAGAAATGGCTCAATATATTAAAGCCAATTGGGATACTGTAACTCAAGCTTTTACAGGCTATACAGAAGATATTGGCTTTTGGAGCGAAATGGGATATGCTTCTTATACCGAGTATTTAACAGCTGTTAAAAAATGGGTTGATGACAGAGCAGAAATGACTGATGGCCAAGCTTTAGGAACAGAAAGAATTGGACAAATACAAACTGCAACAAATAATGTTGAAGATAGAGTTTTATCTGGTGATTTAACCTCTGACAACGCTTTAAATGATGCTGATTTTAATGGTTTGGTAAATGGTGCAAAACAATTATCTCAAATGTATCCAGAACTCACAGAAGAAGCAGAAATTTTAGCCAATACAAATTTAGTCGGAACTGAAATGTGGATGAGTGCTCTTCATCAAGTACAACAACAAGCAAATGCAATTAAATTTGATAATTTGGTAAAAGAATCAGATGAAATTGAAGAGAAAATTGCGGGGATGTTTGAAGGGCTTGATGAACCAGCTGAGATTGAAGCAGTATTATTAAGTGAAGATTTTGAAACTCAATTAGATAGCTTGCTTGATAAGAATTATGAAATTGATGTTGAAATCCACGCTCAAGCAGAACAGGCTTTTGAATCATTTACGACAGCCGCAGAAAACATGCGAGACATGGCCTCTAAAATTGGAGAAGGATATGTTGTAGCGGCATCTGATATTAGAGAATTAAATAATGTATTCCCTGGTATTATTGCTGGAATGGAAGATGTTGGAGATGGCTCTGTAAAATTAAATCAGCAAGTTGTAGAAAATGCAATGAATTCTGCTAATGCAGAAGTTCAAGCAAGTGCTTTTTCCACTATTGAGCAATTAGAAAATCAGCGAAATATTCTTCGTGCTAAACAAGCAAGTTATTTAGCTATGTATGAAGCCGCTTTGGTTTTAGCTAGTGGTGAAGGTGACCTCGAAGAAGCTTCTACAACTCTTAAAACAGAGTTGGCAAACATTGAGGCTTTAAATGACCAAGAGGCTGCTAATACTAAAATGGATAATGCTGAAGCTGTTGCTACAGATTCTAACACTCAGGCTGGAATTATGGCTCAAAACTGGGATTCCGCTTATCAGAGTTCAGCTAAAAGTGCTATCGAATTTGCAAAAACTGCGGTTGCAGCTGCAAAGGCCGCGCAGTCTGGAGAAGATATCACTTATACTGGAGATTTTGGAGTTACTTATCAAGGTAGAAATGGACAAAGTAGTGAAGCCGCAAAATTAGCTGAGTTTGAAACAGCAATCAACGAAGCTTCTAATGCAGATGATTATGCAGATTTAGCTCAACAATTCTTAGAGGCAGCTGAGGCGGCAGGTGCAAAAGCTAACGATATCGAGGGTATGATTGCTGAAATCGGAGCCACAGGCATTGATTTAAAGCATCTGATTGGAGATATTAAAAATGGTGATGGTCCAGATGGTCCTGATGATGATAAATCCAGTAGTAAAGAAAAAGATGATAAGAAGAGTTTTGATTTTGACCCTAATCAATTTAAAAAGTCAGATGAAGAAATAGAGCGTTATCATGAAATTCTTAATTCACTTGAAGCTATTGGTTATGAGTTAGAAAATATTTCAACTGCTAAAGACCGTGCTTTTGGTAAAGATAAAATCAATTTGATGAATAAAGAAGCAAATGCCTTAAAGAAACAAATTGAATTACAAAAGCAATATCAGGCTGAAATTGAAAAGAATTTGAAAGCTGATGCTGAAGTCATGAGTAAATATGGTGCATCTTTTGATGGAGATGGCAATGTATCTAACTATGATGAAATTATGCAACAGCAAGTTAATGCTTATAATGCAGCTTATACTGCATATATCGCATCTAAGAATGCAGCTGTTCAGGCTTACAATGAAAGTGCTAAAGATGAAACTGCAGATAGCGCATACGATGATGCTATTAAGAAAGCGGATGCGGCATGGGATGCAGCTAAACAAAAATATGAAGATTTCCAGACTGATTTAGACCAATATGAAGAAAGTGTAGATTTATTTGCAGAGTCTAAAAATACTCTTCAAGAAATGCAAAATCAGTTATATGATTTAGCATTAGAGAAAGTTGAATATATTGTTGAGTTAAAGATTGATGTGGCAGAAGACTCACTTGAATATTTAGAGTATCTTTTAGAAAAACTCGATGACGACGCTTATGATGCGGCAGAGTCTATGGCATTACTTGGTAAACAAGCTGAGCAAGCCATGAAAAAAATTGAAGCTTATGAAGAGGGTATTAAGGGTATCTTCAAAAACCATATAGAGAATGGAGATATTTCTGAAGAGGATGTAGAAGCATTCCTGAACGGAGAACAATCTGGAATTGATGCTGTTTCTAAGTTAAGTTTAACTGAAGATGAAGTAGCTAAATTAAGAGAGTGGAAGAGTGCTTTACTTGAAGAAAATCAGACTCTTATGGAACTTCGACAAGAAGTAAGAGATAAAGTTATGCCAGCTTTCCAGGAACTTACAGAAGAAATGGATTTACAAATCGAAAAGATTGAACATTTACAATCTGTAACTGAAAGCTATAGAAATATCATTGATATTGTTGGAAAAGACTACTTAGGAATTTCCGAGGATATGATGGGCGCATTGAATCAAGCACAAGTTGATATGGCTATCAATAATTTGACAGCTACAAAGGCTAAGCTTGATGGAATGAAAGATGCTAGGGCTGAAGCTCAAAGAGCTTTAGAGGAAGCTACTGCAAACGGCGATGAGGATTTAGTAGAGTTCTGGCAGGAAACTTTAGAGGAGATTGATGGAGAAATCCGTGACGCAGAAGAAGATTATATGTCTTCTTGGGAAGATGCTTTACAGGAAGCAGCTGAGACGTTCGAAGAGTCAATTACTCTTTCATTAGAGAAGTTTACTGACGCTCTAGCAGGAGAAATGGAAAGTCTTGATGCACTTCAAAGCGAGTTCGATAGACAACGCAAGGCCGCAGAAAGATATTTACCAGAATATAAACAGATTTACGAATTAAGTAAATTAACTCGTGAATTAAACAAAGCAACTGATGAAACTGATAGTGTAAAAGCTAAACAGGAATACAAAGCATTACTTGAAGAAATCAATGAGATTGAAGAAAGTGGACGCGAAATCAGTGAATATGAGTTAAAACAATTACAAGCTAAGTTTGATTTAAAACAAGCTGAACTTGCACTGGAAGAAGCTCAGAATGCCAAGAGTCAGGTTCGTATGACTCGTGACAACGAAGGTAACTGGGGGTATGTATATACCGCAGACCAAGATGCTATTGATAATGCAATGCAGAATTATGAAGATAAGCTGTATGCATTAAACGATTTGGCTTATCAATATGCTAAAGAACAGGAAGATGCCTTAGTCCAGTTACAAGCTGAATTCGCTGAGGCTATTGCTGGTATCGAAGCTGAGATGGGTTCAGATGAATGGTATGCTGAAGTCGAAAGAATTACAGCATTCTACACTGAACAAAACGGATATCACTTAGAGCAGTTAGGTCTTGCTTTAGATGATGCGGGATTAAAATTCACAGATACTGCATTTTCTGCGTTAACTGGATTCCAGACCGCAGAAGAATATCAGAGAACTTTCAACAAAAACGTTGGTGACCCAACTAAACCTGGTACTCTATTGGGTGATATTACAAAAGCTTATGAGGACTGGAAGAATAATGTTGAAAGAGCGATGAATGCGGCAGGCACTTCAACGGACGGATATGCTGACCATATGATGAATGCAACTGAGCAAGCTGTAGGAGACTCTCAGAGACTTGCAGATGAAACAGTTGAAATGTCAGAAACTATGGGAGAGAAATTCGGAGAAGTAGTTGATGGTGTTCAAGAATGGGAAGAACAATATGGCGATGCAATTGATGAAATGATTCGTAAGAATGAAGAGTTAGTTGAATCACTTAATGCTCTACTGGATAAGATGTCAGAAGTTGATAACTACGATAGTGGTGGAGGTTCTGGCGGAGGTGATGGTTCTGGAGGTGGCTCTGGAGATGGAGGTGGCTCAGGCGGAGGCTCTGGTGATGATGGAGGTTCCGGAGGAGGCGGAGGTGGTGGTGGTGCTGCGGCACTTGCAACCGAAGCAGCTGAAATTATCACTGGTGTACATACTGGCACTATTCCTCAAACTTCTGGTGGATGGGTTCCATCAGCACAGAATATGGGATATAGCGCAGGTGCAATCTCAATCGCAAGAAAAGCTTTCAATGAATCTAAAGATGGTGCTGGATATAGCTACTGTTATGAACAAGCATTAAAACTTGTTGGTAGTTATGACACTGGTGGTTACACTGGTTCATGGGGTCCTGAAGGACGTCTTGCTCTTTTACATCAAAAAGAACTTGTATTAAATGCACATGATACAGATAATATGTTGAGAATGATTGAATACGTGAGAGAGCTTAATGATGTAATTGAAATCAATGCAAGAGCATTTAGTCATGGTCTTGATAGTATGATTCAGTCTAGTGGACGCATCCACACAAATGATGGCGTACTTAGACAGGAAGTTACAATTCATGCAGAGTTTCCTGATGTTCAGGATAGATACGAAATCGAAAGTGCATTCGAGAATCTTATTAATAGAGCTTCTCAATATGCTAATCGTGAAGTATAGGATTATAGGGATAGACAATTTGTCTATCCCTTTTTCTTATTTGGTCAATTAAGATAAATACTCCTCTTATGATTTTAAAGATATTTAGAGTGGAGAGAAAGGAGGGCCTAGTAATATGGCTGATATATCAGAAAATTTATTTCAAGCGATTGACATATTAACTGCAAAGAGATTGCAGGGTTTGAAATACGATAAAACACTATTGTGTGAAATTCTTGATGATACAAAAGCTGAAAGAGGTGAATATCGAGTTTCAGATGGTTCGTCAACTTTCACGGCTTATTCTGATGTTACAACATATAAGAATGGCATTTCTGTTTATGTAACTATCCCGGAAGGTGATTACTCTCAGCGAAAGATTATTACCGGTAAGTACGTACAAGATGGCGGCGAATATTACACATATATAGCGCCCTTTGATAGTTATTTAGACATTACAAATAATTTTATTGAAACGGATATAGGAGAGCGTAGCTTATTAGCAAATGGCGCAATTACTGAAATTCCTATATTTGAATGGCATCGCGCAGATAATGAAGTAATTCCAAAAGAATACAGTAGAATGGGATTAAAAGCAGACTTCCGTACATGGCTTGGATATTTGCAACCAGTAACTGGTTCTTATGGTTTGCGCATTGATATTGTAAGTAGAGAGGTACAGACTGTTATTAGTGATGAGGAGAGTCATAAAAATTATTCTTTCTACCTAGATAGTTCAGACTTCTATGGTGACATTTATAATTTTGAAACTTTCTATCAACAAGAAACTGTCTTTGATATTAGTGGTATTACTGAAATTCAAGACTTAAGAATTACTTTTTACCAGTCTAATAATTTCTACGACATTACAAAGACTAAGATACCAACAATGGACGGCGGAGAATTGTTGGAAGATAATATATTCTTGCAGAACGTATATCTATCTTTTGGTTTTGATGCAAGCCAATTTGTTGAAGATGAAGTGTTCTTATACACTCTTGATGGCGAGACATACGATGTGTCTGGCGCAAGTGTATTAGGTAAAGATGGTAAGATTTATAATAAGAACGTAAAACTTCTTCAAGCAAGATGGGTTCATTTCCTGAGCAAAAATCAAGCTGTTATGATTGATAGTGTGAATGACTTCAGTACAGATGAAGCTACTTTACATTGGTACAAATATAAACAAGAAGATGGCGTATATGATGAACTTGCAGGAGACTTATGGGAAGAAATTCCTAACACATTAAACACATTCTCTTTAGAAGTTACACCAGATATTAAAGAGCAACATGAGTATTATAAACTTATTATTGAGTGTCCAAATGCAACTTGGGTAGATGAAAATGCTCGTTTGCAGATTGCAAATCTTGGTAGTGTGGCTGAATATGGTGTAGTTGATGAGAATGGAAATTGGACTACAAAAGGTTCTTTACACACAGACAGAACGACACTTCAGAGTGAAATCGCGGCACTGGAAACAGCAATCGGTAATGGAACTGATAAAGTTGGAGATAGAGCTGTTTTAGCAACAAAAAAACAGCAACTTACTTCTATTGAAACTTCTTTAGATAGTTTTAAGAACAGCGTAGTTCAGATTTGGAAAGACTATAATGCAATGAAAAAGTTGTATTATAGTGATGTATTAACTCTCACAAACGAAACTTTAGTTCCTTCTACTTCTAACTTAGAATTAGTTGATGGATTGAATATCATTGTTGATGAGGGTGGATACAAAGGTAATTATGCTATTTATGGCATGACAAATGAAATTATGAAGAGTACAGATGCTATGAAGACTCGTACTCTTGAAGCAGTTTATAAGTCTATTATTACAAAGGATGAAAGTCTTAATAAAGCTTCTTCTATCTGCTGGAGAATTCCAGTAGACGCAACAATGATTGCGGAACCGGTACTTGGTCAAGACTATGTTACAGAAACCTATGTAGGAACTCTTGATGAAGAGACTAAAAAGAAATATACTGAATTCGATTACATTGCAATGACAATGGATGTAAATGGAACTACAGTTAATTTAGTTGATACAACAACAGGAGAGCTTATTCCTTATGAAGGTTTTTATTGGTTGATTAGAAAAGGAACTGAAGTTTACCATGATGATAATGAAAATGGTGAAGCTCCTACAAATCAACAGATTTCTGTAAAGCAGACTTATAAGATTAAAAAATACTATCAGCAAAGCGCAAAGAATAATACAGTTTATTGTGACGTTATTAAGAACGGGTTTACCTATAGCGCGCAAGCTACTATGACTTTTGGTCTACATGGTACAAATGGAACTGATAATACTTTATTACTTCAATTAAGAAGATATAAGTTTGAGGGTGATAAAGTTGTTCCTATGGATTTGGTTTCAGTAGTACACCCAGGTCAAAGTGACATTATGATTGAGGCTCGATTATTTGATTATAATAATAATGAACTTCAAATCGAAGATGTCGATTGGAGTATGTTTGCAAAAGGTAATTCAAGTGCTTTGTATGTGGATACGACTGATAAACTTAAGATTCGATATACTAGAACTCAAAAGACTTCGAGTGTTGATGATTATGGTGAGTTAATTGAAGGTACTGAAGATATTACAATTCATTGTATTCCTGTTGTTGCGGGAACTCCAAAAGGAAATGATTTAACACCATTCATGCACAATATCGTACAAGCAGATGTATTTTATGGTAATTGTACTGTTGGTGCTACTTCAACTGGTGGTGCAGATTTTGAGAGTGTTGGTCCTGATGGTAAGGCAACTACAAAGTCAATCACACCGCAAACTCGACAGGTATATTTAACATCTTATATGCCGATTCCATTTGCGACATCTACAAATTTAATTTGGGCTGAAATTCCTACACAAATTGTGTATGATTCTTCTGGTTCAAAACCAAGTTATTACAAAGACCCAATTAAAATTTGTAATGCAAATGGAGATTATGTAACAATCAATGATTGTAAAGTTGTTCATGGAGATATCGCAAAAAATAATGCATACTATCCGACTGTAAAAACTACAGAGTTAGGTTTCAGCATTAAGCCTTTAAATATGTTTTTTGATGGCTTAAGTAAACAGATTACTTTACAATGTACGGTTAATGGAGTTGGAACTTGGCTTCAGCCAATTCTAATGATTCAGAATAGATGGCCGAGCGCAGTCCTGAATGAGTGGGACGGTAGCTTGACAATTGACGAAAAAAATGGTACAATATTATCAACAATGGTAGGTGCTGGTAAAAAAGAGGGAGATAATACTTTTACAGGCGTTTTAATGGGTGATATAGCCACTGGCGCACAGTTAAATGAATCTCATACTGGTATCTATGGATATCATCATGGAGCTCAATCATTTGGGTTTAAAGATGATGGTAGTGCTTTTATTGGTAAAGCTGGTAAAGGTAGAATTGAATTCGATGGTAATAAGGGTACTATAAAATCTATGTCTTATGATATAGATAGAGGAACCGGTATGTTAATTGACCTTGATGATGGTATTATTGACATGCATGGTGGTTATTATGTTGATGGAGCTTCAACCAATGATGAAAATTATAAGAAGCTTTACTCAAGCTCTGGTAGTAGAATTCTTTTAGATGTTGTTCCAAAAGAGAATAAACCTTATTTCTTAATTCAAGCAACTAATTCAGACTATCAGGCAGTTTTAAATACTACTAATGATAATCAAACAAGAGTTCTTGGAGATGATTCAACTTTACTTTATGTTGGTAGTAAAAATTATTATTTAAAAACTATTGACTATACAAAACGTAAAGCTAATGGCACTGGTGGTCAAGGTATGAAAATAGACTTGGCTAAAGGTTCTATTGATGGATATAATTTTTCTCTTCAAGGATATTGTAATGATGGTAGTGATTATGTTGGTTCTTATTTTGAATTAAATAGTAATGGTAATCCATTCTTTAGAATTCATTATAAAGGACCTACGAAAGATTTAGCTGGTAATACTATTCAAACTGATTTGGACTTAATAAATATTACTAGAAGTCGATTTGTAATGCAGTCTCATAATTGGAGCACTTCAGAAAAAACTGGTTTAAAATTGGATATGACCAATGGTAAATTAACTGGTTATGATTTCGAATTAGTCTCAAAAGGTGGGCTAGATAGTTCTTATATTCGACTTAGTAATACAAATCCATATTTTGTAATTAAAGATACTGATGGTAATACTTTAGTTAATATAAGTAATGGCTCTTACTATTTACAATCTAGTACCGGACGTGCAAAATTAGATTTGAAGAATGCTTCACTTGAATTTAATAATGCAAATGGCGGCTATGTAAAAATGGATGGTGATGGAACTCCATTCTTTAGAATAAATAATGGTAGTGTAGATTTATTCTATTGTACAAATGGTACTTATTATTTACAATCAGCTAATCAAAAAGCAAAATTTGATTTGCATAACAATATCTTTAGAATTGATGGTTCTGGTGGTGGATATGTTAAAATGGAAGGTAGTGGAAATCCCTTCTTCCAAATTCATGATGGTTCTGGAATTATTTTTAATGCAGGTACAAGTAGCTACTATATGCAATCTTCCAATTATGGTTTTGGTGGTAGTGGAGGTTTAAAAATTAACTTTTCAGCCAGCGGAGCGACAAATGCTATTGAGGGTGGAGGAAGCGGCCAAACTTGGTACATTAAGGCTAATGGAGATGCTACTTTTAATAAATTAACCATTCAAGGCAAGGCCACTTTTGATGGAGACATTGATGTAAAAGGTAGATTAACTGTAATTTCACCTGGCTATATTCAGAGCGATAGTAATGGAGCATATTATAAATTTGTTAGTGGTGATGGAAGTACTATTGGAGGATGGAAAATTGGAACAACATCACTTGAAAGTAAAACAGGAGCAATTAAATTTAATTCTGATGGAGATATAGATATTACCAATGGCACTTACTATTTAAGAATGGGAGTAAGTACAAAGCACCCTGAAGTAAGTGGATTAAATGTTGGTTCTGGAGGAATTTCTTTAGATGGCTCTGCTGTTTTAGGATGGGGCGGAGAGAGTGCTAATCTTGGTAGTTTTTATATAGGTGATGGAAATGGTATTGATTGTTCTGGTGATTTTAAAATTCATGGTTCTGCAGAAACTACAAGCTCTTTAACTGTTGGTAATGGTTGTTATTTTAAAGGTAAAGATGCAAATAAAGGAGCTTATTGGTGGACGGCATCAGGGTTTGCTTGGGGTGATAACGCTGAAGCAGGTTTATTAGAAGCTGTTGCTGCAAAAGACGATGGAGGAGTGGCAAGTAAAAACTACGTAAATGATGCTATTGGTCCTCTTCAGGAATCTATTAATGGTATTTACGATTGGGTTGAAAGCATTATTCCTGGAGATTCTGATGGTGATGGTAAATAAAATGATTTTATCATTTTAAAATAAATTATAAAAGGAGATAAAGGATTATGGCAATTACAAAATCTATGTCTAATGTTGACATTTATAACACAGCTTCTATGTTATTAGAAGCATTTAAAGAAGACATGAGTCTTCCAGTAAAAGTAAACTTTTACTTACAGAAGAATATGACAGCCATTGTTGATTTGGCTAAAGATATTGACAAGACTCGTATGGAGATTATTCAGAAGTATGGTAACTTAGATGAAGAGTCTGGTAACTACACTTTTGAAGAAGATGTTGTAGAGACTGTAAATAAAGAGTTAGAGGATTTATTCTCGCTTGAGCAGGATGTTAAGATTAATTTAATTGACATCGATTGGTTCGGTTCTGTAGAACTTTCTGCCGCACAGACTGCAGCAATTATGTACATGATTAAAGAAGAGGAGTAAGGCTTATGGCAATGAAGTTGTACCCTCCTATTATAGAGGGGGCACTTCCGGCCTTCTTTGGGACCGATACATTATCGGTCCCTTTTTCTATGAATAGGGCAGTTGGTGCCTCAGAAGTCGCCGGATTTTATTTAAAAATTAAAACTGTTAGTGGTTCATTCATTGCAACATTATATAGTGAAGATTTTGACAACTTAGATGAAATGTATGTAAATTTTGATATTCGTACAAATAACATATATAAATTATTTAATGTTGGTCAATATTACAAAGTGCAATTAGCATATGTAAATCAACAGAATGAGCCTGGTTACTATTCTACAGTTGGTGTGATTAAGTATACAACAGAACCAACTGTTTCGATTGAAAACTTTGTATTTGGACAAATCAATCAACATAATTATGATTATGTTGGTATTTATTCTCAAGGTAAGCATAAAGATGCTTTAACTGGAGAAATGGTAAGTAGAGATACAACTGAAAAGATGTATTCTTCTCGATTTGTAATCTACAATGATGATGGGTCTATATTCGCAGATTCTGGAGAAATGATTCATAAAACTCAGAATGACAGTGTATCATATGAGTCATATGAAAGTTTTATTTTCGCTCAAGACTTAGATATCAATAGAAATTATTATATTCGTTTTGAGGTAAAGACTACAAATGGATTAGAAGTAAGTTCTCCTAAATATCGTGTAATTCAGAGACGTTCAGTTAGTCCAGATATTGACGTTCAGCTTAAAGCTGATTTAGATTATGATAATGGACATATTAAGTTGTCTATTATTAACAACCCAATTAAGAATCCAATCATTTCTGGTGCATTCTTAGTATCAAGAGCATCTAGTAAGAATGGATATGTATGGGAAGAATTTAAACGTTTTGATGTTCAGTCTATTGTGCCTGAAGAGTGGGGTGCTGTAGATTGCACAATTGAACAAGGTTCAACATATAAATACTCATTACAGCAGTATAATGAGAATGGAGTTTATTCAGACAGAATTATCTCCAATTCAGTTTTTGCGGACTTCGAAGATGCGTTCCTGTATGACGGGACAAAGCAGTTGAAGATTCGATTTAATCCAAAAGTAACTTCATTCAAGAATTCTGTTCTTGAAACTAAAGTAGATACGATTGGAAGTCAGCATCCTTACATTGTGAGAAACGGAAATGTTAATTATAAAGATTTCCCAATTTCTGGTTTAATTTCTTATCATATGGACGACACTCATATGTTTATGGATGAACAGGAATTAAAGATGATTAAACAAGATGCTGATTATAATTTAACAGGAGAGAATATTACGGCTGAGAGATTGTTCAAACTAGCAGTATTAGATTGGTTAAGCAATGGTAAACCAAAACTATTCCGTTCTCCGACTGAAGGAAATTATATTATTCGTTTGATGAATGTGTCAATGACTCCGATAGATACGGTCGGCCGCATGCTCCATTCATTCTCAGCAACAGCTTATGAAATTGCAAAATTCACAACTGAGAATTTAAACTATTATGGTTTAATTGATACAACAGAAAACTTCACAACACAGACACGTTGGGTAACTGTTGACCTTCATCAAGAATGGCAATCTAAAGAAGTTCAAGAAATGAATGATGATGATTTAGTTCAGTTAAATACCAGATATGTTCATTCTATTTCTTTTGCTGATATGTTCCCAGGAACTATCGTGCAGATTGATAATATGAGTATAATGATTGGTGCTACTGGTGCTTATAGACTAAATAGCGATGAACCAATTGAGTCAATCCGCATTAGAAAGCGAGATATGACACAAGGTTTATTAACATATAGTTATCGCTCTAAAGCAGTTAACGTATTTAACCTTATTGAACGAGTTCATGTGGAAGATGTTCCTTGCCATCAGTATGTTGGCGAGTATCCAAGAGTTACTTATACTACTGGTAATAAGGCTAACTTAAAAGACATCTTTGAAATGATTGAGGATGCCCGTACAGAAGTTCTCCATGTAGCATTCATTCGTTTCATAAAACGAGACGTATTAGATGCTTATGTTAATACAACATATGAAGAATATCAGAAAACTGGAAGCTTTGATGGTGGTCTTTATTATGATATGGACTGCCATAATCCAATTCCAGAAAACGAGTTAGATAAGTTGGCAATTTATCATTTAAGACATAAACGCTCTAATTATAAATATTATTATAATAACAATCCTGATGAATTTGATGAGCCTTCTAATAATGAAGACTATCTTGTAGATAAAGATAAGGAATATTTTTCACCTTATATGGATTGGTATTATGACCCTATGACTCAGCGCACTCAAGTAATTACACCTGAGTTATTTGATATTGTTATTGATGATGAAGAAATCAATATCTTTGAAACTGGTAAATATGTATTAAAAGCTATTGATGATACATATAGACCAACTATCAAAGTAAATGGAGGTATCATTACAGAACTTAGTTATGCTAAGCAAATTATTACATACTCCATGGAGAATGTATCACAATCAAAAGTTTATCCAAATCTTTATAGAGAGAGAATAAACTACGAAACTCAGTATAACAATTTCTTAAAAGCAATAGCAGACGCACAAAGATTAGACCCATATATCCTAGGGGTAAAATCATCATATAGTCTTTATGTAGGTGAACTTGAGAAAGCTATTATAAAATACAAGGAGGATAATGGTATAGCATGATAAGAAATCCTTTATTAGATAGAGATTTTTTACGTTCACTAGACCAAGAAAAAGAGCGTGAAATCTACGCTCGTGTAATCTCCTTGAATTTTGAAGAGGAACCAATAGAGGAGATTACTGGTAGAGTGACTACTGGTTCAATTAATATAGACGGCAAATCGGCGGTTAGAAGAACTTGTTCTCTAACCCTCGTTGCCGAGGAAATGAATATTCATGACTACTATTGGGGAATGAATACAAAATTCTATTTAGAGATTGGTATGAAGAACAATATTAACAAGGACTATGATGATATTATCTGGTTTCCACAAGGATTGTTCTTAATATCAACTTTCAATACCTCGCAGTCAGTTAATAACTATACAATCTCTCTTCAAGGAAGAGATAAGATGGTTTTATTGAATGGAGAGGTTGGCGGTATGATTACCGCTTTAACCCATGATTTTGGCACTGTTGACGTACAACAACAAGATGGCAGTTATGTCAATGAAAAAATACCCATCAAAAATATTATTCGAAGCGCGGTGCAGACGTTTGCTGGCGAGCCAGCGCAAAATATTATCGTTAATGATGTTGATGATTATGGCGTTGAATTGATGGAATATCGCGGTGATGAACCTATGTATCTTTTGGTAGATAGATTCACTGATGAAGTTGTAAATCCACGTTTTGGTAAGAAGAAAAATGCTGATGGAGAATATAAAGAATGGCATAGTAGACAGTACATGTTTAAACACTATGATATTACTACTGAGTCATATCCAAATGATTGGGTTAAAAATCAAGATGGTACTTACAAATACATCAGTATTGATGAAAATATGAGACCAGATAAAATAACAGATATTGTCTATGATAATAGAATAGATTACTTGGATGTGCCAAACAATCCTACAATGCTTGGAGTTTATGTTGGTGGTTCTGTTCAAGAATATTATGTTATTAAAGCTGAATATGGTACGACTGTTGGTTATAGAATGACAGACTTAACTTATCCAGGAGATTTGATTATTCAGGTCGGAGGAAGTATTACTCAAATGCTGGATAAGCTTGTTAGTATGCTCGGAGAGTTTGAGTACTTCTATGATTTAGACGGGCATTTCGTATTTCAAAGAAAAAAGACATTTTTACAAACTTCATGGAATAACATCGTGGAGAATGAAAATAGTGAAACATATGTCGATAACCTAACTGAGAGCTCCGCTATCACATATAATTTTGAAAATGCGACGCTTGTTACAGCCTTTGCAAATAATCCTGACTTAAAAAATTTGAAAAACGATTTTTCTATTTGGGGAGCAAGAAAAAGTGCAACAGGCGCAGAAATTCCGATTCATTTGCGTTATGCGATTGATAAGAAACCGCAATATTATATCAGTTTAGATGGTATTACTTATACAACCAGAACTGAAGAAGAAGTTGAGTGGGATAAGAATAACTTTGAGACTGACCTTGGTAATGGTGGTTATCAGAAAGAGCCTTCTCGTTTTGGTCTTAGTGAAGACTGGTGGGAAGTTCGTGACTGGGCTAAAGCTTGGGAATTTAGTGGACTAGGAGTTCCAACCGAATGGTTAGGAAAGTATTGCCCAATCAGAGCTGTTGTATATAAAGAGGGAGAAAGACCTGCTAATATTTCTAGTGGGTATGAAGAAGTTGCTATTCCCCCAGAAACCTGGGAAAGTTGGGGTGCTACAATGGGTACAAGAGCTCACTATACCGATGACTTAATCTTCTTTCCTGATGGAAAAGTTAATACATATCATGGTGGTTGCGCCCACTCTTATACTTGGTGGTTGGAATCATTTGAGCCAGGTGGATTATATGAAGGTGGATTTGCTTATTTCTACAAGCCGCAAGTACCAGCCGATGAGTTAGGTGAAGGTGGACAGGGACTTATTCTTGGAGACCAAATCGTATACAATCTTGATTGGAGAGAGCTTATTTATCAAATGGCTCTTGATTACATGGATAGAGGAAACGAAGATGATTTCTTAATTAGATTAAGAGAGAAGAACGCTTCATTTTATCCTACTGGTATTACAGGATATGAACAGTATTACACTGACATTCTTGGCTTCTGGAGAGAGTTGTATAATCCAGATTATACTCACACTTTCACAAGAGAAGAAGTTACTGCAACTAAATTTAAAAATGCTCCCAAAGGTTATTATTGGACTCCTAAGCAGTGTCCAGCTAATTTAGCATATGATTCAATTTATCAATTTGCTATTAAAAATGACCATAAGGATTTTAGATTTACTAAGTTTACTAAACAAAGTTGGGACGCAGTTGTAGATAAAACACAATATTATTATCTCGTTCAGGCAACTAATTATCAATTTGATGCAGTTTACTACATTGAAATCTCAGATGAATACATGAAAGATGATGTTAATAAAAATTATTGGTCTAAAACAGCATTAAAGAGTCCAGAATTATTGAATTTCTGGTTCGATTTTTTGGATACTACTGATGGCACCCTAGAGAGATGCTCAGTCCATAATGTTGGAGATAGGCCAAAAGCTGAAAATGATAATGATGTGAAAGCCATTTATTATAGAGATACTCCAAACATAATTGTAATCAATCCTATTACTCTTAAAAAGGAAGAAAGAGCAAAACTTATTAAAGCATATAAAACTGAAGATAAGTGGGAAAAAGCAATTATAGCAGAATATGGAGCAGATGTTGACTTAGAATTCCAAAAAGACACTATGGTAAATACCATGATGGATATGAGAATCGCAGAGATTAAAGCTCTGAACCCAGGTTATACTTTAATTAGAGTTAACCCAGCATCTGAAAATATGTTTACTATTAGCGCGCAAGGCAAGAGCGCATTCGATGCTCTTAATACTCATGTGTATAATCATGCACATTGCGCAGAGACGATTACAATTACTTCCTTGCCAGTTTATTATTTAGAACCGAATACAAGAATTTCGGTTAAAGATGATAATAGTGGTATTAACGGAGAGTATATTATAAATAAAATTACATTGCCTCTACAACATTCGGGGACAATGTCGATTTCCGCAACTAAAGCTGTGGAGAGACTATTTTAAGGAGGATAAGGAGAAATGGCAAACAGAATTAAACAGTATCGCTATTATGCTGATGCAGTTGAAAATAGTGCAAATGGTAATGAAAAAAACCAGCCAAGAGAAATCGCTAGCGAAAGCGGCGGTTACATTCCTACTTCTTACAATCATTATGTTTCAGGATTAGTATTCGGAGATACATTCCCGGTACTTCAGCTTGGTGTACAGGCTTTGCCGGGAACTAAGTTTTATTTAAACAATGCCTTAGAGCCAGTTATGATTGGCTCTACTGGCATTTATGAATTGGACTTAGAAGGTCAAACAGAGATTACTAATATCACTTTTGACCACGACTCTATGGTACTTATCAGAGATAATAATAACGCATTTTTAATTGTCGATATTATTTATGATGATGGAAAGGAGTAATGAGTTATGGGATTTTATGGTAACATAAGTAACACCTCAAAAACTACATTCCAATTCGACAGAACCTACGCTAACAAGCGTGATATGGACAATGGCGCAAGCTTAGGCGATGGCGTTTATCCTGGTCGTTTCGTCTTAGTTGACTATAATGAAAACATTCGAGATGGCTTCTATGAGCTTGACAGTATGTTGAATAGTCAAGATGAAATTTATTGGATGTATAATGGAAAGTTATACATGGGTTCTCCTACAATGAAAGAAATTGTAATTGACAAGGAGAAAGACTTAAAAGAGCAGTTTTATTTATATCCAGAAGCTGATTTGTTAGTAACTGCAGATACAGTTGAATTTGCAAAAGGTAAGTTGGTTAAGATTCCTGTAGGAAGAAGAGCTGGTAACCTTAACGCTAGTTCATTATATTTTAAAGTTACTAATATTACAAGTGCTGGTAAGTATGAAGTTAGCTTTGATGCTAATATGACTACTTATAATAACTGGTTAACAGAGTATATAACTAACAAGATTGAAACAGATGAATCTTATTCACATTTGAATCCTGTTCAGTTAGAAGCTATGATTGACCAGGCGTTAACTGCAACTTACAGACCAGTAAAATTACTTTCCGCAGAAACATATGAGCCTAATACATATTTCGTATTAGATAACTCAGAATACGTTCTTGATAGTGCCGGAACATTTGATAAAGACACTATTTATTATGAAAGAACAGAGCATGAAGATTTTGATATTTTCATTACATCGAGCACAAGAAACACTGATGGATGGAAATATGGTGAAGATATCTTCACATCCACTCATCCTCTGGAAGTTGGTCACTATTATAGAGTTCCAAGATATCACAGATATTCTCTTAACTATCAAGTAGAATATTGGCAGATTCAATCAGTAAGTGAAGCTGGTGAATATACTTGGAAAGCTGTTATTGACGACGTAAATTCAACTGATAATTATTTCAGAAATATGTCTATCGACCGCGCGTATGTAAGCGAGTTCGGTGACAGTACTGGTATTGCAAGTAGAGGCTTTGACTCAACAGTTTGGCAGAAAGTTGTTCAAAATGGTAGAGATAAATATGTTATGGTTGCTGAATTAAATTCAGTAGTACCTACATTCGATATCGCTTTTGACCCACCGACAGCCATTCCAATGGTTCCTCACTTCGATAAAGACAGTACAAATGTTTATTATAAACTACACACCCAGCCTCAATGGGGATTTAGAACTAAAGCTTCTAATCCTATTCAGGGACCGATGATAAATGCGGCGGGTGGTTTCAGCGGTCTTACAGACCTGAGTCAAGATACTATTATCTATCCTTCTGACCAAGTAACTCGTTGGAAGAGTGACTTTTATAATACTTACACAGGCGATGCCGCAGTTAAGTATTTCAATCCAAAACAAAGTACTTGGACTACAAATGATACAGAAGATAATGATATCAATGCCGCAATCTACTATAACAAAGCTGGTTTCTTACCAGAGAAAATTGTTTACAGTGGTGACCTTTTAGATGAAAAGCAAAAGGAATTCTATAACGCAGCCATCGCTAAGAGTGGTTGGAAGAATGAAGATAAGATTGCTATTCAGCCTACTGGTCTTAGTGGACAAGAGTATAACCCACATGATAATGGTCAAGCAACAGCTCCGGCCGCAGATACTCAAGAGTTATCAATCATGTTGCCTTCTCTTGGTGATACAATGTCTCAAATTTGGGATATGGTATTTGGTGGTAGAACAACCAATAAGATGATTGAACTTACCAACAGACGTAATATGGATTACAAATGGGAAGATGGTAAGGGCGTTATTGATAGAATTGGTTTACGTTTAGTAGATTACAAAAATGATACACCTTACAATACTGCTCAAATTGATACTTTAGCAGGTTGTATTAACTCTGCTCATGACTTAATGGGTATGATTATTACTGGTGATACAAGTCAGAAATTAGCATCTAACTTACACAACTTGCATAAGGATAGAATTTATTACATTCAACCTAGCAAAATTACTAAAGAAGAGCTTGAAGCAGACGAAACTTTAGCAACAGTAGCTGAAATGCAAGGTCAGTATGTAATGAAGCATAAGACTTTTGATTATACACCTGTAACACTTTCAACTGATTATGTAGTTGAAGATACCGTTATTCCAGATGTAGACATTAGTAATTACTATGTTTATGAGAATGGAAGTTATAGAAAAGCTAAGGCTGGAGATACCGGTCCTTTCTACAAGCTTATTTATGTAACTCCAGATGAAGACGGTTTATATACTGATATTACTTCTAATATGAAAGTATGGGAAGATAAGTATTGGTATCAAGATATTAACTCAAGTCCATATGGCAAGGATGCCGCAGGCAACCCTATTTTAAACAAACAAGATTATATTAAAGGTGATAAGTATCAGAAAGAAAATAAATATTTCACAATTACCAATCCTACTCCAGTTGCACTTGATGCAGCTTATGAGCCAGGCAAATTCTTATATCAAGATGGTAATGGATACGTAATTGACTATTCAGAGGCTTCAACTCTTGGTCGTACATATTATGTTGTAAATGAAAGTTTATTAAAAGAAGTTAAGCCAACTTATGATGGTATTTACTTACCTGGTTTATACTACTACTATGATACTGAAACTGAGTCATATATCAAAGATATGTCTGTAGATGGCGATGGACACGTTCATTACGCCGTTAAGATTACAGATAGAGAAGAAGATGAAATTGGCTATGTAAAAGAAGTACATTATGTAACTGTTAGCCCTGATGACGTGGCAACTTTATTAGTTACCGGAAACGTTGTTTACTATAGAGATTACACCAATGGTGGAACTTGGACTGATGATAATGGTAATAAGTTTGAATATGTTCAAATGTCTTCTGATGTTGAGGTTGATACTTCTGGTGCTACAACTTATGCTGTTCAACAGGTTATTTATAGTCCTGCAGAAGAAACAGTAGAAATTGACACAGAAAATCAGTTAATGCTTACTCCTTACAAGACAAATACTTTCTTCTTCAAGAAATATGATGCTGAGAATAAATTCATTGGATATATTCCAGTTGCTATTTCAGAAGTTAACCCATCAGACCCTGACCAACAGTTCTATGCTTTTGGTATGTGGGAAGAAGGCAGGGTAACTAACAAGTCACCTTATATCGCTACAACTGATGTTGGTAAGACTAAATATAACTGGGCTTTACAAGAACAGTCAGCTTTCTATACTCCACATATTTATCACTATGTGACAGATGATGGAAGTTATGTTTTAGATAACTACGTTCATATGACACATGATAGCTATGTTAAGTTAGAAGATGAAAATATTAAGCCTGTAAACTTTGGAAATACAGTTTTCTATGAGCCAGACGAATATTATACAAAGAATCCAATTACTGGAGAGTATGAGTTAATCAGAGACTTAGAACTACCTGATAATATCGGAACTGGAACTGGAAAGCAACCAATCTTCAAGGCAGATAAATTATATGTTTATGAAGATAAAGCTGGTATTTATGAAAAAGGCTCTGAATGGAATATGGAAATTACTGAAGTTCCAACCACAGTAACCTTAGCAAAACGTAAAGAAAGATGGGAACTTGTAGTTCTTGAAGATTTCGCACGTAGCTTAAATACTATGCATGGTCTAATTTTAAAGATTAACCAAACATTGTTATCTGGAGATAAGTTAACAAGAGATGACACAACTGTTCAAGGTGTTATCAATAAGATGAGAGATTTAGTTGCTCGCTTCGATAATTTAACTCCTGAGAGAATGATGATTGTTGATGACTATGGTAGAGTAGTAGGTAGTACTTGGGATACTAATCAGTCAGAATCTGTAGAGCTTACTAAGAAAGAAGTAAACTTTGCAACTGGTGTAAATGAAGATAGATTCCCAGAAGTTGCACATGATGCGGCTAAGGTAAATCAATGGATTACAATGAACATTGATGGTACTATTACTAACCCTAAAGTTAGAATCCATCACAACTTCCAGCCAGTAACAAATACCACAGATACATGGGATTTGAATACTAACAAAGCGGCTACAGCTGCGGCAGTTGGAGTTGCTAAGGATGTAATGACTCTATATGAACCATACGTAGACTTAACAGGTCACGTTGTTGGTAATCATAAGCGCACATATGTGCTTCCATATGCATTCAAGACAATTAAAGTAACAAACACAGAGGATAGTGTAGTGACTGCGCCAGCTACTACAATTAAGTCAGCGGGACAAATCGCAGATACTACTCAAGACATCTTGACATTTGCTGCTACAAATAGATGGATTAAGTTGGACAATAACACAGAAGATACAATTAAGATTGGTCATTTGTTAAGCCCATTCGTAACAGGAACACAGGCTAATAAGTTATATGGTTTAACTTCAAATCACACTGTTGCTCAATTAGATACAGACAACACATTTGAAGTTCCTTGCTTGCAATTTGATGAAGCTGGTCATATATTAGAAGCTAGAACACACACTGTTACACTTCCAGACAACTTCACAGACCATGTTGTTACTGTTTCTGATGTAACAAATCAAGACAGCACAGCTGGTACAGCGGGCACGATTGCTCCAGAAACTATGACCGATACGATGACTTTCGCAGAGGGTAATAGATGGATTAACCTGGCCGCAGATGCTACAAATGATAAGATTACAATTAGCCACTATGTGAAGAACTTCACTGAGACAACAAGTACTCTTGATTTCAACAATACTGCAAGCGGTAAGAAATTTACTGTTCAGACTATTGGTTGGGATAGAGCGGGACATATTATTTCAAGTGATGCTAAGACATTCACATTACCAGATAACTTCAAGACTCTTGCTATTACAAATACAGGTAGTTCTGGTGTTACTTTTGGTTCGGCTACAAATGGTAATTTAGTTGCTGATACTTTAGTAGATACAGCTACTTTTGATATTGGTAATAGATGGTTAGCTTTCTTGGCTGACACGACAAATGATAAAGTTACTCTTTATCATACAGCTCCAGACGCAAATTCTGCTAGTACAAATACTACACAGACTGGAGATGAAACTCCTGACTTTGGTGCTACATTCTTAATTCCAGAAGTAAAATATGATGAAGCTGGACATATCTTCAAAGTTGCAACTCATACAGTGAAGATTCCTCTTCCAAGCTTGGTTGATGATGAAACTGGTAATGTAGTAACTAACTTAGAGTTAGACCCTGAAAAGGGAGAATTTACTTTAACTAAAGAGAATTTAGGTTCTTTAATCTTGGGTGATTATGAGAAGAAAAATGATAATTCTGATGTTGCTAAAGGTGATACTTTAGCCGAGGCGCTAAGTAAATTGCAAACTCAAATCAACGATGAAGAAAATGCAAGAGCGCAAGCTATTAAGGACATCCTTGGTGGCGAAGAAATCAACGAAGCCTTTGATACAATCAAAGAAGTAGCTGATTGGTTAGAGGGTAATGACTCTGGTGCAGATGGAATTATTGATGCAGTGGCAACTTTAAATGCTGATAATACTACTGAAGGTTCTGTTAAAAAGCAGATTAAAGACGCTGTTGAAGCTCTTGATGTTGAAGATGAAGAAGTCGATGGTGAATACGTTTCTGGTGTAAGCGAAACTGATGGTAAGATTACCGTAACTAGAAAAGCTTTACCAAGCTTCGAAGATGAAGAAGTAGAAGGCGAATATATCGCAAGCGTAACTGAGACAAATGGTGAGATTTCTGTAACAAGAAAAGCTTTACCTACAATTTCAGATATGGCAACTGCTGTAGATGAAGAAAACCTGAAATATGAGGCTCCTGTTTTTGCAGATGAAACTGAAGAAACAGAGTTTAATGACGCAGATAAAACAATCGCATGGTTATTCCAAAAGGTTGCTCAACTGGAAGCTCGTATTGCTGAGCTTGAAAATCCAGAAGAAGAGCTACCAGCTTAATAAATAAACAAGCCTGGTCTTAATCGGCCAGGCTTGTTTAATTTATAATCCTATTTTTTGAAATATCCATAGGAGAGGCTTAGTAAAGGAGGTAAAATATTTTGGGATATACTACAAGATATGGTAATTATGTAAAGTTCTTACGTGGAACTCCAGCTGCTTGGCAATCCATCGATGTTAAAGATAGTGACACTCTTTATTTTATTGCTGAAGATGGCGCAGATAAAGGTAAATTATACTTAGGCTCTAAGTTGATTGCTGACGGTGATGCGGCAACCTTTTTAAAAGACTTAGAAGATGTATTAGTTGGAGAAGGAATTCCTACTGACTCACTTTTGGTATATGATGGCGTTCAGCAGAAATGGGTAAATCAGAGTCTTCATCAAGTATTAGCTAAAGTAGTTGATGTTATGCTTGGTGCATCTGAAGACCGCAATGGTGAGGCAGGTCTTGTACCAACTCCACTAGCAGGTCAACAAGACTTATACTTAAAAGGTAGTGGAGAGTGGGCTAATCCTACAGAAAAAGTTGAGCAAAGCTTAGGTATTTTAGACCAAAAGGTTGATAAAAATGCTCAAGATTTTAGAGATGAGATAGCTAACTTAAGAGGTGGAAAAACTGGTACTATCACAGACATTGCTACTGATTTAGTAGATGCGGCAGTTGCAAATTTAGTTGCGAGTGCTCCAGAAAGTTTCGACACCTTAAAGGAAATCGCAGATTGGATTAACCAACATGATTCCGCAATTAACATTGCAGATATCGTTGTTAAGGTAGATAAACACGAAAAAGAACTGTATGGTGTTGATGGCGTAGGCGGTTTAGTTGCCACAGTTGGCAATTTAAATACAATCGTTAATGACCCAACAACAGGTTTAGTTGTTCAGTTTAGTGCAATTCAAGGCACAATGAATGGCTTAATTGCTGATGTTAGTGATTTAGAAAATGATGTTACAAACATCAATAATGAAATCACCAACATTAAAGCTTTGTTACAATGGATTGACATGGTCGATGATGGCATTGTGACTTAATAAAAGAGGAAAGGAGTAAAAACAATTTATGGCTAATGTAGGTTTTAAACTTGGTCCTCAGTCGGCGTTAGATACCCTTTTAGGGAAAGGCTCATCAGCTGGCGCTACTCCTGGTAGTTTCTATTTGACTTCTGATACTCACAGATTGTATATTGGTCTTGATGATACTTCAGTTGCTCCGGTAAATGAAGGTATTATTACTGTTACTAATATTGAGGATTTGCCTGATACAAGAACCAATCCTGCGGCTTATGCTGGTAGATTTTACTATGTAACAGGTACAACTCAGAAACCATTAAATATCTTATGTATCTTTAATGGTCAGTCTTGGGTACAGTTAAATCCAGATACTTCTGTAGGTGGAGTAGAATGGTCTTTATTTGAAATCGAAGACAATAAAATTCGAATCAATAATACTGTATATAATTTAACCAACGGAAATAAAACTCCAGTTGAGAGTAATGACATGGTTTTCGTTGGTACAAATGGAATTGATATTGACTTTACAACCACAACAGATGCTAATAATGTTCCTCACTACACTCTTACTTTCAAGGGTGACCAGTATGAACTTGGCGTTGAGCAAGATGGTAGTAACGTTAATGTAAAATTAACTTCTGACGAAGGTCATGATAGCAATTTCAAAATGATTGCCGATAAGTTCGGTACAGAAACAGACACAAATGTTTCTTTTACTGTTGATAGTGATGGCAACGTAAAAGTTGGCGTTAAAGACAGTAAAAATGATAGTATCGCAGTAACTGGTGGTGCTCAAGGTTTTGAAGTACAGTTAAAAGATAATCATGGTCACACTGTAGCTACTGACTTTAGACCACAAATCACTTATGGTGATACAAATAAAGAAACTGTTGACTTTAAGAACGGTGTAGCTACTTTAAATGTATACTCTAAGGCTGACATTCAAGATACTTTAAAAGCATTGAATGCGATGACTTATAGAGGTACAATCGGCAACCCGGGCGGTTCCGCAGGTACTAAAGTAGAACACAACGTAAGTGCTGGTACTACTGTTGTTTACAATGGTTCTACTAAAGTAAACGTATCTATTGGTGACTTATTCATGATTAGTTCTGATGCGAATATTAGTGTTGACGGTTCTACTAAATTGAACGTTGGTACTTTAATTATCGCAAAAGGTACTGAAGACCCTACCACAGGTTACATCACAGACGCGACTTTAAGATTCGACGTTGTTGAAGCTACCAAAGATACTGATAGTACATACTACTTCAAAGAGTCTGCACTTGAGAATGGTGGCGGTATCAGTTTAGTAAATCAGACTGGTGCTGAGTATGGTGCTTTACAGATTAAAGGCGATGCTGATAAGCATATTAAGATTGAAAAAGCTCTTACCAATTTAGGTAATGGTGGATACCAAGAGACATTAACAATTTCTCATGGTGATGTTACTAGAAATGACGATGTAGCTACAACTGCAATTTCAATGGGTTACATCAAGGTTAACAATATTGATAACTTTGGTCGTCAGCTTGAAATTCCAGCAGTAACAGGTGTAACTACTGATGCTTCTGGTCACGTAACTGGTATTACAATTAAAAAGTATACTGTTCAGGATACATGTGGTTCTTTATCAAGTGCTGCTTATGATACAAGCGTATACACCGACGCTAATGGTAAACTGGTTGGTATTGTAAAATCTACCATCGGTATTACTGCACAGGGCGGTGCTGAGCAGACAGTTGATAAGTACTTAGCTTTTAGTAGTAATTCGCTACAGATTACAAATGACGATGCTAATAGCACCTCATTAGGCGGCTCTAAGATGGCTAGCGGTTTAAAAATCGATTTAGTTTGGGGCAGCTTTAGTTAATCAACAAACTCTAAATTTTATTTTATTTAGAGAGTTATGGAGCGGAAGAGAAGTGTTTTTCGCTTCTCTTCCGCTTTTCTTTATTTAAAGACAAAGATAGAAAGGAGATATAAACCGTAATGACAGACAAGACAAGATTTAGACCTGTCACAGGTACAGATGAGCAAATTCAGAATGCCGGTAAAAATCCAGGCTATGTGTACTTTGCGTCTGATACGGGTAAAATTTATTTCGACCTTGATAATGATACAAGAGTTGCAATGGGCGGTAGTGGTGTATCTTTACTTTATGGTGAAGCGCCAACAATTGAGCCTGACGAATACTCTTTATACACTTTAGAGTTCGACCATTTGGAAGAAGATGTTACTCCTAAAGAGGGTGACTTAATTCTTAATAAAGATGGAATTTTTTACCGCGTTCAAGATGTTCTTGCAGATGAGCAGTTAATCGTTTGTACCATTATGTCCGTAAGCGGTGGCGGTTCTGGTGGTGGTGGAGGCGGCGGTGCCAACTACGCTAAGAAGATTGGTATTAAAATTACCTCTCCAGAAACATCAAACTTAATCAACGGACAGGCAATCGGAATTAAATTTACAGCCACCTCTGGTGTAGATGTTGATGGTTCTGAAATGGACGATAGACTAACAGTTCGTTGGACTTTAGAAGCCAAGTCTGGTACTTCTTATATTCCTTATGACAACGGTCTTATTGACGTTGCTTCAGGAGTAGAGTCTGTGTTCGAGGTGGGCGAAAAGTTAAGACCGGACGCAACCACACGTTTAAAGATGCAGGCTATCGGTGTAAACTCAGGTGAATCTACTGAGAAATATATTGAAGTTATTACGTCTGAATTAAAATTAACTGAAAGTGTAAACTTCTCAGCTTTAAATCGTTATACACCAGATAACGTACAGTTACAATGTAACGCTATTGGTTCAATGAATAAGATTTTGAAATATTATTTCGACAATCAGTTAATTCAGACTTCTAAATTAAATGCAAGTTCAGAGAACTTCCAGAGTTTCCAAGTTCCTTCTAAATATGCTACACACGGTTCTCATACAGTTCGTATTGAATTGTGGCAAGGTATCGTAGTTAGTGGTGTTTGGAAAGAAGGTATCATGGTTGACCCGATTGAGTTTGAAATCGGTGTATTCGCAGCTGGCGATGAAACACCAGTTATTTGGTTAGGTGAATACCAAGCAGAATATTACAACTATGACCCAATTAAAATTCCTTTCTTAGTATATGACCCTGCAAATACAGCAAGTGCTCGTATTACTTTAAAGAAAAACGGAAGCGAAATTGCAAGTTCACCACGTGATATCAATACCACTAAATTAGATAAGTGGAACTACTTTGAAATCACAGACGCAGACCTTGACATGATTAACAGATATTCTATCGGTTGTGGTGATGTTGAGAGAAGCATTTCCTTCATGGTTTCTAAAGACCCTAATCGTAAGATGGAGGCAGTTAAACAAGACTACTTAAAACTTACATTCGAATCTAGAGGTCGTTCAAACAACGAGTCTGTTGTAAATAGACAGTTGTGGCAAACCGCAGATGGAAAAATAAAAGCGGACTTCACAGACTTTAACTGGTATAACAACGGTTGGGTTCTTGATGAAGACAATAATACTTGTTTAAGAATTTCAAATGGAGCGCAGTTCTCTATTCCTATTGGACCTATGACATTCGCTTCAACTGATAGTTCTAAACAGTCTAACTCAATTGAAATTCAATTCAAGGTTAGAAATGTACAGGATTATTCAAACTTAATTCATAACGTAACTCGTTATGTTAACGATGATAGATTCTATGCAGCGTTCAAGGCGCAGACACAGTATAATAACTATGATGCGTTCTTACAGTACTATTTACCAATTTACGAATTGGGCGTAGATGAAGATAGAGTTGCATATGACGACTTAAAATTCGATAAAGTACAGAAAGAAATCTCACTTAGCCGAGTTATCTGTGGATACTACTCTGGTGATGAGTCTGGCGCAATCGGATTTGCATTAGGACCTCAAGATGCTTTCTTCTCTAATGGTACTAACACAGTAAACGTTAACTACGTTGAAAATAAAATGGTTAATATCAGCATGGTTTATGCACATTCTTCTAAGTTAATGTACATCTATATTAATGGTGTTTTAACTGGTGTTATTAAATCTACTGCTAATGGTTTATTCCGCATTGGTGGTGAAAATGAAACTGATAAAGCTATCGTATTCAACTCTAATTTCTGTGATATTGACCTTTACAAAATGAGAATTTACAACACTGACTTAAATGTTAACGATGTTGTAACAAACTATGCGGTTGACTATCGTGATATTACTATCTACGACCAAAACAAGTTAGCCGAAGAAAACACAGCTATTAATGAATATCAGTTCAAGTATAAGAATATGATTGAATATAATGAAAAGCATCCAGATGCTCCACTTATGCCATATATCATTTTCGATACTGAGCCTACAAACAATGGACATAAACTTTCATACTCTAAGAGTACAAAGTTAAACATTGGTGTTGAATTCGTTAATACTGGATTGGATAGAGCATTCCAAACTGGTGAGTTAGAAGAGCTTGCTAAGAAAGACGGTTTATGGAATGATGATTCTACTGATGAAGAAAAAGCTGAAGCAGTTAAAAAGTACTACTTACATCACTGTCCATCATGGAAAACCAATGCTGGCGCGCAGATGGCAGTACAGGGTACCTCTTCAGAGTTCTATCCAAGACGTAACTATAAGATTAAGACCAAAACAGATTATAAGACAGACACTAATCTTGAGGGAGTTAAACAGACAAACATCTTCTTAAATAGAGGACCTTTCGAGGAAGATTTCGCTAAACATGGTTGTAAAGCAAGTACAAAAGAAGTTAAGAATGAGGCTGGAGAAGTAGTAACACCTAAATACTCTAATCCATGTCACACTAAGAACTGGTATCTTGACAACTATACAAACGGAACTGATGTATGGACAATGAAGGTTGACTTCATGGAATCTTCTGGTTCATATAACACAGGTTTTGCTAACTTAGTAGCAAATGCTTATTCTAAACATCCTCTACAAGATTACTATGATAAGAAAGCTTTCACAAATCTTGATATGCTTAAGAGTGATGTAACAGGAAGATTAGACTGGGCTGATTATAGAACATCAGTACAAGGCTTCCCTGCTTTAGCATTCCACAAGAGAGGAAAAGACGATTATCTGTTTATTGGTATGTATCGTATAAACTTAGATAAAGGTTCTGACGCTTGTTATGGTTTCGACCTTCCAGAAGAGATGACTGCTAACTTTATCGAGGGTAATCCTCCAGTAGCAGAAATTGCTGAATGTTGGGAGTTCTGTAACAACAACCGTGGTTTCTGTTCATTTAGAGACCCTTGGGACCGTATGGAGTTAAGCTTTAGAGCTCCAGAAGGCGTTGCTAATGAGTTCAACTCTTACAAAGCTCCATGGATTATGGATAACGTAGAGTATCGTTACAACACAAATGAAGACGCTTGGGATTTATTACTTAAGATGTCTGAAGCAAAACCAGACGATATCGATGGTATCGTTGAGAAATATGGAGAAGAATACTTCTTCGACCCTGCCGCAAATAACTATACTGGTGGACGTGAATTAGCTTACAAGCTTTACGAAAACTGGGAAAAAGTTAATAAATGGGTATGGTCTACAAATACAGATAAGGTTCCTTCTCAGGGTACTTATCAGTTAGTAAATGTTGGTAACGTAGATTACGTTCCTGGCTCATTCTATGTTTTCAATGAAGAGACAGGTGAATACGAAAAAGCCGAAGGCGATTACGAATTTAACCAGATTTACTACACAAGAACTGAAAATGGTTCACATGAGGAAGATGGCGTAACAGTTATTGATTACATCTATAGTAACGCATTCGCTGTTGGTAAAGAATTAAAATATGAACCTAATAAGTTCTATCGTGAAGAAAATGGTGCTTATTCTATTATCGAGGATAATGAATTTGATTCTTCATTAGATTACTATATGTTAGTTGAAAATGATGATTATAAGGCTAACGCAGACTTAATTGTTCGTAAATGTGAAGATGCAAGTTATACAGAAGGTAAAACTTATTATAACTACGACGGAACAAAAACTACTGCTGGTGAATGCGTAAGCGTTGCAGAGGATGCTTCTTCAGCAACATATGAGCCAGGTAAGTATTACGAGGCAATCGAAGTTAAATATGGTAATAAGACATATACACATGATACAAAAGAGTATCGTGCAGCTAAGTTCGTTAATGAGTTGAAAGATTGGTTCGACCTTGAGTATTTAGCAACATACTTCATTATGACTGAAGTATTTGAGTGTTATGACTCTCGTGGTAAGAACGCAATGTGGGCTTCTTGGGGTCCATTAGAATCTGGTAAGAACTACAAGTGGTATCCTATCTTCTACGATATTGATACTCAGTTAGGTATTAACAATACTGGTATTCCTTCATTTGACTACAACGTTGACGCAACTGAAGCAGGTAACTATTCAACTTCAGATTCAGTTCTTTGGAATAACTTCTATAAGTATTTCAAGAACTCATATATCTTAATGAAATATAAACATCTTAAAGGTGTAACTGAAGGTGTAACATGGACTGCATTAGACCATGCTCCTTTATATTCTATTGATAGAATTGAAGGCTGGTATAGAACAGACCCAGAAGTTACAGGAAGTATGGCAATGAGAGGTGAAAGACCACTTATTGCAGTAAACCTTGATGAGTATTTCAAATATATTACTATCACCAATAAAGCAAGCTATATTGATGGTACAACGGGTCATATTGCTTCTAACGATAGTGGTGACTACGCTTATGATGCAAACGGAACTTACTTCTATGCATTACAAGGTGACCGTTCATTATCAAGACAGCAGTTCTTGACAAACCGTATTGAATACATTGACTCTTGGTTAAACCAAGGTAACTATAAACGTGGTGGTGCTAACCGTATTCGTGGTCGTGTGGCTGCAAACAACGCTGAGAAGACATCAGATATCTGGGTTGAAACAGCTGAGAATCCATACTACCAGGCAGATGGTAAGACAAAGACCAATTTATTCGATGCTGAATATTGGTTAAATCTTACTCCAATCAGAAGTTCATATGTAACAGTATCTGATGACGCTGAAGCATATCCTTCAAGAAAATACGATGGTGTAAATCCAGTTAAGTTCAACATTGACGCAATTGAAGCCGGTGTTCGTAAGTCTGGTAACTACCCTGAACAGTTATTGTATGTATATGGATTGAATCAGATGACCGACCTTGGCGATATGAGTAAATTATATTGGCAAGAGTTCGAAATTTCGGGTGACGCTTCTAAGTTAACCACTCTTAAGATTGGTTACGATGGTCTGATGGAAACAAAAGAAACCAAAGCAGAATTAGTCGCTCAAGGCTATCCAGAAAACAAAATCATCGAGAAAGATGGAAAGTGCTACATTGGATGGTATAACAACAAAGTTAACCAACCTTCTATTCCAGCTGGTAAAGATGCATCTGGTATGCCACTGTTAAAAGAAGTTAACTTCTGTAACGTAACTATTAACACAGGTTCTCCTGCTTTAGACTTATCTTCTTGTGAGAAGTTACAGAACTTCCGTGCTACAGGTTCAAACTTCATTGACTTGACATTTGCGGAAGGCGCGGCAATGCATACTTGTTACTTGCCATCAACAATCACAAAGTTAGACTTAGTAGAATGTAACCTTTTAACTAAGTTAATCACTAATTATGAGTATCCGGTAGCTGACGAACATGGAAACTTAGAGGCTGAAAGAGGTCTTTACATCCAAGGTATGTTCGAAGACGATGGCGCAACTGTAATTAACTACTTCTCTATTTTAGGTGGTGGTTTAGGTTACGACTCATATAAATTGTTAAAGAAATATTACGATATTAGAAAGAGACAAACAGCTCAGATTTCAAATATCGCTTTAACTAAGGTTAACTGGTCTCCATACATCCAGTTAGTAGAGGGTGATGTTTACGACTCAAGCGCAAAATACTTCTACGATGATGGTCACTACGGATTTAAAGAGTATAGCTATAATGCAGCTACATTCCCTATCCAAGTGTTAAATGGAGAATTATATAGATTAGATGAAACAATCGCAGCTGATACTGTAAATCAGATTTCCGACGTTGAAATGTTCGAGGAATTTATCGAGAATGGATTATACGTAGGAACCGCAGAAAATAGCACATGTCCTAATATCACAGGTATTATGTACGTTGCTAATACTGAGGCTGTTGACGAATTGTGGATTAGAAACACTTTAATTAAGAAGTTCCCTCAGTTAACAGTATTCTTCAAGACTGTAACACCTGCAAACTCTGCAAGATTTATCTTACAAGAGAAAGACGGAACTTGGGATTATGTACCTAATAAAGACTTGAACAACACTGAGCCTTCAGTTCAGAAAGTTGAAGATGGTAAATGGTTCGTAAACCCTTATACTTTATATGCACCAGTGAAAGACAATTACGACTTCCATGGTTGGTCAACAACCAATGATATGACCGGATTGATTTCTAGTGCTAAAGCAACTGCTGAAGAACAGCAGGCCGCATGGGATAAACTTACTCTTACTTCTGGAGTTAAGGATTATACTTTCTATGCAATCTTCACTGTTCATAAATGGACAATTTCTTATTTAGCTGGTGCTAATGAGAATTCATTAGTTCAGTGGCATAGCGAGGATATCACCCACGGTGAAGTTCTTGTTGCTCCTAAGATTGTTCCTTCTATTGACGAAAGTCAGTTAGCAACAGAGGAACGTTATAGATTCTTAGGTTGGACTCAAAATATCAAACAGTTAATTGTTTCAAGTGAAGCAGAAGCTAAATTAGTAAACGTTAACTCTGCTTTAGCTACTCAGGATACTCAGTTCTACGGAGTATTCTTAAAAGAGAGTGTTTACGCAAGCGCAACAAGCTTATCATACTTTGATTTAACACCAAATTATGAGTTCGTTGATATGGTTACCGGCGAGTCAGTAACTGGTTATAGATTGTCACCTAATACAGCTCTGTCAGGTAAGATTACTCTTCCTACATCTGTTGATGGAACACCTATCGTTTCAATCTCAGGATTCGGTTCAACTACAGTAACTCATGTCTTCTGGGACGGCACTTCACAGTGTAAAGAAGTTGCGAGAATGGCATTCCAGAACGTAGCTACACTTAAGTACTTTGACTTAGCAAAATCAATCACAATGATTGGTGAGTCAGCGTTCGCACAGTGTACAACTTTGGCATTACCAGATATTGCTAATTCATCTTTGAACTACTTAGATAATTACGCATTCTCTGGAGCGTTCTACTCAGCTTCACCTCTAACATTGAACATCCCTGGTTCAGTTCAGTGGATGGGTTCACAGGTATTCGCTTACTCTTCTGGAGTAGGTAACGGAAACGAGCCTGCGTTCACAGTTAACTTCGGTAAGAAGGGTGACCCAACCAAGATTGCTTACTTAGGAAATCAACCATTCGCACAAAACCGTACTCGTAAAGTTAAGACAGTAAATGTCTTCGGTGATGTAAGTGATAATGTTAAGGCATTATTCGAATCACAGGTATTACCTACTTTAGCAGTAGGCGATGATGGCGTAACGATTACTGGTACAATTAGCTATGTAAGCGCATAATTAAGGGGGTAAAAGATAATGACAAAAACTGTTTATTACGTTTACCTTGGTACGAACGGGACTATTACTAGTCCCGTTCATTTAGAGGATATTTACTACACTCGTAAGTATCTTCTTCAGGCTGATGAAGGTATGAAACTTACCAGAGATGCTAAGTCATATGTTGATTCAGTAATGATTCCAGAAGGTGAACTTGAAGCTTGGAGAGAAGTTAAAGCTCCAACTGGTCAGAAATGATTATTATAAACTATTCTTTTTTCAAATAATTTTGAAAGAAGTCGGTGGAGAGCCTAGCCGTATGATTGCAGGCTCTTCACTGAAACAATAAATTTTAAGAAAGGATTGGACGATTGAATGATTACTTATGTTAATAAAGCAAATGCCGATAAGTATTCTTTCCTTTATAGCCGTGCTTCTGAGGATTTAAGAACCCATGATGCGACTGGTAAGAAAGTTGAGTATGGCGACAGCAATGCTGTAAAACAGTTCGATAAAATCACTTTAACAGCTGAGACATACCAGCCTAACAGATATTACATCGCAGACACAGAAAAAGGTTACAAAGTTTGTACAGACGATACCTTTACAGAGGGTGTAGAATACTTTCAGTCAGATGACATTACATCACTGGACGAATATTTCTCATACATTGTTCAGTTAAATGAAATTAGTCGTAGATACACAATTCTTCCTTTAGATGAAGAAGTATTTACAATCGATGCTAATACAAGAACTATCACAGTTCCTCCTTCTTTTGCGAAGAACGGAATTGGTGTACAGGGTGACGAAGTAGCTGAAATCGTTTATTTCAAGATTAACAGATTCTTTGATGCTATCGACTTAGATACAAAGGATATCTATATTCAGTGGCGCTCTGCCGCAGTTGATGAAAAAGGAAATCCTATCGAAGGTGTATCTGTTCCTTGGGTAAAAGACGTTGAGAGCGAGCCAGGATTCATTATCTTTGGTTGGCCTTTATCTTCAAAGATTACTCAGAAGGCTGGTAACATCCAGTTCGCAGTTCGTTTCTATGAGTTCAATGAAGATACTGATACTTTGATGTACTCATTATCAACTTTAACACAAACCGCAGTAGTTAAGCCTGCTTTAGACTTTGACTTACCTGCTATTATTTTAGACAAGACTAAGATTGATGATGCTTCTGGTATGATTTCAGATAGATTTGAAAATACCGAACTTAACAGTGGTGCTGTTAAAGCTGAAGTTCCTGTATGGACTAAAAACCTTATTGAGCATATCGACCTTGCAGAAGATGCTCAGGGATTCCGCACAGTTCCAGTTGACTATGATGTTCAGGCAATCTCTACTGATGCAGGACAGATTTCTTACATTTGGAAGAAATACAATCTTAAGACAGATGCTCGTGAAGATGTTGTTCATGTAATCTCTATGAGAAAGAGTGAAGATAAAGTTCGCGAGGATGGTGTATTATACTATCGTCAAGATGGTGAAGCATACGTTCTTTATAGTGGTACATTAGACCCTGAAAACGACCCTAATGGAGAATATCCAGCAGGCGGTGTATTTGAGAAGTTCTCTACTGGTACTCTTAATGGAGTAGGTAGATATTTCGTAATCGCTACAAACCGTGTTCGTCAGTCTACTGCAACTGCTAAATCTGTTGAATGTATTGTTCCATACCCACAGAAGCCAGTTATTGAAACTGATTTACCTGATACAGGTATCTTACTTGCAGAAGATTTCGATTTAACTCTTGCTCCAGTAGCAACTAAAGAGGATGCTGGTAAGTTTACATATCAGTGGTATAAGAAAGCTCCAGGCGAGACAGGTTTCGTAGCTATCGAAGGTGGCACATCAGCAACATTAACTATTGATGGTACTGGTGAAGAGAATCCTGATACTGGCGCAGTTGGTGATGGATATTACTATGTTGACATCACAAATAACTTAAACTTAGAGGCTGATACAATTACTTCTAAGACTTGTCGTGTAACTCACACTGCTTGTCAGCCAGTAGTAAGTGTTGTTGGTGACTTGAACTTTAAGTTAAGCGATATCGTTGATGAAAATGAATATCTTGAAGTAAGCGCTGAAATTCCTGCAACTAGCGGTGAAAACTGCCAGCGTGTAGATGGCGTAGACAAGATTGAATATCAGTGGTACAGATACTTTGCTGGTTTAAACGGCAATGTTGAAGACGATGTACTTAAAGCTGATGAAGGTACATATGTTAAAGACGCTGATAAGGCAATGGAAGGCGCTACTGAGCCTACATTCCAACCTAACACGGACGGATATTACTTCTGTGAAGTAACCAACGTTTACAATGGTACAACTGCTTCTAAGATTTCTAGATTCTTCCGAGTTATTACTGCTTAATTTAGCAAGATTTTAATAAGGAGGGTTTAGGCTTATGACAACAGATTCTAAAGAATACTTAGATTTACTTTACGAAATCCAAGATGACAACAAGCCTAGCTTAGCCGTCTTGCTTCCAGGTACTGAGAAAATCTATACTGTCGATTTAGCGGCTCGTCAGATTGAAGCACCTGAGTATTTAAGCGTACAAAGCGACCATCGTTCTGAGGTAATCTATTTTAGATGTCCTCGTTATTTTGATACAATCGACCTTTCCAAGTTAGTTTGCGTTATTCAATATGTAAACGCCCTTGGAGAGGGTCGTGTATATGCGGTGCCTTTTTATGATGTTGATACTTATTCAGACACCAATGAAATGCTTTTTCCTTGGGCAATCGAGGGCGAGGCAACCAAGGCCGCAGGCGATGTAGTGTACTCTATAAGATTCTACTTATTAGACAGTATTACAACTGACAAGACGTTGTTATACAACTTAAGTACAACAGCTGCTACGAGTAAAGTATTATATGGTATTGACGTTGATGTAGAGGAATGGGAAAACACAGCTGACAAGGATTATTATGCTACATATTTGGAGCAGATTCTTAAAGTTGCAAAAGACATTGCCGATAAAGACGTTTATTGGATTACTCTATAAAATATAAATTATGGGGGAGAAGTGTAAAAGCTTCTCCCCCTTTTTGTTATTTGGCCAGAAGATAAAAATATTGCTTCTGTAAATTTCAAAGTTATATAGATGGAAAATAAATATTAAGCGAAAAAGGAGGTTTATAAAATTTTATGGCTAATGTAAAATTTTTAACCGGTACTGAAACCAACCTTCTTAAAACAAATAGTGATGGTAGTTATGTAAACCCTATTGCAGAGGGTAGTTTATATGTAACTGCTGAGAAAGTTAGTGGAGTATGGGTAAGTAACCTTTACTACGATGTAAATGGACAACGTATCAAAGTTGCCGATACATCAGGTAAAGCGATGTACGACCATATGAACAATAACATTGCTCAAACATATATTAAGAAAATCACTATGGAAGGTACAAAATATGCAAGTACAGATGGTGCTACATTAACCTATACAACAGGTGACAATGTAGAAACAACTATCTTATTACCGCTTGCATCAGCAACAAAAGCAGGTACCGTAAACACCGGAGCCCAAACCTTCGCTGGAAATAAAACCTTTATGGGGCAAGTAATTCTTCAAGGAGGTACAGATACTGCGGCGGGCACTGCGAACTCTGGTGCATTAATAATCGGTTCTCCGACCGGAGCGCATATTTCAGTAGATGCTAATGAGATTCAAGCTAAAGCGAGCGGAACAGCCAGCGCGCAATTACACATCAATAATGATGGTGGTATCACACAGTTCGGTGGAATTGTTCAGCCAAAAACAGACAATACTCTTACTCTTGGTACTGAAAAATTACGTTGGAAAAGCGTAGAAGCTGTTACAATGAATGCGACAACTTTCAATGGTGCTTTAAATGGTAACGTAACTGGTAACTTGAGTGGTAACGCGGCAACTGCAGATAAATGGTACACAGCACGTACTATTACTCTTGGTTCAGATTTACAAGGTTCTGTATCTATTGATGGTAGTAAAAATGTAACTTTAAATGCAAGTCATTATAATGTATCTTGTTCAAGTAGTAATAAATCAAATTATCCTTGGCATAGAATTGCTACTACAGGTGCGATTACTAGCACTAATGCAGATAGAGATATGACTATTGTTATTCGCCATAGCTATAATGGTGGTGGATATGGTGTTGCTAAAGTTTCTTTAAGAACAAATTCTGGAACTTCAGTAGCAACTGCAAGTGTAAAATGGTTATATAGATATAACATTGAAAAGAATAGCCTACAAATCGGTTTAAGAAATACTGCTGGAAATGCTTTAGCAGATTTATATTATAAAGTTGGTACATGGGCAAGAGCCACTATTTATCAAGTAGAAGGAGCTAGAAGTTGGACTTTAATTGCTTCAAGTGAAGTAAGTGACACAACTTCAACAGATAAAAAGACTTCAAAAGAAGTTTATACATCTGTTAGCAATGGCAATACTCTTCTTGCGGCTAATTATACAAGCACAATAGAAGCTACTGATTGCGCAACTGTTCAAAATGCTAATTATGCTTCTACAGCAGATGGCGCAAAAACTGATAGTGCTAATAATACTATCACAACTCATTACTTATCAAAGATTGATTTTGATGGTGCAACTAATAAGGCTACTAAAGTAGTCGTTAATTTATACAACGGAAGTGGCGCTATTAAGACTACAGTAGATTTTCCTACTGCTTCAGCTTCACAGGCCGGCGCAATTACCACAGGCACACAGACATTAACTGGTGCGAAGACTTTAGATGCTAATGGTTCTTTAACAATTCAGAAAAATGCTGGATTTAACTATTCTGGAATTGGTACTGCAAGTGATGCAGTTGCTAGACACGTGTGGTTCTCACATTCATCTAACAAAGGTATGCCAATCCTTAGCGACAAGTTTAAATACAACCCAGCTTCTACTGATTCTTGGGCAACCGTAGTAGCTAATGCAACAGATAAAACTGGTGCGGCTTATGGTAAATTAATTGTTGATGTATTGGAAGGTATGGCTGCTCGTGCATATGCCGATGATAGAGGACAACAGATTTCTAAGAAATATGTTGCAAGCTTATCTTTTGATGGTGTAACAAATAAAGCTACGAAAGTAACTATGACATATAATGATGGCACTGGTGCAGAGATTGCGACCGTGGATTTTCCGTCCGCTAGTGCGACTGCCGCAGGTGCTATCACAACTGGAACACAGACTTTAACCGGAGCTAAAACTCTTGATGCTAATGGCTCATTAACAATCCAAAAGGCAAGTGGTTTTAATTATTCTGGTATTGAAAATGCAACTTCAAATTCAGCACGCCATGTATGGTTTTCTCATGGAACTAATGTGGGAACTCCTGTTAAGAATGATAAATTCAAATTAAACCCAGGAGCAACAGATACTTGGGCCACAGTTGTTGCAAATGCGACAGATAAGACAGGCTCAGCTTACTCTAAGTTAATTGTAGATGTTCTTGAAGGTATGGCGGCAAGGGCTTATGCGGATGATAGAGGTCAGAAGATTTCTACTAAGTATGTGGCTACAATGGCGTTTAGTGGTACAGGTTCAAAAGTAACTTTAACCTATAATGATGGCGCGGGTGCAGAAATTAGCTCAACAGACGTGCCAGTTGCTTCCACTTCTAAAGCTGGTGTTATTACTACTGGTACTCAATCTATCGCTGGTAATAAAACATTCACTGGTAGAGTTTATATTAAAAATACTTCTGACGCGGCATTGGCTACAGCGGACGCTGGAGCGTTGGTTATTGGAGATAAAGCCGGTGAACATATTATCATTGATAGTAATGAAATTATGGCAAAGGCTACTGGAACTACTGCCCGTAAATTACTATTTCAATGGGATGGCGGAGATGCCGGATTCGGTGGAAAGATATTACCAAAAGCTGATAAAACTTTAAGCGTTGGTAGTTCATCAGAACGTTGGAATGAAATGTTCGCATATATCTTCAATGCGGCAACCAAGTTCACTACTGGTGGTGGAACATTCTATGCAGATAGTGATGGTGATGGATATTTTGCTAATTCAGTTGGTTTACGTGTTGCTCCAGATGATAACTATGCTTTAAAGATTAGCGGTAATACTTACAATAATGGTATTGTATACTTTGGAAACGGAACTACAAATTATGTAAATAATAGTGCGGACGCACGTTTCAATACGGTTGGTATCAATGGTTCAAATACAACATATCGTTTGTATGTAAATGGAAATACATTAAATAACGGTATTGTTTATTTCGCAAATGGTACTACATACTATATTAACAATAACGCAGATTCAAGATTGCGTTATGTTGGGGTAGGTTCTCTTGCACCAAGTTCAAGTTATGCTTTAAGAATTGGTGGAAATGTTTACTTAAATGGTATTCATTACTTTGCTAATGGTACTACATATTATGTAAATAATAGTGGTGTTGCTCACTTTAAACAAATCCTTGTTAATGGTGGTAATACTGCTTATGATTTCTCTGTTAGTGGTACAGGTTATATTGCAAGTGACTTTACTGTTGATGGAGATGTAACTATCGGCGGTAATACTAATTTTAAAGGCAATTTAATTATTGCTGATGGAAAACAAATTAAAAGAAATGGTCATAGTGTATCATGGCATAAAGGTAGAGATAGTGCAATCGTAAGAGAGTTGACTTCTACTGGTTACCATACTATTATCTCTACAAAAACAAAAGACGGTTCTTGGGAGTTAGGAGAATATAATGATAGCACTGCAACCACACCTTCATATATAAATCATTTTCTTGTAAGTTATGTAACTGATACTCAATATAATGGGACTTCAGCAACTACAACCGCACAATTTAGATTCCGTAATAATGGAGTATTTCAGGCTCCTTATGTAAGTGTAAATGGTGCAAGTACATCATATCGCTTGTATGTTAATGGAACTTCTTATTTAATAGGAGATACTAAACATAAAGGCACTGTATATTTTGCAGATGGAAGTAAATATTATATTAACAGTTCTGCTTATGGTTACTTACCAAATATTAGTTTAGGTAGTAGCGCAAGTACTGGATATAATTTATTTGTTGATGGTACTTCTTATCATACAAAAGCTGTTTACTTTGCAAATGGTACAAATTATTATGTAGATGCTAATGCAGATACGAGATTAAGATATACGGTTATTGGAGGAACTTCATTAACCCCTTCATCAACATACCCACTTCAAGTAATCGGACATGCCGCAATTACTGGTGATATTAAGATGAGAACTGGTAATACATCAATTCACTGGAATGATGGAACTTATCAACAGAGAATAGCTACATTAGATGACTCAACAGCAAACACTAATGTATTTATGTTCCAACAATCAGCAGATACTGGAAGTACATGGACAAACTTATTAAAAATCCGTGATAACGGTGTAGTTGACTTGTTAAACAATACTGGTCAAATAAGAAAATATTATACTACTACAAATACAATTCCAGCTATTATGATTGGTTCTAATAACTTAAATATTAATGCTATTAGAATTGGGCACACTTCAGATGGTGAATCTTGGTCAACAGGATATACTGTTAAATATTTAGGTGCTAGTGACGGCGTTAATAATCGTTTAGAATTATGGTGTGATGGTAATGGCGCAGCTAACAATGCCGGGACAGAACAAATTGGTATTTCAGTAAATCAGGGTGGTTATGTTGGTATCGGTGTTGCCGCACAAACTGCTTATAGATTATATGTTAGCGGGCCTTCATACTTAAATGGTATTACAAATATTGTAAATGGACAGGAAGCTTCTAGTGCTACTACTGGTACTTTAAGAGTGACTGGTGGTATTTCAGTAAGTGCTAACTCTTGGTTTGGTGGAAATATTACTGTAGGTGGATATATCAATGCTGCTTTAGGTTTTGGTGTAACTCAATCGGCTGGAACTGGTACTGGTATTAGTTTATATGGAACTCACACTGGGACTACTCCTACTTATGGTATTATGTTCGCTAAAACAGCAACGTTCGGTAAGCTTGGTGGAGTAACTTCTGACTGGGCTACATATTTTACCATGAGTAACACTGATGCTAGAGGATGGATTTTCCGTAGAAATACGACTGGCGCAGTGGCCGGAACTAATAATGTATTTTCTATTGATACTCAAGGTAGACTTTACAGCCATTGGAATGCTGCTATTGACGTATATCATAGAGCTAAAAATAGTTTGCGTGATATTGGTATTTTAACTGCCGCATCTGGTAACGCAGGTTTATATGACTATACTCGTGGAGTGTGGTTAATTTATACAAGACATTCAGATGCTCAAACAGAATTGTATAATAATACTTATACTAAGCATTTATATCCAGCAGCGACTAATACTTATACATTAGGCCATGATGGTTTAAGATATTCTCATGTATATTTAACTGGTACTTTACATTCTTCATTAACAACTTCAACTCACATTAAGGGTAACCAAGGTACTGCTATTATTAATAGCACTGCCGCAGGCAATGGTTACAATATGTTGGCTAAAATGAATAGTACCAATGGTGTTTGGACTTTAGGTGGTTGGACTACTGGTTTTTATTTATTTTATACTGCTAATAGTACAATTACAGCTGGAACTAATACTTATACAAAACAGTTAAAGCTAATGGATGAAAGTGGAAATAGTACTTTCCCAGGTAATGTAACTGCCCCTAAATTTATTGGTGCTTTACAGGGAAATGCAACTACTGCGACTACCTTACAAACAGCAAGAACTATTAACGGAACTTCATTTAATGGTTCAACTGATATTGTTACTTCTTATTGGGGAACTGCTAGGACAATTACTATTGGTAATACAAGTAAAGTTGTTAATGGTAGTACAGACTATAATTGGACTCCATATCAAATCGGTATGACCAGAGCTCAATATAATGTTGGTTCTAATATGAATCAAATTGCTGACCATGGTTGTGAAATGGGTATGGCTAGTTTATCTTCTGGTAATGCAAATATTGACCCGAACGCACAAACTTCATGGCATCATTATATCAATATCACCTGGTCTGATTGTAAAGATAATAATGGGTCTACTACAAATGAATGGTGTACTCAAATTGCGAACAAAGCGGGCACAACTGATTTATGGGTACGTTCTCGTGCTGGTGGTAGTATTACAGATGGAACAGCATGGGCTGCGAACTGGACTAAAATCCTTACTGCAGCTAACTACACAGGAACTCTTGATGGCAGATATGTTAATGTAACTGGCGATACAATGACAGGTTCATTAACTAACAATGCAAGAATGTATTGTAATGAGTGGATTCAATTTAATGGTACAACTGGACTTTATTTCCCAAATAGTGGAGCAGGAACTCATTTTTATCCAAATACAGCCTCTTCTTATGGTGGATTTATGATGCAAGGTACAAAAGGTGGATATTTAGGTATTCTTTTAGGCCCTAGCACAACTTACATGCACATAATGACAAATGGTACTAATGAAGGTTTATATAATCAAAGTACCGGAAGATGGATTTTACATTATAATCGCTCAAGTAATGTTATGAGTATTGGTGATTCAACTGCTCGTTCTGGTTATGTATTAAATGTAGCTGGTTCAGAATATATTACAGGAAGTCTATATACAGTTGGAGCTATCGGCTCTGGTACTAGAATTTACACTGGATATGACTCTGGTGTTGCTAATTCAGTTAGTTGTAGTAACTGGTTCCGCTCTAGTGGTAACTCTGGTTGGTATAATGCTTCATATGGCGGTGGATGGTATCAAACAGACACTACTTACATCAGAACTCACGGAACATTCCAAGTTTACAGTGGAGGTAGATTCTTATCCGGAGATATTCCATCCTCTTGGATTAATGGTTTAAAAAATCAAGCTGCATATAGAATTGAGGCTTGTGGCGATACAGGTTCTTATCACCCTTGGCTTCAGCAGACTAATAATGGCTCTGGTTATTGCTTTAGTTTTGGTATGTTAGGAACAAGCTTCTATATGATTGGTTGCCCAACATCTCAAACTGCGAATGCTTATACTGCAGTTTTAGCTTTCAATGTTGCTAACGGATATCTAACAGGATGTAGTCGTGTTTATGCTGCTGTATGGAATGACTATGCAGAATATCGTGAAACTAAAAGCGGAATTGAGCCAGGTAGAGTTGTAATTGAAACTGGCTTTGGAGATTTAAAACTTTCAACTACAAGATTACAACCTGGTGCCAATGTAGTGTCTGATACTTATGGTTTCGCTATTGGTGAAACTAAAAAAGCTAAAACTCCTATCGCAGTAAGTGGACGTGTGTTAGTTTATCCTTATGAAAATAAAGATGTTTATGAACCTGGAGATGCTGTATGTACTGGACCAAACGGCACCGTATCTAAAATGACTCGTGAAGAAATAATGATGTATCCTGAAAGAATAGTGGGTACTATTTCTGAAATTCCGGACTATGAAGTTTGGGGCGAAGAAGATGTTTCTGTAAACGGAAGAATTTGGATTAAAGTCAAGTAACAACTTGACTTTTTCCAAATTTTTTGGTATAATGTAATTAAGATAGGAGGATTTTTATATATGGAATGGCTTAATTTATTAGCAGACATTTTTGAAGTATGTATTATTCCCTTGTTAGCTGTATTAACTACTTATTTAGTAAAATACATCCAAGTGAAAAGTGCAGAAATTACAACACAATCAGATAATGTTTTAGTTGACAAGTATACCACTATGTTAGCTGATACAATCTCTGCTTGTGTATTAGCAACAAATCAAACCTATGTAGAAAGTTTAAAGAAACAAGGTGCTTTTGATGTGGAAGCTCAGAAAGTTGCGTTTAATATGACCTTAGAGGCAGTTATGAATATTCTTAGTGATGAAGCTAAGGATTATTTATCTGAAGCTTTCGGTGACTTGAATTCTTACATCACTTCTCAAATTGAAGCAAGTGTTAATGTAAATAAAATCCAAGTAAATCAGTAAAACAAAAAAACGGGGAGATACCAATTAAGGTATCTCCCCGTTTTTCTTATTTCTCATCTTCCACGCGGCGATTATGTGGATGGCTAGGTACGATATCAAGTTCCATTACTCTATCATAGTAATCTTGTGCCTGTCCATTACCACCTAAGCCATGATATAATTTATACATTTCACTAATCTGGTCAAACTCTTCTTGAGTAATATAACCATCACGTAAATGTGTTTTACAAAGTTGGATAAGTCTGTATTTATAAGAATTAATAATTAACTCTAAGTTCTTATCATTTTTCTTTGTAACAATTTCAAGGTCTTTATACATTTTAGCATGAGTCACATCAGCTTCATGTTTTGCATCTCCAAGACCTTTTTCAATTTTGTCTTTTAATCTTTTTAATTCTTCAACGATAGGCTCAATCTCGTCAAGAATCATTTGTCTGTGAAGACGAGTTAGGTCTTCTTGTTTTCTCTTCTCCAATTCTTTCTTCTGCGCAAATAAGTTTTTGCAATAAGCAAGCAAGCCCGCAGATACTAAACCAAAGAAGATTTCAATTCCATACTCGGTTAAAATCTCCATAAAAAACTACCTCCATTCAGATTCCTAGCCTCTATTTACTATGAAATCTAAATGAAGGTAATTTACTTAATCGGACCAATCAAAGCCGTCTGTTACGACTGTCCCAGCTCCTGGTCGGAGAATTACATGAGTACCAATACAGATAGCATCACATACGTCTTGTATTGCTTTAACGCCATACTTATCAAGAACATAAGCTTGCGCATTCCTCTTTTGTTCTGGTCTTGTACGACCTTTTATTCCAAGAGTAGACTTCCATGTTACTGATGGAACTACTGTATATTTTATTCCCAATTCTGTAACCAATTCTTGAACAACACCAAACACTTCAGATAAAACTTTAAATGTTTGGACATTATTCGTAACATTTCCTTGCATTTGAATATCTTCAAAAGCAACTTCGTTAATATCATAAGCTTCGATTAAACACATAATCTGCTTACGAATTCTTACCAAGCGTTCTCCAATTTCATCATCAAATGTAAACTTGTCATAAGCAACAAGGACGCCGTCTTTGAAAACGGCGTATCCTGAAGTAACACTTGCTTGGTCTAAAGCTAATAAATTAGACATTTGCGGCATCAGTCGAACCGAATCCACCCTCGCGCACGCCAGAAGCGATATCATCGTCTGTTTTGAGGTAAGGTTTCAAAATTCCTTGACCGATTGCGTCTCCTTTTTTTAATAGAATTGGGAAAGGACTAAGGTTGATAAACTGGAAGAAAATCTCACCTTCATTGTCCGGATTGTTGTAGTAATCAGCATCAATAATTCCAACACTGTTTGCTAAAATTAACCAGTGCTTTAATGGACAAGAACTGCGAACACTAAGTTCTAAGTACATATCTTTATCCATTTGACACTTAACACCAGTAGATACTAAAGTAGGCTTTGCGCCAGTTGCTTTAGTCATCTTCGCCATAATATCTAAGGTATATGTGTCGTATTCGTAGTTATCAGAAATTCTTTCCAATAAGTCATACATCGGCGGCACAACGATATCTTCCGCAACCACCATGTCGTAACCAGCGCTACACTCAGTTTTGCGCTTTGGCATATCGAATTCCACATCTGCCATTCTTGTAACTTTTTCAAACTTTACCATTAGAAATTCACCTCATAGTTAATCTCTACTTCTGTAGATGGATTTTTCTCTTCATTAAATTCTTTCTTAACAGTAACCTGTTGCCACTCATCAATGATTTCACCTTTCTGCTTTTGGCATTTGTATTTGTAACTAAATGCGGCTAAAGTGAAATGAGGGTCATTTTTCAATTCCTCATGAAGAGCTTCTACTTCCTCTACTGTTCCTACTCTGTATACTTCTGTTGTTGATACTAAATATTTCATGTGTGTTCTCCTTTTACTCTACTTCAATTTCAATATTGATTTCTTTGTTTGTATGATACATTAAAGAGTATGTTACTCTAATATCATCTGCAATTTCTTCTGTATATGCGCGAGCGCCACCTAAACGAACGTTATAACAGCCAATCGTTTCGCAAGCAGTCGCAATAGTATGCCCTAAATTTTCCATATCAGCGGTTGCCACTATTTCACGACCCTGACCATCTAATTTATAGATTGTCTGTTTCGCATCGAACATATTTACTTTACAAAAAATTAAATTCTGCATGGCACAATTCCCCTTCCATAATCAAAGAAATACATTACATATGTACCGCCTTCTGGTTCTGTAATCCAAATTTCGATTGCTTCTTTATCTTCAGTAGGTTCTATAGACTTGATTTCACCAACACTATTTAAGCAATCGATGATAACATTTTCAATGACTTCTTCTCTACTACATTCAATGTCATTAGCAAATACTGTAAAGTATTTCAATTCATGGCATAATAGCATATAGTAATCATCTTCATGTTGTTCACTATAAACATAATCACGAATGATTTGTTTTGCTTCTTTAATACCTTCTTCATTTAATGCAGGAAGTTGAGAAACAATCTGTTTATTCATGTCATATAAAGAAACATTAATTCCTTCTCCTTCTACATTAAACTCGGTCCAACCTTTTTCTGTATAGATATAATATTTATCTACATCCATTACTTTTGCAATTTCACCAAGTTCATGATTCTGAACTGCTTGTAATGAATTGTAATTTAAAACTTGAATAAAATTCATTGATATTGCTCCTTTATCTCATTGCTGATTATATTATATCATTTTTTAACGCTTCTGTCAAGTCAATAATGCGTTGATTACTACTTCCTCGCATCTTAAGAGTGACATCGCGCAACCCCTCTATATAAGGTCCGTCAATTAAAACATCTGCTTGAGATAATAAATCCATTACATGCTTATTACCAATTTCCTTTAATTTTTCTAAAGTATAACCAGTCCAAACATATATCTTTGCTTCTGGTACACGTTCTTTAACAGTTCTAACTATAAGGTTTGAGAGGAATATGTTCTCTTGACAAAGTGGCTCGCCACCCATCAGACATAAATTTCTTGTAACCCCCTGAGCTGTTAAACCCTCACAAATTTCATCCAAAACTTCGACAGTAAATTCTTTGCCGCCATCAAATTCCCAAGTCTCTGGATTGTGACACCCATGACATCTGTGCGGGCATCCTTGTGAGAAAAATGTTACGCTTACACCAGGAGCCGCAGACATGTCATTTAGAATTAAACCACTATATCTCATTTTCTCTAACTCCTTTGAAAGTTTTTTAGGTCATCATTGCTCTGTAGTTAATTCTACAGAGCAAATTTTTAATGACCTTAACCGTGTTTCACACGCATTTCAGTTTCTTGCTGTTTTCCTTTGTTGAAAGCTGATTTATAATCTCCAGTCAAGTAACCTGTAACGCGACGTAATCTACGGATATTTGAGCTGCCGCACATCGGACAAACATCATTAATTTCATCAGTATATCCACAGTCTTCACACATATCGTTAGGAACGTTAATAGCGAAGTAAGGGATATCTTTATCCATAGCGTAATTAACTAAAATCTCTAAAGCATCAGTATTATTCTTAACACCTGAGTCTAACTCAATGTAAGTAATACATCCCGCAGAAGAATATCCAGTTAATTGAGATTCAATATCAATCTTCTCGAAAGGTGACATTTCTTTCCAAACTGGAACATGGATACTGTTAGTGAAGAAATCTTTATCAGAAACATTTTCGATAACTCCATACTGTTTCTTAAATTTCTGCATTGCAGTATAACATAAGTTCTCAGCTGGGGTATAGTAAACACCAAAGTTTAATCTATACTCTTCTTTGAACTGAGCGCAACGGTCTTTGAACAACTGCTCAATTCTCTTAGCTAATTCCATACCTTTTTCTTCAGTATGGTCACAACCAACTAAAATCTGCAAAGTTTCTGCTAATCCTAATTGACCAAGAGCAAGAGTACCATGCTTAAGAGCAGAACGAATATCTACTCCATCGTAACCAGCCATTACATTATTTTCATACATGAATTTAGCGGCATTAGCGCTCTGGCTACAAATATATTCAAATCTTTCGATTAACATATCTTTTGCCTCATGGATTTTTGTATCCAAAATCTGCATAAACATTTCAATGGTGTCTGCTTCTAAATCTCCACAAGGTTTATCTTCATAATACTTACGAGCTTGCATAGCAAGTGTAGGCATAATTACTGTAACAGGACAAATGTTTCCACGACCATCTTTTCTCTGACCGAAACCATTGATATCCCAACCATTTGCTGTACGGCAACCCATAGTTGAGAAATAAGTACAAGGGTCATTTACATCATAACCAGCATTACCAGACCAATCAACATTTGCGTAATTTGGATATAATCTCTGCGCAGTTGACTCTAAAGCCTTTCTAAATAAATCATAGTTAGGTGTGCCTGGTTCTTTATTAACACCCTTCATAACTTGGAAAATACCACAAGGGAAAATAGATGTTTTATGGAATTTACCTACACCCAATTTAGAACCTTCGATAAGAGCCTCAATAACAACTCTACCTTCTGGTAATGTACAAGTTCCATAGTTAATAGAAGTGAAAGGTAACTGGTTACCACTTCTTGACTGAAGAGTATTTAAGTTGTGATACATACCCTCAACAGCCTGTTTTAACTCTTTAAGAGTCATTGTCATTGCATAATCCCATGCTTCTGGGTGCAATTCTTGGAATTCTTTATCATCAAAGTGAACAGTTCCATCTTTGTGTAAATCTTTTTCAAGCCATTTGTAGAAACGTTTTAACTTGTATTCTGATTTACCTTCGCAGTACATCATACCATCACGAAGATGTTTTGTAAAACTTTTTCTTACATATGGTACTGCGGTCCAGTCTAAGTGTGTCGCAGATACGCCACCAAACTGTTGCAGACTCTGTAACTGGAATACTACAGCCAATAACTGGAACATAGTGTTTACAGAGTTAGCAGGACGCACGTCAGTCTGTCTTGTATTGAAACCTTTCGCTAATAAATCATCAAAAGGAATAGATAGACAGTTGTGCATACCAACAGCATATGCGCCTAAGTCATGAATATAAACTTCATTGTTTAAATGATTTCTGCGCGCCATCGGTGATACGCAGAAGTCAAGCGCGTACTGCTTTGTCAATAGGTCAGTTGCTTCTCCCATACGACCGCCGAATGAATGCTCATCTACATTGGCGTTCTGGTTCTGTACATTGGACGCGCGCAATTTCTCTGAGATTGCATCTAAGAAATCATCTGAGTAATGTCTTGCAACTTCCTTTTTGTATCTATATCTAATGTATGCGCGAGCCACATCACGGCGCTCTGAGCGCATTAAGAAATCTTCCACACAGTCTTGGATAGATTCGACACTAATATCTGAGTTTGATTTCTCGGCTAAAAGTTCGATTTCCTGAGCAATATCCTCTGCTGTGTCTGTCTCGTATAAAATACCATCAACTTCTAAAAAAGCACCATTGATAGCTTCTATAATTTTCTTTCTGTTAAATGGGACTTTTGTTCCATCTCTCTTAATAACTTGCATTATCAAACCTCCATATCTTTTAAAGTGAAAACAATGTCTATACTATATATGGTTTTTCCTTTATATAGATTGACCATGTTCGTCCTTAGGCTCCAGAGGTCTCGAGCTGGCACACTATCGTCTTTACAGCGAGCTCAAAGTCGTCATATGTATCGTTTTTTAACTCTACATAGTCAAACTCTAAATCTAAGAAGTCTTCATCATCGGCTTTAAATCTGCGAATGATTTCTCTTACGTTTGGATTCTCTTCTCTATTAAGCTGGCGCAATAAGCGGTTCTTGTCGCTCGCGCAAACTCTATATACAGTTACATCTACTACTGGGCTTTCTAATAAAGCTTCAATACCCGCAGGATTAAATACTCCAATATTTACTACGCTTTCATCTAATGATTGTAATGCAGTTCCATAGAACCAATCATTAAAACAAGTTGCTTCAAGCATTTCACCATTGATAACTTTCTCTGCGAAAGCTTCTTTAGTTAAATAGAAGTAATTAACCCCCTCCCTTTCTCCTTCTCTCATGGGACGAGTAGTGCAACTAATAATTTCGTGAAGTCCCGGTACGCGTTTCACTACTTCACGCATTACGGTGTCTTTACCTGCACCGGCTTCACCGAGGATAGCAATAATCTTATACATCATCATCATCCTCCTCAAACTCATATCTCACTTTGCCCGGAACCTCATAATCATAAAAGGTTTCCTGACCATCGCACTCTTTGTTCGTGCATTTAAAAGGATATTGAGCCGGATATGATGTTAAAACCATACCAGTGTGGCGCATCGGCGCGCCACACTTATCACAAACTGCTTCTTCTATATATGCACGTTTTATATATTTCTTTTTAAGCGACATCTTCTTCAATTCCTCCTTGATATCTCTGGTCTTTCAAGATTAAGTCACCACGCTCATCAATTTCTTCAATTCGATACAACTGATGTCCACCGGTACTCTGATACTTCTTCGCTACAAAGTCATCTCCAGAACGGATACCTTGAACTACAATCATATTTCCACGATTGAACCATGACTTCTCAACAACGTGTTTTACGCCGTCTTCACCTTTTTCAGAAATCTGCTTATCAAATAATGAGAAGTATTCTTTTCTGAACTTAACATCTACAACACCTGTATTTGTTAAAAGTGTTACAGTTCCTTTCGTTTTATTTTTTGCAATACAAGTTCCGCAAATCTTGAATATCTTGAAGATATTGACTTCCTGTCCACCACGAGATACAAAAGTTCTTTCTACTACTGGGTCTTCTGGTAATCTGTGGAAATCCACTAAACCATACTTAGCCATATTCACATGCTTCAACTCGTGCTCATGGTAATAGAAACATAATACTTCCATTTCCCAAGCTGATAAGTTTCCTTTAGCATATTTATCCCAGTCATCCTTGAAGATACGTGCGTTCAATTCATTTAAAATTCCATCTTTATCAGATGCAATCCAATTACGAACTACGTCCATCCAAGGTTGGTAAACTTTTTTATCCCACTCTTTCATGTTAAGCAGACAGTTATTTTCTCCATGGAACTTCAATAGACTTTCTTGACCAAGCTCTAACATAAAGTTTAAAGCTCTTTCATCAAGATAATAATTCTCTGGGTCAATACCTAATTTACATACAGCTTTAAGATATCTATTGAATTCAAAGATTCTCTTCGCCATAACAAGGTTTTCATCTTCAGTTGGAATAACTCCATACTTAATCAGTCCACCCATGTTCTGCAAAGTAATTCTCTTTTTCTTATCACAGGTTTCCCATAAATACCAAGCCATGCAAAGTTTTCTTTCCATCATTTCATCAAAGGCTCCACCCTTAATCAATGAAATCATAGCTTGTTTTCCCGGTTTAACCTTATTTAAGAAATCTCTTGGAGAAATATATGGTCTATTTGCAATGGTGTTAGCCACCACATCATCGCCTACATTCAGCATACCTTTCAAACCGAAAAGAATTCTGTTGTTTTCAACGTCCGGCGCAAATCCAAAGTCAGACTTGTTAATATTAGCCAAGCTTACTCTAATACCCGCTGACATAATATCTCCAATCGCCTTTGCAATCTTACCATAATCAGTTGAACCTCCAGCCTCTTCATCAGTTGCACCACTGTTTACAATCAAACAAGCAGTATCCCAATAAATAGGATTGAAAGTAATTGCTAAATAAATTGTTTGAATACCTACGAATGAATATGGAAGTGAGTGGTTCATACTGAACGCATATCCAAGCTGTGGCGCAATCGCATTATCCCAGAAATACTTCGCAGTAGTCTGGTCATCGAAACAACTCCATACCTGCTCACGTAACTCAGGAATCTTAGACATTTGCTTCTTCGCAACAATCTTACGAGCGTTGTTAGCTTCTCCTAAGGTGAAGCCCGCAATGTCCATTAACATTTCCATCATTTGCTCTTGGATAGGACAACATCCATAATACTTATCGCAGTGCTTATGCATTTTTTCAATGAAGTCATCAGCTAAACCTAATCGTCTCATTTCAGCATCAAAAGCTTTTAAGCCTTGACTTTGAATACGACTATATCTATCTTGCTGAGATTCTACACCTTTCTCACTCATAAGACGCATCATAGCGTTCGCCGCAGTCATTTCCATAGGGTCTTGAGGTTTAAGTCTCTTCGCAATCGCGAGCCCAACACCAGTTGAGAACTGGAATACATCAAGAATATCTCCTGCCGCTAAGTGGTCCCAAATAGCTTGCTGTGTAGTATCTATTACTTCTGGATGCAAGTATTTATTATAAAGTTTTCTTAAAGTCATCTTTTCGATTACTTTATCTTTCAATAAAAGTTCAAAACATTTAATAATCTTGTCTGAAACTTCAGTTACAAGGAAGTCGTACTTTGTATCACCAGCGGCTTCTGCTTTATGCAAATCCCAACAAGTAATTAAGTCTCCACTTGGAGTTCTCATAAATGATGCGGTTTCATATGGGTCTTGACCATACAAGATAACACCTGAAGCATGAGAGGAACGTTTATTTACAAGTCCTTCAATAGATACAATAATATCCAATAATCCCGGATAATTATTCACTTCTCTAATGAAAGCTTGAACCGGTTTTCGACCTTTCTCTTCACTACCATAAATAACTTCACTAATTGACCATAAGAAACCACGTTCCTGTGGAATTAAAGAAGACATATACTGAGCCTGGTCTACATCAATTCCTTCTGGGAAATCCTCGCTTCTATAGCCTCGACAAGCCGTAAGTATAGCTGATTTCGTTCCTTCTGTTCCGAATGTAGCAACCTGAATGAGTCCAAGCTCTCCTCTTTCTTTTCTAATAGCTTCGAAGATTGCTGGTCTCTTTGAAGGGGCCAAATCGATGTCGATGTCTGGTAACTCTGCTCTCTCTTTGTTAAGGAAACGCCAGTAAGGAAGACCCCATCTGATTGGGTCGAGCTGGGTAATCCCAAGGAGATAGTTAGAGAGAAATCCTGTGGCCGAGCCTCGACCTGGTCCAACAATCGACCCACATTCCCAGAATAAGTCGATGTAGTGTTTAAAAGTGTTAAAATATGCGAACAAGCAGTCATCTAATTGTTCTCCAATGTATTTAATAATATCAGCTTCAATTTCAAGACGTTTAACATATTCAATGTTATCATCTAATCCTTTATTACATAATTCAATCAGACACTCGTTAATCCAATATCTCTCTTGAATATCATCAGAAGTCATTAAGGACGTGATAACTGGAAACATATCATATTCCCACGCAGTTGACTTAGGATAATCCTTAACCTGCACTTTCGGAATAATCTGTTTTCTCTCCAAAGAGTAAAAAGAAATTTTACTTCTGATTTCCTCTGTGTTATCAAAAATCCAGTTTACAATATCTCCTGCATTTTCTTTAATATCATCACCCACAAAGCATGGAATTAAAAGATTAGCACATTCTTCCATTGTCATCAAACGAGAGAATTCATAGAATGAATCAACCTCACGCTCTCCACCTTTGGAATTTAAGTACGCTTTGTGAACCTGTCTATCTTCAGTTGTAAGATAATGAGCATCAGTTCCTACTACTAACTTAATACCCATTGCCTTCGCAATCTTATACAATTTACGATTTACCAACATCTGGTCGGCCGCAGTTGATGGCGCACACTCAATATAGAAATCGCTTCCAAATACATCTTGACAAAATGCTAAAAATTCTACAATTCTGTCATAATATACTTTTGCATTCTTTGAGTCATTTACCTCTTGAGCCATTTCCATAGCTAATGCTAAAGTTGATAATTCTCCACCCATACAAGCAGTTGTCGCAATTACATGTCCTTTATATCTAGACATTACTTCACGCAACTCTGATTTTAAAAGCGGAACACGTTCCATTCTACGGTCTTCATAACTGTTATACCATGCAATAGAACTCATCTCTCTCAATGCTTTATGACCTAAAGCGTCTTTAGCACCAAGAATGAAGTGATAATACTTTTGACCTTTACTTCTGTCATCAGTCAAATAAATCTCATTGCCAAGACCGATTGTGAAATCTGGGTCAATTTCTCGTAATTTCTTAGCGTATTGATTTACTTCCATATGTGCCGCTAAGCATTCATGGTCAGTAATCATTACTCCACTAAGACCCAGTTCTCTAGCCTTGTCAATGAGAGCTTTTGGCTTGTTAATACAATCTAACAAGCGAATATTAGAATATTCAGTGTGATTGTGAATCCCGAAATAAGTTCTCATTCGACTTTTCCTTTCATCTTAATTATATTTTATCTACTTATACATATATTATATCATATTTTTTAAAAAATGTCAATAGATGGAAAGAAGAAGACCGCCTTAGCAGTCTTCCTCTTCATCATCCCAATCATCGTCGTCATCATCACAGTATTGTTCATCATCATAGTCAGATTGCCAATCCGCTTTGTTAAATGAACTGGTCGGATTATTCAAATCAATTTCTCTTGCAATCATCGTTTCTTCTGGACACGCCCAAATGCAACCTTCAACATAAAGGTCGCCATCATCCCAGTCAAAACTAATTGGACAGAAGCCAGCGCCATGTCTTAAATCATCAACTTCACCATATGTTTTCTTTTCTTTTTTAGTTAAGTTAATAATTGTAATACATTGATAATCTTCAGAAGTAATTAAAAATTCTTCTTCATTTTGTTTTACATATAAAACTGGGATGCTTGGATAATTACGAATAAAATCCATATATGGTTGACCATCTTTTTCAATTTCAACCTTTGTTAAACCCCAAGTGTGCGGCCTGTCTGAGCGTTTCATACAAGTGGAATATACCGCCCAATTTTCTGGCATTTTATGATACCAGTGGTCACGAACTTTCTTTCTTTCTTCGATTAAATCATAAGCCTCTAAATCGTATTCGTGACTTTCAATTTCTTTATAATTCTGTCGCATCATCATTCAAAATCCTCGTCAAATTCTATATATGATACAGATGGAAAGATATGAAGCGGCTGGCCGCACTCACAAGTCTCATCTAAAAATTCATTAAAGCGTCCACACTTAGGACAAGTTTCTAAATAATAATCTTCTTCTAATTTCATTTTAATTCCCTCCATAAAGAAAATAATGGATGATATATAGATGGTACCCATTCTGGAGATAAACATATAATTAGTCTATCTGGATGATACAATTCTAAAATCTCTTCTGAAAAATAAAAACTTTCATGTGGAAATTTTTCGCTTTGCTCAATATTGATTGGAGTTGAATTTACATTCTTTATCCAACAATATTTTCCAATTTTACCTTGTTGATAATAGGTTTTAACCCAGTTACCATCATGCTCATTTTCCGTACTGTCAGCCTCTAAGCTATTATATTCAATATCATGATGATGGTCTATATTAATAAGCTCTATCGGCTCATCAAATTCCTCTATAAACCTTCTCATTTCACGGTGTTGAGTGATATAAGAAATTTTGCTTGAGTCTACTTTATTTATAAAATGAGTTAAAATTCTATAAATATCCATATCGGCATTAGGAATTCCCACACAGGAAAAATTCCTCATAAATTCTTCAACCGATTTTTCAAAGTTACCGATTCTATTATTATAAAGGTCAATAGATGGCGCCATGATTATATCAAAATCTATTGTTACAATTTGTTTCATTATGGACACCTCCAACCTTTAAAATCTTTTACAATTACTAACTTTTCTTTTGCACGAGTTGCCGCAGTATAAAGCCAGCGCTGATGCATCTCTGACCCACCGCGCAAGAACTCTTCAAATACTAAAACTTTGTTATATTCTGAACCCTGTGCTTTATGACAAGTAATACAATAACCATAATCAAACTCACTAGGACGCCACTGTTTAGGGAAGCGTCTAAAGTTATTCTTGTTTACTGTTGGTTCTCCTAATGTTAATTGTTTATAGTCAATATTAACGTCTCTAAATACTGGGTCTTCTGGTGACATATCGATGTCCATTTCCGTAATGCCGTCTGGGATAAAATTACCAGTCAGCATTGGTTTCAACCAGTAGTTACCAGTAGTCTTTTTAATATTCCATAAAGTACCAATAGAACCATTAACCATAACATCGCCAGCTTCATTCGGATGGTCCCAGTCATTGCGCAGACAAATAATCTTATCTCCTTCTACTGGTTCGACATCTGTAACACCATGAATTTTTTGCCTCATTCTTTTGTTAATGTCATGGCGAGTATCATTCTTAGCACAAATAACTTGGTCTGCCCATAAGAACATACCATCAACAAAATCATCTGCACTAATAACTTTAACTTCATTACCATTCATCAATTCAAGAGGCTTGCCTTCTCGAATAGCCATGGTCAATTTAATAATTTCACTTTCTTGGGCTTGACGCATAATTTCATCTAAGAAAATATGTGGATTAGCCAAAACTCCATTATCTGCGCCAACTGGCGGCAACTGAAATGGGTCACCAAGAGCAATAACATGAATATTATGTGATAATAAAAGTTGCCAAATTTCTTCAGGCAACATAGAAATTTCATCTACTACAATCAGTTTATATGGTGGAATCGGTCTTCTTGGTTTATGGAAGAATGTTCCATCTGCTTTTGGGAATGACTGATATAATAGTCTGTGTGCGGTCATAGCATTCGGGCATCCTTTGTCTCGGAGTACGAGAGATGCTTTGCCAGTATATGTGATGTAGCATACTTCACTTTGAGTTAGATTCAAAGCCGCTACAATAAATTTTACAAGGGTGGACTTACCAGTTCCAGCATAGCCTGCAATACAAGTATATTTTTCTTTTCTATTATATCTGTCTATTGCTATATCTAAACCTTGCTGTTGTTTTAATGTTAATTCCATTATAACTCCTTTCCTATCTTTTAACTCCTTTTATACATATATTATACCATAATTTTTGTGATTTATCAATTAAAAGTAGTTTTGAGGCTTGCCGCACATTTGCGTCAAAAATTTCCCATGGCATTTTTTATTCCTGGGGACGATTCAAGCGTTTGTTCGCGTCCCAATCTAGGTCAATAAAATAAAAAAATGGGGATACATATTTCTATGTATCCCCTTATATAGTTAATTTGTGAAATATTCATAAGCCTTTTCTGCGTTGTCTTGACGTATTGAGTAGTATTTTGAATTACATCTCTCATAGGCTTTAGCAAATGCCAATGCTGTTGCTCTACAATCTCCAGTCATATTAGTGAAGTCTTCATACTTCATTCCAGATTGATATAATTTGCCATATGTATCAAACTCATATTCCACTGTATCTCTTAAAAAGTCTAATTGATAATCCAAACTTGTATCAGCTACACTTGGATAGTATTTTTTAGACCATTGACAGATACCATAGTAGCCTCTATTTGAACCATGACCCCATAAGTTTGGTTGAAGATTTAAAGTCTGTCCACCAGTTTCTGCCATAAGGTTACCCATGACACCGGCGCAAACATAATCATTCCATCCTAACTCTTCTTTCATATAGAGCCATACTTCTGTTGCTACTGGATATTCAGTTTTTCGTGTTTCCCATTTAGCTGCTTCAATCGCGGCCAATTCTTCCTGTTCGATAATATGTTGCAAATCACATTCATAGAGATATTTTATCTCGTTGACACGAGTAATCTCTGATTCAATCTCCAACTTATTGTCGTCTGAAAGATTCATTGTCTCTAAGTTACTGTTTAATCGAGTTGCATATTCATCACATTTTAAAATTAAATCATTTAATTCATCTTTGCTATTTACTTCATTGTAATCAATTGGTTCAAATAACTCAGTAACATCAACCACCATAGGTGATGTTACCAAGTTTCTATCGTTTGCTTGAACCGTAGCCATTTCAGATGTTATCTCTGTACCCATCCGGTCAGCGCCAGAAGAGGTAATTAATGTAGGTGAGATAATTAAAAGTGCAAATGCCATTACTCCCGATACCATTAAGGTTGTAAGTTTCTTTTTCATAATAACTGTTTCCTCCTAATATTGCTATTAGGTCTGTTGTGCCAATTATTAGAAATAGTAAGCTGTCCT
>JAEIGA010000321.1_pt1 | contig 70274 bp, 115 predicted proteins | sample 9270691 | NCBI WGS metagenome assembly JAEIGA01 (sample SAMN17057246, study PRJNA624740) | gut metagenome | biome: biome; isolation source: fecal sample | host: Bos grunniens | place: China: Xizang | collected 2019 | reverse complement strand
GCTTGCCAGCCTGTTAGCACGGTCTTGAGGATTGATTCCCAGGAAGCATCGGCGTACTCATCGTAAGTAACATCAATATCGTAGTGTTGGCATGTGGCCTTTCCGGTTCTCATCAGTTCATGAGCGATAAGTAGGTCGTTACAGATGTGCTTATAGATGCGTTTTTCTTGTTTGATGATTCCGTTTCTGGTAAAGATGGTAACTTTCTCTTTTTCTCTGGCCGCATCAGCATTGTCCTTCTTGGCAATGTCAATGCCGAGAGTGGCTGGTGACATGATGCCGGAGATAGCTTGGATAAGGATGTGCTGAGCTTCAGAATCGTACTGGGCAAAATCGAGCTTAGGTTGAGTGACAAGCACGGGTGTTGTGTTTGTGGTTCCATCTCCAGTCATTCCGCCCTGAACCTGAATGTACTTTCTGTCAAAGACTTGTGGCATTTTTGGTAAACCGTTATCATCTTTTTCTAGGTATTTAGTGTCGAAGTATTCCTGAGGAGTTGACCTTCGCACGGTATTAGCCGATTGTGACAGGCACTGGTCGAGGTCATCGAAGAGGTCCTCTTTGCCGGTGAAAATCGAGCGGCCGTAGCAATCACCTGTAGAATCGGAGAAGTATATGCACGGATAACCGAGGAATCCATTATAGTTTTCGATAACAATCTGTGGTTTAACATCCTTGAGGAATTTGCAATCTTCGAGTTTTGCAGGGACGATGTTTCCATCTGTGGAACCTTTTGGCACGGAGAATAGCTCTTTTTCAATGATGAGGTTACCGTTTTCGGTTCGGCGGGTTTCATATAGGACGTAATCGTTTCCCATCTCGTCCTGATAGTAGTCACTGTATACTATCGCTCGAAGTCTCTTCGAGACATAGATAAAGTCGATACTGTCAGCACGGTAATAGATGAGGATAGGGTTGTCCGAAACCGACTTGTCCCAGTTAATCTTATATCCACCCCAACCCTCGACAAGGGTAAGAGGTCTTTGTTCTTGCATGATAATTCCTTCAATATCATTCTCTTCTAGAATGTCATGTAAGGTTTTGTCGACCTTCTTTAGCACGGAATCTGATTCTCCGGTTCCTACGCTGATGCGAGGGAGGCCGATAATCGAGGTGAGAGTGTCGACAATGTTACGAGGTTGACCGGAATGAGTACGTTTGATATCGCCCTCTTTGGACGAAACCGACCAGAAATAGGATTTCTTGTTACGATTGAAGATAGGGTCATAGTTAAATTCGATAACGTCCGAACGAGTATAGAAGTTAAGAATTCCATCTGCGTCACCAGCGTACCAAACGTTATAGCCCTGAACCTTAATTTTCTGAACCTCGCGTATATTATTAATAAAGGTTAGCGTACGTGCGCGCGTATCCGGATTGATGTCTGTTGTGATGAGACCAGAAATAGCGAGAGTCTTATTACGTAAGAACCCATCTTTGGTCATAGGATTTGGTATGATGTTATTCGCCATGTTCTATACTCTCCTTTTCTGCTTCATTAATCTCTTTCATATAATGATAGAATTGTTTAATTTCTGATAATTGCTTATTTTTAAATTTTTCTTCGTAGTCTTTTTGTGAACATTTGTAAGCTACAAGAGGTTTGTGGTCTATATCAATTCCTAACTCGTCAGCTTTCTTCTGAATCATTTCACAGTATTCGGCCAACTTTGGGGTGAACATCAATGTCAGTCCGGGATGTTGCTTTGCGATTGCGAATAATCCTCTACTGATATATGAGTTTCGGTCAATCCATCCTAGCTCCGGGATTCTCTTTGCTAGGCATTTCCAGTGCGGGTAGCCCGAGCACGTGATACGCCAGCGGATGAGGTCCTGTCCGATTACGTAAGGTTGGCCCTTTTTTTGTTTGTAATCAGTATCAGGGAAGTAAGTCAAAGAGTAGATTCCTTGAGTGGCCCGAACGTTAGGGTCGCGGTCTTTAAAATGCTCAAAAGAAACCGGTTCGTCGTTGAGGCTCACGATGTAATAATAGGCCCTCGGCGAAACAAGGGAATTTTCGATTACCCCCCTCCTCTCCTCAAAGGCTTTTTTCTTATCGTATTTCCACTTCATTCCGGCCTTTCGTTTTCGGTCATCTTCGACTAAGGCCGCTACAACTAACTTGTCAATGCTACTCATTTTCACTGTCCTCTTCGGTCTCTTCCGGCACATCATTGCCAAAAACTATCTTAACCGTTTGTGTACTCGCAAGCGAGTTCAACGCACCGTTGAGGATGTTTAAGGCACTGGGATTGCCACGAGCTCCGAGAATTTGGACAGTATCTAAGAATTCTGAATATGCCATGTTACGTAGCATATCCCAAGTAGTTGCAAAATTAAAACCGTATTCCTCTTTGCACCAGTCGTCCATCTCTTTTTCCGTCTTGTGGAATATAATTAAAACTCTCGCCTTACTCATACCCACACCGACGACTAGCTCGAATTTATCTTTACACAATTTATATTTGTCGAATAAACTTTCTGTTTCCATAGTTTCATAATAATTATAAACAAAGAAACAAAAAAAGGGAAATATAATTTATTTCCCAAATATTTTTATCCTCGGTCCTTCTCCGCTCACATCAGAACAAAGACCCATATTTTTTCTCAGCTTATCTCTCTCTTGTTCGGCTCTCTCTTGTTCATTCCTTGCCCGAACAAAGACTTCGACGCAAGAAGGAACGCCCTCGACACCGCCAACAATAAATAGCATGCCCGAGTCGTCTATTCCCACACATCCAGGGTGAGAACATATGTATTCATAGCCTTGTACAAATTCGTCCATAATCTCTTCTCCTTATCTTCCACACACATTATATTACGAATATAAATTCGTGTCAACATTTATTTTTCGCATATCTCTCTTGAAGATGCTTTCTTCCTATGTTAACTCTGGTCGATATTCCACAGAAAGGTAAGCTATAGTCTAATCTAACTTCAAGCGACATGCCCCACTCAGGGTCTTCCAAAACACACACTCGCTGGTTAGGATTTCCACCCATTCTCTTAGGGACTCCGATGTGTGTAATAAGAAATTCCGTAAATCCTTCTTTCATCAATCGCCCGTTATCATCAAAATAACTACTGCAATCTTCACAGAGCTTCTTGAGTTCGTTCTCGCCAACAAAGCTTCCAATAATCCCTTTAACTTCAGAAGCACTCAGAGCATATATTTCTTGCTCAAAATCATGTGCTCGCTCAAACTCGTCTATGTTCCTTCCCACCCGCTCAAACTCTTCTAATTTCTTTTTTGTTGAAAGCCCATCACCTCCACTCAAGAACTGAAAAACGTATGCGTTGTTTACTTTCTTGAACGGATTGATAACAGACGTTTCGGAAATGAACGGTTTGTTTCCGCCACCACCTGGCATCGCTTCAAATACGGTCATTCCGATTTGGTCATGATAAGACGTCTTCACATCAATAAAGTTAAATTGTCCTAAGTTCTCTGCGGTTAGAGGCAGTTCTTTTCCGTTCCAACCGATTAAGTCCACTCCGATTTTGTCTAGTCCGTCGTCAGTATTTTCCCGTAAGTTCTCTGACATTAAGTGAAAAGCGATATCATCCTTGTGTTTCATGAGCAAAGGAATGCTGATATATTCATCCACAAGGTAGCGGGCATGCTTTGGTTTCATACCATAAACGCCAGATTTTCTTAAATCAGCTTCCGCTCGACGAATCTTGTCGCTAGGAAGACCCTTTCCTTCTATTTGGTCGTTAACAGCTCCTAACCCTGCGGATGTAAATTTACCAGTTTTCTCGTCATGATAAGGATTGCCTTTTAAATTATTACTTTTAGTTGCCATGCACTAATTATAGCACACACTACACACACTAGTCGACATCAATAGCGGTTATTTTCCTAATTGACATTTCAAGCTTACATGTGTTGGCCATAATTTGGGCTGATGCACACATAGTTTGGAAAATAGGGAGCATTGACTTTTTCTCCGACACAGGTACGTTCTTATCCGCTAACTTCTTAATGATTTTCTTCATTTGTAATCTGACAAATGCTAAATCGCTAAGTTGGTCGCTCATACTAGCATCAGGAAGTAATTCGCCATCTTCCTTTTCCTTCATCACAGGAACGATTTCATAATCATAGGCCTTTAAGTAGCTCTTGGCTCGTTCGCTTGCTGCATCGGCAGACATACCCGAAACTACTCCGATGTCACCGACTTCTGTCCACTCTCCAGCGACTAACACGTTTAACCTACCTAAACCCTTTTCGTCAATCTCGACTTTGTAATCATTTACTTTCATCTAAAATACCTTTAATCCTTTCTTTTATTTCACCAAGCTTCTCGCCGGGAATAAACCTTTTTGTTAATACTGGTGTAATATATACGCACACCACTGCTGAATCAATAATCTCACATATTCTTTCGTAATCTCGCTTCTTCAACTCTAATCACCTCTTTTGTCTTCTCTATGTCGACAACCGCCTCAGTTAACCTACCTAAGCCGTAGAAGCCTCCACATGCTACCCTGATAAATATCTTCTTGTTTACACAGGCTAGGTTCGAAATATCACAGTTTGTTCTGTCTCCGTCAAGGAAGATAATCATCCCGTCTTTAGGGATAGGTCCGACCTCTTTTTCCCAGACCGCTCGACTCTTGTACTCTAGTCCTTTTTCGGTCTTAATTAGTATCACTCCGGTTGAGGGATTGATGTATTCTCTTCCCACCGGCAATCTATTTGTCCTTGTGTTGCGGACCACTTCAGACCTCTCTAATGCATCATACACCGCTCCGAAATCCTTCAGTTTTTTATAGATACTTTTGGTATGATGTTTTACTCCAAACTTCTGATAAAACTCTTCATTTATTTGCCCCGCCGACCTTCCGTCAATTGCTCTGGCCTGCTCTGCGAGCCAAGCAAGTTGTTCGTCGGTGAAGTATCTATCGGGATGCCAAGAAGGGAAACGTCTTTGTAATAAGGAAGTGAATCCACGTAAATCGCGAGCCGAACCACCAAACTTATCACAATATGCTGAGTAGAACCGAGGAGTTGATTTATACACACTCAAGTTCTCTTTCACCCACGACATTTCTTCGTCGGTCACCTCACATCGTTTTTGTTTGCTGAGGCCTAGCTTATAACATAAGGCATTAATACAATCCGCATTCCTACAAGCCCCAAACGTCTCGTTAAATGCGTCAGTCAATTCCTTATAACTCTCATAATCCCAGAAGTGGTCATGTAGCCATTTCTTTTCAGCCTTGTTATAATTCCTTGCTCCCCCTCTCATTTCTTTTGTTCCTCTCTAATCGCTTTTCTTGCTCCGGCAATATCAACGTAGAGTTCAGTAAGTTCTCCTAGCCCGTAATTCCCTTCAGTTGTTAACTTAAGGAATGTACTTCTTGGAACACATCTCAAGTTGGATAATTCACAGTTGTGATTATCTCCGTCAAGGAAGATGATGCAATATCCTTCTGGAACTGGTCCGTATGCTTCTTCCCACACAATTTGTTGCTTGTACTTATAACCCCCATCTTCATCAACTGTAACTCGAATTAGTCCGCTGCCCTTACCACTGACTCTTTCAGAGCCTATCGGTAATTTATTAGGACGATTTCTCGAGATGCATTTGCCCTTATCTTCGCTAGAGTAGAACACACCTAGTTGGTTTAATTTCTTGCCGAATGCGCTCTTAGCTCTATCTTCGTCAAAAGTTTCGTTAAATTCACACAAGAGTTCTTCTAATCCGCGACCGGCAACATCTAAGTTCTTCATCCACTCGATTTGCTCGTCGGTGTAAAGACGACTGCAGTTGTAATCAGGAATGTAACGATGTATTAAGTCGTAGAATGTGGTATAGGAATATTTATCTCCAAATCGAGAGCAGAATGCATCCCAGCATTTTTTAGCTCTAGAGAACATTTCCGCGTTTTCCTTAATCCACAAGACTTCTTCATCGCTAGGAATAACCCAGTATTGTTTCTTAGGCTTGCGTAGACCTAATCGAGAACAATGAAGTCTAATTGCATTTAGCGAGAACGAAGTCCCGAATTCTTTATTAAACTGCTTCCACAAGTCGCGATACATGGCACAAAGAGGGTGGTTGCGTTTAAGCCACTCATTTTGCTCGTCGGTGTAAATCCATTTTCCCTTTCCACGTGCCATCACTTAGTCCTCGCTTCCTGCTGCAACAATCTTCCAGCAGATTCTTAATGAAAGCAAAATAGTGCAGACTATATTCACCCAAAGAGGTGTAAGTCCCCACGTCCAGATAACAAACATTGCAACAATACTCATAATTTTAAACTCCTGTCTTTCTTGCTCGTCTACATTATATAACACTATCAAAATTTATGTCAAATACTTTTTTTATTTTTTTGCAAATTATTTTTCAACATATGACCAAACATACCCACCATGACTTTTTCTTTTGCCTAAACAGCACTTAGAAATCATAGTTGCTTGTAATACTTCGCCCTCGTCCGTAACGAACCCTTCCGCGTCTCTTACGCCCGGAAAGCGAAGGACCGCTCCGGTTTTTTTATGAACGCCTATAATTGGTTTTTTTGGGCGAGTATCTGGTTTGTGTTCGTCGGGATTAACCGAAGAGTCAAACGAGAAGATAAAGCCACAAGCTGATTTATAACGTCCGTTAAGACAGGCGGAGATGTCTCCTCTTACTACTTTTAAACTTTTCCCTATTTGAGGGTTTAAAGCCACGAGAGTTCTTGCACATCCCGTAACTCCTTTCCATTCTGCAATTAAATGTCCTTCTAAATCAAATTGATAGAATTTTATCGAATGTGGATGCTCTGCTCCTCTTTTATTAACTTTAAGGCCGTTATCAAACGCATGCTTTACATTATAGGAACGCGTACACCACTCGAGATTCTCATAATAATTGTTTTCTTTGTTTCCATCTATATGATTAACTTCTAAATATAAATCAGGGTTAGGATTAGGAACAAAATGTAATGCCACAAGACGATGAATTAATGAATGAGTAGGAGACTTCAATCCTGGCTTTCTTAATCCTATCCATTTATAGCCTAATCTATCAGTTCCGTTTTTTCTAATAAACCCTTCTGCATTATTATAAAAGCTCTTTACTCTTCCATAATTTGAAATTTGATAGAAACCTTCAAATCCTTGAACGTTTTTCCATAGTTCTTCTTTCATAATATAATTTTCCTTTCGTTTTATGGTCATATTTTACAATGCAAAGAAGATAAAAATCAAACTATTTTTTTATTAATATATATTAAATATATAACAATATATATTTATTGGTCTTTAAAATTATTTTTCCACTGTACAAAGTTGTCTCTATACGGAGCCAAAGCGTATTCATGGCTTGTCAACATGTGGTCGTTCTCATCAGTTCGGATTTCACCTTTTTCACCACCACGAGCTGTCTTGATTTCTCTTATTAAGTTCTTGCATCTATCCTTATCAATTAACCACGCGTGATATGATAATAATGCTTTTTCAAAAAGAACACGCCCATGTATAGGTGTTTTAGTAGAAGGGATAAATTCGATATTGTGCTCACCGAATTCTCTGGCTTTCATTCGTAATGTTTGGATAAAACCGATATCAGCATTATCAACAAAGCACTGGATTCGTCCTTTCATAAGCACTGGTACACTCTTGTATCGTTCTCTCCACTCTTTTATTGTCATAATCAAAGCTCCGGCCAGTTCAGGCATCGTCATTTGGTTTCGGTTATCTGTGTTGACTGAGTTTTGCGTTTCAATATTAGTGTGGTAATATTCATCATACGAAATCACGTGGTTATAGCCCACACTGAAACCGTTTAAAATCATGGTGGTTGCAGCCCTTACTCTCATCGTCGGGTCTTCGCCCTTCTTCACAACACGTTTCTTTCCTTCGCCGTTACTAAAGCCTGCGTCTATGCCAATTGAGAAAGCCATAAGTCGAGCAGTAGCAAGATATCCAGAATCCTTTAAATTAGCTTCGCTGAACTCTTCGTATGTAATTTGACCAGTTGCACCCCACATGCCGAGATAAACAACTTTATACAAATCCGGGTTCTTTTGTTTCATTTCCATCGCGGCTGTGTCAACTTCTTCTTTGTTTCTGAATTCATTAGTCTTATATGTACTCTTATGAAGATATAGGCCCTTTCCATGATTGCCTTGATATTCTTCATCTTTATATTCCATGTACTTGTGGCTCTCTAAATACTCATAGTCATCTTCAAGTAGCCCGTGGAAGAAATTGTCATAAATCCAGTTCTCTGTCCAAGGGTTCAATAGCAAGGTAATTTGAAGTGGAATATCATTCTTCACAATATTTCCGTTCTCATCATAGTCGACACCAGCTCTGATAGAACCGTCAAGCATCTCGAAGTTGTCAAAGCCAGGCACTTCATAAGCTTCTTCAATATAGATGTCAGTTAAATATCCGATTGTGAATTCAACAGATGTTAACGATGTTGGATTGTTCAGTCCTCTAAAAATAATCTTTTGTCCGGTCGGTGTATATGTGATTTCTAAAGGTTGAGACTTACTAACAAAGTATTCTTGTAGTCCTAAGTCTGCAATGCATCTCATAATATTAGCATATGTAGACTGACGGTTATTAACATCGTCTTGCCTACATACGATAATATTTCGTCGAGAATCAGACATAATCTTAAAAAGCGTCTCATACCCGATAAAACGCTTTGATTTTCCTGTGTTACGTGCGCCACAAAAGATACGATAACGGCAATGACAATTTGTAAACCATCCGTTACCAAATCCTTTTCCGACAATTTTAGAGACGTCGAAAGTTCTTATCCCTCCGTCGTCTTTGTAAATTCCCTTACGCACCGTACTTCATCTTCTTTCTATAAATTACTCCATCCATTAATAGATGTGAGATAAGCACTTTTAAATCTTCCCCACATTGTTCGTACACACCGACATTGTAGTAAGCTATTTTGTTCGGTCCGTTTACGAACATACAACCTTTGTCCAGTTCGGATAAAGACACACAAAGCTGAGCCTCTGTAATTTCTTCCTTAATTGCATCGGTCATCAAAAGCGAGAAGTGTGTTGATTGGTTCGGCTCTAACACTTCAGTAAAGTTATAGCCCGACATCTCCCACTCTTCGCGCTCTGGAGTTGTGCTGCGTTCGTATAAGAATTCGATTTGCTTGACAAGGCCGACAGCAAGCAAGCTATCTTCTGGTAATTTTAAGCGACGAGCAAAGATAACTTCATCTTCACCCTCAAATTTTAAGAATCCAAAACGCAATAATAGCTCTGGCCTCTTTACATACTTACTCTTTATCTTATAAATATATGCTGTTTTCTTTTTCATTAAACAATAATCTCCTTAAGGTGTAATTCTTTCTTCGCAATTTTTAAATCATGTTGCAACTCTCTATACACTTTGTATTGATGCGCAATCTCGTCAATTTTTCTTATCGGCACTAAAGTCATAATCCATCCGCCGATTGTGCCGCAAGCCGTATCAATGACTAGAACACAATCCGCGATATCGTCATCATCACGTTTCTTCATGAAAACGCAAGAGTCTTCTCGACGCGTAATTGTGTATCCTAAATTATGTATGCAATTTAATAATTCAAATTCCTGCATTTTTTTGTATTTTCCTTTCAAAAGGGCATTATTTTTTCCAAAATCACCCTATTTTGTCGTTTTTGCAAATCGGAGTGTATGAAGTAGACCCTTCGTTTTTCTTAATAAGGTATCTATTTCCAGTTTCAACCCACTCGCCGTCAACCCAATCATATCTAATTTCAATCCATGAATTTGGTTGGTTTGTTTCAACTATTTCTTTCTTGTGCTTTAAAACAAAAGGACGTGGCTCAAGGTGGATTCGATAAATGGCCTCGGTTTCCTTCTTGCGCACTCTAAACTCTGGATATTCTTTATCATAATAATAATCACGATTAGAGTAAAGATGTTTAATGCCTACCCACATATAATAGGTAGATTCACCGCTATACATGTTGAGATACTTATCAAAATATCCTCCACCGCGATAATCTTCTCTATCCTCTTTAATATAATTATTTACGTGTACGCATAAAGTGATAGGTAAGCTTATATTCTTTTCGTCTTCTTCATATCCACTTTCAATCATACACTTAATGTTGTCATCAAGTTCTTTGTTGGCCGATATTTCTAGCCAACGTAAACTGCGGGTACCATTTTCGTTAGTTACCCATGTTTTTTTCCACAAAGTTAAATCTAACTTTCTAAAGTCGCGTTCTGAAATTTCTGTAATTAGCATAGTCAAATGTCATTCTCCTTGTCAAATGTCATTCTCATTATACATTATTTCTTTTTTCTTTCAAACTTTTTTACGATTAAAGTTAGGGTCGCTGTGGTTATGTTATATCTTTCCGCAATCTCGAAGTTGTAGAAGTAACCGGATTTGTACTCGTTGTATATCTTTTCTTTCAACTCAGTTGGTACCTTTCCATACGGAATTGTTTTGCCACTGTTTGGCTTGGTAGTGAATTCCTTAAGAGGTTCCATCGTTGCAGCACAACGTTCATAACGTAAACATTTCGTACACGAAGATACTTTTCTTCGCCTTAAACAATCATAATCAAATATCACACCTGTCATCTTTGTCACCTTCTTTCTCTTCTAAATCTAGCTTATAGACAGTTATACAACGATTTGAGTTCTTGTTGAATACATACACGTTGCCTTTATAAACTTTTATTCTTTTGTGCCCCCTTGTTTCTTTATTCATCAGCACATCGCGAACCGGACCTTCTGGGAGCTGAGAAGGACTGAGCCCACACGAGGACGCTCTTTTCATCATATTCACAGCAATCTTCTCCGGAACCCCTAAGCGCTCATAAGCTCTAGTCAACGCGTGTTTGGTTTGATGCTTGGTCTTAGTTCTACTCATTCATTAAGTACTCCTCTAGCCTTTGTTCAAACTCTGACTTAGAACATCTCAAAGAAACAATAACTTCATCATTATGTCTTACGATGTTGCAATGTTCTCTAATGTAGTCCAAAGCTTCGCTCTTTACTTTTAATTCCTGCGTCAGACCTAAATAATCAGTTAGATTCAACGAGCCACTGATTCCTGTTAAATAATCCTGTGGTTCATAACCTTTATTATCTTTCATTCTAACACCTCTATTACAATTTTGTATTCTTCTACCGAACAAGGCATATCGTTAATAAATAAATGTTCTTGTGTTAATTCATACCCATCTCTAACCATTTCATTAAAGCCAATATACTTTTGTAGAGAACAATGTGGATATTTTTTAATAATCTCTAACGCTTTAAGTTTGTTTTCATTTATAAGACACTCATCTACTGTTTTCTCAACGATTTCATTGATACAATCTTTATTAAAAACAAAAATAGTTTGCCCGCATAATTCTTCTATCTTTGAGTATCTTTTTAATTCGGTTTCAACGATGTCTAAATCTTCACCAAAATGCTCGTAAAAGTATTCTTGTGATACAGCACAATGATGTTTCATTCTTTCTAACGCTTCTAAACCTTTACTCATTTTCTTTCTCCTTTAATGCTTTCTTTTTTAATTCAGTTCTATTTTATCAAGCGAGATTTTATCCGATTGAATAGTTCTAATTATCCATAAAAGAGCTTGTTGAATTTTAAGTTTATCTTCATTTTTAACTTCTATAATTTTATAATCATAGTCTTCAATAAAAGTATATAACACCTCTTCAAAGCTCTTTTGAACTAATTCATTATCATTAGCGTTTGGATAATCATTTATAATTTCTCCACAAATTTCATAAAATTGACCAACGTCAAATTCTATTTCTTTTTGAACTATTGCTCTCAATTTCATTTACTCATTCTCCTTTAACCAAATATCAATACATTGTTCGTCCCATTCAATTCTAATTTCTTCTATTTCTCTATCATCATAAATTTTTGGTAAATCTTCATATTTTTTAGCACGAGGATTTATCATTAACCAAATTGAACAATCAATTTTTTCTACTATTTCTTTTACTGTCATTTTTTTAACTCCTCTCTTGTTAACGCCCATGTTTCACCATAGTCTTTTAATTGATACAATCCATAATTAGTTCTAATAAAATTTTTATACAAACCTAATCCTGTTTTTTCTACATTTAAAAATTTAATTTCTTTTGCTCCAAAACTCATTGGAATATAAACTTTTGCATAAATGCCATTTTTCAATGCCTTAAACAATGTGATTAAATCAATTCCAAGTTCTTCTTCAATATCTTCTAATTGACCGAGTTTGTTAATTACATCTTGTTGAGTTCCTGTTGGACTTAATTTTCCGTTGTCTAATTCAAAATTAAGTTCATAGTTGCTAAAAGGTGTAAATCTTTGTTTTTTTGTTAATCTCATCCCAACACCTCCTAATCTTTATTTGCATTTATCCAACGATTTATAAGTTCAACACATTTTTCTTCGGTATAGTCATAACTAAAAATGCACTTAAAAGTTTCTTTCCAAATATGCGCTCTTGCACATTTCCATTTGTTGTCGGCAAAATCTAATGCGTAATAAGGACAACATTGGCATTTTGTATATTTCTTTTTACTCATAACAACACCTCTTTCGCAAAGCTCCATTCTTCTTCCGTTATCTTAACTTTCTCAATAGCATTTTTGTATTCTTCGTAAGTTCCCTCTAAATACCAATTAACTGCGATATAAGGTTCTTTTTTCAAAATCTCTAATGCTTTGAGTTCTTTTTCAATTTCAAAACAAATCATTGTAAAATCTGTTTCTTTCGCCCAACTGCTTGTTTTAAAATGATTTTCCAAATCTTTTAACGCCTCTAATCCTTTACTCATTGACTTCTACCTCTTGCTCTAAAATATGGTTAGGAATAGTTCTTTTTGCTTTTTCAAATCTATCCTTATCCATTGTGAATAAGCACATAAAGGCAGGATTCATTTCAAACAAAACGCTCCACACGTGTGGCATATCATCTAATGTTAAATCTTTAATCTTCTTTTTCATAACGATTCTAATTCTCCTTTATAATTTCAAAATAATCTGCAATTTCTTTAAAAAATCTATACATAAAATCAATAAATGCAACTATCAAAGCAACTACTATGCAAATTGGAAAACAAATTATCATAGCAATTCTTAACAAAAATATTTTCATAACAACTCAAGCTCTCCTTTCTCGTTCATTTTAGCAACATATATAAGTCCTTTATCTTCGATATGAATCGCACCATAAACAGGACTCGTTGGGTATTTGATTCGTTGTTGTTTTAATAGTGGCAAATCTTTGAAATCAAACTTTAATATGTATGGTTTGCAATTGCCTTTTTGCTTAATTTTTACAAAACAATCACACAATTTATCAATAGTGTCAGCAGATTTAAAGCGATAATCTTGACAATTAAGTGAAACACCAAAATGACATCTTTTTCCTCTTTGTTCTATATCAGTGCAGTTTTGTTTTCCAACAGCAGTGAAATCAAGATTTAATGTCTTAAGGACTTTATTTGCTTTGATTTCGTCAAATATAAAGTCTTTGTAGAAACGATTGCTATCTTCAATAATTTTCCTTTTAATTTTCTCTAAATCAAACAATTTTCCATCTTTCGTTCTAATGTATCTCATGCCGCTGCTCCTTTCATATCTAAATCATAATAAATGTCGCAATAACTTGAATCCCATGCATCATCAATACGTTCCAAGAACATAGGATGCTTTTCATCAATCTTATAATCAGACCAATTAGAACTTCCTAATCTCGCATGAACATACAACACATTTTTGCCAACGTATTTATTCCACACTTCATATTGACTGATGTATCTTTTCGCTATCATCTTCCAGTGGTGTTTAATATGTTTTCTGTCTCGTCCATGAACTTTACTGAAATCCACGTCCACAACAACACGTTCGCCTCTCTCGTTCTTTCCGTAGATAAAAGACTTATGGCGTTTGTGTTCTTTCCAACTTGACCAACACCAATCACAATGTTGCTTTAACCAACCAATAGCATATTCTTTTTGCTCTTCACTGATTCGTTCATTTGTTTCTTCGTCGGTTATAATCTTTTCGTCACTCATCAAACGAAGTCCTCTAAGTCTAGGAATGTCGATTTTGTTCTCTTCAAGTAAGTGTTCTAAATCTCCAATTTGACTATAAGCATATAAATCCATATCAATTATTCTCCTTCCACTTCGATATAGCACCAACTTTGTGGTGCTTTGGTTAATGGTTTTAATAAATGACATCTATTAAATTTTCTTCCACAATTTTTACATTGTTTTAAGAAACCACAATCAGTTGCTTTTGCTCTTTGAAATGAATTAAACTCGCTCAACTCTTTTGGCTTATCAAAGATTTCAAGATTATTGATATACCAAGCATAACCATTTTTGCCTTTAAGATACACTTGATTTATATCATAATAGTCAACCTGTGCTTCCCCTAGCAATATTCCTTGTGATTTTGTTTCTGTTATATAGTTATACCAATAAATATGTTTTGGGTAATTATCGTGAGGATAGTTATCATTTGGATAAGGGTTGTTTGGATAAGGAATTGCTTTTATTTCTTCCACCCTATTAAGAAGTGTGAACTTTGCGACCACTTTGCCATTGTAGTTTTCATAAATTGGTTTACCTTCCACAAATATGACATTCATTTCATTTGCAAACCAACCATTTCTATTCTTGTGGAGATTGTTTCCTTTATCTTTTGTGCAATAAATATACACATCAATAGAACAACCCTCATACGGTTTTAAATGTTTGAATACTTCTGGACAGGTCTTTCTAATCTCAATGGTTTTATGACCATTAAGTATGTCTGCCACATATTTTGGTTTAATGCTCATCATTATTGCTTTCATCTTTACTCTCCTTTTTTTATTGTTGTTTTTAATTCAACATTCATAATAGGTTTTCTATTTTCAAGTTCTAAATAGAAACTCACAAGTTTTATTTCTTTAGCGGTCATTTCAACAATATAAACAGGTTCTTTTAATTTAATTTCTTTTACTGGTGGGAAAAGATTTAATTCAGTATTACTTAGATTACCGTGTTTTTTGAAGTACTTTTCAAGTTCTCGTTTGTTCTTAATATCCACATATTTTTTATTTATAATCTGAACTATTTTCATAACAACACCTCTTTTAATGAATCATATTGTTCTTTGCTAATTCTACAAATAGAAACAGCATTCCAAACTAGCAAATAAATCATTTTTCCATTTTCGTTATCACATCTAACGTCAAAAAACTTTAATTCCTTAAATACGTTTAATACTTTAAGTGATTTTTCAATATCGTTAAGGTCATCATCAACAATTGACCATTCAAATATTTTATCAACATCGTAATGAGCTGATAGTTTTCTTCTAATTCTTTCTAATGCTTCTAATTCTTTACTCATCTTTCAACGCCTTCCATTTCCCGTCTTCAAAGACACACCACGCGATGTGGTCTCTTCCACTCTTCTTATAGAATGTAATTGGATAAGCTTTGTCGTATTCAAGTCCTTTGTAGCCGCCACCTTTTTTAAAGTATCCTTTTGTAAGCTTTAATAAGGATTCCGATTTAATGTAAAGAGTTTCTCCGGTAATACATCCCTTGCATCCTTTCCACGCATAAGTCATTAAATCACTGTTTAAGTACGCTTCTTTAAAGTTCATCTTTTTTCTCTCCTTTTCTTTTCCTTTTTGGCCAGTGCTCATCAACCCACTCTTTTAGTGCAGGTCCAATTTTTTTATAATCCATATCGGAAACAATCCAGCCGATAGTGTTCTCAGATTCCATATATCTGACAACGTATCCGCCACCCATAATCTCGCGCCAATTCTTCTCGTTGACGCCAGCGAAGTTAGGAATACATGCCCAAACTTTATGGCCTCTAATTGTATAAGCAAAGTTGTAACTTGTGGAAAAGTTCCAGTCAATAACTTCGCCAGCAAATTTATAATCTTTGTTATCAAGGAAGAACCAACGTCTAATTAATAAATCCACATAATTGAAAGAGTTTTCCCTATCTTTTAAGTCTTGCTCAGTATCTTCGTCATATTTGTGACCGTTTCCATGAAGATACGCATTATGTAACAATTTTGGAGTAAAACCGTTAAATAAATTGATAGAAGACATTCCAACATCTTCTTTGATAACGTTAACGATATCGTTCTCTACCAAATATTTCTCATAAGCTATTTCTTCAAGTGCTTTTTCCTTTTCTTTTAATCTATCCGTTCTTTTTTCAAATTCGGCTAGAATATAAGCTTTGGTCACATCTTGATAAGTTTCATAACCGCCGTAGCATCTTAAGTGTTCAATTTTTTTATAGTCTAACATAACGATTCCTTTCTTAATTTTCCCTTCTTGTCGGTATGATACCCAACGTACCAGCCCCCGCCAGGGACCAGGTCGAAGGGCTCTGTAATACCAGTAATATAGTAGGATGCGTGGCTTTCATCAGCCGCCGCTAGAAGCTTAACGATAATTAACGCTTCATCATAGTTTTTGCAGACGCAAAACGTGTATTTCTTTTCATCTATATATGTATAGACCTCATATCTGCAAAAGCTTTCAATTTCCGTAGTATTCATAAGCCCTTCTTCCCTTCCTTTTTTAACGCGGATAATGTAAACAAAGTTCCGCATATTCCAAATGTAACAATATCGAGTATGCCTGATATCATTACGCCTAATGCATTTCCGTTATATACGGCGTTTAGCACTAAGAGCACAATAGCTCCTAGCACTAATACGTAGCATGCAACAGAGAACGCGATTAATGTCTTTCTTGTGAACATACGACCAAACCCTCGCCTTCTTTCTTCACAGCCACAGTGCGGGTGTGGAAGATTTCGTCCTTATCAACATATTCGGTAAGTCCGTAGACTATTTCATATTCGACGTTGCCTAAGGAAGCCTCTTCGTAATCACTATAGTAGCTGAAGACATTTAAATCTTTATCCCAAACGGCGAACACATCACATAAGTCGATAATGTCGTCGGCCGAACGAGTGATTTCGTGTGGATAGAGTAAGAATCCACCGGGGAGACGATAAGGCTTTTCGTTAAGATATTCACAAATAACTAACTTTTTAGTGTCATAAACATGCCCATCGATTGTTTTAATAAATCTTTTCACAATAAATTCTCCTTTCTTTTAAAATCCTAATACCCATTTCAATTCTTCAAGTCTCTTCATCACTCTTTCCCAGGCCTGTCCGCCCTCTTTAAGCTTGTAAGAATATCTGAGTAGTCTTCTAAATTCTCTTGCTTCTCTTGTCATAAATGTTCTACCACCTTTCCGTTGACTACAATATAACGCACAAATAAGAAATTCTTTCTAACTGAAATTTTTTCAATATAAGCTTTCGCCTTATCCACCGAATAAAATCTCTTCCATTTTTCAAAGGCTCCTATTGAAGATAAAGCCGATGAATAAACCCAGCATACATCAATCTTGGTCATCATGCTTTTTCATCTCCTTAATAACTCTAAACGATTCTGAACATTGATGTTCGTCATCGATAAAGACCAATGTAGCTTGTCTTCTCTTAATTGAATCGTATTTGCTCTGTGTGGCTTTTTCGTCAACAAAACACACGTTCAATAACGGATTGTCGTAGTTGGTATCACACGTTAAATAATATTGTTCTAATCTTTTAAGGAATTCGTCCTTACTGACTTCTACATTATCAACGAAGTGTCTCCAAATAAATTTCTTGCTCATAATCTCAACTCCTTTCGAAAGCACCTATATTATATAACGGTATCAAAAGTATTGTCAACACCTTTTTTCAACAAAAATGTTCTCTTTCTTCTGGCGAATATCCACTTACCCAGTAAGTGTTTAAAGCATCTTCAACCTTTTCGGCATAGAAAGTTCCTATTAGTGGTATTTCGTATCCTAACTGAATTGCCTTCGCATAAATAGGCGATTCATAATCAATTTTAATAGGCAAAAGACCGTCTTCAGTAGGCACGACCTCATAGTCGGACTTAGTGAACACGTTCTTCTTCACAAACAAAGGTTTCTTTGATAATCGGCGGTCATTGTATATCATCACTCCGTCTTCGTACGGACGTAATGCGAGCTCAACTAACTTAACCGTTTCTTCCGTCACATCACACACTTCGAAAAGAACGATTACACCATAATAATCCAAGATAAAAACCTGCAAATAGTTAATGTCTGGATTATATAGGTTTAGAACCGGTTCTTTTCCCCATGTTTTAGTCTTGTGGTATTTCATTCTCTGCCTTTCAAGTCTGACTTCAACCTTTTATATTTGACACCACCTTGACACCAAGGGCATGTGCCATGGTTTCGACAAGTGGGGTCGACTGCTTTTGCTCCATAATAAGGCTTTCTGTGTTCTTTGCCACTCTTAATTGCTTTGTCTAAGCTCATGCGTTATTTTTCCTTTCTATTTATCTATTTATAATAATACACCGCGAGCTCACATTTTTTCACTTCTGGATAAAGTATGTTTGAAACAAAATCTATTAATTCTCGCTTTGAATCTTCCTCGTCTTTGGCACAACTTATAAATACGAACGAGTTATTCATATCATACCACAAGCTATTAAAAATAGTGTTGCTCCTAAGCCATTCTGGAAGACTAGCGGTTGTTCTCTCGGGTCTTAAGGGATTAATTCCTGAAATAACGATAGAAAAGTCTACGTTGCCTTTCTTTTTGCAATACGCCACTATTCGGTCGATTTCCTTACAATCTAGTTTCTTTTCAATATTAGCCCACGCGTAGTTATTATCCATCTGGCCCCAATTTTTGGTGAGCCAACAGAGCATTCCCTTAACACTTCTCATTTTTATTCCCATTCCTTCCAAAAAACTAAATCAAATATAAATGCACCAACACCAGTTATTAATGAAACCAAAGCAGCAACAATACACCACTTAAATTTGATATCATTTTCAATTAAAACAATAACATCATTTTTGTAAAAACCAATAGTTTCTATCTGTGCATTCATTTCTAACAAATGATAATAATGCGCTTGTAAAAGTATAAATACTGATAAGATTATAAATGCAATACTGCTTATTAATATAATTATTTTAAATTTTTTTGTCATATTAAATCGAATTTCCCTTCTTCATTTACTTCAGCCACAAAAATCAATCCCTTATCATTCCAGAGCGCCAATCTAATCCACTCAACGTCTTCCAAATAACGTTCTTTCAAAAACTTAATGTGGTCTTCAACGGTTAGGTTTGATTCAATTAACTCTCCACGTAAATCTCTAAGGTCAATGATGCTTGGCTCTGGTGAGTTCTTATATTTTATGAGTAGCTTGTCACACATCGTTTCAATTCGGTTCGTTTCCATTATGACCGGAACCCCTTCAAACGGAGCAAGTGTGTAGACCTTATCATCTATGTTGTGAATTCTAAATGTTCCCTTTTCATACCCGGAGTCAGTTTGCTCGCCGTATTGAACAATTCTTCCGTCTGCTGTTTTTAAATATTTCATAACAACTCCTTAATCTTCTTAATGTCTCTTTTTTTAACTCTTTTAAGTACTTTCAATTCACCATTTTTGACTCGAATATACTTAGTTAAAAGTTTTATTCTTTCTTCTAATTCTTCAACATAATTGCCGACACCATTTGTATATGTGAGGGCAAAGCTGTAATCTTCTGGAAGAGGAGCAACGATAATTTCTTTTCCTAAAATCATCGGAGGGACAATACGCACGTCATTTCTTCCAAAATATGATGTGAATTGAACGGCAAACTCATGACACCAATCGAACTTATCGTTGATGATAACTGTGTTTGTCTCAATTCCTTTTTTAATTGCTTCAACTTCTGCTCGTTGAATCTTATCAATCATTTCTTCAATTATGCTCATACATTTACCCACCTGTTCTCAATTAAATTTCCAACTGATACGACCTTCTTGTCCACTACTTTGATGCGAGCGAATTTACGAGTTAAGTCTTCCCAGGAACGAACTTCTAATGTGTTCAAAATGTTTTGTAAGGTCACAGTATCGACAAGGTCTTTGCCCGTCACAACTGTTAGTCCACCTTGAGTCTCAAACCCTAATTGAAACACCAAATCATCGTTTTCAATTCCTAAAAAGCTGAACTTAATCTTTGCATTTAATATTTGTTCTGTTCCGAATTCCATTTTTCTGTTCTCCTATCAAATTCTCCGTCAAAATACGTATCAATTACTTTTTTGAATAAATATTTGCCACTTACTATGTAGAATAGTGTCATGCTTGCTTTAAGCCTTCTAAAGTCCATATAACTGAACACCACATATTCTTTTAGCAGCAACTTCGTAAGTGTAACCAGTCGCTTGCGTAATTTTCTGTCTTTGTAATAGTCTCGCGCTTCCTCATATCCGTCGAGACCATAATAGTACCCTTTTTCGGTGTCTTCCATACCTCTTAGCTGTGGAAAGAAGTACCACATCCAGTGAGTGCGTTTTTTACCGTTTTGGAGTTCTTTTTTTGCGGTATCGAATAAATCATCGAATTCATAGAAGCGCGATACCTTGCTATCGTAATAACTCATTTTCTCCTCCTTAACCAATTCACACGTTTTTTATATCTACTAACTAAATATGGTATGTGCATATCTACATAGTCGTAGGCCACTGGTGTTCCTTTCCCTTCTTTAAATCTTTCGATGCGCCCGACCGATTGTATTGTATCTGATTCGTTTCCGATACAACTGGCTAAGTGCAAGATATTTAAGTTAGGAAGGTCCAACCCTTCTTTAGCTAATGATACGGTGGCAACGATGACTTGCCAGTCAACTTGCTCCTTTAATATTTTCTCTCGTTTCTTGGAAGTGACTTTTCCAACGAGTAGTTCGCTTTTTATTCCCTTTTCAAGCAACATATTGTGTAACGTTTCGCATTGAGAGATACGGCTGCACAAGACGAGTTGCTTATTCTCTGGAACGTTAGCACATTCAACGATTTTGTCAACAATTGTCGCGTTTCTTTCTTGATTTTCTGCTAGATAGTCAACAAGCGCTGGAAAGTTGAATGTTCCGTCCGGATTGAGCATTTCATAACAGAACGGCGTGTCCAGTTCGACCTTCACGTGTTCTGCGGTGAGGGTCGCTGTGTCACTTTTTTTGATGAACCAGACTGGAGCGAACTCACCGGCTGGGTTACAACCGACCGTAGCGTAGATGGTTTTAGTTAGACTATCGTTCCTATTTTTTGATGCAGTTAATCCATATTTGTGCCGCGCCGGAATCTTCTCTAAAACCTTGCCAAACATTCTCTGCAATTCTGGGCTCTGGGCGACATGGTGAACTTCATCACAGACCACTACATCGAAGTCATTTTTGTACAAGTCTGGGTCTAATGTAACCATTGTTTGTATCGTCGCAATTGTCCCGTCCCGACCAAAGTCAAGCTTTCCGTCGCCGACGATGCCAACTTGCATACGAGGATAGAGCTTTTTCATTCTTTCATAGCTTTGTCTAACTAAGTCTTTTGTGTGAGTTAACCACAAGAACTTTTTGCCAAGTCGATGAATGATTTCTATTCCACAATTTGTCTTTCCACTTCCGGTTCCACCAATAAGAACTCCGCTTTTTGCTGCGAGCATCTTTTGCACAGCCTCTTCTTGATAATCGAATAGTGGTTGTGTAATGACGTCTTCTTTGCAGCTTATGTCTCCTGCGTTGTTAAAACGTAATTCGTAAGGATAGTTCTTAATCATCGGCCAAATCGCGTATAAGCAACCAACTGGAAGAATTAAATCGCCGCACCCACCAGACAACAAATCAACGTTCTTCTCTACAAAAAGCTTCATATCCTTTTGAACATGTCTTCTTGTGATTTGGTCTTGCTTACCAAGTCTCATTAAAGTCTCGTAGGTAGGATTAGTAACAACGAGGTTGTCTTTGCACCAAAAATATAGTTCTTTTGTTGCACTATATACATATATATTGTTACTAATTACTGTACGCATCTAAAACCCTTTCAAATTCTTTTAATTCCGTCAAATTGACGCTTTTTTTATCGTTTTGTAACATTTCTAATACTTCGTTGTACGGAAGCCAATAGAACTGTTCGGTTCTTTCAAAATAAATTACGAACCCCACATATTTACTGTTCGCTCCGGCAAAGTCAACTATGTACGTCATCGACATTAACTGGTTGTCTTCGGTTCGGTTTAGCACAAAGCTGGCTTTCTTGCTATCCACGTGTTTTCCATCCACAAACCAGAATATGACTCTTTTGTCCTCGCCGTCCTTGTCCTCTCGCCTAAATGCGAGAACATCGACTGGTTGAGCTCCGTTCGCGTTCTTTGGACAATTATATGCCCAATAACGTCTTTTTCTAAATATATCACAGATGGCTTTTTCTACTGTGTTACCTAATTGAGTATTATTGTTCATCATCGTCGATTATCTCCACTTCACCAAAGACTACGCCACTCTTATCTTCAATTAACTTTAGTCCCACATACATAAAGCCTTCGTTGAGGTCCTTTATAACGCGGAATCCTCTTTTAATCATTTCTCTTCTGAAATTAGATTCACTGAACATAAATTCTTCGTTTTGTTTAGCCCAACCCTTATACTTTTCAAATAAGAGTGGTGCTGGAATCATTTTCTTTGGGAAGATAACGGTTCTTTCAGTTAAGAACACGTTGAGCGTATCTAATTCCTTCTTATAGTCGGCCAAAGCTTCTTCTAAGCACATTGGCTTGGCTATTTGATAATTAGCATCATAAACTCTCTTCGCTCCTTTAATCATCCAACCGAGAATTTGTGGCTTTTCCGCTGCTAGCTTCTTCGGCATATTGACGTCTTTTTTGCTATCGTCAAAGGTATTTAAGAATGGAATAAGGAAGATACGTCTCCAAGTACCATAGTCTGTATCACGAATGATTGGTTTGTTGTTGGTTGACATCAGAGGTGAAAATCTCGGTACCATATTGAACGAATCGCCGAATTTCTTTTGGACACTGATAAGTTCACCTGACAACATTTGTTTCATTGCCACAGTATCCATCTTCTTGCCTTCCGCGGTCTCGCTTGTTGTCACAAGGCGCTTACCGACTAACGCAGAAAGTGCGAATTCTGTCGACTGGCTGTTTTGGTTGTTCTTCGCAATCAACATATCACTATTCATTGTTGTGGCGTAATCGCCGAACACTGAACTAATAGTCTTAATAAAGGTCGATTTACCGTTACTTCCTTGGCCATATAAGATAGTCAACTTATCTTTGTTTTCACGACCATAGAGGGCATCTCCTAAAAGTAATTGAACGAAGTTGATAAGTTCTTCGGTTTCTTCTTCGTTGTTTCTCCAGAAGATATCGTGTAAGAATTTAAGGAACACAGTTGGTTCCTCAAAGCTAATCTTGCAGTTAGTGTTTTTAGAAAGTTTCAATCCTCTATCAAAAGGTTTGACTTCCATTGTTCTTAAATCCACAACACCGCTATCAGTATTGAGTAATTCTTCCTGTGTATCGAGTTCATCGTTAATAACAGGAATGTTGTGTAAAGATTGAAGTTCGGAAAGCATTGCGTCCTTACCAGCCTTATTAGAAACACGCTTCATATTCTTTTCTTGAGCGTCTAAAAGGTCTTCGAGTTCATCTGTTCCTTCTTCTCTTTTTTGTGCTTCTTCGATTTCTCTCTTGGTGTCTGCAATTTCTGCCTTCAAGACATCGATAAGCTTGTTTGCATATTTTCTCACATATCCTTTAGCGTCATAAATCCAGGTCTTTCCATTCCAGAACATAAATCTCTTATCAGTAGAGTTATATTTGAAATAGTCGCCAAAATAGTCATAAAATCTCTCGGCGTTTCCTGTATCGTCTAAAGTGTAGTGTTTATTAACAATTTTATAGGTTTTTACGATTGGGTCTTCTAACTCATCAAACTCGACAATCTCGGTGTTTGGCTCGATGACTGCTTGCTTGACTTCTTCGTGCTCAATTTTCTTTTCTGCTTTTTTCTCTTCGGCTTCTACATCTACGACTTCAGTAGTAACAACCACTCTTTCGGTCTTGGGTGTATAGACGTCTTTTTGTCTTCTAATAGCTTCGTCTAATGTGTTTTCTCCATAGGTTTTATCTCCACGATAGGAATCCCACTTTTTACGCATAAGACCGCTATTACGGAACAATCTATCCATTTGTTGCTTATCACAACCAGTCCAGAAAGCTAAAGTTTGGCATAAGGCCATATCCGCTCTACTATGGTCGTTTTGATAAGCACTGATATCGCCGTTATATAACGCGTTAAAATGGGCTCCATTATTGCTAGAAAGTATTTTATCGATGACTTCGTTGTCTGTTAAATGCGAATTACCACTGACAAACGCGGTTTTTTGCCTCACATTGGCGCCAAACACGATGCGACCACTATTTATATCAACTTCTTCTACATCGTCTTCCTCGCGCTTTAAATACATTTCCCATATTGGAATGATTTCTTGCGTTCTATCGTAGATAGGAACATTGAGGATAGTATTTCCTGTCATTGTAAAAAAACGACCCTTATCATACATCTCTACGCAATCGGACTTTCTACGTCCTTCTGGTAGGGTGCCTTTACATATAATATGGACACCTTCACCGCTATGTGAATACTCTGCATAAGAGCTTAAAGCATTCACAATGCGGTTTGAGAAACCTTTGAACTCGAAGTCGGTCATTGGCTTTTCGCCTGTGACGGGACTTTCGTGGTTGTCTAAATCCACCCCGAAATATGTAACACCTGTATGAGGGTCTTCGCCTAACATAAAGCCGATACCACTAAAACCGTATTTAAGATAACCTAAAAGAGCAACTCTGAAAGTGGTCCAAGTGGAAGAGTCATTACTTCTCGCTTTGCCACCGTTAATTGCGTTATATGGGACTTTTGTGTTTTTCCCATCACGTTCTTCAATTTTATATCCAATCCACCTACGAGTTTGTTTAATCTCAAGTGGAATTTTAGAGTACTTTTGTTCTAGTTCTTGTAAATTCATGTTTTGTGTATCCTTTTCTGTTAGGTTGTGTTGTTTTGTTAATTTTAGAGGACGAAGCAGGATTCGAACCTGCAACCAAGCGCTACCACGTGACTGGCCGCTTACACGGATAATGTGTTCCACGAAGCTCTTCCGTTGAGCTATTCGTCCATATGGCGTCTTGCCTTTCTCATTCCACCGCAGTGGCGAGCCTTTCACGGACTAAACCGAGGGACATTGAGACCTAAAGTTGCGAAGTCTTTTTCAAGTCACGCAATGCCAACGTTCTTCGCTAGACTAATAAGGAGTAATAGATATGCCCTAATTCAAGTAGTCTTCTTAATCAGAATGGCAAATCTTCATCGACCACTTCGATTGATTTAAGATTTTCGCCATGGACTGTTCCCGTATCCGCTGTAGCTGGTTTTGAGCCAACTTCAGATGGCTTGAATGAGTCGTCAACGATGAAGTTTCTGTCTTCATCTCTGTAGTCATCATATTCACTGGAGACTGTCGCTCTTAAGTTAAGTCCTTGTAAATATTGTAACACTTCGTCGACTGATTCAAAGTACTTCTTTTCTTTGTTTTTGAGTTGGGTGATGATGATTTTATTAACGACGTAGAAATCGTAATAAGGGTCACCTTCTCTGCCAAAGATTGTAAAGAATACGCAACGTCCTTTAAACTTTTGTTCGACATCTTCTCTTACTTTGAAGGTAAGGGATAATCTCTTTGTGATTTTTCCATTTTTATTGGATTCTCTTGGTTCGACTTTGCTGATTACAAATTCGTAATCTCCGTCGTCGATTAATTCATATTTCCTTCCGGTATCATACTCTTCACCGAAAGCAATTTTTGTGACATTTTCTTCTGCCATAATTTTGTGATTTCCTTTCTTTATAATTTTGATGCAATAATTTTTGCTGTTTCAAGTGCGTCTAATAATTTGCTGTATTCTAACCCGATGAGGTCGGAATGAGTGGATGGTGCTTTGCAGTTATTGTCATTCTTTTCAGGTGTAAGAATTTCTGAGCCAAATATTCTGCCTCCGATTTCGTTAATGACTTCGCAAAGACCATAAATCAATTCCATGTTTCTTGTTTGTCTTTCGAACAAATTTGGTCCATCGATGAATGCAACTTCTTTTTTGTTTCTTTCAGAAGCACAATCGCAATCGCAGCAGGTTGAACATGCTGTTCTGTCATAACCCATAAATGTATATGTCCTTTCTATAGTAATTGTTTGCCTTGAGTGTCTTGCTCTAAGCATTCTTTGCTACAATATGGCTTGCCGTATTTGGCAACGCTCTTGTTGTAGAGGTCTTGTGAAATTTCTTTTCCACAGACACTACAATAATACGTCACTTCATCGGTTTTTGGAATAACTTTATCAACTCTTAAGCAAGGAATTGATTGTCCTTTAACCTTCGTTTTGGTAGCAAAGATTTGGATTTTCTTACCAGCCCATTCGAGAATGTTTCCTGTTCCATAAAGTTGCTCGATTGTTTCACAATTTGTGACATTTAGAACCATTGGAAGAACGTCTTCTTCAAAGTATGCAACGTTTTGATGCTCTTCTTGGGATTTACCCGGAATTTCAGGCATCAATTCTTTGCGAACTTCCCTAATAGTTAAGACGCGTCTCTCTTTTGGTCTTAAATGCTCTGCTCTGAGATATGGCATGTCCATATTCTCTCTCCAGTGAATGTAATCATTGCTCATAATAGCGTCTCCTTTCATTAATATTCAATTTCCGTTCCGCCATGGAATAGCTTTCTATATGATTGAACACCAGTAACTTTTTTGGTCTTTCTACACACAGGACACTTTCCACAACCAACTGGTTTGGTTTTGCCATCTTTAATGGCTTGGAATCTAGGAGCAAGTTGCTCTACTTCAAGCAAGGCCTCATCAAGGTATTCTTGCTCGATTTCCATCAATAATTTGTCTGGGTTGTCTTCTTTTGTCGTGACTGCTAGTAAGAATGGAAGTTTCTTTCCTGTGTTTTGTCTTACTATCTCTTGATAAATGGCTCCCTGATATTGGTAACCATAAGCCGTAACAAAGTCAACCCTCATGTTCTTTCCGTCCTTTTCAATCCAGACCGGCTCTAAATCTCTCATAACCTTTTGGTCGACAATACATTTGCCTGCGTGATAAGAGTCGATTTTGATTTTGAACGGAACTCCAGCGATTTTACCAGTCATGATGACTTGGTGCTCACCACTTAGATATTTAAGAAGTAGTGGGTCTTGCTCAATTGCATCGATGACGTTTTCTACGTTCTTAAAAGGTGCTTTTAATTCTCCGGTCTTGACATTAAACATTTCCGGATGTAATTGTGTGAATTCCTCTAATTCATTACTGAAATAGGCATCCACATATCCGCCAAAGAGTAGTGCATCGCTGGATTTTTCTTCCACTTCGCCGTTCACTTTGGCTAAGGCCTCAACTTCGCACTTTAGAAAGTCCTTAAATTGGGTGCTCCCCAAGTATCTCTTTCGTGCCTCTACCGAATGATAATTTTCATTCGTTAATTTGAATTCTGCTGTGTTTTCTTCCATAAAATCTTATTTTTTACGTTTTGCCTCGTAATCTTTAATCCAGATTTCGAGCAATTTTTCTTTGTTGATGTTAAGTGCGTTTGCATACGCTCCAACAGAGCCAATTTTTGGTAAGCACTTACCGGTTTCAACGTTAGCTAATTGAACAGTTGTAACACCCACTTTTTTAGCAAACATTACACCTGTCATTTCAAGCTTGAGACGATGAACCCTAACAAAATCACCAAATTTACTCATTTTTGCTCCTTTCTTTAGCTTTCTTAATTTCTTTTGCAATTTTCATTTGGTCTTCTAACCCTATAAAGTTAAGGATATTTGATGACCTCAAGAATTCGTTTTTGTTCGTTTGTTCTCCGTGGTCGAATTCTAATACCACATCAGGAATCTCATACTCAATCTTGACCATATCGACTCCTTTGTCTGCATCCACCAAATAGCGAACACTTTTAACTTTGAACTTAATCGGCTTAAGAAGCTCTTTTATGTTCTTAAAATCTTCGCTCTCTTTCCTTAGTTTCGCAATTTCATTGTTTTGAAGTGAACTAACCATTCCAGATAAGTCCTGAACGGTTTGGTTCAATTCATTCCACTTCTTTTTTGATATGAAGCACATAGTTATTCTCCGTCTACTTTAATGTTTCGAACGATGTCTAATAACTTTTGTTTTTCTTCCAATGTTCTTGGAATCAAAGCAAGTGCATCTTCTCCTAAAAGGTCGAAAACATTTTCGTTCAAAACCGCGGCATACTTGGAAGCAGCCTTGGGAGTTAATCTTCCGTTTTCATGGAGAATAATCACGCTGTGGTTTCTGTTTCCGTGAGCTCGAAAGCATAATTCTTTCACGGTCATTCCATGTTTCATACGATAATGTTCTAAGTTGTTTGCCATTTTACTGTTGTTCCCCTTTCCTTAATATTATATTAAACTATCATAAATAGTAGTGTCAATACCTAAATTGTATTTTTTCATTTTTTTATTTATGATAGAAGTAATCTCGGTGTTTACCTTCGATACTCTTCTTTTTCTTTTTTATTTTTTCGTTTTCCTTAAACCATTCTATATATAACTCGCACGTTCCATGACAGGTTGGAGTTCTTTCTTTACATTCTCTACATGGTTGTTTCATTCTTTTGTCCTCTTGTCGTCAAAATATTTCACAAGTACTCCCTTTCGATTCTTTCTATACCAACTGAATACATCACTGGAGCGATAATAACAGGTCTCTCCGTTAATGTAAATGTTGTAATAGCCTCGAATATCTAGGAGCGTGTCTTCGATTGCGGTGATTGTTCCGAAATAAGTCTGTGGTCCCTCATAACTTGGGACTTCCACAATGTCGCCTAATTTGAATCTTATATTTGTGTCTGGAATTATTCCGTATTTCATTTTCGTTCAAACTCTGCTTTTCTTTCGGCTATAATCGGTTCGCAATTTTTTAGAATGGTTTTTTTCTGCTTAATGTCGGTAAGTTCAACAAAGCCTTCGCTGGTTTCGATGAACATCTTGTTTAATCTGTGCTTCTTACCGTTTAAATCCACATAGTGGCTGAAATATAGAAAATTAAATGTTCCGCGTTCCCACCATACTCTGTTTGTCTCTAAATCGACCATATAACCATACCCAAACACTTTGAAAGGTTTAGTGCTTGGAGTGTAAGGTAATGTAATAGGATGGCGTTTGTGGATGATATCGCTCGCAAGGCCACTATGCCAACCTAATCCAAGTTCATCGATAAAGGTTACTCTTTCATTATCGTGATAATAAACACTTCCGTCTGGATAAACGTCTTTCCAGAAGTTACTCATTCTTGGACAAGAAAAGGATGTGAATTTTCGGTCGTTCCATTTAAACGGCTCAGTTCCATCAAAATCTTCTTCTGTGATAGGTGTTAATGGGACTCCATTCATTAATTTAATAAGGATATCACGTGTGAACGAAAAGCTCGCTCCACTATGGCTGTCTTCTAAAAGCGATTTATACGCTTTTAAGGCACTTTGATAACAAGCACAGCCATAATCAAAGTAAGTGCCATCCCAATCTGGATTTTCTCTTTTGCAGGCAGCAGCAACTTCTCGCTCTGCCCAATCTTTTAAATTCATATTTCTTTTCTCCTTTTATAAAATTGGTTTTTGTCTGACGTTATTGTAATTGTCTTTTTCTCTTAAGACCAATTCATATGTGTATTCAGGAAAGCCATACTGTGCTTCGCTAACATACCAACCTGGTTTTGTTTCTGTTTCCTCAACAGCCACAACAACATAGTCTTTCATAATTGTGCTGCCACCGAAGAAAAACACAATGTCATTTGCATTAAATTCCCATTTTCTTCCTCGAAGCTCGAATTTGAACGTGCAATGTCTTTTTGGCTGTCTGTTAATTTCTTCTTCAACAAAGACCTCTAGTGTTGGTAACGAATTTTGCTCGTTCTTGTACTCTTCGTCGTATTTTTTTAAGAGTTCAATTGTCGCATCCATGTGTTTTTTGAATTCATCGTGAGATAGAGCAAATCCATATCCAAATTTGGATTTTCTTACACAATCACAATCAAGCCCACTTAAGATGCTTATAAATTGTGTTCTGCTTATTTCTTTACCTGTGTATTCTTCCATTATAACATCTCCTTTAATAGGTCAAATTCTTCTTCTGTTAGCACATTTATAAATGTGTGTTCTTTATATGTTTTATATTTTTTAAAAGCTTTTACATAAGGAACCTCGACTTCTTTGTCCTTTATAATATCAAAAGCTTTTATCTTCTTTTCAGCTAGATTCATAAAAGTTCTAATTCTCTCCCTTCTTTTATCTCTGTAACAGGTTCTAATCTCCAAGCACCGTTAGATAATTGAACCCATACAGCACCGTAGGCGACTGTATTAATGCCAAGCTTTTTGTTATTTTCTATTTTATCTATAACATCACATTCGTGGGCCATAACATGAGGTGTGCCGTCTATAACTACTATCCATTTATCACACAATTCGGCAATGTTATCACTTTGTTTTTTAATCCATGATGATTTCATTTTATTTGTGATTTTAATACCAAGTTCATTATATTTTTCGGTAATAATAGTTCCATCCGCATCTTCACAAACCAACATTTCTATTGTGTCAATTATTGTTCTAATGTATTTCATAGCATAACCTCTTTCAACAAATCATACTCTTCTTGGGTTAATTGTTCTTGTTTACTCTTGAAATCGTTATAGTCTTCCAATGTGTCAGTATCAAACAAGACGTCAACTAAAACTATTTTTTCTTTGATAATTTCTAATGCTTTAAGAGATTTTTCAATAATATCAAAACATTCGATATCTGCTTCACAAGTTGGATGATTAACTTTTTCTAATGCTTCTAATCCTTTACTCATTTTTTAACTCCTTCCTTTCAATCTTTACTGATGAGAAATATTTTAAATTAAATGCAACAGCATGGTCGCCGATGGTAAAATCTCTTCCGATATTTTCAATAATATTTTTGAGTTGAGCTTCCTCATAATCTCCTTCAACGACGGCTTTATTATTTTGATAAGCAGAATTTAATGTAATAATAACTCTAATCTTTTTCATAACAATTCCTCCTTTGTTAATACCCAAGTTTTGCCATAATCTTTGAAATAGTAATTACCTTCAACTAAATTGAATAGATAATCACCACAGCTGTCTTGTTCTATTAAATCAAATCCAACATAATGATACGCGATTGATGGTTTTTTAATATAAACACCATTTTTTAATGCCTTAAACAATGTAATCAAATCAATGCCTAACTCATCTTCAACATCTTCTAATTGACCGAGTTTATTCATAACTCTGCTTGCATTTAAATCAGCAGTTAAATAATCAACACTAACACCGTCAATAAATGTTTTACTTAATTCATCATTTCTTTGCTTTTTTGTTAATCTCATATCAATTCTAACTCTCCTTTATTGTTTGCCTTCGTTATACAAAGTCCTTTCTTTCCAAATAGTTCCACCACAAACAGGACAATCACAAACCCTCATTTTAATTCTCGTGTCTTTTTGGAAGTCCTCTAAACTTACTGTGTGTGGAAATGGCTCTATTCTTTTAATGGTCTTAAACTCATCATCACTGATTTCAATAATAGATTTGCATTCTGGACAGCGGTATTTGAATGTTCTGGTTTTCTTTTCAACTATATTCATAACAACTCAAGCTCTCCTTTTTCATTCATTTTTGCGACATAGATAAGTCCTTTATCGGTATCTAAAGCACCATACCAATTTTCAAAGTCGATTATTTCAAAACATTGTCCTAAATCAGCAAGTTCTTTTACTATCCATTTAATTGTTCCATTTAATCTATAAACTTTACAATCACATAGTTCTTCAATAGTGTCGGCTTGTTTACAATCGCAAAGTTTTGTTTTCCACGAAGTTTCAAAACAATGGTCATCTATCCATTTTATTTGTAGCTCTTTTTCAGGTTGTATTGGACTGTCTGTTTTATATATTCCGTATTTCGTTCTTATGTATTTCATAGTAACTTTTCCTTTTTAAACGCCCATGTTTTGTCTTTATCTTTTAAATACACTTGTTCTATGTCGTCGTCGAAGTGGTATTCTAAGCAGTAGTCTCCATCAAAACACAAGAGTAGTGGCGCTTGTTCACATTTAGTCACTTTCCCGTTGTGATATATATACACTTTTTCGGTTAATGCCTTGACTAACGTTGATAAATCAATACCAAGTTGCTTTTCAATCTTTTGATATGCCTCAAGAGTTCTTCTGACGATAATAATGCTATCAAACCAATCTGAACCTTCTTTGCTAAAACATTCCATGCCTTCGACCATTTTAGTTGGTGCATATTTTTGATATTCTTCAAATAAATAATCTAATGCCTCTTTTGTGGTTTTCATAATAATATTCCTGTCAATAAATCGTATTCTTCTTGGGTTAAGTCATGGGTATGGTAGCCATCATCATCGAGCCCCGAATGGCGATTATAATCACAACAGCCTCTCTCGTTATCATCATTCCACAAAAATGCTTGATTAAGAAAAGCAACATTCACATGTTTTTTATTAATAATCTCTAATGCTTTAAGTTCTTTTTCGATAGTTTCATATTCTTTTGTAACAAAACCTCTTTTGTATTTTTCTAACACCTCTAAACCTTTACTCATTTTTTTATCTCCTTAAAAACTCTGCTGCTCCTATTAATCTCATCTGCTATTTATCACTTCCCAGATGCCTAACTTTTCTTGAAGGTGAAAGAATATATTTACATATTCTGAATCGTACACATCAAGAAAAGCTTCAGCGCCATTAAATATCGCTCTTAACATTTTTAGTTCTTCTTCGGTGAAATCTTTTTCTTCAAATCCTTTACTCATGTTCTAATTCCTCTCTTGTTAATGCCCAAGTCTTGCCATAGTCTTTCCAAGGATAACTTGATACACACCAATAAGGTTCAATATCCATAGGTAATTCAAGGCCAACTCCGTCTTTTCCATATGAATAATAATATCTTGTTTCTACTATTTCTCCTTTATTATCACGACAGTAAAGTTTCTCGCTTGTTTCTACTTTGTGTCTTAAAGTTAAATCAATTCCAAGCTCTTCTTCGATATCTTCAAGTTGACCGAGTTTGTTAACACATTCTTTATGTTTGATATTGTGAGCAGGCAAATACTTATCATTAAATTGTGTCCAACTACCTGTTCCGTCATTTTTCTTTGTTAATCTCATAATAATTCCAATCCTCCTTTTTTGTTCATAAAATTAACGAACATGTTATCAGCCTTTTTAATGTGTTTATTAGTTAACCCATTTCCGTAATATCCAGTTTGAACCAAATGTTTTGTTAAGTTCATTTTTTTATAGTCAAATAATTCATCATCAAATATTACATAAAAATTGTTTTCTAATTGATTGTTTTGCAAATAATCGCAAATTGCTTCCCCTCTTGATTTTTTTCTATCTATATAATCGTGAATTTTTAAATCATATTTTTTAAATCTATCTTCTAAATGAGTTAGCATTTTTTTGTCATCAATCCAAGTAGAGATTAGAACTATATAAGTATCTTCCCAATTTTTAATAAATTTAGATAATAATTCAATTTTGCTTTCATCTAGCCCAACAAACCCATTAATTGTTTCTTTAGTAGAAACACAATTAAGAACACCATCAACATCTAGGAATACAATTCTATTGCATTTTGCATATTTAGAATGTAGAAAGTCATCTAGAACATATCCCCACATTTTTTCACAAACATGAGTATTTCCGATAATGACTGAATATTTACAACATCTGCAATCACAAAATGTTTTCATAATAATTCTAATTCTCCCTTCTCATTCATCTTCGCTACATATATAAGCCCTTTATCAGTCCAAATGGCTCCATAAATAGGTAATCCATCTTGTTGCCAGTCTGACTCATTCCATTCTTTCTCACACTTTGCCTCTTCTAATTCCATATAGTCGCATTTAGCGTAAACGAAAGCATCACACAGTTCCTCAATGGTGTCTGCTTGCTTTCTATCAGCAAAACGCATATTCATCTTGTTTTCAAGAATTTTGTCGCTCGTTCTAATGTATTTCATAACAATTCTAATTCTCCTTTAATAAATGTCTTCTTTTAAAATCTTGCATAATACTATCAAAGCAGTCCACGCAATAAAAGCAAGACCTAAATACACAAATACTGGAATGTAGTTTCCTGTATCAAAACATATCGATAGAATTAATATTAATCCTAACATAATTCCCACTCTCCTTTTTATAATAAAATCCAATTATAAAAACCTTGTTTGTTTTCTTTCCATTCGGCAACTGCTTTCTTATCAAGACCCACCTTAATTCTACCAATTAGTCTTGGTTCGTAATTATTTTGATTGTGGTAGTCATCAATTCTATCATATGCTTCTTGCAAATAAACAATATTGCGTTCATTACCATTTTCAATTAAAACAATCTCATCACATAACTCTTCGATAGTGTCGGCTTGGTTAACGATTTTTGTTCCTAAATATTTTTCAATATCGCTATCCCAATCATCACTAAAATAATCTTCTCTAAAAGCAAAACAAATTATATTGCTACGATTTTTAATTCTTCCGTCTTTTGTTCTAATGTATTTCATAACTCCACCTTTAATATTCTGTCCAATGGTATTTCGTTTTCTTGAACAAATCTGTTTTGTTCGTCATATTCAACATAATATAATGTTTCTTTTTTATATTTAATTCTTTCAACATTATTTATTTCTCGTATGCTCTTGTCTGACCAATCAATAATTGTAATTCTCATTTTTCAATCCACCTTTCATTCACGACTATATTATAAAGCACAATCAAAAAATGTGTCAATAAAAAAAGTAGAATTTTTTCACTTTTTCTACTTTCTTTAGAATTTGTTTAAATCTTTTGTAATTCCACTGAACGTTCTTGGTCGGTTCTTTACAACTAAGTTGTATAATCCAGCGTTGCTTAAGAATTCTATCGCGGAACTGCTCACCTTAAGTTGGTTGAGTTTTCCTTTGTCCGCGATGATTCCTTTGTCTTGGTCATAGCCCGAATCGAGGTCAATATCGCCGTTTTTATAACGATAGAGTGCTTGCTCAAGAATAGCGAGCTGGAATTGCAAGTACTGATACGCATTTAATTGGTCCCATCTCTTACGTCTGAATGTGACCGTATCAATCCAAGCCATTAATTTGATTTCCGTTTTGAAAAGAAACCTTTCGGCAGCAAACGAATCGTCTTCACTGTACGAACGAAGCATGTCTCTTAAGTTCATGTTGTGGTAGTTGTTGAAGTCATCCACAGTGACATATTTAGGTTTGAATTCAATCATAATGTTGCCTCCAATTCGTTAATTCTCGCTCGTGCTTGGATACGCTCGGCAATGACCGATGCATATTCGGTACGAATGGCGGTGCGTTGTTCTTCCGTTTCCGCTTCGGCTATTTTAATTATAATATAGTCCGTACTGGAAAGGAACGATTTGAGTTGAGAAATTTCTAAACGAATCTGTTCGGCTTGAATCTCAGCTTGTGTGGGCTCGTCAACATAAGTTAGTTCATCCCATTCTTCCTTTGTAATTTCAATATATCCAGTTGTATCTTCAAGAATATTTTTTAGTGGCTCTTTAAGATTATATGCTGGAAGGTTATCTTTTTTATAATAATATCTTTTTTCCATAATATATTCTCCTAATTTAGTTATTACATTTCACAATTATAACTCGGTGACTGTATCGGTAAAACTAGCAGTACCTAAAAAGGAAAAAATGCTTTGAGTAACTGTTCCATTACTAATTTGTTCAACAATAAATTTTGGATTACCCATATCGTTAGAATATAATAATTGTGCTATAACCGTTGATAAATTTCCTTGATAATAACTACCTAACTTTGCAGAAATAGCGGTTTTCATTAATGTGTCAATTCCATATCCTGTTGTTGCTTTTGTAGAACTTGTAGAATATACTATAATTTTTCTACCAGAAGGTATTACTGATTGTGTAGTTTCTACAATCTCGTGCTTATACAACTTTGTTCCACAATCAGAAGTCATTGCAAAGGTTCCGGATTTATGTGGGAAGGAATATTCAAATTCACCACCATAAGCATCTGAATAGAAACCTAAACATTCATATACTGCTGAGAAATAAACATAATTACTGTTATAATCAAAGAAATTATAATAGTTATCATTCAATATAATACCATCAACACTTAATTCTCCATTAGCTGCGTCATACATTTGAATATTGCAACTACTAGCATTACTGTCTCCAACAATTATGCCGTTTCTGAAAGTTTTAGCTCCTGTAATAGTCTGGTTGGTATTGGTTGTAACGTAATTACTTGTGGATGGAATTTGAGAAGCAAAAGCAATTTGATTCATGTAGTAAAGAACCAAACCGTTTGTGCTGTCCCATTGTGGTTTATATAGTTTACCATTAGCAAAAATCATATAAGGATAAGAAGGCTTATCATAATCATATTCAGGGACATAGTCTGAACCAGTCTGGGCAGCCATGTATCTAGCAGCTTCTGCTTTAGTTAATTTATTATCATCTCTTACAATTTTAATACCAGGATATCCACTGATTGTTATATCTGTAGCTTGGAAATTAGATAATTCTTTTCCGTTAATATTATGTGTAGCGTCTGCAACAATAGCGGTATTAAGTCCATGATATGGAATATCTGAAGTTAAAGCAAGGTCACCTGAAGCTGTTGGTAAATGAATTGCATAATCGTTATCACCATAAGTATATTGAAAATATGTTGCGTTACCATCATCTCGAGTAATTGTTAAATTACCAACTTGGAGAGACCAAGCTGTATAAATTGTTCCATCACCTATACTTGTTGTTGTGGACGAGCCTTTTACTATGTCTAATCCCCCATAATCAATATAGGTAGTTGTTGGATACGTAAAATGATTAAAAGATAAAGATGAACTTAAAAAGTTTTTATTACCAGTAATTGATTGTGTACTTGTTGTGTCAACAATATTACTAATAGAAACACTTTTTGTTCCGTCACTTATATTACCAGACACATATACATTCTTCCATCTCAAAGATGATGTTCCTAATGAATAATCATTATCGTTTGCTGGTTTAAACGCTGCCAAACGAACTGTAGAATCAAACGAAACATCTCCACCACTAGCTACTGAACGTGTGCTTTGAATAGTGTCTGTTGCAACGCCACCACTGAAAGTAACAATTTGTGAAAAATCATTAAAACCTGTAAAACTCTGATGGCTTGATGATGTGCCACCCGCTAAATGAGCAAACGCAGATGCGTGCTCATTATCTACAGTATCGGCATTTCCTCCGTTGGCTGGTAAACTTGTCACCGCACTTCCCGCGCCTGTAATGTGCCCTTGCGCGTCATAAGTAATAGGATATAACGCCTGTGTGGTTTGGGCCGTTACGGAATTGCTATGATTGAGCGTCACATTGCCGGAAATGGCTCCTCCACCAGAGAGGCCTGTTCCAGCGATAACTTGGACGGAATTAAGCGCATAGGAACCTTCATCACCGAGAATTTCCCAAGCCGAGCCAGTCCAAACGAACTCTTTATTACTGTATAAAACCACATCACCTGAAACAGCAGTGACCGAATTACCACCGATTGTAACCGGATTAGTTGTCGAACCATCCGAAATCGAACTGGTCGTGGTACCTAAGAAATGCATCGCACTTGAGAGACCCAAATCGCTCGCAGTGATGTTGATTGTACTATTTCCGCTTTGGTTAGCAGTGAATGTACCTTTAGAAACACCATTAGCTTGGATAGTAAGAGTGCCGTTGTTAACCGTTGGAACTTGACTTGTTAAAGCAAGTGTTCCGCTTGCAGAAGGCAGAGTATATGTGTTAGTGCCATTTGAAAGAGAGCCACTTAAATATATGTCGCTGGTTACCCTTAAATTTCCAGTTACTATTGTACTATTTAATTTTGCCATAATTCATCCTTTCTAATATTATAATTCATTATACTCGTTGGCGCAAATCATACTTAATGGGCCAATTTCTTCTCCTGCCACAAAACTGCCGCTTCCAGCATTTGCATAGAATTTGCACTCAACCTTGTCAAACATTCCGACTACATTATCTTTGTTACGTTTTACTGGAACAAAATCACGGACCAGGGTGCCGTTATTTTCAATAGATGCTGAATAAACCCTGGCATAACATCTATATGAATCGTATCCTAAAATACCTACTTTAGTTGAAGTGTCTCTCTGACTAGCACGTGTTGCCACGTGAACATTATCTATATATAGTTTTTGTGTAGAGCATTCTACTTTTCCTACATATATAGTATTTGTGCTAGCGAGAATACTTGAACCACCATTTCCTGTGTCCCAATATCCAGTACTTTGATAAGCAAGTTGTATTTTGCCATCCTGCCCCATAATACCTGAATAATTAGCTTGTGGATATTGTAAATTAGTAATTAAAAATTTACATATATAAACATTGTTTGCATCATAAGAAACCCCAGTGTTAATATATTGTGTTCCAGTACTCTCGATATATTCTAACTCAGTATAACCGCCAAATATCTTAACTTTGTCTGTGCCTTCGTTAAATTCGGTCGCTATTGTTTGACTTTTTTTAGTAGCAATTTTTGCATTGCTATTTTGTTCTATAAGTTCGCCAGCAAATAATGTACCGTTCCTATCTATTGCTGCTTTTCTATTATATTCTGCTAATATATCTTCTGCTGATAAAGCTGTTGCAAATATTTTTATATCTGATATTGGGCCATTCCAAAATCTATACCTTTTATTGCACCCAATATATAATAATTCACTTGCTGGTTCTCCAAAAGCAGCAGTTCCAGTTTTAGTTGATACAAGTGTACCATTAATATATAAATTTGCTTCTGGAGCACTTAAAGCATTTTTAACGGTATAAACTACATGATACCACGTATTTGCTGCAAATGAGTTATAGGAACAAATATTAATATCTGTTCCATTAGTGCCACTTAAATAACATTGTAATCGGTTAGTAGTAGTAAGTTCACCAAATACTATTCCACCATTTGATACTTCATTTCCAATAGCAGTTAAATACCCGCCATTATTAACATTGGACTTTAACCAAGCTGAAATTGTAAAGTCATTTCCAAAGGTTGAGCAAGTAAATAGAGAAGTTATTTTAGTATCACTGCCATTAAAATTCCCACTATGCTGGCCTGAAACAGAATCAGAAATAATTTGTATATCCCCATTTTGCGTACCGTTATATCCATATCCCGAGCAGTCTGCAATGATGCCAGGAGCTCTTGTATCTGGAGTATATGGTGTAGCATGGTCTTTTAATTCTATTTGAACATTAATAACATCCAATTGACTATATCCAACACTGCTTTCTTTAGAGGTCCATATCTCTATTAAAACACGTCCAGGAGATTGAACTGTTCCTGTCCAAGAAATTCTTTTATTATTTGCAGTTTCATAATTATAGTTAATATAATTGCCTGTTCCAGAACTTGGAAGATGATTAGGATACTGAGAAGTATTTGCCTGGCCTATAGCTATCCATTTTGTTGTAGCATCAGAAGTAGTCATGTTTTTAACTGTGACAGAAAATGTAATTGTTTGTCCTACATAAGCAGATACATCGTATCCCCAAGAATCCCAATACTCTGTTGCAGAGGATGCATTTTTTATTCTGTATGCATTATCTCTAAGCTTAATAAATGTTATAGAGCCCCAACCAGAATATTCTGATGGAGTAAGTGAACTACATAAATTCGTAGTTCCCTCAACATAAGGGTCTTCAAAATCATAATGAAGAACTAATCCTTTACTAATCTCTTTTACTTCTTTAGCAGAGAGAGCGTGGTTGTAGATACGGACATCATTAAGATATGATTGTCCCCATGTTGTTGGTCTGTAACCATATCTTCCGTTTATAGTTAAATGAACAGCCGTTCGATTTATAAATAACCCGGTATAAGATTTAACCAAAGTTCCGTCCACATATAATTTCCCGGCGGTTCCGTCATAAACATAAGCTATGTGATACCATTTATTTCTTTCTAAATCAACTCCTGAACGTATTTGGTCGACACACAAATGACCAATTACATCAGCTGTTCCTTCGCCTTGAATACCTATTTGTATAAGATAATCGTCTGAAGCAGAATTGTTTATGCATATGATATATTCATTCCAGTCTGGATAACTAATATATTTAACCCAATAAGTAATAGAAAAAGAGCCAGAAGATAAATCTGTAAAATTATCATTATAAAGATAACCGTCTAATTTATAACATTTGCCTATCTTACCGCTATCATTGATTGTGCAATTATAGTTTGTTAATGTGATAGAATTTGTTCCATAATCATTTAAATTACCATTAAGAGGCCACCAATGTATTAAACTCATAGTAAGCCCTTTCTATTATGCAAAAACAAATTCTATACAATCGTCTGTTGAGTTGTATTGCATGGTTGCTTTTGTTGCAATTTTAACTGTGTTAGCACTTAATTCGCCATCATTTCCTAAATGCCAATTCGTATTATAAATATTAAGGCCACCATCAATAGATGTTGTTCTATTAAAGTAATAAGGAACATTAGCACTATTTTGGAAGTGGAAGAAACCAGTATTTAAACTTCCAATTGATACTGTGCTACCATAATTACTTATTTTTAAAATGCTATTATTAACTTGCAATCCTGTATTGGCAGAGCTAGAACTTGTAGGAGTTATAGTAAGAGCTCCAGACAAAGTTCCGCCAGATAACGGCAAAAACCCATTATCTACATACGTCTTTACCGCACTAAGTGCATTCTCATCAAGTAATTTTGCCATAATTATTAACTATTTGAACCTTGTAAAATCGCTAAGGCTTCGTTGTATGAAAGAATGCCTTGATTTAATGGTAACAATTGTGAAATTGTAACTGAATTTGTTCCGTCACTTATATTACCAGACACATATACATTCTTCCATCTCAAAGATGATGTTCCTAATGAATAATCATTATCGTTTGCTGGTTTAAACGCTGCCAAACGAACTGTAGAATCAAACGAAACATCTCCACTAGCAGATAAAGAACGTGTTGCTTCAATTGTGTCTGTAGCCACTCCGCCGCTGAAGGTAACAATTTGTGAAAAATCATTAAAACCAGTGAAGACTTGGTGATTAGCTGATGAACCGCCTGATTTCAAAGCATAAGTTGAAACGTCTCCTCCAAGTTCATCCCAAGCAGTTCCTGTCCAAGCATAGTTAGCACCAGTGTCTTGAACATTATAAACATCACCAATAGTTAAACCGGTTGAAGGTAAATTAGCATAAGATGCCACAGAACCTTTATATCTATAAACAGATGAAATGGCGTTACTGATAGCGGTTGCAATGCCTTCAGATGTAACACCATATCCTGCACCATGTCCTGAAGTAGGGGCGCTATCCCACTGAATAATGTTATAGTCTGTTGTGTTAATTTTAATACTAGTTAAGTTAGCATTTGTTCCAACTGTAACGCTTGGATTAGCAACGGTTGAACCAGCAATAAGCTGAGCAAGTGTTTTAGAATTGCCGTTATCATCTATAATAGAACCAGACAAATATAAATTATCCCATTTACTGTTTGTTCCACCTAAATTAATAGGCGCGGTTGAACCGCTTGGCTTTTCTGGTAAGATTGTGTCATGAACTTTTAATCCACCTGGAGCATTAATTGTTAGAACAAATGATTCTACACCAATCCACGCACTATAATCAGCCACACTGGTTGCAGTAATATCAAAAAGAATCTTTGTGTTTCCCGAACCGGAAACTTTAGCCATTTTAATATCAGCTTCATGTGTTTTTATTCCCGTAAAAGTTTGCGTTCCATCTACATACGTTTTTACAGCCGTCAAACTGTTCTCATCAAGTAATTTTGCCATATTGTCTAATCTCCTTGTAAAATGTCTAATGCTTGATTTGTTGTTAGCACTTCAGTAGTGCTTTGTGCTCCGGTCGTTTCAATCGTATATGCTCTTGGAACTTCCGCCGTTGTTGTAACTTTATCTACCTTTGCATTTAGCAAAGTATCAGTTTCACTTTTAGTATAATAGTTTGCGAGGTCAATGTCCATTTCAACTTGCGTTCCCACATAATGTGGATACGTTCCGCTAATGGTGAATATTGCATTCAACGGACCTCCTCCGTCCTCTACTTCTTTTTCCTTTGCGAACACGATGTCACCGGAATTGATATATCCGACATAGCTCGGTTCGTTTATGGTGCTTAATTTTGGTACCACTTTAATATATTTCGGACTGGATATGTTCAGCTTTAGTGCGAGCTGAGCATAGAACGCTTGAAGTAGTTCATCAATGTTTGAATCCTGTGGGTCTTCGAAGTCAATACCACTTCCGACATTGAACACCACACCACCAACCACTTTTCTTATGCTTGCGTTCGATGAATATAGTGTAATGACTGCCCTCCATAGTCCTGGCATATCAATGAGGAACGAACCTTCATAGTCCGCAAAGTTGAAGTACAGTCCTTTATATTTCTTGCCTTTTTGGAAATATTTCTCGTCTTTCTTACCAGGGAAGGTCTGCTCAGAAGCGTAAATAACCAATGGCAAGTAAGAAGAATTATCTAAGTCTGGTTTGTAAAACTTAATGCTGCCGTTCGGATATGTTCCCTCGGCATCGACATCAAGCTTTTCGAATACAGCAAAAATTTGAAAATCGTTAGTACCTGCATATGGCAGGCTACCAACGTTTACGCTATGTATATTTTGTCCGTTTTCGTTAAATAATACCCACAACATATCTGTACCTTCATTAATTTTATTATAATAAAACTAATTTCGCAATTAATTGCTTAGCTTAATTGAATTGGGGTCACAACGTCATTCATTGTATCGCCATTGCTTTCTGCGAATGTTTCCGTGTTAGAATGAACATCACCGCTCGAAACATAAAGGAAATATACAATATATTTTGTTTTTGTAAGAGAAGTTCCATCTGATGCTCTCTTAACTTTAATGGCTAAATTTGGAAATCCTATTAAAGAAGTTGGTGTGGTATATTTAGGTTCAATCACTAAATCCGGGCCCATTTCTTCTGATGTAGAAGTGCCATTGAAAGAGAATGCTGCTGAAACAGTAGATAAGAATGTTAATGTTCTTGTTCTTTCAGAAGCAGGAGATGTTCCGGATAATACAAACGTAATTGTATGCTTAAAGAGTGGTAATGTGTTTTGATTAGCCAAAACATACGCTCTAACCCCTCCAGATGTGACAGGATTTGTGCTGTTCTCAGTTGGTGTGGTATCAAAAGTAAGTTTACGTTGAATATCTGCAATTGCAATTGTATAAGTTCCATCTGTTAGGTTTCCACTTAAATATAAGTCATCCCACATATTACTTGCATTTCCTAAATTTGCTGTAATAGTTCCACTTAAATCATTTTTATTAAGATATAGCGAGAAATTTCCAATTGATTCAATAGAGTTATATGCTTTTTCTATTGTAAAACTTTCAAGTGACAATTTATATTGGTGTGAACCAGACATTGATTCGTGATAAGAAGTTGATAATGTCCAATTGTCTGTGAATTTAACACTATTACTAAATGTTTTAATTCCACTAATTGTTTGATTTGTTGTTAAGTTAACATACCCACTTAAATCGGTTTTTCCATCTAAAGCAAAGAAAATATATGTATATGTATATTTTCCACTATACCATCTATCAGGAACATCGTTTTCCATAACATAGAACACATCGCCTGTTTTAATCTGACTACCAAGTCCTGTTGAAGCCATTGAAATCATATAAAATCCAATGCTTGGAAAGTTTTGAGCGTTAATACTGTTTGCCGGATTTCTAAAAATAAGATATTGGTTAGTGTTTGTAACTAATTGACTGTTTTGGTCATTAAATAAGTTATTGACAATTGTGTATGAATCATAATCGCCATTTAATACTTCGGCAGTTTTATCTTCGTATTGTTGTGTAGTTGCATTCCACACATAGAATTTTCTTGATGCACTCTCTGACAAAGTTACTTGAGTTTTTACAAATGCGATATCATCAGCATAACTTAAAACAAATGCTTTGCACTTTCCTTCTGCCACTTCTCTAACGTTGACTAAATTATCCCAAACACATTTAGCACTTGGATATTGAGTGTCGGTAGATTCATTACTCAAAGTTGTGACTTTGTTGCTCTTGCGTTCGTAAGCGCTCATGTCACCGCCACCGCCAGAGCCTATGTCTGATAATTCTAATTCGTAGGATTCATTTACGAAATAGAACGTTTCTTCATCTTTAATATAAATAAGGTCGTTTACGTGATAAAGCCCACTGGACCAGCTGTAATCGGTTTGGCTGTCTAATGCTTTAACATAATCGGCACTATTTTTGTCGAGTTTTGCTGTAAATTCTGCGTAAATGTCCTCTAAAATTTCGTCCACATCAATTTCGTGAGGTTCGGCTGAATCTCTACCATTTCCGACATTAAATGCTAACTTACCAACGACATTTCTCAAGGTTGGATTGGCCGCAGAATACAAAGTGATTACTGCACGCCATAATCCAGCCATATCTAAAAGAATTGTGCTTGGAGAAGTAAAACTGAAGTAAAAACCTTGATACTTAAAATTTCTCATGAAAAATGGATTTTCAGGACCATCATAGACAATTCCATCGCCGGTATCAGTATGAGGCGTCATAGCTAATGGTGGGTATGAAGAGTTATTAATATCTGGTCGATAAAGTTTAAGGCTTGCTCCATTATAAACTCGCAAGTCAACTTCTTGGAAAACCGCATAAATTTCGTAATCATTAGTACCAGCATGAGCTAAATTGCCCGTATCTACGGCGTATAATTTTTGTCCTTCTTGATTAAACATTACCCATAACATATTAATATACCTCTTACTTTCTTAATTCTATATACCAGAAGTGCGAACAGTTCCTATCCGCAGCAAACATGGTATTAGCAATCTTTGCTTTACTTTTTTGAACGGATACAACAATCCACAATTCACCTTGATATTTGACTAAATCATTATTTTTTAAACTCATTACGTTATCGGGGGTTTTTATCATTGTGTGAGCACTGTCAAACATAAAACTACCACTTATGATATTATTCCTTAATTGTTCTGGAGCTTCTTCTTTTGCCCAAAAAGAGCCAGATGGAATGCGTTTATATATCAATTCGTTTGATTCAAAATCATCGTCTTCATTTCTTGTCCACCAATGGCAATATTCGTTATATCCTCTTGTAGATTGAGCTAAATCTCTCGACATAAGAATCCTCCTATTTTGTTTTTGAATTGTTCAGTAATACCGTTGTCATGTATAAATTGCGCGTTTTGTATTTCTTCTTCTGATAGACTATACTTATTTTTTTTAAACAAATAATAAGCTATTACAATATGATACCACAACTTGCTGTCATTTTTTAACCAAGCAACGTATTTTTTTAATAAATTGATATATTTTCTTTTTGTGTCTGTATTAAAAATAGAAAAAGAATCAAAATTTTTCTTTTGCCCCTTAACCAATTTCATATATGGATAAATGTAACATCCCAGGAAAACTTTTGGTTCTTCTCCGAACACATCAAAATGGATATCTGCGTCGCGATTATGATTTTTTCTTAAAGCTTCTAATGCCTCTTCTTTAGTTTCGTAGTAAAACACAAAATCTTCATCGCAAAAATGAGGCAAAATACATTTGCTACCAGTTTCATATACTGATATCAACATTATGCGTTTGCCTCCAATATTATAACGTTGTCTGTCTCTCTACCATCTTCGCTCTTAAAATAGCAATAAACATTATCCATTTGAGCATGTATTTCGTGGGATAAAACGCTATTATCTAATTCGTTGTTCAAATCGACCCTTTCTAAAACTAATGTTTGGCCAGCGCCCATTGAGTACTGAACTTCTTTAGATTGAGAATATTTTAAATACAAAGTAACAGAGAAAGGATTTGAATTTACTACCGTTAACTCGTAAGCATTATCATAATCTTCTTCAACCAGTTGAGCCGAATATTCAAAATTCACAGATGGATTAAAGAGTAATTTTCGATTCGTTCCATTTAAGCAAGGAAGAGTTCTAAATAAATCGTCTTCTTCCTTAAAATACCAAGCATTGTGAGTTTTTGTGTCGTTTAAAGTTAAATAATACTTTTCGTCAACTTTCTCACCTGTACGCCTGAATCCTATAATATCACCAAGACTTTTTGTATTATCTTCATTATCAATTAAAGTAACAACAAACGAACTTTGTTCTATACTTGACCATCTGACCAACAAATAAGTACCAACACTATCTTTTCCTATTCTTACCCAATCGGAAATGGTACCGCCAATTATAGTTCTTTCTTTCGAGCTTAAAGAATAAGGGCCGTTTATGGCAGCAAATTCTTTTCCAGATGTAACGATTTTTTTGTTTTTGCTATCCATACTTGCCAATTTTGATAATCTTGTGAAATTTTCGCTCCAAACAATATCTTCTGAATCACTATAATAATAAAATTCAACGGTTTGGTTGATAATTTCCGCATTATCTTTGTAATAAGTTCTGCTTGGATATTTTGTTTTGTCGTCGCAGAACATAAAGACCACATAATCTTCCCATTCCCAGTTAGAATCTACTACTGGAAATTTGCAAATTGAAGAAACATAGTCTAAATACGAACCAATAAATTCGATAGCCGTGGTAAACGCAATTAAATGTGATACATTATAATTTCCTTGGTCCCACATTTGCCATTTTTGAATAACTCCGCCTAAATATAAAGGAGTTGTAGGCCCATCTATCAATCCGAACATATTCCATGTCTTTTGACTAATTTGTACACCAGCGCTTACGTTGTCATAATTCTGAAAATTATAAATTAAAGCATTCCTTGATGTTAAAATCGATACTTCGTTTCTAATTGTTTCGCTTTCTAGTTGTTCATTTAAAGAATTTTCTATTTCATACTTTACTAAATAGTTATCTTCTTCTACATCCTGAGCAATTGCACTCAATAACAAACCTTTTAAATTAAAATCGTTCGGTTCATAAATGAAATCATCACCATCAAAATAGTGTTCTTTGCTTAATAAGCAATAAATAGTGCAATTTTCTTTTCTTATAATAGATTCGTTATAATCCACATACTCGTAAGCACGATATTTTGTAATAATGCTTGTGAAATAATTTTGAATAACATAATTTTCGCTTCCATAATATGTTATTTGTAAATAATCTTCATAAATTTGAATGGTTCGTTTGAAAATTGTATATTTACCTTTATAAATTGAATTTAATTTGTTAACTTTGGTAATATCATCGGTGGTTTGTTGAACAACTAAAACAGGATTGCCAATTCTATTAGCCATATCTTGCGCATTGTCAATAAAACGACTGAAATCACTAAGACCGCTTTCGGTGTTGTTTAATTGCTGAATTTTTAAATTAACATCATTATCTCCAACTTTCGACAATTCAACCTTTAAAGAATTTAATGGATAATATTGAACATTAAACACATATTGATAAATATAATAATTGCTATTTAGAGTGTTACTATCTCCAAACAAACTTGTATCAATATTCAAGAAAGAATTTGTTGCATTAAGGGTTATTTGCGGCATGTTTCCTAAATTTTGCATATATGCAGCAATTTTTTTGGTTAAGCTTTTATCATACTTAATCACTGATTCTGCAAGATTTGGATGATTTTTAATGAATGCTAAAATATTTTCAAAATAACTATAGCTTACATTCCACCAAGCTTGAGTTCTTGTATAAACTTCAGAAAATCCAGTTATTTGATTTGAACCAATACTATATGAAACTGTTCCATAAATATATTTTGATAGCTCTTCTAAAGTATCAACATTGTCCATTCCTTTAAAGTTAGTATCTAATAAGCTTCTTTTTCTTGATTCAACAAACAAATCGGTAACGTTTACAACACTATTTCCTGATGCAAATCTTAATAAATCACCAGTCAAAGGAGTCCTGTCTGTTGGATACCAATATCCTGAAGATTGTTGAGTTATTTCGTTAGCATTATCAGCATGTGAGTTATCATTATGAGAACTAGAAAGAACTCTAGAATCAATATATTTCACATAGTCACCATAAGAAATTCCACTACTATTTACGTCAGTTTGATGGTCTTCTTCGCTGGTATAATTATTGGTCAATGCAGCAAGGGTAACTATTTGGTGGAACGTTTCTTTTTCAACCCATATATTTCCGTTGTGTTCAACGTTTGTGTAAGTATTTTCAAACCACACATGAGTTATATCGCTAATATCGGTTCCAATAGGAATGCGAGCATAAAATAGCCAAGTGTTTGGCATAAAGTAATCTCTTTTGTCGGAACTCGATACTGGTGGAGCTTCTGGCTCGCCCAATTCACTACTATTGGGCAATAATTCTTGCGCAGCTTGTGGCCCGCTCAAAGAAACGGTTGAATTTGTCGAAGAATCGTTAAAGGTTAAGAAATATTGACCGCCACTATATGTAACAGTCCTTAGTTCTGTATATTTATTTCCATCTTTTTGACACAAATGAACTTTGATGTCTGATAAAATGCCTTTGTGCACTGTTGTGGCATTAAAGCTAAACATCAACCTAATATAATATCTTCCGTTAGAGCGGACGAAAATTCTTGGAGCAGTGTACCAATAAGATGTGGTGTATTCTCCCCCTAAAGGATTAGATTGCAAAAATGGATAAAAGTTCTCTGTTGCGTTATTTACTTCATTAACAGGAACCGGAAACATTCCTTCATTTTCTGAACCAGTAATCCTAGAAAGCAAAACCTGCTTAATTTTATAAATAGGAAATCTGGTTTCTAATTTTAAATTTTCTCTTTTTTTAAGTAAAACACTATCACTATCTCTAAAACTAATTGTTTCTGCGATTACCGGATTGTCGGCATCTAAAGTTTGCGTTGGGCTGACCAACAAAGCGTTAACATAGCTATCACTAGCCGCACTAATATTTGCATCTTTTATTCCAGAATTGTTATCCATCGCAAAAGGTGATGGTTTTTCTCTAAAATCAATATATTTAAGTTTTCTATATTTAACGGTTGGAATACGACCTACTTGAAGCATTAAATTTGTAATCAATTGTCTTAAAGTTGGTTCGTTCATTTGCATATCAGCGCAAACAGTGTTGTTAAATGGAGGGTTATCTAAATCCTTCCAATCAAACAAATAGTCATATTTCCAATTAACGCCATCAACACTGGTTTTAATTTTTGGAGAATACAATTCCATGTATTTAGCAATATAGTTATAAATAGTATCATGACCGTTAACCAAACTATGGCTAATTTTTAAGTTTGGGCATTGTATCTTCTCAAAAATCTTTATAACATTCATTAATTGAATTTCATATCTATAAATATTATCTGTAATGTCGACCAGATTTTCTGTGAAGTCATCTACCAACATAAAAATAGTGTTATCGTCATCCCAAGTAATCTTGTTGGTTCCAGCTGCAGAATTTATGATTCTGGCAAATTGATAAGGTTTCTTTAAGTTTGGTTTATTGTTCTCGGTAATATTGTCTATAATTATATTAAAACTATCAATTTCTTCGTTGAAATTGTCGTTATAAGTTGGTCCGGATACGACTGGATACAAAACTGTCGGATTGGTTTCAAAGGAAATAAACAATTGGTTTTTCATTATCTATTTTCTCCTATACTTCCAGCGGTTAAAGAATATCCAGCTCTTTGTCTATTGAATTGTAATTGATTGTTCATTTGCTTGAGCTTAATGTCTTCTTGCTCTTTGTTGTGAGCGGTTTGAATACCTAATCCAATAGCGGACATGGCCACAACAGCAACAGCTCCCACAGGACCGGCTACTGCAAGTCCAACTTTCGCCGCTGTCGCAACACTTACTACTTTAGAAATAACATTCAAAGCAATATTCATGTTTTGCTCACCCAAATAATCGTCGGCCAAACGATAATATTTTCCTTGTTGATATTTTACTTCATTAATAATTGTGTTTTTAGCAAATTCAGTGGTTCTTCTATATAAAAAAGCAACTGTTGTACTTTTAAAAACATCATCAGTACTTTTTTTTACCGAATTGCTTCCTTTAACGGTATCAACAGACTTTTGCTGAGTCGTTTTCTCTTCTTCGTTAACTATTCTAATGACAATTTCTTTACCTTCAGCCATATTTATGTCTCCTATAAAGCAAAGGTGGCAGAAAAAGCTGGAATTTCACCGATTTTTTGAGAAAAGTCAGCACTTCTACACTTGAAATTCCATTTTGGCATGTTTGTATTACTGTTTGCGAACGTTCCACTAAATACGAACGTATCATTTTGATGGCTTCTTGTATCATCAAATTTCCACGCCATTAGACTTTGACACAGTTTTTTAGAACCATCTGCATAAATTAAAATAGTAAAAGCAAACGTTTGAAATGAACCATATGATTTTGTTCTTCCGTTTGTATTCATATAAGGCTGTGGATTTAAACTGTTTTCAGTTAAATCGTCGTAGCTGAGAACAATTATGTCTTCTTGCTTTTCTACAATAACGGTTTCTCCATCAACTAATTCTTCTTCTTCATAATAATATTGTAAACTGCTAAGTCTAATTGTGTTGTCTCCAATAACGAAAGTGCCAGTCATATTAAACAATGTTCTAAATCCGTTATAGACTTCATTGAAATTAATAGACCTATTAGGAGTCATATACAATTGAGTTATGGTATTATCACTGTTAACATTTAAATTATATGTATAAACAAAATCGCTTAAGAAAGACTGAATTAAATCAACTTTATTTTGTTGCCCTAATACAAAAAGTTCGACAGGCAAAATAGCTTGTCCCATATTTGTAGTAGCGTCGCCAAAATGAATAACTATATAGATTGCATTCGGACTCTTGTCTTTTGTCTTTGCAAACATTTGTTCATCAGCCACAACAAAAGATAAATCCGAATATTCCGACTTGCTTAATTGAATAGTCGCAAATTCGCTTTGCAAAATATCTAATATTTCATCATATTTGATTTTTACGTTATTCATCTTTCTTCAGCACCTTTATATTCTTTTCATCAATCCAATTTTGAATTCCTTCGGCAATAACTCTATCTACATATCCTATGTGGTTCTTTGGATATTTTTCCATTTTGTGAATATTGCCTCTACCAGGAGTAATTTTTCCGCTTCTACTTTTTGCAGGCGTTTCCCAATAAATTGTGAATCTACTGCCATAAGCATCTAATAAATCAGCATAGCTTAATGGCAAGCCGCCTTTTTTGGGTGGCATTATAACGCCGTTTATGAAATATTCGTAGAAATCATAACTTGGAGCAAGTATGTGAATTTCTGTATAATCCGGTGTTTCAATAACATATGTATTATCTAATAAATTACCAGTAATTTTTTTTTCAGAAAATTCATCATTTAAAGAATTTAATATTGACCTCGCCAAATCATAAGCGTGATTACTCACCTTCCTTCTCCTCTTCTTTCTTCTTTGTGAAGTACTTATTCCACATGGCCTCTAACATTCCTTCTTGTTCTTCTAATTTCATTTCGGATTGTCTCTTTGCTAACCACTCTGGGAATGGATTAACCGGAATGGCCACGAGCTCGCATGCAATCGTGACACACAAGGCCTTTTCAAAGAGAGCGATGTCGTTCTTAACACCTTCAATAATCAATAAGACAGCAAGAAGAGGAAGAATAACTTTGCAGAAGCCACTTGCGCATTGTTTGAAGAACCCTGGCTTAAGTCCTTTTTTAACATAACTAGCTAATGTAATGAAGAAAACGATGAGAATAATGATTCCGAGCATTCCCCATCCACTAATAGCGACAACATTTTGTTCTTTAAAGATACCATAACGCCAAGCAATGAAAGCAAATGGAAGACCAGCAGCGAAAATAGCCCATGACACGGCTCTAGTTATAAATACTGACTTTGGATGGCTATCTAGCCATTCTCCTAAGGTCTTTTTGCTTTCTTCTTCCATGTTTACGCTCCTGACTTCATTTCGATTTGATTGCTTTTATTATCTAATTTTAACACTTGTTCGTCTTTAACTCTATTAATAAATGCCTCTTTCGCTAATTCTTTAGCGGATTTGCCAACAAATTCCTTATCTTCCAAGAAATCTGTATGTGCGCTAGAACGCATTTCGATGTACTCAGCATCGATATCATTGATTTGGCAACCGACAAGATAACCCATGAAAATACTGGAGAAGAATGAGGCTAAACGAGAGAATAATTTGCTAGCCACTTCAACCGAAGAATATTCACCACTGGTCACATCCTTGACGAAGAGAGCCATAACGACTGAAAACGCGATTGTGAGCAATAATTTGCTTGCAACAGACGCAAATACGAGTTTACCCTTTTGTGTTCCTTCGGCATTCGCTCTTTCTGAACGTGTACGGTTATCAATAATGGTTTTAACGCTTAAATAATATTCTGGTGGAACGAATTTAAGTTTAATTCCGTGTTCTTTGATGCTCACAAGCAATTTTATTTGAGATTTGGTCAATTCTTTGTAAAATTCCCCGTTATATTTTTGTGGAACGGTCAAAGCCTTGATTTCTGTGATGCTGAGTTTCAAAACACTCATATCTTCAATGCCTGCTTGCTCTAAAATTCTCTTTTTGATGATATTTTTATCTTGCTCTTGCATAACATTGACTATCCATTGTTTAAAAGTAGATAGTCCGCGTTCTTCAACCTTGGCTTTGGTTACAATAAAGTTTGCACTTGCCTTTGCAATCTTGCTTTTCTTGTTTTGCGCGTTACTTGCTTGAGCAACAAACAACGCACCAACCAAACCAAATATAGTAATGACACAAACCATTAAAAGGTCGGTAATGAAACTTGCTTCTTGTAATCGGCCAGGACTAATTGTGTATGGAACGAATGAAAAAAGAAAAATTACGGCCATCATAACCACAAGGGATGTGACACCCAAGATAATTTTTCTGTTTGTTAATAAACCTAATATTTCTGATGAAGTTGCATCTTGTCTTTTTTCCATTATTTTCTCCCCCATTCTCTAAGAAGTAGTGCAACAAAGACTACCAAGACAACGCCGATGGCAATTTCAATAGTCAATGCATATTTGGAGGTCATCATAGCAACTAAATCCACACCATTGAGGTAGTTAATTAAGATTGCTAATCCAGTTCCGATTAAAATCAAGACGATAATAATAGTGTACAGTAAGACGTTTTTCTTTTTCATGTGTATTTCCCTTTCTTTTCATGAATTAAATTGATGTTCCGTCGTCAATTGGCGCTGGTTCTGATTTTTCTTCTTCAGCACTGTTTTCTTCGACGATTTTTTTATTCTCTTCGCTGATAGAATCTAATCTGCTCATAATATCATTATAGGTATTGATGTGGTCAGAGAATAATTTTTCAATGTAAGCTTTAACTTCGGCAAGTGTCTTTTCATCACTGATATTTAAGTTAGAGAGCATATCTAAGATTGCAACTCTGCTTTCTGGAGTGTCTTGTTGCATTAATGCAATACACTTGGAGAAAATGCCCATCGCACGAAGGACTTCAACGATATCAGCCTTTATTTGAGCAAATGTTGGTGCTAATACACTTTCAATGGTTGCTACAACAGCGTCTTTTGTTGTTTGTGGAATAATCTTGTCAACTTCTGATTTAATTGATTTTTCGACCTTATCGGCTAATCTCTTGTCTCTAATGTAATAACGAACGACCGCCACTAATACTCCGCAGTCTAATACCCATTTAATAAGGTGAATGATGTTTTCAACAGTAAATAAATTTGTCCAGTCTTTGTTTTTTGCTTGCTCATAGATGGTTGAAAGTTCACCTAAGAGTTCTGCATTAACGACAATTTTGATTGAGACGGTATTAACGCCTCTAACTAAAGAAAACTTGTATAATCCACTAATATTCTCGTCTTCGATAAGCGCTGTCCCATTAACTGACACGCTATCGATGAGATAGAATATTTCTGGCCTAATGTTAAGTTCACAGATATCCCCCTCTTGTCCTTCCGTGATTGTGGCTTCAGCACTTCCGTGTTCGACTTTTTCGATAACAACAGTTGCGCTTAAGTCTTCTGGGTCAACTGGGTCTTCGGTTGGTTCTGCTGGTTCTTGAATTCCTGGTTCTTCTGGTTCAGCATAAACCATTCTCACATTGTTGCCCTTCATTAAGCCAAATCCGACCATACTGCCGAATCCTAATAATGCAAATAAGAAACTGATTTTTTTCATATTATTCTTTCACCTCGTATAATTGTTTAATGAGTTCACTCATATCGTAAAGTTGTTTAGCCACTTGTGCTTTAAATGCGTTGTTTTCTTCTTTGATTCTTTCTAAATTTTGCTTTGCTGCTTCAACAAGCGCATAAGCTTCTCCGAGCAAACTTTCTTTGTCGGTTAAATACCATTGTTTGCCGTTAAAAACAATCACATCATTTTTAGTAGGCTTAATTGCTTTAGGAACATTTTTTATATCTAATATAACTTCCATTGTGCGTACCTCTTTTTTATTATATTCGTATTTTACAAAAAATAAAAGACAAAGAGAATGAAACACCCTCTTTGCCCCCTTGAAAAGAAATACACAGTAAAGTTAAGCACCTTACTACTTAAATTATAAAGCATGTTAATTCAATTACAAGAAAAAAGATACCTTATAATTCGGTATCTTCTTCATTTTTGAATAAAGCGTTCAATTCTTTGACGTGTTCTTCTTCGTCTAACCTTATCTCTTTGAACCTTGCGATGGCTCTGCGCATTTGTGGTTCGTTGAACTCTGGAAGGTCCATAATTTCGGTTATCGCTTTGGAATAATCGTCAATTGCTTTGATTTCTTCTTTGATGAGTTTTTTGATAATTTCGTCAAATTCAGAACGCGGACTGTTCTCATCGGCTTGTTCTGGTTCTTTTATTCCCATTTCGGCTTTATATTCTTTGACTGCATCTTCATATTCTGGGCTGTCTTCAGTGATGCCGTTATCTTCTAAAAATTTATTTAAACGGACATCATCTTCTTTGCCCACACCAGACACTGTAGTCTCGGCTTCTGCTGGTGCAGGAGCAGGAGTAACAGGCTCTTCTGCTGGCTTAAAATATTCATCAAGGTCCGCGCCGAAATCTTCGTCGTGCATTTGACTGTGAAGAATTTTTCTGGCTCGTTCATCACCGTTCTTAGCGGCTTCACGTAATTTTTGCATTTTATCAACTGGAATGAATCTCATCTGTTACTTCCTCCTAATACATCTCTTAACCATTCTTCCAAATCGTCTTCGTTTTCAATTCTTAAATTATCGAAAATACGAACAGGAAGTCTTCTGTTATTTCTAAAATATTCTTCTTCAACTGGAGTAAGGTTGACACCTTCTTTTTTCAACATATCCAAGAATTTATCTTCTGGAACTTCAATTTCTTCGTCGTCTTCCCCACGCCAATCGGGAGGTAAGTTAGAAAGGTTGATACTATAAGGAATGTCAATAGTTGGTTCTTTATCTAACGCATAATATTCTTTGTCTTCGTCGGACATATCCACACCGAGAAGTTTAGAAGCTTGCTTTTCTTCTTCATCAGGATACATGTTATACATATCCATATCTTTAAGTTGCTGTTCTAAGCGATATTGTCCTTCTTTTTCTTCTCTTTCTGCTGGAGTAAGTTTTTTAATAACATTAGCTGGTCCTTGCTTGAGAGGAAGTTCTTCTTGCTTTTCTTCTTTTCTTGCATAATTACGACCATGAGCTTCTTCAAGAGCATCGAGTGAACCATAACCAAAATATTTTGATACTTTTGCCCACTCTCTATCTTCTCCAGGAAGACCGCGCTCAGAGATGATTTTATCTAATCTCGCTCTGTCTTTAATTTCTTCTTCGGTAGCATCTCTTAAACCTTCAAGAGCTTGAGGACCACGCTTTTCTTTTATTTCGCCTTCGCTTCGAAAAACGATATTGCCAATTTCAATTGTTCCATCTGGATAACGAATTGGAGTTTTATCTTCTTCTTCCTCTTGAACATCCACACCCAGAAGTTTTGAGGCTTCTTTTTCTTCATTTTTTTTATTTAAGACGTCTTGCATGGAACCAAACAAATTTCCCCAAGCATTTTCAAGTTCTTTCGCACCAGGAAGTTTGCTTCCCTTAAAAGGGTTTTGCTTTTGCTCTGGAGTTAATTTGATATCTTCTTCTTTACCCGAACCTTGACTGTCCGCACTGGTAAATTTGCCACTTTCATCATGATATGGATTACCTTGTGTATTGTTGCTTTTTATAGGCATAGTCGATACCTTCTTTCTTTTTGAATTTCTTCTTTTTTATTTTTGGTTTATAAGGAACATACGCACATGCGCCCATTATTTCATTCGCCATCTTTAATATCCTCCTCAAAGCCAGGGCATTCGAATAAATCAATTGGTAAATCTATTCTATCACCTTTATATTTTTTGCAAAAGCCACCATCGGCATATTTGCATTTTAGACATTTAGGAAATTCCCATTTTTGTCCATCATAATCATTATTCCACTCCATAATATAAAACAACCCTTTCTTGTCCACCTATATTCTCTTTTTTTACATCTTGAATGATGAATTTTGTATCTCTTGGGAACATACCTTCACTTTCATATTGATAATCTGAGAGGAAAATATGTTTTCCTTTAGGAATATTGTATCTAATCGCGATAATTTTGTCTGAATTTTTCACCATATGAGATGCAACTTTGTTATTTCCTTCATCCACACAGGAGAAACTACTATAAGCTCCGTCTCTTTTTACTACGGAACCGATTAAACGTGATAATCTGTTCTTTAAATCGTCTAAATCGAGATTTCTTTGATTTAATTGCTCGTATCCGTACTCATTTAAGTAAGTTGGTAATCCATCGAGTACTCCTGACCCTTTAAACCATGACACAATCGGACCAGTTTGGTCAAATCTGATGCCTTGCATATCCTTTGGCGCCTCGAAGACTGATGTGAGTCTGTCGAAGGCCGCCACTTGCGCATCAAATTCGCTTTGTGACATGCCGATGAGTCTTAAATACTTCATATCGCCAGTTCTAAGAGCCTTATTGAATTCAAAAGAACGGTCTCCAGCTCCACGGTAGTTATAATTGAAGTAACGATAGTCTTGTGGGTCACATAATTGCTTACATTCGGCCGCATATTGTCTAAATTCGGCGTTAGTGAGCATTTTAAAGTCTTTTTCGTTCTCTAATTTGTTTTTTGTATAAAAATTATCGAGCTTTGTTTGAAGATAACCGATAATTGCGGTTTTTTCGTTGTCGTCACCGGCGTCAAACATGCTTTTAAAGTCGTCTCCATAGTAACCCGCTGAAATCATTTTTGAAATTTCATCAACGGAAAAATGTGCACCGGCATGATACTTGCTATCGCCTTCTTTTATGTATCGACCTGTCTCTGGGTCGTATGATTCTAGTCCGTGACCACCGTTCCCTGGCTTCTCTGGCATACTATTTCACCTCTACATAGAAGATGTTTGGCAAAAACTCGTTAGTTTCCATGAAATAACAGTCCTTGATGAGCTCATAATAGTTAGATAAGTCCTCTTTTGACTCCAAATCGAAAGAATCAAACGAAATTTCGCCGTTAATAAAGCTAATTATTTGGTCTTGAGTATGCACTTTTAACGCACATTGACCAAGAACATTGTAGTAGAGCACGTTTTTTAATGCTTGTTCGTTCATTTTTTCTCCTTTCGACAGTATTATATCACTCATATATATTATTCGTCAATCATTTCTAATAAACTTAAGTCATAAAGGTCAAATTGTGACCCATTTGTAGGTGCACCGACGACCGCTTGAGCTCCAGAAAGAAGGCCGACAAGACCTTTGTTATGTTGTAGAGTTTGCATAAAGCATTCTACAAATGAATATGCTTTTGCAGCGTCTCCTCCAAGCATATTTGTTGCAACATCTTCAATTTCTTTTCTAAATTGAGGGTCATATTGAAGGTCGTTATTAATTTTGATAGATAATCTATTAAGTTGGTCAACGGTAATAATGTTAACGTTAGGCTTATCTTGAAGATTAATGATGCCTTTAATGAGACTTCTTTCGTCTCCATCGCTATACCAGCCATTAGCATATGACCTTTGTTGAGTAAAGTAATGCACAGAACCGGAATTCATGTGATATTGTCCTAAGATAGGATTATAGTCGTGCATATCTGTATACATTAATTTTAAATTTCTCATGTCAACATCAGTGGCACGAGTAATTTCAAAACCTCTCCAGACAGCAATCATTCCACATCCTAAATCTCTTTTATCTGGCTTATCAATATTGTCATACATGCCATATTGTCCATGTCCTCTGTGCGTCCAGTCATATCCACCATTAAGCTGGCCACTACCTTGTTGTTTGATGATAGCCATTTTTTGGTCGTATTCTTGTTTTGAAATGACTTTGGCTTTTTTAGGATAACGTTGATAGCAAAGCTCCATCACGATTGGATTGCTTCTTGCGGATACAGTTGAACTGCATTTGTAATACTCGTGAGAAACTTGTTGGTTAACGTATGTTTTGGAAAAATCAAGGTCGTTAAAGGCCTTTTCAATGTATTCTTTACTTCCTAAAACAGTCTTAATGTTTTCTTTAATGTCGTCAGTATCACGACCGAACTTTAGGTTGGCAAGATTATTGCTGCTTAGCTGTGATTTGAGCAAAGCCTCAATGTCTCCGTCCGCCAAAGTAAGTTCTTGATTGAGAAGAGCATCTAAGTCACCATCAACTAATTGAATGGGCTTGTCCAAACTGTTCCCGTTTGCTTTAAACTGATTAAATTCGTCCACAGACAAACCTAAAGACGCAGCGTCAGGAGAAGTAAATTTTCCGTCGTCTGCGTGGTACTTATTACCTTGGGTGTTGTCTGAAATAATCATGGTGTTTTATATTATTTTGCGACTAATTGGTCGTATAAGTTATCTAATTGTTTATCACTGAGTCTGTCCAAAATGCTCTTATCTTTTAACTTGTCACTGGCTCTGAGGGCGACTCTTAACTTGTCGATTTCGTCCTTAGTGTGAGTAAGTTGTTGTGTTGGCTGTGCTTTTGGAGCAGGTGCTGTATGTTGCTGCACGTTTTGTGGTTGTACACTTGCCGATGCTGATGGCGCTGGTGCCGTTTGTGCGCTTGGCGCAGGAGCAGCAGCAGCTTGTGTCGCATTAAGTGCTTGCTGTGCTTGATATTGAGCGGTTGTCATAGATGGATTTGCCATCTTAGGAACCCAACGATGTTGATTAGGTGTATTCGCATTCATACGGCCAGTAAAGATAGGTTTTTGAGCAGGTTGCTGTGCGGCTTGAGAGAGAAGACTAATTGCATTAGGAGCAAGTTGAATTCCGCCTTGAGGGTCTTGTACAAAAACATCACCACTCTTTTTGGCTTCTTTCTTTGCGGCTAATTCAGTTGCGCTTGGACGTCCTTTTTTGGTTTCGCTCCAAGTATCTTCTTCTTTGCCTTCTTCGGTCGCAACCCATTCTTTGGCATTTGCATCCCACACGATTTTGCCACCAAAGGCCTTGCGGACTTCGTCATAACGTTGTCTGGCAATCTCCCAAATGGATTCGCCGGCAACCTTAGTACGATAATCTTTTTGACTACCTAAGATAGATTCCGAACCCTTACGGTACCATTTGTCTTTAAATTTATCCCAAATGTCACCTTTTTTCGCATCCCATTGTTTCTCAACGTCTTCGATTTTAATACCGTTTTCCCCACCGGTTAGAAGAGGATTAACAGTCTTGCCACGAGAAGGACCGTACTTTGGGTCGATGGACTGTCCATTAGCGGACTTATAAGTAAATTTTCCATCATTAGTGCGTGGTTGATTGGTTTTGTTGTTCGCTTGACGATATTTACCGTTTTCACGAGTTGTTCTGGTGTTAGAAGTGCTGAAAGGTTTTCCACCACCTGTACTTTCTTGATAGGTGCCGAAACCACTGCCTTCTGTATCTTGAATTTTCTTAAATGCTGATTTTTTATTTGCCATACGAAATGTACCTCATTGTTATTTTAATTTATATAAATTATTTATGCAATAAAAAAGACGTCCGGCCCGATACAGGACGCCTATAAGCAGTACAACTCTGCCTATCTGTATATATTTTAGCAAATTAAAAACCCGTCGTCAACAGGCGGGTTTTCAACGGAGGTTATCCGTTCACTCTCTTTTTATTATATTCAATAATGGCTTTTAATAATTCGGCATCATACTTTTCAGCAATAGCCGGCACATCTTTGTTTAAACAATGACTATCCCAATAAGGATGGTCTTTATAAATAAATGTATGACTTGGGTTGACGCGCGGGTCGAGTATGAACAATTCACGTAATTCTTCATAATTGACATTACATTTTTCCGCTATCTCGTAGAATTGTCCACAGAAACTTACCTTTGTAGCAAGCCAGGAGTTTTCCATAAACTTCACGAGTTCTGCTGTACGAGCATCCACAATTCTAAACGTATGCGTTCCGTCGTAGACATTTTGAAGCAGTTGTTGAACGGCCAGACAATCACTTTTTTCTCCACCTAAGATAGTGAAGTTGAAATTAAAATTATTGCAGTGTTGAGTACTGCCGTAATATTCTGGAGAGAATATTGCGTGTGAGAAGCGTTCCGTGGTTCCTGGAAGAACCGTTGACTTAATAATATAAATCTTTGCTTTCGTTTCCGAAATAGCATCTTCGAGAAAGTTCGTATCGCAACGGACTGGAGTATCAACACAAATAAAAGCGAAATCATAAGTGATATTGCGCTTTGTGTTACTCTCCGTATGATATTTATCATAAATGTCTGGCTCTAATACCGCTAATTCTTTAGCGAGATTATGCCCGACAACTCCGTATCCAACGATGAGAACTGAGTTTTTAGTTGCCTTCATTAGTCTCCTCAACTAAATCAGCTCTAAGAGTTTGCACACGGGAATCAGCTTCAAATGATTTTATCTCTTTTTGAGTGAGATGAGGAGTAATGTTTGCAACAGTGTGTTCAAATCTGTTTTTAATATATTTTCTTTCTTTTGGATAACGTTCATAAATAAATATATAAGCATCTAAGAAAACATTATATCTAAATGCCCAGTATCCCTCAGTCTGCTTAGCTAAATGAGACATACTATCTTCATGTTTACGATAGTTATATAAGAAAGGATAAATATTTACAACTTTTTGAGCTTTATCAAAAACTTTATAAATAATTATGGTATCGCTTAAGCTAATAACATCTTCATGTCTAAGATTATTAAAAAGTTCTTTTTTGTATAGTTTATTCCATAAGAATAAAGCACCATATTTTTCAAAAATTTGTTGCATTTTGTGATGATAATCAACACAAACATATCCATTAATCGGTCTAACTGGTGGTTCTTCGCCATCATTAAAAACGTTATATCTGCAACAACAAATGTCCGCATCGTTCTCAGTAATACCACGATGGAGATATTCGAGATAATGTGAATCTAAGAAGTCATCACTATCTAAGAACGCAATATAATCTCCCTGAGCGTTATCAAGACCAAGATTTTTTGCTCGTGGAAATCCAATATGCTCTCTTCCAAGCAGTTTGAAACGGTTATCTCTTGAAACATAACTTTCAGCAATAGCACGACTGCCATCGGTCGAGCCATCATCAATCATAAGAGCTTCAAAATCTGTATAAGTTTGTTCTAATACTGAGTTTAAACATTGGTCTAAATACGATTCAGTGTTATAAAACGGAATAATAATTGAAATCATAATATTTTAAATTTTCCTTTCTTAAAAATTAAGAGCCTGAACCCCCACTGCCAGAATCATCATATGGCAGTGCATCATATGGTATAATACCATCTAAGCACAAAATAACAAAATTGATAGATACATTTAAATTTCCATCAATTAAAGACATCCCCAAATATGTTTGATATTCTTGAACTGAAGCAAAAACATAATTCCACGTTTCTCTAGTGCCCATGAAAATAATAACTGCATTATTAGGAGTTTCAAAAGGATATCCTTGATTCCCAAAAAGGCAAGAACATGCAAAGCTGTCACCATACATTGGAGAAGTAAGTTGTAACAAATTGGTTAAGCTCACATAATCTATTGGTTCCAAAGAACTACCTGTTGTGTCATATTCGTTTATATCAGAAGTACTTATTATAAAAATTCGTGGTCCATAATTAAGCCTTGTTATTAAGCCTTGATAAATATAGTTGCCAAAAAGTTCTCTCCTTTCGGTAGTTTGACGTATAGCATCCCATTTATATGGTGGATTACTCTGAGTACGTTTACCAAAAGACGGAATAATTACACCGGTAATAGCATGATGTTGAAAAGAAACACCCCTTGCTTGATTATTTATTGAATAATCACCATAACGATAAAATGTATCATAAGAATACATCTCTGATACTTCTGCATCAGAAAGTCCTAAATCTATCCAACTGGTTATATCTAAAATTAACCCATTGGTTCCCCACACAGGGAAATTCACAGCTAATTTTGCATATTGTGAAATATCAGCCTGAAATACACTATTTGTATCACCTGATACACTATATTTTTTTAGAACATATGTTCCCGTTGGCGTAACTCCGCCTCCACCACCAGTGATACCAGCAATTTCGTCAGCAAAATCACGAGGAGCAATGGATTCATTACTTCCCGTTTTTTCACGGATTGCATTAGCGGTGTCAGTAAACACCGCATTTAAATTATTCGCACTTCTTGCCATAATTAATACCCCGCGTTAATTGAACCAATGATAAGCGATGAAACGTCGGTTTCTGTCCAGTGAGCACTGTTCCATTCCTCTGCAGTTTCAATCGCTGTATTACATTCATACATCGCACCACCGTAAGTGCAAATATCTCCTACTGCATATGTAGCTGTCGCATCATAGGCAGGAGCAAAATTTTGCATTAAAGAATCGCTTGGCGTTTTGGCCTTGCGAAGGTCGCCCTGTGCAGTAAAGCCGATAACAGTTGTGATATCGCTATTAGTTGGGACACTTTCTGGAGTAAGTTCTGGTTGGAAACCAGTAATTTCGTTCCATGTCGCACCGCCATTGCCATCAGTGTAAATAACTTTGTTGGACACTTTTGGTGCTTCAATATCTTCTACTTGAATTTTAACACTTTCACCTTTGGACACAAGAGCATCACCAAGAACTCTACGGAATTCTTCTGTGGTTAAGTCTTGTGGAAGGATGTTAAAGGAACCATCGGTCTTTAATTCCACAGTTTTCATATCCTTGCTATCTGGACGCCAAGAAATAAAACCGTACTCAGTGTTGGTGAGTTTAATTAAAATACCGGTGAAAAATCCCTTCATAATCGCATCATATGAAAGACTAACGAATCTATATTCTTTTGTTGCATTTAAAATATCAACAAGAGATGTTCCTTTGCTACTACCAAAATCATATAAACGATAAGAACCGCTAGGAGTAGGATTTGTTGTATCAATTAATGTTTGTAAACTTTTTAACGAATCAGCACTAAGACTGCCGAGTAATTCATTTACGAATGGTTTTCCTGTAATAAATGACATATAAAATACCTCTTATAGTTTTAATTGTATAAAAAAGAGAATTGTTTTGCAACAATTCCCTTATTTTGTTTCTTTTATGAGCTTATTACAAGCTTCTTCCAACAGTGATACACCTGTCAAAAAATCGTTATTTGCTGCTTTAAGAGCATTCAAATTTATTTGGTATTGTTTAGGAAATAGAGCAAAATCTTTAGCCATTCTTTTTATCCCTTCATGACATAAAAACGAAGGATTTCCAATGTTGTTTTGGCCTAAAGAAGGTATATTTTCGTCAAATAACTGCTCTTGAACATCTACATCAAACATTTTTTTGACCGCATCGTTTGTCAGCTGAATAAAATATGGAATTCTTACGACTTTATAGCCTAAATTTTCATAAAATTCAGTATTTTCTTGGTCTCTTTTAATAATTAAAGGACTTGTATAGTGCGGTATGCCATCGAATTCCACAATCAATTTCAATTTTTCACTTCTATAATCAGGTCTTTTGTTAGAATTGTGGTTTTTTAATGCTTCATCGTGAACCCAATCATTGACATTTGGAAAAATAGTTAGCAAATACTCATCTAATCCGGTCCTTGGCAATTTTGTGTCCTTGTCTATTCCAGATTTCAATGCGCTTTCGGTCGTTTCTCTTAAAAATCCCCACGTTTTTTTGAATTTCATAAATAATAAAAATGCTCCTTTTCTTGATGCCCAATTTGACCGGTCGAGTATCAGGAATCGGAGCATCTTGTTTTGTAAACTAATAATACCACAAAAAAAGCCCCGTGTAAACACGGAACTTTGTTGTTTGGTTCTACTATGCAACGTCGATGACGATACCGGTGTCAGAGCCGTGAGCTGTAACTAAACCGTTATCAGAACCGAAGATGTAGTATGTACCATCGGCTGCTGGGCTGGCTTCGTATGAACCGAGGGTGTCACCTGGTAAGAGTTCGATAGCACCATCTGGGAGCGCTGCGCCAATTGCTGGCATTGTGGTTGCCACAGCATAGAGTTTTCTAACTAAGACGCCGCCTTTTCCAAATAATGGATTGACGTGGACATCATTTAAGATAATCTTTGTGCTTGTGGAAGCGCTGGTGTAATCAAGAGCACGTGTGCTTGTTGGAGCAGCGGCAGCATCTCCGGATTTTAACCAGACGTAGATTGCTGGGCGTTTGTTATCCATGACGAAGAGGTCATGATAGACACGGACGTTGACCTTATAGCCGTCAAAATCTTGAACGACTTCTGGACCAAAGACACGTTGTTTTTCGTATTTAACGACTGGGATGATGGCGGATTTCGCACAGATAATCATGTTGATGTCTCTGCTGCCTGTATTCCAGCCATAACCACCTTGGAGAGCCTTGAATAAGGTCTTGAATCTGCTTGGTGGAACGACAACGAGGTCTCTGCCTTCGTAGTTTTCGATTGTGAAGGTGACTTTTCCGGAATATTCGGATTGTCTTAAAGTCTTAACGATTGTTGCGCTGTTTCTTAACGCAGCCATGAATTCTGTAGAAACGAAGATGATTTGGTCTTCTTCTGGGACTTCGGCATCAGCAAGAGCTTTGAAGCCTCTGTTCATTTCATAGACTGGGTCACCAGCAACGGACTTACCAGCTGTGTCGCTTGGTGCGAGTGCTTGTGAGGTAAGAATGTTTTCTGGTAAAGCGTAACTAACGATTTTTGAGAAGCGGTATGCGTCTAATTCAGGAATGACTCTGACACGCATGGTTTCTGTGGTAGCAGCACCAACAGCGATACCTGCGGATTCTTCGTCATCGAAGAGAGCAATACGGAGTTGGACAGCTCTGTCCATTTCGAGTGAGAACTCTTCCCATGTGACGTTGACATCACCTTGTTGATAACCATAGCCTTGACCATTAACGAAGTCTGTTTCGTGACCATCGCCACCAAAGACGCCGTCGGCTGGTTTGTTAGCTCTGTGGTAATCGCTTAAACCACTGGTTTCAACCTTTGCGATTTTAACTGTTTTGACACCAACGAACTTGAGCATTGTGTCTTCGCCTTCTAAGACAGAAGAACATGCGCGGGCTCTATAAACCTTGTCCCAAGCTTTGGTGCTATATTTGGTAATTAATTCAATAGCATTAGCCATAATGTTTTATTTTTTCTCCTTGTGAATTGTTTGAACTTTCGGGAGCTATGACTTTTGCTGTGTTATTTTCTTTTCGTGGTTGTGATTTTAGTTAGATTTTGAAGTACTTATTCAAAGTTTCTTTTTCTTCTTCGTCTTCGTCTTCGTCCTCTTCCTCTTTTTCCTCGTGGTCGTCCTTATCGGATTCCATTTCATCCTTGGCTTCGTCGACTTTTTCTTCGAATTCTTCCTTGCTTTCGCCAGGTTTGATTTCTTTTAAGTCTTCGGCTTCATCCTTGGTGATTTCTGGTTCTTCGCCACCTTCGCCACCTTCGATAGGGTCTGGTGTGGCTTCGTTTTTGAAGTCATCATCCAATTCGTATCCGAGGGAATCGGCAAGAGTTTCTAAGTCCTTGCGGTCCATTTTACCTTTTTTGAAGGCTTCATAGAACACATCAAGGATTTGTTCGTCGTCTAGTCCGACACCTTTGAGTTGAGAAACTAATGAATCGATTTGTTCTTTATCCATTTGGGTTCTCCTTATCTAATTTTGTAATATTTTTCCATGGTAAGGTCTTCTTCACTTTGTTGTGGAGCTTTACTTCCCACGTTCTCATTGCCTAACACATTTGGTACCTCAGGAATTTTAATCTGTGGTTGTGGTTGTGCTGGTTCTTCAGGGGTATAGACTTTCTTTTCTTCTTGTTTCTTCCACTCTGGGTGAGTAGCTAATTCAGCCGTGATGGATTCCACAGTAAGAGGTTGACCCTTACCCTTGATAATGAATTTTGCGTCTTCGTATCTTTCCTTATCGATTCCACTCTCCATGAGGGCGAGCTTTTCTTTAAGTTCTTCGAATTCGCTGGTGAAGTTGGACTTTTCTTGTTCCCATGCGACGGCGTTGGCATCGCTTTCCTCTTTCAAGGTATCATAGCGTTGAGCATTGCCGACGAGGTCATCAAGGCCACCTTCATCTTCCACACCATAACGGCCGTAGATATATTTTAAGGTACGGTCACGGGTCTCAGCACGAACATGTCCCATAAGGTCATTAACTTCTTCTTGAGTGAACATCTTCATCGGACCGGCTCCACCTTCTGGTGCAGCAGGGCCTTGAGCAACATCGCTAGGAAGTGGTTCAGGTTCTGGGTCAGTTAACGCTTCTTGGGTATCAGGTGTTGGTTGTGGTGTGTTATTTAATTCTGGAGTTGGAGTAGGAGCTGGTGTAGCTTCTTCTTCTTCCTCTTCAAGATTGCTGTTTTCTTCCGGAGCTGAAGTAGGCTCGATATTACCTTCATTTTCATCTAAAACAGGCTTTTTTTCTAAATTTTCGTCCATATTTAAACCTCTCTGAACATTGAGTAATTTTATTTTATGGTATTTTTTACGCGCTCGCAACAAAAAATGCGAAATAAACAGCGAAATCGCGTTTTTGGCGAGTTCGGGGGAGGGGAGGGTTTATCTGGGTAATATAGGTTAGGGGGGGTCTGGTCGGAGGAGGGGCCATTTTAGGGGTATGGGGGGTGCGTTTAGGATGACATACCACCGCCTACGGGGGGTGGAGGGAAGAAGACATAAAAAAAAGAACGTCAAGCTATGAAAAGAAAAGACGACGTTCTTTGATTCGGGACACACTGGTTTTTTTGGATATGATAATTGAATGGATTTAATTAAAAATGGATTTTTTTATTAAGAGAAAATATTGGGTTATGAATGAGTTTTGTGTGCACCTCTTCACTTATATCATAGCTGAAGCTGCGTCATCTGTCAACCGTGCTCAATGCAACATAGCTTCCAGGATACTTCCGCAGATGTGTGCGAGCGAGTGCGATTTTTAATAAGGAAAAATAAAAAAATAAAAAAAGAAGCAAAAAAAGTATTGACATACATTTATATGCATAATATAATAATGGTGTAAGGTTGAGATAGACCATTACAAGGAGAAAAGATTATGAAGAAAATTAATTTTGAGGGATTAACCATTGTAGAGACCATTAAGACATTAAAGACTATTAGACTTGGTAGTTGGCATTCTTTCACAAAAAAACACGTTGAGAGCAATGGCTATTCTTACGTTAAGCGTTATAGTGGAAGACTTTGCGACTATGAGAATATGGCTTCCACCATTGAAAAACGTAAAACACAACCAAAAAGAAGTAGCAATGGTAGTAGTGTTGTTGTTATTATTCCAAACGTTCTCTATTACTTTGTGAATACTGACAATTACAATTTGTCCATTAAGACCATTGATGATAGAAAACACTCTTCTACGACTTATTACGATGACAATGGTAATGAGATTAGCAAAGAAGAATACGAACGTGTCAATGGTGCGAAGAAAAGCAATAGCAATGGCAATATGTTCTACATTAACATTAAAGAGTTAGTTGAAATACACTAATTCCACCATTAAAAAACGAGCGTCGCAAGACGCTTTTTTTGTGCGAAGTTGACGACAGTGAAGCCCACAGCGTCGGGATTGTCCTAACCGTGCTGAAGAAGCGGGGGATGAGGAGTGTGGGGCTGAGGAGAAATTGAAAAGTTTTTTATCTTTTTGCGATTTGGGTATTGACATTTGTTTTAATATCATTATAATTATAGTTGTAGGGTGGAGAACACCATAGGAGATTGATATGAACTACACTAACAAATTTGTTGAATTCTTGAATGGTGGAAATACCATTAAGATTAGTGGAGTTAAGGACTTTGAAAGTTTTAACTCGCTATGCAAGAAAGTCGGCTTGGACAATGGTTGGAGAGATTATTGGCATTTATTAGGCTTGGCTCAATTGAACCATTGCGTTATTAACAATATGACTATTTTGGTTGAATATCAGCCATATAAGGGTTTTACATTCGGTTATCGCACCATTGAGGCAAGCAAACAATGGTATGAACAAGAACCTTGGAATATGGTTGAGGTTAGGAGGTCTATGAATGGTTAAAATACTTGATAGAAAATACACCATTAAAGGTAATGTTGACGTTTTGTGCGACACCATTAGAAAGGTTTGTATGGAATATAGTGATACAACCACATACGCCATTGAAACTTGGTATAATGGGCATGACCTTTATGTGAGAGTGTTTAGAAAGTTATAATTGGACAGTCAGGAGGATAAGTTGGCGATGAGCCAGCTTTTTTCCAGGAGGATACTACCGTGCTATAGAGCATCTGGCGAAGTTGAAGCCGCGGATGCCAGAACAAAAAAATAAAACAAAAATCAAAAAATGTTTGACAGATATTTATATGGGTAATATAATGGTATTATCATCAGGAGGGTTTAATGATGAAGATTATAGACGAAATTACAGGAGAGGTAATCACCATTGACGATTATATGAGTGCTTACAAAGACGCTAAATCTCGCGTCAAGTTTCATAACAGTGAATTCACATACGCTAATGGTTCAAAACACCTTCCACAAGACGCTGAATTGATTGATAATGGTGACGGTTTAGTCATCAAAAGGAGAGAACACAATGGAAAATAATAATTGGGAAAACGAAGAGAGAGTATTGGCTATTTTAGCAGTTAATATGAGAGATAGGGAAATCTATCATACTTATACTTATGGCAAGAACGAGTTTGGTAATCATTTCACCAAAAGGAGCATTGCTTTAAAATATGGTATTTCTGCGGACAGGATAAGACAGATTATTGATAAGTGCCAAAGAAAACTTGCCACACCATTGGCAAAAGAGATTTTGTCTAAAAAAGACGCTTATAATTGGAGCATTGGTGAGTATGGTTGGGCAAGATACCATGAAGGTTACAATAACTACGCAGTCGACCATTCGTTGTTTGAAAATGTTGACATTGCCGAATTAGACATTAGCGTTCGTTCATTTAATTGCCTTAGAAGAGCAGGATACGACTATGTTGGTGAAATACCATTGGATATTGAGGAGTTAAAGAAGATTAAAAACCTTGGCAATAAGTGTGCCAAAGAGATTGTTGAAAAGACGACTGAATTTTTAAGGAAAGGAGAGAAGTGAGATGAATTTTTTTTGGAGGATTCAATCCGTGCTATATAGCTGGAAAGGAGGATTCAGGGCCAGATGATGACGGTTGCAGCTAAAATTTATCAAGCAAAAACCAGATGGAACATGAGTTATACGCAAATTGCCTTCCTATTGGAGATGGACAAGACCATAGTAAGCCAAATTTACCATCAGGAATGCCTCAGATTGAAAAAGATGAATACCATAACGATGGACAGTCAGATATCGGAATGCGTAAATGTGTGTGAAAGAACCAAAAATATCCTAAAAAGACATAATATTCGCACCATTGAACAGTTGATTCGCTTAAAGAAACCAGAAAATGTTGCGTGGAGAGCAGTTGGCAAAGCCACAGAAGCGGAAATCCTGGAAGCTGCTGCCCGTGCTAGAAAAGAGCTGGGAATCAGATGAAATTGTAGAAAGGAGGAATCAGACAACTGTTACAAATACTTCTGAATTTTTTTAATTTAGGTATTGACAATCATTACTTATTATGGTAATATATATGTGCAAGGTGAGAAATCACCAAGCCAAGCCAAAGTTAAGGTGGTTGGAAAGGGGTTCCTTCAATGGAACATAGGGTAGAGGAGAAACTACCCGAAAGTCAACGCAACAATGCGGTAGCCCTACCAAGAAAGCCGGTTGTATGGC